>WBZT01002348.1_pt1 | contig 13241 bp, 8 predicted proteins | sample 5204241 | NCBI WGS metagenome assembly WBZT01 (sample SAMN12344358, study PRJNA552823) | activated sludge metagenome | biome: Activated sludge suspended growth; feature: Nitrification reactor; material: Wastewater; isolation source: activated sludge from nitrification reactor of wastewater treatment... | reverse complement strand
GCGCCGGGTGCGCAGGGTCGGATCGTGGTCGTTGGGATCGGTCATTTGACGGAGGGTAAGTGCGGCAACGGTTTGCGTCGGCACCATAGGTCATCCGCCGCATGGGCGGAAGAGGTGGACGCACCTATGCTGCCGGCGTTGCTTCGAGATGACCGACGTTCACCTTCACCGGAGGTTCCACCGTGTCGTTCCGTCCGCTCGCCCTCGGCCTCACCGGCATCGTCGCCCTCTTCGGCCTGATCCAGCTCGTGCCCTACGGCCGCCAACACGCGAACCCTCCGGCGGGAGCGTCGCCGGCGTGGGACTCGCCGCGCACGCTCGAGCTGGCGCGGCGCGCGTGTTTCGACTGCCACAGCAACGAAACGAAATGGCCGTGGTACGCCTCGATCGCCCCGATCTCCTGGCGCATCCAGCGGCACGTCGACGAGGGACGCGCGAAGCTGAACCTGACCGCGTTCGATGCCGCGAGCCGCAAGATGACGCATGCCGCGGGCGAGGCTTCGGAGGAAGTGACGAAGGGCGAGATGCCGCTGTCGGACTACCTGCTCATGCACGCCGAAGCGCGGCTGACCGCGACGGAGAAGCAGGAACTCGCGCGCGGACTCGACGCGACGTTCGCCGCGTTCGGCGAGGGGCGCGGGGGCGCTGCGGGCGGCGCGGCGGACTCGGTGCGCGCGGGAAGCGGTGAGCGCGGCGAGGCGGGCGAGAGCGAGGAGGAAGAGCGTCGCGAGCACGGAGAGCACGGACACTGACGCCGAGCGCGCGACCGCGCCCGCGCGAGCGGGCGCGGCTTTGCGTCGCGCGGCGCTTCTCCTCTAAGGTGGCGCGTCCGCCGAACGCACCGCCTTCCATGGAGACTCCCGCCGATGCTCACCACCGCCGAACTGCGCAAGCGCCTCGAACAGACCTCCGCGAGCCTCGAAGGTCTGCGGGGGTACCTTTGACATCGAGGCGCTGACGCAGGAAGCGGGCGTGCTGGAAGCCCGCATGGCGGAGCCCGGCTTCTGGGACAAGCCGGACGAGGCGCAGAAGGTGGTCGCTCGCCTCAAATCGACCAAGCGCACGATCGACGACTACGGCGCGCGCGCCGCGTCGACGAGCAGCCTCGGCGAACTGCTCGACATGGCCGAGAGCGAAGGCGATCCGGCGATGCTCGCGGAGATCGAGACGGAACTGGGCACGCTCGAATCGCAGGTCGCCGATCTCGAGACGCGCAGCCTGCTGACGGGCGTGCACGACCGGTTCGCGGCGATCGTCATCATCCATCCCGGCGCCGGCGGCACCGAGTCGCAGGACTGGGCCGAGATGCTGATGCGCATGTACCAGCGCTGGGCCGAGCGCCGCGGCTTCAAGGTGACCCTGCTCGACTACCAGGCGGGCGACGAGGCCGGCATCAAGGACGCGACGCTCGAGATCGACGGCGAGTTCGCCTACGGGCGCCTGCGCGCCGAGTCCGGCGTGCACCGGCTCGTGCGCATCTCGCCCTACGACGCGAACGCGCGCCGGCACACGTCGTTCTCGTCGATCAGCGTGCTGCCGGTGCTCGACGACACGATCAAGGTCGAGATCGCGCCGGGCGACCTGCGCATCGACACCATGCGTGCGGGCGGTGCGGGCGGCCAGCACGTCAACAAGACCGAGTCGGCCGTGCGCATCACGCACCTGCCGACGGGCCTCGTCGTGCAGTCGCAGGCCGAGCGCAGCCAGCACCGCAACAAGGACGCGGCGATGAAGATCCTCATGGCGCGTCTGTTCGTGCTCAAGGAGGCCGAGGCGCGCGCGAAGACCGAGGCGCTCGCCGGCCCGAAGAAGGACATCGATTTCGGCAGCCAGATCCGTTCGTACGTGCTGCAGCCGTACACGATGGCCAACGACCATCGCACCGAGACCAAGATCTCCGACGTGCACCGCGTGCTGGACGGCGACATCGACCCGTTCATCGACGCGTGGCTCAAGTCGCAGCAACCCCGCAAGGAGCGCGCATGATCCCCGGGCACATCTTCCGCGAGTACGACATCCGCGGCCTGCACGAGACCGAGCTGACGAACGAGACCGCCGAGGCCGTGGGGCGCGCGTTCGCCACGACGATCAAGCGCGAGGGCGGTACGCGCGTGGCGCTGGGCCGCGACGTGCGCCCGAGCAGCGAGCGGCTCGCCGCCGCGGCCGAGCGCGGCATGATCGCCGCGGGTCTCGCGGTCGAGCGCGTGGGCACGGTGCCGACGCCGGCGCTCTACTACGCGGTCGCGTCGCGCGGGCTCGACGGCGGCATGCAGATCACGGGCAGCCATAATCCGCCCGAGTTCAACGGCTTCAAGATGGCGAAGAAGAAGCTGCCGCTGTTCGGCGCCGAGATCCAGTCCATGAAGCGCATGGCCGAGTCGAACGACTACGAGAGCGGCACCGGCTCGTGGACCGACCGCCCGATCCTCGACGAGTACCGCGCGATGCTGATCGAGCGCTGCGCGAGCCCGAAGGGGCTGCGCATCGTGATGGACTGCGGCAACGGCTGCGCCGGCACCGTGGTGCCGCAGGTGTTCGAGAAGATGGGGCACACCGTGATCCCGCTCTTCGCCGAACTCGACGGGCGCTTCCCGAACCACCTGCCCGATCCGACCGTGCCGGCGCTGCTCGTCGACCTGCAGAAGAAGGTGGCCGAGACCGGCGCCGACTTCGGCATCGGCTTCGACGGCGACGCCGACCGAATCGGCGCGATCACCGGCAGCGGCCGGATCGTCTGGGGCGACCAGCTGCTCGCGTTGTTCGCGCGCGACGTGCTGCAGCGCGTGCCCGGCGCGGAGATCGTCTTCGACGTGAAGTGCTCACAGGGCCTGATCGAGGACATCGCCGCGCACGGCGGCAAGCCGACGATGTGGAAGACCGGCCACTCGCTCATCAAGAAGAAGCTGCAGGACTCGGGCGCTCCGATCGCGGGCGAGATGAGCGGCCACATGTTCTTCAGCGAGGGTTTCTTCGGATTCGACGATGCGCTGTTCGCCGCGGGCCGCCTGCTGCGCTACGTGGCGTCGACGGGCAAGACGCTCGACGATCTGGTCGCGTCGATCCCTCAGTACCACTCGACGCCCGAGACGCGGCTCGAGTGCGCCGAGGAGAAGAAGTTCGAGATCCCCGAGGCGCTGAAGCAGGAGTTCGCCGGCAAGTACAAGGTCATCGACATCGACGGCGCTCGCGTCGAGTTCGGCGACGGCTGGGGACTCGTGCGGGCTTCGAACACGCAGCCGGTGGTTGTGGTGCGCTTCGAGGCGAAGTCGGCCGAGCGGCTCGCCGAGATCCAATCGATGATGATGACGCCGCTCAAGCGGCTCGGCGTCGGCGAGGCGCGAGGGCACTGAGCGGCTCGGGCGACGCGAGTCCGCTGCCGCGGGCGTTCTACGCGCGTGACGCGCGCGTCGTGGCGCGCGCGCTGCTCGGCCGCGTGCTGCTGTGCCAGGTCGGCGGGGCGCGTGTCTCGGGCCGCATCGTCGAGGTCGAGGCGTACCGCGCCGGCCGCGACCCCGCGAGCCACGCATACCGGGGGCGAACCCCGCGCAATGCGAGCATGTTCGGACCTCCGGGGCACGCCTACGTGTACTTCACGTACGGCATGCACCACTGCTTGAACGTGGTGTGCGAGCCGGAGGGCACCGCGGCCGCCGTGCTGATCCGCGCGCTCGAGCCGCTGGAAGGGGAGGACACGATGCAGACTCGTCGCGGTGGAGTGACGCGCGAACGGCTGGCGCGCGGGCCGGGGTGCCTCGCGCAGGCGCTGGCGCTCGATCGCTCGCACGACGGGCTCGACCTCGTGAGCGGCCCGCTTCGCGTCACGCGCGAACCGGCGCGGCGCGGCCGGTTCCGCGTCGCGAGCGGGCCACGCATCGGTATCCGGGTGGGGACGAGCGCGCCGTGGCGATTCTGGCTGGAGGGTCATCCGTGCGTGTCCGCCGGGCGCGGTCGCGCGCGCGCGACGCGGGTTTGACACCCGCTCGCGAGCCTCTCTAGTATGCCGCACTCGTGCGTTGTGCAGTTCGTTGACCGTGCGTGCTTTCGCAGTCGGGGCGAGGGCGCTTGCGCCTGTTCGCGCCCGGACTTGGGAACGGTTGAAAGGAGTGCTATGAGGCCGTCGCGCAGGATGATGGCGAAGGCGCTGACGATGACCGCGCTCGCGGGTGTGATCGCTTGCGGCGCGGCTTTCGCGCAGTACTACGATCCCGCGGTGCGATCGCTCGGTCCCACGTCGGACGTCAATCGCAGTCCGCGACTGGTCGGCATGGGCGGCCTCTCGCTCGTCGTGCCCGATCGCTACAACGACATCACGTTCTGGAATTTCGCCGGCGCGCCGATCGGTGCGCACAAGGCCGACACGTCCTCTTCGCTCGACCTGAGGCCGGGAACGCAGTCCGCCGCGGGCGCGTACGACCCGACGCCGGGGACGCTGCGCGAGATCCTCGCCGGCCGTGCGACGGGGATGCCTTTCGAGGTGTTCTACCGCAACCGGCAGGGCACCGCCGTCGGCGCGGTCGGATCGCTCTCGACGGTGGAGACGAACAGCCCGCGGAGCACCGATACCTATTCGAGCCAGTCGGTGTCGCAGCCGAAGCTGATGCCCATCATCACGGGTCCGTTCCCGTACTGGGGCAAGGGCAAGCTGCTCTACGCGATCGACATGTACTTCGTGCGGCAGAACCGCGAGGACCTGGTGCGCGACTACGTCGTCAACGCCGAGGGCCAGTTCCTCTCGCTCGACGGCTACAGCCGCCGCCCGACCGACTTCTTCACGCCGATCAACCGCGAAGTGCGGACCGTGGGCACCGGGCTGTCGCTCGCCTATCCGATGCCGGGGAACGCGACGCTCGCCATCGGCATCGACCGGCGTTCCGATCGCTTCGAGAGCTCCAACGACCAGGCGCGTTCGCTGTCGCAGATCACCGAGGAGCGCCCGACGACGACGGGGCAGGCCACGCTCATCGGCCACCTCGGCAAGTCGATCGACTACGGCGTCGACGGTCGGTGGTGGAGCGCGACTTCCGACCAGCGCTGGATGTTCACGATCTCTTCCGGCAGTGGTGTCGCCCCGCTGAGCGGCCGCGGCAACCTGCTCGGCCGTGACGAGCACGGAACCGCGTTCCGTTCGCGCGCGCGCTGGACATCGGGTCGTCTCGAGGTCGGCGCCGTGGCGTGGTCGCGCTGGTCGCGGGTGCAGATTTCGCCGCCCAAGGATGCGGACGCCAGCGCCTTCAACCGGTTCCTGACCCAGGTCTACTACCGCGTCAACGCCGACACGCTGATGCTCCCCGACAGCATCGTGGCCAACGAGATCCACGACAACGCAGTGGGCTTCGGCGGTGGCGCGTCGTGGAAGTTGACGCGCGGGATCGTGGGCGTCGAGTACCACTGGGACCGCGACGCGGCGTGGCAGACCTACGCCGGGTCCGGGCCGAAGTCCCTCGCCTGGGACGTTCGGGGCGGCTACGAGTACGAGTGCTCGAAGCTCATCACGGGCCGCGTCGGATACGGCTTCGGCTGGAACGACGACGACGACCAGACGGCCGGGAACGAGTGGACGACCCGCTCGGCGTCGATCGGCATGGGCGTGCACCCCACGGGCACGAGCTGGTCGTTCGACATCGGCTACACGCTCGCGTGGTCGCAGGCGGACTTCGGCGATCCGACCGATCACCGCTTCAGCCGCCAGAACCTCCAGTCCCTGGTGCACTGGAACTTCTGACCGCGCTCGTCACGGAGTCGAGTGAGCCCCGGCGAAAAAAGTCTTGACCTTTCGCCGGGGCTTTCCGATAGTGCTTGTGACCGGGCGGGGCACCGCCCACCGACGTCATCCTCAGGCGTCCATTATTTGGTGCGTTGCTGTACACACGCCGCGCCACTCGTCTCGCGTGAAGGCCTCCGCTCGATCCGACAGCGCTCCTCCGTTCAGCAATGCGGCAGGTCTCGTTCGTGGAACTCGTGACTCGTGAACGAGTTGAGCCATGGAAAAGCGTTGACACCGCGGCAGGGAGTTGGCACCTTGGGCCGGATTCCGTCAGCCGTCATCGGCATGCAATCAGAAGAGAGGGTCGTGTCCATGTTTCTTGACGCCAGACGCATCACCGCGGCGGTCGTTGCTGCCTGCGTGATACTGGCGACTGCGCTTCCCGCGCTCGCCCAGACCAAACCCTCGACGCCCGCGACGCCTCGCGCAGGGGCGCCGGCCAAGCCCGGGACACCCGCGGCCAAGCCGGCGACACCGGCGGCGAAGCCCGCGACCCCGGCGGCTCCCCGGCCTGCGACCGCGGCTCCGACCGCTCGTCCCGCGACGCCGGCTCCGGCGGCTCCGAGCGGTGGCGGGGCCGGTACGATCTCCGGGCGCGTGACCGAGCGCGGTGACGGCGTCGGCTACGCGAACATCATCGTGCTCGGCACCAAGCAGGGTACGGCGACCGACGAGAACGGCAACTTCCTCATTCGTGGCGTGCCCGTCGGCACGTACCAGGTGAAGCTGCTCGCCACCGGCTACGACCCCGTGATCCAGACCGTGCAGGTGAACGCGGGAGCGACGTCGACGCTGAACTTCACCGTCGGCGCGCAGAAGGTCGTGAAGCAGGTCGAGGAGATCGAGGTCCGCGCCGAGAAGCGCATCGACACGAAGTCCTCGACGTCGCGGCAGACGATCAGCGCCGAGAAACTCCGCGAGATCCCGGTCGACAACCTGAGCCAGGCCATCGCCACGAAGGCCGGCATCGTGTCGCAGGGCGGTGAGCTCCACTTCCGCGGCGGCCGCGGTGGCGAGGTGAAGTTCCAGTTCGACGGCGTCGAGGCGACGGACCCGGCGTTCGGCGGCAGCGCCAGCATCGCGAACCTCGCCGTCGCCGGCACCGACGTGCTCTCGGGCGGCTTCGACGCCGAGTACGGCAACGCGCTCTCCGGCGTCGTCAAGGTCGACACGAAGGAAGGCACCGACCGTCTGAGCGGCGAGGTCCGCTGGGACACCGATCGCTACGGTGACCCGACCAAGACCTACGACGACTTCGATCGCTTCACGTTCGGATTCGGCGGCCCGACGCCCGTGAAGAACCTCACGTACTTCCTCACGTACGAAGGCACCTTCGCGAACTCGTACCCCGCGTCGAGCATGACGCTGCCGCGCCGCACGCTGCTGGACTTCATCCAGCTCGGCAACCGGCAGAACAACCAGATCAACACGAACTTCAAGCTCGCGTACCGGCTGAACACGCGAAACAAGATGACGTTCGAGACGATCAACAACCGCCAGATCACGACGGCCTACAACCACATGTGGAGCCGCCGCGGCTGGGTGCAGGTCAACTACGACACCACGCGCACGGCCGGCCAGCCGGACAAGCTGACGCCCCGCTACGGCTCGTGGGCGGGCACGCAGGTCGACTCGACCTACGTTCCGGTCAACATGCCCGATCACATGCCGACTCTGGACGATCGCTTCCAGCAGTTCACGTTCGTGTGGAAGAACCAGCTCTCGGACAAGAGCGTCTGGGAGACCCGCGCGGCGAGCCTCGCGTTCAACACGCGCTACTCCGTCGGCCGCAAACAGCCGTGGGAGTACGACACGCAGAGCCCGTTCTACTGGAGCGGCAACATCGTCTTCGGCAGCGAGAACAACCCGTACTTCGCGACGCACGGCGACTACCCGCAGTACACCTCGCGCCAGACGAACGTGTGGAACGTCAAGAGCGACTTCACCACGCGTCGCTGGAAGCAGCACACGATGAAGACGGGTGTCGAGGCCAAGTACAACCGCGTGCGCAACCTGTCCCTGTCGGCGCCGAGCACGGAGATCAGCGGTCTGCCCGGCAATCCGCGCTCCGAGTACCTGAACTTCAACCCCGAAGGCGCCGCGTACCTGCAGGACCGCTGGGAGTTCGAAGGACTCGTGCTCAACGCGGGCGTGCGCTACGACCTGTTCACGCCCGGTCTGCAGGTCTCGAACAACGACCTCGCGTCGGGCCAGCGCTACAAGCAGCAGTTCAGTCCGCGGCTCGGCATCGCGTACCCCGTGTCCGACCGCGACGTGCTGAGCTTCCACTACGGCTGGACGTACCAGACGCCGGCGCGTTCCTACGTCTTCGAGAACCGCGGCCTGAGCTCGTCGGTCGGCACGAAGGGCAACCCCGACCTGCAGCCCGAGACCAACATCGCGTACCAGGCGGGTGTGCAGCACCTCTTCTCGCGCGACATCTCGGGTCAGTTCGGCGTGTTCTTCAAGGACATTTACGGGCTGATCACCGTTCGCCAGGAGCGCGCGGCGGACGGCACGCTGGTGAACAAGTTCTTCAACGGCGACTACGCCTCGGCTCGCGGCTTCGAGGCGAGCCTCTCGAAGAGCTTCAGCCACAAGTTCTCCGCGGACATCAACTACACCTACTCGATCGCGACCGGTGTCGCGTCCGACCCGACGCAGGCGCTGCAGTTCTTCAACGGCGGCCGCCTGTACCTGCCGATCTCCGAGCAGCCCCTCGACTGGGACCAGCGCAACACGGTCAGCCTCAACGCGACCGTGCGCGATCCGGGCAAGTGGGGCTTCCGCATGCTGTGGTCGTACGGCTCGGGCTTCCCGTTCACGCCCGCCTTCCGCGACGATCGCCGTCCGGACCCGGCGCTCAACAACTCGCGTCGCCTGCCCTCGGAATCCCGTCTGACGATCGACGGCGACAAGTTCTACCGGGTGTGGGGCCAGAACGTGACGCTCTTCGTCGACGCGAAGAACGTGCTCGATGCGAAGAACATCGCGAACCTCGAGCAGAGCTCGTACCCGAACCCGTACGTCGACGGTTCGGGTGAGAGCGACTACAAGATCTACTACACGGCGACGGGACGCGCGGGTGGCGCGTACCTGCAGGACGTCAATGGTGACGGCAACCCCGACTGGGTGCCCCTCAACGATCCGCGCGTGTTCGAGGAAGGACGCAACATCCGCATGGGCATCAGCATCACCTTCTGATGAACGGAACGACCGGCAGAGGAGCTAGGACGCGATGAGAACGATTCTGAAGCGTGTCGTCCCGATGGTGGTGCTGGTCGGGGTCGCGCTCGCCTGGGCGGGCACGGCTGTCGCGCATCTCCGCGAGGGCGATCCGGAGTACACGGACCTGGACGGCGTGATGAAGCAGTACCAGGTCGGTCCGTACGCGAACACCCGTTCGGGTGGTTCGCAGAGCGTGCACGACGTGCCCGACATCTTCGGCCCCGGTGCGGTGCTGACGGTCGGCAACGTCGTCATGAAGTGCACGAACTACGGGTTGGACGGCAACCCGTTCACGTACCTCTCGACGGATCCCTCGGGGCAGTGGCCCGGTCCTTCGTCGATCGAATACCTGAACTACATCGGGTTCGCGGTCGGCGCCGTGAATCCGCTCGCGTCCGATCCGACGGCCATGCGCCGCGTGAGCTACCTGACCGAGTGGCGTCCGGCGACGCTCGACGCCGAAGACCGCATGTACCGTTCGTACGACGGCATCGTGAACGGCCAGCGCTTCGTGGACGACGACGGTGACGACACGGTCGACGAGGACTATCTCGACGGCCGCGACAACGACGGCGACGGCCAGATCGACGAGGACTTCGGGGCCATCGGCCAGCAGATGTACACGTGCGTGATGCGCGACGACACGCCGCAGGCGGTCAACGCCTCGGCGTCCGAGCGCCACGTGCCACTGGGCGTCGAACTGCGGCACAGCAGCTGGGCGTACTCGATCCCGGGTTACACCGATTTCAACGTCCTCAACTACACGATCTATAACCGCTCCGGCCACACGCTGGACTCGGTCTGCATGGCGTTCCGCACCGACATGGACTGTGGGCCGTCGACCCAGGCGAACTACTGGAGCGACGACTACAACCTGCCGCGCTACCCGTACGGCACGTTCATCGTGAAGACGAAGTCGACCGACCTGCGCCGGCAGGACGGCCGCGTCCACGAGGACGGTTCGACGAACGACGATCCGCACGTCGTGGTTCCGGACGTCGACGCCGACTCGGCGCTCTGTCCGCGCTACCGCGTTCGTGTCCAGGGCTGGTCGACCGTCGACGACAACGGCGACGACGGCAAGACGCCGGGCATCGCGACGATCATGCTGATCGACCACACGGTCGACCCGACGGGGGACAGTGGCCCCCGGCACGTGGGCCTGCACTCGTTCCGCTCGTTCCAGGGCGGCACGCCGTACGCGTCCGGCGGCAGCCCGACGATCGACCAGCAGCGCTACGAGATGATGACGTCCACCGACCAGGCCGTGACGCACGTCGACACGACGTCGACCTGGGTCGAGGACACCTACATCACCGGTGACCAGAAGGGCGACTACAACGAGTGGGTGACCATCGGTCCGTGGCTCCACTGGCCTTCCGGCACCGACAACCCGATCGAAGCGACGATCGCCTTTGGCGTCGCCCCCGGGACGATCGGCATCGCTTCGCGCTACGCCACGGAGTACGCCGCCGCCGTCGACAACTCGACGGGTTCGGATCCGCGTACCGTCGGCGTGCCGCAGGGCAGTGCCGCGGGCCTGGCCCTGATCAACAAGTACCAGTCGCTCGAGAACGCGCTGGCGGCCGAGATCGCGTTCGCCGGTGCGGACGAGCAGCGCAACTGGCCGGACGGTCTGCCGGACTTCCACGGCCGCGAGACCGGCAAGATCGCGCCGCGTGGTACGACCGAGTACTACCAGACGACTTGCTCGCGCGATAACGACCTGCGCACCGTGACCGAGTACAAGAAGGTCTGGTTCGACTTCGACTGCGACTACTGCACCGGCTCCTATTCGCTGTCCAAGGGCGGCTACTTCCACCGCTCGTGGCTGGCCGAGGCGCCGCCGCCGAGCCCGAACACCAACATGGCGACGGGCTACAACTACGCGGACAATCCGAACCGCCAGTTCCCGCCCGTGGGTGATCGCCAGATCACCATCGCGTGGGACAACCTCTCCGAAACCACCGCCGACCCGAAGTCGGGCCAGTTCGACTTCCGTGGCTACAAGGTCTGGAAGGTGTCGGACTGGAAGCGCCCGGTCGGCGCGGGCGGTCCGTACGAAGACGACTGGACGCTGCTCGGGGACTACCGCCTGTTCGACTCGAAGGACGACAACGCCGTCCTCGCCACGTGTCCGCCGGAGAGCGTGCTGACCGGCGCCTGCGAGGCGGGCCAGCCGCTCTATCCGCTGGTCTATGTTCCGACGACGGGGTCGTACAAGCGCCTGAAGCTGCGCAAGGGCGATCTCTGGAACGCGCAGACGGGCGAGGTGCTGTCGCCCGACACGACGGTCCACTGCCAGGGGTATCCCGGGCCGTGCAAGGCGGACCAGGCGTATCCGCTGGGAGTGATCGCGGGCGCCAAGATCACCCGCGAGCGCTACCCCGTGGGTCGCTACCACATCGTCGACCGCGACGTGAAGAACGGTTTCCTCTACTTCTACTCGGTCACGGCCTACGACTCGACCGGTCGCAGCAGCTCGCTGAGCATGCTGGGTAGCCGTCGTGCCGCCGTGGAAGCCGAGGGCGTCACGCCGCAGATCACGTCGACGGCGGGAGGTGGCGCGGGCAAGGGTGTCTGGGTCGTGCCGAACCCGTACCGCGGCCTGCGCAACATCGTCTCTCGTCCCTCGGCGTGGGACCTCACGCCGAACGCCACCGACCCGACGGGCACGCACATCGACTTCATGGGTCTGCCGCGGGACGGGTGGACCATTCAGATCTTCACGGTATCGGGCGACCTCGTGCAGACGCTCAAGTCGACCGATCCGATCAACGAGTCGATCCGCACGACAGTCACCGACGATTCCGGAGTGAAGCGCCCCGGCTACAACACCCAGCAGGACACGCCGAACGACGGCCAGGCGCGCTGGAACCTGATCTCCCGGAACGGGCAGGACATCGTGAGCGGCATCTATATTTTCACGGTCGAAGTGGGCGGGGCCGTGAAGCACCGTGGCAAGTTCGTCGTCATCCGCTAGCGGCGAGTGTAAGGAGGATCAATCGTGAAGAGATGGATCGCGGCGGTCGGCCTTGCCGGGTTGCTGATTCCGGGACTGGCTTTCTCCGCCAATATCTTCGAGAAGGTCGGGACGTTCGACGGACAATTCCTCAAGATCGGCGTGGGAGCCCGCGGTGCGGCCATGGGTGGTGCGTTCGTGGCGGTCGCGGACGACGCCACGTCGCTCTTCTGGAACGCCGCCGGCATCGCCCGCATCGACCAGGACAAGTCCGAACTGTCCCTGAATCACGCCAATTGGCCGGCCGAGCTGTCGTTCGACCAGGTCGGCTACGTCTTCCACGTGAAGAAGATCCCGGGTGCCTTCGGTGTGCATGCCCGCGCGCTCTCCATGCAGCCGATGGAGATCACGACGGCGTACCAGCCGAACGGAACTGGTGAGACCTTCGACGCCGGCATGATGGCGTTCGGCGTGAGCTACGCGCGTTCGTTCACCGACAAGTTCAGCGCCGGCGTCACGGGCAACCTCGTGCACGAGGGCCTCGCCGACCTGAGCCAGCAGTCGATGTCGTTCGACGTCGGAACGCTGTACGACGTCGGTGTGCTGGGTATGAAGATCGGCATGGCCATCTCGAACATCGGCTCCGAGATGCAGTTCATCGATCGCAGTGCCCGGATCCCGTCGATCTTCCGCGTCGGAACGTCGGCCACCCTGCTGCAGTCGTCGGACCAGAAGCTGATCGGCGCGTTCGAGTTCTCGCACCCGCCGGACAACTCGGAGCGCATGAACTTCGGAGCGGAGTACTCGTTCCGCAAGTACCTGTTCCTCCGTGGCGGCTACAACGTGAACTACGACACCGAAGGTCTCGCGGGTGGAGTCGGTCTGCACATCCCCGTGTCGGTCGCCGGCAAGGCGGACATCGACTACGCGTACACGGACATGAAGGAGCTGGGAGCGGCCCACCGCTTCTCGCTGCGCTTCCTGTTCTGAGGTCGCCACGCAACTCCTCACTCGCCAAGTGAATCGACCGGCGCGCTCCCCCGCGGGAGCGCGCCGCGTCGTTGCGAGCGCGCTCCTGCTGCTCGCCTGCGTGCTCCTGTCGCCGCGAGCGTCCGTCGCCGAGCGCCTGGAAGGCGCGCCGCCGTGGCGCGTCGGCGGGCGAGTGGGCTTCAGCGTCGATGCGATCGCGGTACCGGAGAGCGCGGGCCTCGCTCTCGAGGTGTTCCTGCGCGTGCCTCCGGCGACCGTGGAGCAGCTTTCGCGGGACGCCGACGGCGCGGCCCAGTT
>WBZT01002230.1_pt2 | contig 13241 bp, 15 predicted proteins | sample 5204241 | NCBI WGS metagenome assembly WBZT01 (sample SAMN12344358, study PRJNA552823) | activated sludge metagenome | biome: Activated sludge suspended growth; feature: Nitrification reactor; material: Wastewater; isolation source: activated sludge from nitrification reactor of wastewater... | reverse complement strand
CATCCCGAACGGCTTGGTGAGGTAGTCGTCGGCGCCGAGGTTGAGTGCTCGGACCTTGTCGTCTTCGCGCCCTCGGGCGGACACCACGATGATCCCGATTCCCGAGCGCTCCCGAAGGTGACGACACAGCTCGAACCCGTCCTCACCGGGAAGCGTGAGATCGACGAGGGCGATGTCGGGTCGGTGCAGTTCGGCCAGGTCGATCGCGTCGCTTCCGTCGGATGACACCACGACGTGGAAGCCGCGCACGACGAGGTTCGAGCGGAGGAGGTCGACGATGTTGGGGTCGTCCTCGATGATCAGAACCGAGGTCGGGACCATCATGCGGGAATGACCTCCGGTTCGATGGGGAGCGTCACCACGACCACCGTCTCGTCATGGTCCCGGCCGACAATCACGTCCCCGCCGTGGGCATCGACGATGCCGCGAACGATCGCGAGTCCCAGACCCGCGCCGCTCGATCGCTCGTCGCGCACGGTCGCCTCGAACGCGCGCTCCGCGATCGATTCGTCGAAGCCGGTGCCGTGATCGCGGACCTCGAGGACGAGCCGCGATCCGTCGGCGCTCGGTGCGGCCGAGATCGTGACGGGCCGCGTCCCGTGTCGCAGTGCGTTCTCGGCCAGGTTGACTACGACCTGTTCGATGCGATCGTGATCGGCCCACACTGCAGGGAGGTCTGGTCGGAGGTCGACGGTGACGTCGTCGGGCAGAGCGCCGACGCAGTCGGCTGCCTCTTCGATCAAGAGCGCGGGATCACACCAGTCGAGGTTGAGGCGAAGACCCCCGGTTTCGATCGCGGAGGTGTCGAGCAAGTCGGCGACGAGCCGGCTGACGCGAGCGGACTCGCCGCGAATCCGCTCGATGAAACGCCGGCGTGCCTCCTCGCCCCAAGCAACATCGCCGCTGGCGAGGCTGTCGGCGTACCCGCGGATCGCAGTAAGAGGTGTGCGCAGTTCGTGGCTGAGCCGAAACAGGAACTCGCGTTGGAGAGCGGCCGACTGGCGCAGCGCCTGTGCCTCCTGCCGGCTCTCCTCCACCGCGCGGCGTTCGCTCGCGAGTTCGAGCGAACGGACGGAGTCGCCGAGAAGTGCCAGCTCGTCGTCGGTCACGGTGTGTGCGCCGTCCCACCACGCGACGAGCACTTCATCGCGACGATCCTGTGACTCAAGGGGGATGGCGACGATCGCGTCCTCCAGCACCGTCGACCGGCTGTCGCGTGCCTGCATAGCGGCACCCGCCAGCCGAGCGAGCACGACCTGCCCGAGCGGCGCGTTCGGGGCCGCGAGCTCGCTCGGTTGGAGCGGGGACGCCGGGTCGACACGCTCGCCACACTCGCGGCCGTCGGCGAGATGAAACAGGGCGACCGCGTCCGAGCCGAGCCCAGCGCGAAGCGGCGGGAGAGCCACGGCGACCCCTTCGTGAGCAGTGGACGGCCCGGTGAGCGAGTCGAGCACGCCTCTCAGCGACTCGAGACGCTGATTGCGGCGCTGGAGTTCGTTCACCAGCCGTTCCCGCTCAACGGCGGCGGCCGCCAGCACGGTGTGCAAGGTCGCGAGTTCGACCTGATCGGGCCGCGGCTCGCCGCGGGTCTCGGCATAGAACGCGATGACGCCCAGGACTCCGTGGTCGGGTCCGTTCACCGCGATTGCCCAGAGGGAGCCGACGCCGAGCTCCTCGACCTCTGCGTCCACCCCGTCTCCGACCGCGACCGTGTCGGGTCGCGTGGCCGCCGCCGTCACGATCCGGTCGACCAACGCTCCGGGATGACACCGCTGCTCGACGACGTGAGCGAATTCGGGCGCCTGCCCGTAGCAGCCACGCAGGGTCATGCGGCCATGGTCCCCGGCGGTGTCTCGGAGGTGGAGGCTGACACCCACCGTGTCGAGCGCTGCCGCGAGCGCCGACATGATGAGGGGGAGCGATGCTGTCGCGTCGAGTGTGCCCAGGCGGTCGACCAGGTCCCGCAACTGGTGGAGATGACGCCGCGCGGCCGAATCGGGTGGCAGTCCGGACAACAGCGCGGCTGCCTCGTCGCGAGTGGTGGTGGACGCCGGTCGGTCGGCGACGATCACGCCGCCCCGGAGCACGACCACCCGGTCGGCAAGCGAGAGCGCGTCTTCGATTCGATGCGTGATCAACAGGATGCCGACCCGGGCCGAGCGAACCCGCCGGAGCAGGCGTTTGAGCGCCGCCGACTCGTTCACGCCCAACGACGCTGTGGGTTCGTCGAGCAACAGGAAGTCGGGTTCGGGGAGGAGCGCTCGGGCGATGGCAACCATCTGGCGTTGCCCACCCGACAGGTCCCCAACGTGTCGCCCGCTCTCCACGTCGGCGCGGTCGAGTCCGGCACCGATCCGCTCGAACATTCGGCACGCCTCTGCGATCATCTCGCGGTCGTCGAGCAGCCGACCCCGGCGCTTCTCGACACCGAGGAAGACGTTGGCGACGACATCGAGGTTGTCGCACAGTGCGAGGTCCTGCCATACGACGCCGACCTCGGCGGTCTGCGCCCGGATCACCCGGCGGTCGTCCAACCACACCTGACCCGAATCCGGTCGTGCGAGTCCGGCGAGGCACGAGAGCAGTGTCGATTTGCCTGCTCCGTTCTCGCCGAGCAGCGCGACGATCTCACCCCGTTCGATCCCGAGGTCGACCCCGTTGAGCACGCGTCGAGCGCCGTACTGTTTCCGCACCCCCGTCGCGCGAAGCATCGGCGGGAGGCTATCGGTGCACTCGGGCCGCACGCTGGGGATCGTCGGGCGTGCCTCAGCGATCCGGAACGCGCGCTCAGGGCGCAATCTCTCGGTGGAGCCGAGGCCACGACGCTGCAACCTTGGAGCAGGGATCGGCGGCAGAGATCGCGGATCGCGCCAAGGCACCCGCTGCCATCGGTGGAGCCATTGCGATCGGGTGCCGGCTGTGCTGCGGTCGGGCGACGGGCAGCCGGACGGCTAACCGGACGCGGAGACCACAACGATGAAGTTGTGGCGCGATTCCTCCGTTCGATGCCGACACGGGACGCCTTCCCGAAGGTGTCCTTCGCTCTGTCGTCGTGTCGAGGCCGACCACACGGTCGAAGTGCTGAGGCGACGATGAGGCGTAGCCGCCGTGGTCGACCAGCTACTTCTCGATGACTTCTTCGAACCCGATCTCCTTGACGGTCATGTCGGGTGCCCGGTCGACCGACGGCGGGCCGTGTCGACCAGTGTCGCGATCAGCTCTGGGACATCGGTTCTCACAGTTGCTTCCACCGACGCGCGGTCGACGGTGACGTAGCCGTGGGCGATCCGGTTTCGAAGCCCCCACATCGCTCGCCAGTTGTCCCCGAACAGCGCTATCCGTCGCGTCTCCTCGCTTCGCTTCATAGTGGGACCTCGTCGCGTTCGACGGTGGGTCGAACGTCGGCTGCTAGGAGTCGACGGGGAACGAGATCGACCGGGCAGCCGACCACGTCCTCGATCGCCACCTCGACGCGAGCGAGCTGGAGAAGTCCCATGTCGCTGGGGATCGTCACGAGCAGATCGATGTCGCTGTCAGGCCCGTCCTCCCCGCGCGCAACGCTCCCGAACACTGCCGGTTCCCTGAGGCCGTTGCCCTCGAGTACCTCGATCACCTGTGCACGTCGCGATGCGAGCCGATCGCCTCGCGGGCTCGACGGAACGAACCGACGAGGACGCCGACGGAGCACTTGGGAGACGTAGGGTTGGCTCACGCCCGCGACACTCGCGATCTTTCGTTGCGAGAACCCGTAATCGGCGGCGCTGGTCAAGGCCTTCTCGAACCGCTCACGGGCGCGATGCTCCGACTCGACGGCACGGTCGAGCACCTGCTTTGCCTTCTCGATCTCACGCAGTGCGGCTCGTTCAGTCATGTCGACGGTTCCGATAACTCAGGTTTTCGGGCGGTTGTGACTCTCGCCCGAACTTGCCTGTTCCGGATCCCACCTGATTGGGCGCGATCATCACCATGATCAAGTCCGACACGGAAGGGAGTGACGTCGCCCTCCCGGCGAGTGAGGCGGTCCGTGTGACGCGGTCGGGGACGATGCCGGCCGGCGGGAACGCGTCAGATTCGCTCGATGACGATCGCCGGGGCCATCCCGCCACCGGCGCACATGGTGACGAGGCCGAACTGACCGTCGGTGCGCTCAAGCTCGTCGAGGACGGTGCCGATGAGCATCGCGCCCGTGGCGCCGATCGGGTGGCCGAGCGCCATCGCGCCGCCGTTCACGTTGACCTTCTCGCGGTCGAGGGCGAGGTCGCGCATCGTCTTTTCGACCACGACCGCGAATGCCTCGTTGATCTCGAACAGGTCGATGTCGCCGAGCGCCAGGCCGGCTCGCGTCAGCACCTTGCGGATGGCGGGGCCGGGAGCGTTCAACATGAGGGTCGGGTCGTCGCCCATGTTCGCCGTCGCGACGATGCGGGCTCGTGGCGTCAGGCCGTGTGCGTCGGCGTACGTCCGGCTCGCGACGAGCACCGCGGCGGCGCCGTCGACGACGCCCGACGAGTTCCCGGCGTGGTGGACATGATCGATCTCGAGGTCGGGGAACTTCTGGTTGATGAGCTCGCGGAACGTCGGGTTGTCGCCGTGGCGGTAGTCGGCGATCGCCGGAAAGCTGGGAGCGAGCGCCGCCAGCGACTCGGCGGTCGTGCCCGGGCGGGGGAACTCCTCACGGTCGAGCGCCACGGTCCCGTCGAGGTTCAGGACCGGGATCAGGCTCCGGTCGAACCGCCCCTCGGAGATGGCCCGGGCGGCACGTGCCTGGGACTCGGCCGCCAGCGCGTCGAGCACCTCGCGGGAGATGCCCTCCAGGGAGGCGATGGCGTCGGCGCAGACGCCCTGGTGTGACTGCGGGTGGATCGACTGCAGATGATCGTTGCCGGCGCCCATCGGCAGTAGACCCTTCTTCGGGAGCGACATCATCTCGGTGCCGCCGCCGATCACGAGGTCCTCCATGCCGGCCATGACGGCATTGGTCGCGATGTTCGTGGCGGTGATCCCCGAGCCGCAGAACCGGTCGAGGGTCACGCCGCTCGCCCGGACGTCGTAGCCGGCGTCGAGGGCCGACATCCGGCCGAGGTCGCCGCTCTGCTCGCACACCTGGGAGCTGGTGCCCCACACGATGTCGTCGACGTCGGCCGTGTCGAAGCCGTTGCGGGCGGCGAGCGCCTCGAGCACCGTCCGCCCGAGGTGCTGCGGGTGCAGGTGGGCGAGCGCGCCCTTGCCCTGCTTGCCGATGCCGCGAGGCGTGCGACAGGCGTCGATGATCAGTGCTTCCGGCATGGTCGCCCCCGTGTGGTCGGTGCCGGCCGGAGGTCGCCCCGGCGGATGCACATGATGGCGCACCGGTGCGACGCCCGTGGGTGATCACCCGTCAGGTGATACCTCGGTCTACGGCCCACCGGACGAGCTCGTGACGACGCGACAGGTGCAGCTTCGCCATGATGTTGCGCACGTGGTTCTCGACCGTCTTCGGCGAGATGAACAGCTCCTCCGCGACGGCCTTGTAGGTGTGACCACGGGCGACGAGGCCGACGACCTCACGCTCACGGGGAGACAGCGCCTGGTCGCCGTCGCCGCCACCCGACGCGAGCCTCCGGAACTCGCCCAACACCAGCGCAGCGAGATGCGGCGAGAAGACGGGCTCGCCGGCGGCTGCCCGTGCGAGCGCTGAACGGAGGTCGTCGGGACGGGTCGACTTGGTGAGGTACCCGACGGCGCCCGCCGCGACCGCGTCGAGCAGGTCGCGTTCGGCCTCGGACACCGTCAGGATCACGATCGGGCACTCGGCGGCGCACGCTGTCACGACCGCCATCCCTCCGCCCCGGTCCATGTGCAGGTCGACGAGGGCGAGGTCGGGGCGCTCGCGGCGGACCACATCGATTGCCTCCGCACCGTCGGACGCCTCGCCGACGACGGCGAACCGTTCGCCCAAGTCGGCCCGGAGGCCGCTCCGCCAAATGGCGTGGTCGTCGGCGATGACAAGTCGCGTGCTCACGGCACCCACAGTGCCACCTCGGTGCCCCGGCCCGGCGCCGAACGGAGCCGGGCGTGACCGTCGACCTCGGCGAGACGACCGCGGATCGACCGCGACAGGCCGGTGCCGGCCGGGATCACGTCGGCATCGAAGCCGCAGCCGTCGTCGACGACGGTCACCGAGGTGCCCTGCCCGTCGTCCCCGATGTCGATGCAGATCGTGACGACCTTCGGGTCGGCGTGCTTCGCCGCGTTGGTCAACGCCTCGGTGGTCGCGCCCACGAGCGCCTCGAGCCGCTCGCCACCGACATCGGGAACCTCGACGACCACCACCTCCACGCGGTGCCGGTACCGGCGCTCGGCCTGCGCGGCGACCGCACGCAGCTCGGTGACGAGATCGCCGCTCGTCGAGGGGCCGGAGCCGATGAACCGCCGGAGGTCCCACTCCTGGTCGCGGGCGAGCTCCACCAGGGAGGGGTCGTCGCTGCGGCGCTGCACGACCGCCAGGGTCTGCAGCACGCCGTCGTGCAGCGACCGGGCGAACCGCTCCCGCTCACGTGCCGCAGCCACCTCGGACTCGGCGGCGCGCAGGCGGGCCGACACCCACCCCGCCACCGCTCCGGTCGTCGCGAGGAGCACGAGGGTGCCGCCCAACGAGAGGCCGCGACCGCCGGCCCGATCGGCGAGGAGCGCAACGGTCGCGTTCAGGGCGCCCAGGCCGGCGCCCGCCGTGAGACCGACGCGCCACCCTCCGACGACGGCCACGACGACGACGGCGGTGGCCGGCCACGCCGACCCGAGACTCTGCGGGTGGGACCCGTCGTACACCAGCCAGTCACCGATGACGAGCCCCGCTGCCAGTGCCAGGTCGACGGCCAACGTCGCGGGCCGGAGGAGCCGGGCGGGCGCGGTCATCGCCCACATCCCGAACGTCCCGGTCCACGCGGCGAGCGCCGAGAGGAGCGCGAACGCGGCGCTGCGGTGGTCGAGCACCCCCGAACGGGCGTCGACCACCGCGACGGCCACGGCCCAGACCACCACGAGCAACCGGAGGGCGGCAGCGCCACCGAGGAGCTCACGGAGCCGGGGTTCGACCGCTGGCGCCTCGTTCACCGTGCCGACGATACCGACCCGGTGCTGCCCGTCTGCGATGCCGCGACCTTGCCGAGCGACCGCAACGCCACGTTCGATCGGCGCCACTCCACCAGCGACCACCAGAACAGCGGGGTCGCCAGCCCCAGGGTCACCATCACCTGGACGATCGACGACGGTGTGAACTCGTACCCGTCGGCACCCACGGCGGCGGCGACGACAGCGAACGTGTAGGTGAGCATGCGCACGATGCCCACCGTCGCAGTGCACCCGGCGAGGGTCGCGAACAGGGTCCTGCGGGTCGGTGACCAGATGGCGTGGGGTTCCTCGGCCTCGACCCGTCGGGCCAACGCGCCGGCGGCGACGCCGATCGGGGCGGCGACGAGCATGACCGTGAGGAACATGGCGAGGTCGAGCGGGTTCGACTGGTCGCGCAAGGCCACATGGGCCGCGCTGCCGGCACCGAGCGCCGCGAGGCCCGCACCCCAGCACTCCCCGATGTACAGCAGGCGGTGCCGGTCCGTCGTCCGCAAGGACGCGAGGGCGGCCGTCGACGCCGAGTCGGCGTCCCAGCCGTTGCCGACGAGCTCGGCACAGATCTCGTCGGGTGTCGCGCCGTCGTTGCGGCGCCGGACCAGCCAGTCGGTGACCGGATGGCGGTCGAACAGCTGGCCGGTCGTCGGGTAGGGGGCCGGCGCTCGGGGAGCGGGCGGGGAGGCAGGGATGGCTGCGGGAGGAGAGGCAGGGATGGCTGCGGGTGTGGTGGTGCTGGGCATCTTCGGCTCCGATGTCGGGGACGGGCACGGCGTCCGTCGTCGGGTTCCACCCTGCGCCCGCTGCGCCACGGCCACCATCGGGCCGATCCCTCAACTGCGCTAGTGGGTACCCCCAGCCGTGGAGCGGATGAGCGTCCCCAGATGGAGTGAGATCGGTCACGAAGTCCCTCCGGATCTTCGTCGACGAGGACATCTGGCCGACGTTCGCGCTGCACGTCTCCCGAGGCGCGCTCACCGTCGGTCGGTACGTCGGTGAGCTCGTCGAGGCAGCGGCGCACGACAACGGTTGGCGAGCCCAGCCCGAGAACAGTGCGTGATCTCACTGTCGGCGCCCTTCGGTATCGTGAGCCCACTCTCGCCGTCCTGCTCGGCCTCTCCTCAAATCAACCGGAGCGGTAGCCGTGAGCATCAGGCGGCGGGACACCAACAGCCGTGGCGTTGCCTACGCCGACGGGAAGTCGCATTGGGAGGTCCGCCTCCGTCGACCCGACGGGCGACAGTACGGCAAGACCTTCGCCACCAGGAAGGCTGCGGAGGCGTGGGAACGCGGACAGCTGACGGCACAAGCAACCGGCGGTTGGGTCGATCCGAACGCCGGCAAGGTGCCGTTCCGGGAGCGAGCTGCGACCTACGCGACCGATCGACCGAAGGCGCTCGCCCCCAAGACCGTCGAGCTGTACCGCAAGCAACTCGACCAACTGATCCTTCCCACGTTCGGATCGGTGCCCGTGTCGTCGATCACGACCGAGTCGGTGCGGGCCTGGCTGGCGAAGATCCGGATCGAGTCTTCCGAACTTCAGGCTGCGAAGGCCTACCGCCTGCTCCGGGCGATCCTGAACGTTGCGGTGAGTGACGGGCTGTTGGTCCGCAATCCGTGCAACATCCGCGGTGCCGGCCAGGAGCACTCCGCCGAACGCCCGCTTGCCTCGGCCGAGGAGATCCACAAGCTGGCCGATGCGATGCAACCTCGGATGCGGCTGGCCGTGCTGCTCGCCGGGTTTGCCGGACTGCGCCGTGGGGAGTTGTTCGGACTTCAGCGAGGCGACATCGACCTCGACGCCGGGACGTTGTCGGTGAAGCGTCAGATCGTCTACCTGAAGGACGGATCGCGACTGCAGACGAAGCCGAAGAGCGCGGCCGGCGTCAGAACGGTGAGCCTGCCGCCATTCGTCCTCGCCGCCGTGACCGACCATCTCAAGGAGTTCACGCCGCCCGAGGCGACATCGCACGTGTTCATCGGCAAGCTCGGCGCTCCGCTCGGTCAGGTGTCGCTGCAAGCTGACTTCGAGCGAGCGCGGAAGGCGACGGGGATCACCCAGTACACGCTGCACGACCTTCGCCACGCAGTGGGGACGATGGCTGCGTGGACGGGGGCCACGACCAAGGAGTTGATGGCTCGGCTCGGCCACTCCACCCCACAGGCGTCGATTCGATACCAGCACGCTGCGCGAACGCGTGACGAGGAGATCGCTCGGCGGCTCGACGTCTTCCGGGCGACATGAGCTGGCGCGTAGACCACAACAACAAAGTTGTGGCATGATTCCTCCGTTCGACACCAACACCGGGCGCCTTCCCGTGGGTGTCCACGAAGCGAGCTGGGATGAGATCGTGCAGCGATTCGGATGGAACCAGCGTCGTCGCCAGCTCCTCGGTGGTCTGGCCGAGGCGATCGAGCTGCTCGCCGAGGCAGGGTGCCGGCGGCTGTGGCTGAACGGGAGCTTCGTCACAGCCAAGGACGAGCCGGGCGACTTCGATGCCTGTTGGGACACCGCGTCGGTCGACCTCGATGCGATCGACCCCGTGCTCCTCGACCTCTCGTTGGGTCGGGCGGAGCAGAAGCGACGCTTCGGCGGGGAGTTGTTCCCGAACATCGTCGAGTCGGGATCGGGTCTGGCGTTCACGGAGTTCTTCCAGAACGACCGTGACACTGGACGCAAGGGCATCGTCGTCATCGACCTCGGAGGTTGGACGAGATGATCACCAACGAAGTGCAGTACCGGGCGACGAAGGCACACCTGGCGCAATTCGACGAGGCGCTCGCCAACCTCGTGGCCGAGGCCGGCAAACGCCGGCGGACGAAGTTGGCACAGCTCGAGATCGACGCCGTCGAGGCTCTGGCCCTCGACCTCCGGAACGAGATCGAGGAGTACGAGCATCTGCGCTCGGGAGAGGTGTCCATCTTCGAGGCGTCCTCGCTGGACGGCCTTGCCGGGCTCCTCGTGCGAGCCCGTATCGCCCGACAGTGGAGCCAGCGAGACCTTGCGACCGCGCTCGGCGTGGCGGAGCAGCAGATCCAGCGCTACGAGTCGACCGACTACCGAGCTGCCAGCCTGGCCCGCATTTGCGACGTCGCGGATGCCCTCGGCCTCACGATCAGTGAACGAGGAGAGCTGCGCGACCCCGACGCTGCGTGAAGCCGACACCGTTGTCCACCTCGTGATGAGATGGTCGTTGTTGCGAGTCGGGCTGCAGCTGGACCTGCCATTCTCTCGGGATGCAGGTGCTCGGACCGTCAGGGGAACGCTGGAAGTTGGCGCATGAACTGATCCGGTGTGGCGAGGCAGAGGTGATCTGCGGATCGGTCAGCATCATGCGTGACACCAGCGGGCCGAGGGCGAGCGGAGCTATCCAGGTCTCCATCCTCTCGATCCATCCGGTCGAGATCCCGAAGGAACGCCAAGCGGCGGAGGTCGCCGAGGGTCGCGCAGCCGTGAGGCAGCTGTTGGAGAGCGACGTGCGGCTCCAGGCGCTGTTCGACGAATTTGGGGTGAGCTGGGCCTACGTTGCCGACTACGGCAACGGACGAGTGCTCATTACAGACCTTCCGCCCGATTGACCGCGAGGTCCCCCCGGAGTGCAGCGGACCGTCGACAGGTCCGCTGGGACGCCGATGCGGTGGCCTCACCGGTCAGTGAACGTGGAGGGCTGCGCCGTCCACGCCGCGTGAGCCTTCGCGGTCATGTCGGTGCCGAGTCGCTGGCTCCGCCTGCCTCGATCACTCGACCTCGCCATTCGCGTAGCGCTCGCAAGAACGACTCCAACGACATCGATTCGGCATCGATCTCTGCCGGGTCAAAATCGAAGGCGGCGATCACTTCGTCGCCGTCGAGCCTGAGGTATGTGACGTTCCCGGAGGCGAACGGCTCAGCCGACCTGTGCTCCCTTGCCGACTGGGCAGCTGCCTCCACCCGATCTATCCAGTAAGTCGACAACCCTGGTGTTGCTGACCCCCGTGGGGCGCGACTCGACACCGAGTCGTTCATTGCCATCGTGAAAAGCCCGTCGCTCCGGCCGACCGAGATCTCGATGACGCCGTCCGGCAGGCGGGTGAAGGAGAGATCCATGAATGCAGACCACTACATGTCGCGAGGTGGATCGATGCCATCGTCCGAGATCGATGACGGCACAAGCTGTGTCATCTTCCCGTTGATGATCATCCAGACACGGAAGTACGCCTCCTCCTGATCCTTGACGAACAACTGCACGAGGCCCGGCTCCCTCCACGGCATCTGGCCCACCTTCTCGACGACGGCGTTGAGGTCGGCGTGGTTGAGGGCTCCTCCCCAGACCGTGGATTCCGGGCGCTTCCACCCGCCCCAGCCCTCGAGATCGCTGACCTTCTCCAGCGATCCGACGCCGGTCGCTCCGGGCGGCACTGACGGGCCGTTCCAGGGAGCATCGTTCTGAAGCCAGCGGTTGAGGTCGGCGACGACGTCGTCTCGTTCGAAGATGTCGACGCTCAGCATCACGTTCGCGACCCAGCTCACGATTGCCAGCTTGGCACGCGCCGGATCGCTACCGACGAGTGTCGGCGAGTCCTGTGCAACATTCGGATCCGAGGCCACCAGCACTCGCCCCAGGAACGACGAAACCCCCGCCGTGGCGGGGGTTTCGAACAGAGCGGGTGAGGAGAATCGAACTCCCGTATTCAGCTTGGGAATTCGGGTATTACGGCGCAGATCCGCCAAGAATGGCCATTTCGCGCCCCTCTTGGCGTCCTCTGTCACGCTATTCGGGTCATAGCGTGTGACAAATCCGCGACAAGTCGGTAGGGTGCGAGCACTCGCCGAACGCGAGTGACCCGGGCGCTGGTGGAACAGCCCCGGGTCGTGACCAAGACCTAAACAGGAGGTCCCGATATGTCCACCCTACGTGGTGCTGCCGCGCGCGGGCTTGAGGCCGATGCGGTCGAGCGGTTGCGCTCGGCGCACCGGGAGACTGCCCGGGCTGTGGCCGCGGTGAAGCGACTCGGATTCGTGCCGATGTCGCTGGAAAGCGCCGAGGATGCGATCGGCACATGGCTCGCGATCGTCGAGCGGGGCGACCGATGAGCGCGCCCGCGTTCCCTCCGGGCATGACCGAGGCCGAGGCGTGCCAGCGGCTCGACGAGGTTGAGGCGGGTGCCGTCAACGTGGCGGCCGGTTTGGTCGCGATCCTGGCCGAACTCCGGTTGCTGCGCGCTGAACTCGCGACGTTGAGCGAAGGCGGCCGGCGATGACCGCCGCTACCGCCGCCCGGCGCACCCGCCGGACCGACCGCCCCGGGCGCGGGTTGTTCCGCGTGACGAGCGACGCGGCGCCGGCTGTGGTGTCGGTTGCGGCGCCTCGGCCGTTGTTGTCGTTGCGGTTGCACTGGTCCATGACGGCATGGGCTGTGCCGGGATGGTTCGCGATCGCGGCCTACGTCGTCGCCCGCATCGTCGAGCGCCCGCCTGTGGTCGTGCTGGCCGTCCTGTTGGCTCTCGCCGCGGCGTCGGGGATGGTCGGGCGACCCGAGCGCCGTGAGCGCCTGTGCGCGACCGTGGCGGCCGTTGTGGGTGCGCTCGTGCTGCCAGCGCTCGCCGCCGCGGTGCTGGCCGGCGCCGCCGGGTTGGCGTGGTGGCCGTTGTCGGAGCGGGCGAGGCATCGGCGCCGTGTTCGTGCGATCCGGGCCGCCTGGCCCGCCGTGGTCCGCCTGGCCGACCTGCCGGTCGGCACGCAGCTCCGCACCGTCGAGAAGGCCGGTCGGGGCTGGCACCTGCTGGCGCGTGTCCCGCGAGGGATCGAGGGCGACGTACTGGTGCGGGCCCGCGGTGCGGTCGCCTCGGCGCTCGGCCGGGGCGAGGTGACCGCCTCCGTGTCCGGAGCCGATCGCGGGCTCGTAGACCTCGAAGTGATCGAGGGCGACGACCCGCTCGTCGGCCCGCCGATCCCACGGCCGGCCCGCCCGGTTCGTTCGGTGCGTGACGGCGCGCCGTTCGCGGTCGATGAGCGGGGCCAGGAGATCACGCTGCCGCTATGGGAATCCTCCGGGCTGTTCGGTGGCCGACCTCGCGCCGGGAAGTCCGCGGGGTTGTCGCTCGTGTGTGCTGCGGCGGTCGAGGCGCGAGACGCGGCGCTGTGGATCGTCGAACCG
>WBZT01002347.1_pt1 | contig 13245 bp, 10 predicted proteins | sample 5204241 | NCBI WGS metagenome assembly WBZT01 (sample SAMN12344358, study PRJNA552823) | activated sludge metagenome | biome: Activated sludge suspended growth; feature: Nitrification reactor; material: Wastewater; isolation source: activated sludge from nitrification reactor of wastewater... | reverse complement strand
GCACTGGGATTGCTAAGTTCCCCGAGGATGCCATAGACCGCAATCAACATGAGGATGAACATCACCTCGGGCCGCCAGATCGCCTGGAAGACTTTCTCCCGCGCGATCATGGGAATGTGGCTCACTTCCACGCCCGCTGTGTGTAACGCGCGCCCGTTGACTTCACGGCCATCGAGCTGCCGCAGCAAGTCCGGCACGTCCCGGGCGATCAACTCCACGACCTTCAATTCCAGCGCCTTCTCGGCCGTGATCGAGGCGCTTTCTTTCACCGACGCCTTCGCCCATTCCACATTCCGCCCGCGTTTCTGCGCGATGGCTTCAATGTAACTCGTGGCGAAGTTCTCCAGCTTTTGCTTCATCACGTCGTCGGGCTTTTCCTCGCCGCCGCCGGAGAAACCGAGGGAAACCGGATGCGCCGCGCCGATGCTCGTGTTCGGCGCCATCGCCGCGACATCCGCCGCGAGGGTGATGAAACAACCCGCGCTGCCGGCGTTTGCCCCCGACGGGGCGACGTAAACCACCGTGGGAATCTTGGCGGCGTAAAACGATTGGACAATCCGTTTGGTGGAATCGAGCAAGCCGCCCGGCGTGTCGAGCTGGATGATGAGACATTCGTCCTTGCGTTCGCCGGCCAGGTCAAGGGCGCGCGCGATGTAACTCGCCGTGGCGGGCCCGATGGGGCCGTCGATGTTGATGAATCCAACCTGCGCGGAATGGAGCGTGTTCGCCGTTGCGAGACCCAGCAAGGTTGCATAGGTGAATGCCCAGCGTCTCATAGGGTCCTTAATCCATTACAACCTAACAGACGCCGCGATATCTGCAAACAGCTTTCCCCGCGCGCACTTTGGGCGAACTACGCGAACTGTCAATTGACACAATGGGAGGTTGAAAGTACAAGAGCAACATGGGAACAGGCAGGGAACGCCGGTGGTCAAGTTGCTTAAGGGTAACGATTTTGACTGCGCTGGTGTCACTGGGCTTCCACAACTCTGGTCATTCCGCATGGACGGACGAAGTCATTACGCCCCCGGGCGTGGATGTTCGTCACCCGCGGACAGTTTCGGACGCCAACGGGAATGCTCATGTGGCTTATTTTAACGCTGCGTCTAATACGCTTGAGTACGCACGACAAAGCGCCCGGGGATGGGAATTCACCGTAATTGATCACGTCGTCGGTTCAATCACATACCTTGACCTAGCGCCCGGCTGCAACGCGACATTTCACATCGCGTACGTGGTGGATGGATGGTATCCAGACGCCGATTACGTGAAGTATGCTCGATTCTCTGAGAACGTGTGGTCGGTTCACGTGATTGAAAGCGATCAATATAATTATGCCCACGCGAACATTGAAGCCGATGAAGCGAACCGTGTTCATATTTCCTATGCGAGACGGCCGTATAGTTTCGTGCCGCCTCCGCCCTATGACTTGCGTTATACCTGCTTGACCGGGGCTACGGTTACGGTTGAGACGTTGCTCACCTCTGCGGATTGGGCCGGGATCACGGCCGTGAACATGAAACTCCAGGCCTCAGGCGCGCCTGTTCTATCATTCGCCGACAAACCGGATAGCGGTCCGGGCCGGGCACTGAAATTCGCGCGAAGAGAGAACCAACAGTGGTCTTTTCAAACGGTAGTCACAACGACCAGTTCATGGGCTTTTACAACCTGCGCCATGGAACTTGATTCGATGGATGCTCCGCATCTCGTTTACGATTTGGGCAGCCTGCTCCACACGTTTTGGAATGGAGTGGGTTGGACGACTTTGCCCGTGGACGCGTCGTTGGTGGAATATGCCGATGTTGGTGTCCAGATTGATACTCACAATCGCGTTCATGCCGTCTTTGGCTCTGGCTCCAGTCCCAGCCCGGTTTTCCATGGAACGTACGGCGGCACTGCCTGGAGCGTCTCGGCGCTGAGTTCGACAAATGGCTCTGCGGGTTGCATTGCATTGGATCCGGCAGATGCGCCATTCATATTCTATCGAAATTCGACCGGTGCTTTGGCGCGATCCTTTCAGACGATTGACGCCAGCTTGCATCAACTCGTGATCTCGTCAATCGCGGTGAGCAATCGTACGATGATTTTGGGTTGGCAAGCCGAACCAAACCGGCTGTATCGCGTGCAGAGTTCCCCGGATTTTTTGCAGTGGCGCAGCATTGGAGCGACGACGTCTTGCACCCAAGCCGGGCCGATCTATGCGGCCAGCGATATCGTTGAATCCTGCACGAATGCGCCGGTTGGTCAGATGTTCTTCCGGGTCTTTCAAAGATCTCTACCGGAACCATGAAAAGTTGATGAGCCAATGGCCCATCTGAGATGATTCGGCAGCAACCTGCTTTTCAATTCCCCTTTTCCTTACCCGCGCATCGCACTAACATAAGCGCATGGCGCTGGTCCGCATCCTCGTTGACGGCTACAGCCTCCTGCACAACTGGCCGGAGCTGGCGCGGGGCAAGGCGCGCCATTCCGCCGCCGCGCGTGACGAGCTGGTCGCCCGGCTCACACTTTACCAGGACGCCAGCGGCACGCCGATCACGATTTTTTTTGACGGCGCCGGTGCGCCGCCAAACGTGCCCAAGAATGACTCCACGCCCCACGTCGAAGTGCTTTTCTCGAAGGCCGGCCAGACCGCCGACGACCTGATCGAGCGCGCGGCCTACCGCTTCCAACCCTACGGCGAGGTGCTGGCGGTCACGGATGATTACGCCGAACGCGACACGGTCATCGCAATGGGTGGCTCGGCGACCTCGTGCGACATCTTTATTGCGATGGTGGAAGAAGCCCTAGCGGACCTCGCCGAAGATGTGAAACACCACAACCGTTCCGAACGCAACCGTTACCACCGCAGCCGATGAAACCAGTTCACTTTTCCTTGATGCGGGCCTGCCTGGCGGCGCTGACGGGCCTCGGCTGGGCCGCCCTCACTTTGTGCGCGCAAACCAACCCGCCGCCGGCGCCCGGCCGGTATTTATTCATCGTGGACACCTCTGCGGCGATGAAGCGTTACGCGCCAGCCGCGTACAAGGCGGTGGAGAACCTCCTGCTCTCCAGCCTGAGCGCGCAGTTGAAGCGCGGCGACACGGTCGGCGTTTGGACTTTCAACGAACAACTTTTCGCGGGCCGCCTGCCGCTGCAGGTTTGGTCACCGGAAACGGCTGCGCTGGTCAACACCAATGTTCTCTCCTTCCTCAAAACCCAGACGTTCAGCGGTGCGTCCCGCTTCGAAGCTGTCGTGCCCGCTCTTTCGCGCGTCGTTGAAAACTCCGACCGCCTGACCGTGTTGCTGGTGAGCGACGGCAACGAGGAAATCTCCGGCACGCCGTTCGACTGGCAGATACAAACTGCCCTCGGCAACAGCTTCAAGGCGCAGCAGAAAGCGCGGATGCCGTTCATAACTGTGCTCCGCGCGCAAGGCGGCGAGTTCGTGAATGCTTTCGTCAACCGCGCGCCCTGGCCGGTGGAGTTTCCCCAATTTCCGCCCGAGTCCAAAACCGCCGTTGCGCCCAAGGTCACACCCCAGCCCAAGCCGCTCGTGACCAATACGACGCCACCACTGATCCTCATCGGCAAGAAACCGGAGCCGACGGTGGAAACCAACGTCCTGCCCGCCCTGCCGCCGCAGATTCCCGAAGCGCAGCCAACGCCCGCTCCGCAACCGGGCCCACCCGTTGCCGCCACCCCGACTAGCCCGGTGACGACGGTTGTCGCGCTGAAGGACGAAACCAACTCTCCCATCGGCACGGCCCCGGAAGGCAATCTGAACGCGAGCGCCGCACCCACGCCACCCGGCGAACCCGCGACCGGCGCCCCGATGACGAACGAACCGGTTCAATCCGCTGCGCCTTCACCCGCAAACCGCGTCCCAACGGAACCAGTTCCCGCGGTCAACCAGTTGGCGACCGCCCATTGGATCATGATCTGCGGCGGCGTTGTGATGGTGCTGATGGCCGTCGTGATTGTCATCCTGGTTGTTCAACGAGGTCATGCACGCGGCGAAAGCAGCCTCATCACCCGCTCGCTGGATCAAGAAAAGAAGTAGGTGCTTATGAACCGACGCACATTCCTTACCTCGGTGGCCGCCGCTTCGATGAGCGCGGCCCTTCAACCGCCCGCGCTCCTTGCCGCCGATCCGAAACCGGCGCCAAACGCGAAGAAGCTGCCGCGTTGGCGCGGCTTCAATCTGCTGGAGAAATTCGTTGCGCATCGGAACGGCAATCCGCCGTTTGTCGAAACGGATTTCAGCCTGATGCACGAATGGGGCTTCGACTTCGCCCGGCTGCCGATGTCTTACTGGTGCTGGGCCTCGGCGGAAGAACCGTTGAAATTGCGCGAGGGTGAGTTGAAGCACCTCGACCAGGCTCTCGAGTTCGGCCGCAAAAATCAGGTCCATGTGAATCTCAACCTGCATCGCGCGCCGGGCTATTGCGTGAACCCGCCGGCCGAGCCGCTCGATCTCTGGACCAATGAAAAAGCGCTCGACGCTTGCGCGTATCATTGGGCCCATCTGGCCAGGCAGTTCAAAGGCGTTCCGAATACGGAGATGAGTTTTGACCTGCTGAACGAGCCGGCCCGGATCAACGAAACGACCTATACCCGCGTGGTGACTCATCTCGTCAAAGCCATCCGGGCCGAAGACCCGCAACGTTTGATCATCGCGGATGGACTTCAATGGGGCACCGAGCCCGTGCCCAGTCTGGCCGCACTCGGTATTGCGCAAAGCACGCGCGGCTATCAGCCGATGCACATCAGCCATTTTCGCGCTTCGTGGATGCCGGGTTCGGACAAATGGGCTGAACCCACGTGGCCGTTGAAAGCTGACGGCAAGCTCACCGACAAGGAAACGCTGCGGCGCGAGCGGATTGTCCCCTGGCAGGAACTCGAACGCAAAGGCGTCGGCATCCACGTCGGCGAATGGGGCGCGTTCAATCGCACGCCCCACGCCGTGACGCTGGCGTGGATGCGGGATCAACTCGCGCTGTGGCAGGAAGCGGGCTGGGGCTGGGCGGTGTGGAATTTCCGCGGCGCATTTGGGGTGCTGGACAGCGGGCGCAGCGACGTGACCTACGAAGATTTCAACGGCCACAAACTCGACCGCGAGATGTTGAAGGTGTTGCAGGCAGGGTGAGTTCGTGTTGCGTGATGCGGGTTTCGTCAAGCAGTACAGCGACGCTTGGCCCAAACTGGACGCAACACGAAACACGCAACATGTAGCGCGCCGTCAACCCGCCACCCGCACCCACACCGTCTTCAAATACGCCGGCTCCTCGCGGCTGATCGGAAAGTCCGGCGGCTGCGGGACGTAATGTTGCTGAACAACCTTGCGCCCCGCTCCGCGAATCGCCCGCGTCACGTCCGCCAGGAATTCTTCGGGCGGCCATCCCGCCGCGTTGGTTGAAGCGAACAGCACGCCGCCCGGCTTCAGTACCGGCAGCGCCGCTGTCACCAGCCGCCCGTAATCCTTCTCCGCGCGAAACGCGCCGCCTTCCTTTGATTGCGAAAACGTCGGCGGGTCGAGCAGCACGACGTCGAAAGCGCGCTGCTTCTTTCCCAGCCGCCTGAGCCAGTCAAACGTGTCGCCGTAGATGAAATCGTGTTGCCCCGGATCGAGGCTGTTCAGCGCGAAGTTCCTTTTGCCCCAATCCAAATACTTCTTCGACAGGTCAAGACTGGTCGTCTTCGCCCCGCCCAGCGCCGCGCAAACGGAGAAGCCACAGGTGTAGGCGAAGCAGTTCAGGATTTGCAGTTCCGGGTTCTGCGTTCCGCGTTCCGCGTTGGACAACTCGAAGTAGGCCGCAACATGGCCCGTCAACAACCGCCGCCGGTTGTCCCGCTGATCCAGGAACAACCCGACGGAGTATCCCTCGTTGAAGCTCAACTCGAATTTGACCCCATTCTCGCGGATTACGAATCGCTCGGGCGCCGGCTTGCCAAGGACCAGATACGGTGAACTGGCACCCGTGGTTGCGCCGCGCAGATGGCGCGAGAGGATTTTATGGTACACCCTAGGCATCGGAGCGCCGGTCTCCGGCCCGGCGCGTTGGGGAGATTCCAAACGAGCCGGACCAGAAGCCGAAGCCCGAACCTCGGCAAGCCAGGCTTGTTGGTCCGTCCCCAATTCCCGTTCGGATTGTGACAGCAGAAATTCTCCCAACTGCTCCACGTACCATCCCGGCCGGCCGTCACTCGCACCGTGAATCCGGCGAAACGCATCGGTGGACTCGTGTTCGATGCCGGCGGCACGGAGAACGTTTCGCGAGTCAGAAGTAAAATCAGGCGGCGCGGTAAACGTCACTGCCCGGCCCGTCTCCGGATGGACAAACTCCAGTTCCGCCGCGTGCAAGCAGACGCGCTGAAATGGGGAGCCGCCATACAACTCATCCCCCAAGATGGGGAAGCCGTGTTCCGCCGCGTGAACGCGAATCTGGTGCGTGCGGCCGGTGAGCGGCTCCGCCTCGACCAACGCGGAAGCGGGAGCGGGGCACGCGGAATCCAGAAGGCGGAAGCGCGTCTCGGCCGCATCCCCGTGCGCGCCGCTGACATACCGTTCACCAGTGCGAATGATCTTCGACTTGGCGGCCAACTCTCCCGGCGGCGGGGACCGATCGGTCAACAGCCGATATTTCTTTCGGACCGCCCGCCCGGCGAATTGTTCCGTGAGCGAGCGATTCGCCAGCGGCGTCTTCCCGAAAACCATCACCCCGCTCGTTTCCTTGTCGAGCCGGTGGATGATCGCCAGCGAAGCCCAGCGCGGCTCGCGGTGCTTCAGCCAGTCGTAAATCCCCTCGCCGGCGTAGGGCGACGGCGCGTGCGTGTTCCAGCCAGCGGGTTTGTTGACGACGAGCAGATGGTCGTCTTCAAACAGAACGCAGGGAGGCAGAGATGTTGGTACTTGGCTGGCCACGGACTCTTAATCGTAATCTTGCTCTAAATCTCAATCCGACCGGCGGATTGAGATTATGATGAAGAGCAAGATTGAGAAGCGAATTACCAAAACTGCCACGCGCCCTTCCACACCACCCAGACACCCAGGAGGAAGTTCGTGATGCCGTGGGCGACAATGGCGTCACCGAGGCGCTTTTTCCAGAGGACCAATCCCTGGTAAATGAAGCCGCAGAGGATTCCTGCCAGCCATTCCTCGTGCTCCAAGCCGAAGATCAGCGCGGTCACCACAAACGGCATCGGCAGAAACACCCCGAGGGAAACGGACTGGAAGTCCGGCTTAGCCAGGTAGCGATAGAGCCAGGAGCGAAAGAACACTTCTTCCATGACCGGCACGACCAGCGAGGCGCCCAGGATTCGCACCCCGATGAAGGTCCACGCCAAGCCCGAGCCTTGGCCGAATTGCAGATGCGGGTTCCACGGCAAAGCTGGCGCCGCAGGCGGCTTGCTCAGGCCGATCTTCACGCCAAGTTCGCCAAGCTTCGGATAGAACGAATCAATCCCGACCCACATCACCAACACGCCCACGCCGACCACGACGGCCTCCCAAGTGAAGTGAACCCGCAGTTCCGCAACGAACGGCCGCATCTCCCAGATCAGCCACGCGCCGACGAATGTCTTGGCGAAGTAAAACCAATAACGTCCGGCTTCGCCGAATTTTCCCTGGCAGAACGTCAGCAAGACGAAGACGAGAAACGGCACCAACCGCGGGATCGTGGGAGATTTTCCAAAGTATGAGCGCAAAAACATGGCGCGAAAAATTGGCCCATTGCCACCCGCGCCGCAAGCCCAAGCCGCGCGAATCACTCCTCCATCGTCAGCAAATTGGTGTGGCCCGCGCGCTCGACCGCCACCGCCTGCCGGGTGATGCTCACCACGGTGTATTCACCGACGCGTCCACCCACGATGACGCTCTTGCCGTTGAACAGCGCCGTGGGGCGGGCCGGATTGAAAAGGATGCCCTGCAACTTTGGCAACGGGGGCGGCGGTGGGGCGTTCACTACCGCTGGCGGTTTTGGCGGCTCGACCTTGGCCACGGTTTGCGCGGGTGGTGTTTCCGCCACCGGTACGACGGGATTCGTAACAACCGGTTTCGGGGGCGGTGCCGCGACTTTTGCCGCCGCCACCGCCGGAGTTTCGGTTGTCGGTTTGGGTGGCCGGGCGACCGCAGTTGGTTTGGCTGCCGCCGGCTGAGTCGCGGTTGGTGTGGTTTGCGGCGAAACCGGCTTGGCCATTTGGTGGCGGCCGGACCCACGCCCAATCACGAGAACGAAGACAGCCACCAAGGCAGCGACTAGCATCAGCAGCGCCACCAACAGAACCGGGAGCAGGAGGGAACGGGAAGCCCGCGTCGGACGCGGCGTCTCCACCGCGCGCAAGGGAGCGCCAGCCGTCGCGGGCGGCGGCTGTTTCTGTTGCGCCTGCTTGGCGCGTTTGAGGGCATCGTTGATCAGGCTCATGCTTCGATGTTGCCTTCCAGTTCGCGGATGGCGCGGCCCACCATGCTCCAGGTGAGACGTTCGGTTTGTTGGACGAAACCGGCCAGCAGCGCCTTGTCACACAGCGCGTTCACCAGCCGGGGAATGCCCTTGCTGTAGCGATGCACCCGCCAGATGGCCGGCTGCGTGAAATAGGGCGCGCCCTTCGCACCCGAAACCTCCAGCCGGTGCTGGATGTAATGGCTCACTTCATACCGGCTCAACGGCGACAAATGGTAACGCACCGTGATGCGCTGACGCAGCTGGCGCAGCCGGTGCGCGTTCAACCGGTCCCGCAACTCCGGCTGCCCCATCAACACGATTTGCAGCAGTTTGCGGTTGTCGGTTTCGAGATTGGAAAGCAGCCGCACCTGTTCGAGCAGGTCATCCGTCAGGTCCTGCGCTTCATCTATGATCAGCACCGAGTCCTTGTGCCGCTCGACCTGCTGAAGCAGGAACTGGTTGATGACGTTCACCGTGTTGAGACGGTCCAGCCCATCCACCTTCAGCCCAAACTCCATGCCGATGGCCTGCATCAATTCATTCGCGCTCATCACCGGGTTCAGGATCAGCGCGGTGGAGAAGCGGCCATCGAGTTGTTCGAGCATCGCGCGACAGAGCGTCGTCTTGCCGGCGCCGACCTCGCCGGTGAGTTGCACGAAGCCTTTGCGCTCGCGAATGCCGTAGAGCAGATGGTTGAATGCCTCGCGATGTTTCGCGGAGTAAAACAGGAAGCGCGGGTTCGGCGTGATGTCGAACGGCGCTTCCGTCAGGCCGTAATACTCAAGGTACACGGGGATGGTTTAGCAGAACGCGTGCCCTTGGGAAACAAAGTTCGGGGGTGTTCCGTTTTGCGTATTGCGTCAAAAAACCGGTCACGCGCCTTGTGCTTGATGCAACCCTCGCACCGCCGACTCAGGAAAGAATCCCGCGCACCGCCTTCCCCAACGCCGCCGCCTCGCGCTGCGTGCCGATGGTGATGCGCAAATACTCACTCACTTCCGGAGCGCTGAACCAACGCACGAGAATTTTCCGGTCGCGAAGCTTTTGCAGCCAGTCCTTTGCGGTGAAAACCGGCGGCCGGGCGAGAATGAAGTTGGTCTGGCTGGGTAGCACGCGAAACCCGAGCTTCGTCAGTTCGCGGCTCAACCACGCGCGTGTGGCGATGATTTTTCCGAAGTTGTCCCGGTAGTAAGCGAGATCGTCCAGCGTGGCCTCGGCGGCGAGCTGGCCAAGGCCATTCACGTTGTAACTGTCGCGAATCTTATCGAACGCGGCGATGAGTTCAGGATGACCAACGAAATAGCCCACCCGCTGGAAGCAAAGCGAGTAAGCCTTGGAAAACGTTCGCGCCACGAGCACGTGCGGAAACTTCAGCGCGAGCTTCAGCGCGTTCTCCTTCGCAAAATCAACGTAAGCTTCATCCAACACCATCACGCCGTGCTGCGCCTTGCACAGCGCTTCCAGTTCGCGCGTCGGATAGCCGCGCCCGCTGGGTGCATTCGGCGTGGTGACGAGGGTGAGCGCTGCGTTGAAATCCCACTGCTGGCCGCGCTTCAACTCCGGAACGCTCGGCAGACTGAAGTCTGATTTGAGCGGCACTGCATTTCTTGCTGCGCCGTGAATGTCCGCCAGGACCGGATAAAGCGAATAGCCCGGCGTAAAGTATTGGACCATCTCCCGTGACTGCGCTCGGGAGGGCGCGGCTGACTTGGCTGGCGTTGGCCGTGTTCTCGCGAAAGCGGCCACGGGTTCGACGAATGCCCGCACTGCCAGCGCCAGCACCTCATCCGAACCGTTGCCCACGATGATGTTCTCCGGCTGGCAGCGATGCAGCTTCGCCAACTTCGCGCGCAACCGTTCCGCCGTCGGATTCGGATACAGCCGCAGCCGCCCATCCACCGCCGCCTTCACGGCGCGCAAGACTTTCGGCGATGGCGGATACGGATTCTCGTTCGTGTTGAGTTTGATCAACCCTTTGATCTTCGGCTGCTCGCCCGGCACGTAGGCGTGTAGATCGTGAACGAGCGGGCGGATTAGATAGTTCAAACCAGTCATGTTCAATTCAAATTAACAACCTGAACACTCGACGGCAAAAGCAAATGGATTACTCTGTGGCCGTGGCAACGCGCGAAGAACTCTGGAAAATCTGCCAAGAAACCGAAGCGTATCGACAGGGAACTGACACTCATCAACACGAATTTCGCGATTGCTCGTGCGGCTTCAGGTTTTTCATCCGCTCGAAGGTAAAGCGGGCAATGACTCGGGTGTTTGCTCCTCTCCAAAATCTCCACGGGCTGGCATTCTGACCTTTGAGCACATGGGATCCAAACATTGGACTTCCGACTGAGCACATGCAGATAAAGCGCCATACTGGTAGCTATAAAACTCAGGCAGATGCCATTGCCAAGAAACAAGGAGGGCGCTGTCTTAGCCAGGTAATTCTGAGCGTCATCAGCTATGCGCTATGGAAGTGTAACGTGAAAGAGCATCCAGTATGGCAAGCGCAATTCCAACTTGTGCGAGGATTTCCGAGTCGGCCAGGAACTTGGTGTCCGGCTTGTGGTGTGGACAAGAAGCAGCTCTCGATTGAACACGTTAGCCAGATGCTCCGGCGGCGCAGGATCAAGCTTCTTTCAACCGAATACAACGGAGTTAATCAGCCGATCCAATGCGAGTGCTTACGGTGTGGCTACACGTGGAGAACGAAATATCGCCACATCAAAAGAGGTCACTGTTGTCGGGAATGTGCGAAACGCGCGACAGCTGAAAACCGACGATTTACATACGAATATGTGACCAAGTTATTGAAGAAGCGGCGTATTACACTTCTTTCCAAGACCTACAAGAACAGCAGTTCCCCCATCGAGTGTCTCTGCGAGGTGTGTGGTCAGAAATGGCGTCCGCGTTTCGGAGCCATTCGGAATGGTAGCGGTTGTCGCTGGTGCGGAATCAAGCGTCGGAGCGATAGGCAGCGATTCACCCACGAGTTTGTCGCCGCCGACCTCCGCAAACGCGCAATCGAACTGCTCTCGAATGAATATGTCGATTGTGAGGCAAAACTGAGAGTCCGATTTCGAACCTGTGGCCACGAGAGCTTCATTAACTTCCATGCGCTCCGACAAGGTCGTGGTTGTCCAAAGTGTGCACATAACGCACGCGTCACTCGCGAAGAGTACGAAGAATTGGCTCGTGCTCGCGGTGGTCAACTCGTTGCGATGGCACGCACTGTGGATTTGCCTTCCACTTGGCTTTGCGGTCGAGAACATCAATTCAAGCGGAGATTTTCTGAATTGGCCCAGAATCAGACTTTTTGTCCGGTTTGCAGTCTTGGTTTGGCAGAAAGGCAGTGTAAAACGGCCGTTGAACAAGTCTTTCGCGTGCCGTTCCGAAAAATTCGGATCAAAGAACTTCACGGTGTTGGCGGCGGCCCTCTTGAGTTGGACATGTACAACGACGAACTGAAACTCGCGCTTGAGCATAACGGGCTTCAGCACTACGAACCTCAAGCAAACCGTGGTGGGCGCCGTGCCTTTGAAAGACAAGTGGAGCACGACCGGCGTCGCCGCGAGTATTGCCAGAAAAGCGGAATAACCTTGGTTGAGGTTCGAGAGTTGAATGTTGTGACGCCGATTTCCGAACTCAAACCAATCATCAAAGAGGCTTGCCTCAAAGGTGGCGTACCTCTGCCGCTGGATTTTGACAAAATCGAACTGAACCTCAACCCTTCAAGCCTCAAGACAGCGGAGGAAGCAATGTGGGAACGCGTGTTGAGCCGGGCAAGCGAAGTGAATTACACGGTGGTTTCATCCAGCTATCCCGGCATTCACGGCAAGCTCCAGTTCGTCTGTAGCAGAGGGCACCTCTACGCACCAACTGTCATCAGCTTTGTGAACGGTCGCCTTTGTAGAAAATGCTGGCTCGACAAAACACGTGTGCCGGTGGTGGCATTCCCATTAACGGGCAAATTCCGAAAGCAAGGTGACAGGGTTGGTCTCGTGTTTGATTCAATCGAACAAGCGGCAAAAGCTATTCGAGCAAATCCTGACCATCTTCGGTCCACTGCAAAGGGGAAAACTCTGACTTGTAAGGGATATGGCATTGTCGAAATCACACCCAAACATGCCGAAATGTTTAATAAATCGCCTCGAACCCTGGGTGAATTCTGCGAACGGCAATGGCCGGATTGGACGGCGTTTGATTCCTATGCCAAGCTCAGACGACGCCTAAGCAAGCCAGTTCTGCTTTCTGACGGACGTCGGTTCGACTCTGCATCCGAAGCCGCCCGTCAACTTGGCGTGACGAAAGCGTCGGTCTTAGGCGCAATCCGAGATGGCGGCAAGTGTCGCGGATACAGCGTTCGACAAATCGCGAAGGAATCGCCTTCGTAGCAGACTAAATGTTTCCTTGGATAGGTGGATGCTCCTTTAACCACCGCTGGATGTTGGTTTTCAAGCTTACGTCTTTCTTCGCCACGGAAAAAATGTGTCCGACTGCCTTACATATGTCTTCAATGAATTCTTCGGCCACAAAGTTGACGGAGTCGGGAGCGTCAGGGCTTGCATAAGGGGCTAAATGGGACAACCCCTCGCTACGGTGGGACAGAACGATGGATCGGTCACGCCCACCTTTGCGCTTCCCTTGCGAGTTAGGAATGAAACTAAAGCTGTGGACAATTCCACATCGTAGGATGTGATACGGGTGTGACTGAAACTGCCGCTCAATTTTTTGTCCAGTAGGCGTTCCAGAGGTGGTTGGCTCTGGCGACGCGCAAATTGAGCATGGCTTGGGCGTGGGTTTCCTTCCACCAACAGCCGGCGAGCTT
>WBZT01002346.1_pt1 | contig 13250 bp, 11 predicted proteins | sample 5204241 | NCBI WGS metagenome assembly WBZT01 (sample SAMN12344358, study PRJNA552823) | activated sludge metagenome | biome: Activated sludge suspended growth; feature: Nitrification reactor; material: Wastewater; isolation source: activated sludge from nitrification reactor of wastewater... | reverse complement strand
TTGGCCGGGTCATCCGCGGCGCCCCCGCCCTGGTTCTCGGGCAGGGTGCAGTCGAGGGCCAGCAACTCCTGCTGGAACTTGGCGTCGTCGCTGTCGGCCTGCACTATCTGCTGACCTTCGCCCTGCGGCACCTCTGCGTTGCCGCTGGCCGTGTCGGTCTGATTGTTAGAGCCGGTCTGATTGTTAGAGCCGCTCTGCTTGTCCTTGTTCTTGCCCTGGGTCTGGTCCGCGTTCTGGTTGTTGTTCTGGCCAGAACCGCCGTTCTGGGCGTTCGGGTCGACGGGGGCAGGGTTGAGGATGTTGTTGACGGGACGGAAGTTCAGCAACGCGGTGCGGCCGACGAGTTCGACAATGCGGTCCTGCGTGACCCCCGGCACGGACACGACCAGGACGGCGTCGTTGCCCGAACCCTGAATGGACACGTCTGCCTCGGCGACGCCGATGCCGTTGACGCGCTGCCGGATGATCTCGACCGACTGCTGCAACTGCTCCTCGGTGATCGTGGCGCCTTCGGTGATCGGCTGCGGGTCGAGGATGACCTGGGTGCCGCCGCGCAAGTCGAGCCCGAGTTGCGGCGTGTGAGCCTGTCCGGGCCAGAAGGCCCACACCGTGAGAGAGATCAACAGGACGGCGAGCAGACCCAGGATCCGCCAAGGGCGGTATCCGGTTGGTGCGGCCACAGACTCCTCCAGATCGCGGTGACCGACCTACCTTACCCGCCGTCGGCGGCGCCGCTGTCCAGGTCGGCGGAAAGCGCGAGTTGCGCCGGCGCGGGCACCGGGGGCGTGGCTCCCAGATGGCGCCACCCTGCTGCAGTGGCCTCTCGTCCGCGTGGGCCTCGCGTGATGAATCCCAGTCGGAGGAGGAACGGTTCGGCCACAGTTTCGACCGTCTCGCTCTCTTCCCCGACAGCCACCGCCAACGTGTTGAGCCCGACTGGTCCGCCGCCGAACCGGAGCACCAGGGCATCCAGTACGGATCGGTCGAGCCGGTCGAGGCCGAGTGCATCAACCTCGTAGAGGTCCAAGGCCGCGTGCGCCGTCGCTCGATCGACCGTGCCGTTGCCGTGCACCTGCGCATAGTCGCGCACCCGCCGCAGCAGTCGATTGGCCACGCGTGGGGTGCCTCGGCTGCGGCCGGCTATCTCGGCGATGCCGTCGGTGTCGGCGCTCACGCCCAAGAGCGCCGCCGATCGGGTCAGGATGGTGCTGAGGTCGGTCTGGTCGTAGAAGTCCAGGTGGGCGGTGAACCCGAAGCGGTCACGCAACGGGCCGGGCAGCAGCCCAGCGCGCGTTGTGGCGCCGACCAGGGTGAACGGTTCGAGGTCAAGCGGGATGGCTGTCGCCCCGGGACCCTTGCCGACGATGATGTCGACACGGAAATCCTCCATGGCGATGTAGAGGAGTTCCTGCGCCGCCCGCGACGTGCGGTGGATCTCGTCGAGGAACAGGACCTCACCCGGCTGCAGGCTGGTGAGCAGAGCGGCGAGGTCGCCGGCGTGCTGCAACGCGGGCCCACTGGTGATGCGGAACGGCACTCCGAGTTCGGTGGCGATGATGGCGGCCAGCGTGGTCTTGCCGAGGCCGGGAGGACCCGACAGCAGAACGTGATCGGGCACTCGGGAACGTCCGCGGGCCGCGGTCAGCACCAAGTCGAGCTGGTCGCGCACTCGAGGCTGCCCGACGAACTCCGCCAGCGACTGCGGCCTCAGGGCGGAGTCCAGTGCTGCCTCACCCGGTTCGCGGACGGGGTCGACGAGTCGATCCCCGTCGGGGGCGACGGGGGCGGAGGGAGCGGCGGGAGTGGCGGGGGCGGAGGGAGCGGCGGGGCCATCGTGAGCGTTGGGGGTAGTCATGTGCGCTTCAACTCCCGCAGGGCTGCCTTGAGCACCTGAGCGACATCGGCATCCTCAGCGACTTCTCCGGAGACGGCCGCGACTGCTGTCTCAGCCTCGCGCTGGGACCAACCGAGGCCCATGAGGCCACTGACCACATCTCCGTTCCACTGGGGGGTACCCGTCGGAGCCGGGTCGGAGCCAGCGCCGGTGCTTGGCGGCCCCAGACGATCGCCCAACTCGAGCAGGATCCGCTGGGCACCCTTGCGTCCGATCCCAGGCACGGTCATGATCTGTCGCTCGTCTTGTTGCTGGACCGCGCGACGAAGTCCGTCGGTGGACAGTGTGGCCACCAATGCCTGGGCGGTTCGAGGGCCGATTCCGGAGACCGTCTGGACCAAGTCGAAGACTTCTCGCTCGTCGAGATCGGTGAATCCGTACAGAGTCCACGAGTCCTCGCGGACGACGAGGCTGGTGGGCACCTGGCAGGGGGTGCCGGCACTGAGCGCGGCAACCGTGGCGGGCGCGGCCTGCACGCGGATGCCGATGCCGCCGACATCGATCACGACGTGGTCTTCGGCGCGACGGTCGACGGTGCCGCGGACGTACTCGATCATGCGATCACCTCGGACAGACGGGCGGCGAGAGGTGCTCGCCACGAGTGACAGATAGCCAGAGCCAGGGCATCGGCAGCATCGGCCGGAGTGGGCTGCTCCGGAAGGCGCAGCAGCCGCATCACCATGACGGCCACCTGCTGTTTGTCGGCCCGACCACTTCCGGTGACGGCCGCCTTGACCTCGCTGGGGGTGTGCAGCGCGATGGGCAGCCCTGCCTGCGTGGCGGCGAGCAGCGCGACGGCCGCGGCCTGGGCGGTGGCCATGGCCGTGCGCGTGTTCTTCTGAGCGAACACTCGCTCCACTGCCACCACGTCGGGACGCTGCGCGGTGATGATCGCGGAGATCTCGCCGTGGACGACCGCAAGTCGCTGCCCCAGATCGTCTGCGGGACTGGAGCGGATCACCGAGTAGTCGACCAGACGGACCCGTCGCCCGGGCAAGGAGTCGACCATGCCGATCCCACATCGGGTCAATCCGGGGTCGACTCCCAGAACGCGCACGCTGCCTCCCGTGGCCCCGCGGCCGAGGCCGCAGTCGAACGTATGTTCGCACCCTAGCGCGGCCGGACCCGCTCTGCGGGCATCATCGTCACGGCGCGTCCCGCACCAGGACCGCGGGCCGACGGGGCAGTTGCCTAGGAGGGCGTCTCCTCGGGGGCAGACTCCGGAGCAGCGGTCCTCTTCTTGGCGCTCTTGGCGCGCGCGGGCTTCTTGGCCGCCGCGGGCTTCTTGGCCGCCGCGGGCTTCTTGGCCGCCGCGGGCTTCTTGGGATCAGCGGGTTCTTTGGTGGCCGCGCCTTTTTTCGTCGCCGCCCGGGGTTTCTTGTCCTTGGTCGCGGCCCGCTTCGCGGCACTCTTCTCCGTGGAAGTGCTCTTCTCCGTGGACGTGCTCTTCCCCGTGGACGTGCTCTTCTCCGAGGACGTGCTCTTGCCCGAGGCGGTGCCCTCGTCCCGTGGGGCCGCCGGGTCCACCGGACCAACCGGCGCGCCGGTGACGTCCGCGAAACCCGCCCGCAGATCCGTGATGAAGTCGTCGAGGTCCGGTATCGCGGCGGTATCTGCGGACACACCCACGAACGCTGTGCCGTCGTAGGTGACCATCGTGATGTTGCTCGCTGCCCCCACGGTGGGAACGAGTGGCCAGGTACCCACCACCCGACTGCCGCAGATGTAGATCGGCATGGGAGGGCCGGGAACGTTCGAGGTCGTGATGTCGCTGGCCCGCGCCACCGAGGCGAGCACGGGGACGGGCACCATCCAGGTCACGTCCGCCAGTGGGTTGGCCAACGACAGGGCCGGTTCGTCGCGCCAGCGTTTGACCTCGTCGTGCGCTGCCTTGATCCGGTCGTCGATCGAGCAACCGTTGACGGGCAACTCGAACCTCGCAATGGTCACGGCGTTGGACGCACTGCCGTCCTTGCTGGCCTTGCGCAGGCTGATCGGGAGATTGAAGCGCAGCCGCCGCGTGGGGCGGCCATGTCGATCGTGGTACTTGGCAACGCCCGTCACGACAGAGCCAAGGAACACGTCGTTGACCGTGTCGCCGCGCTTCTTTGCGGCCGAGCGCATCTGCTCGAAAGGCAACTCGAACGTGGCGAACCGGTACATGGTCGACCGGGAGCCCATCAGAGGTGACAACGCAGAATCCGGCATCGAGGCGAAGCGACCCAACGATTCGGCCATGTTGACCGCGTCGGACCACGTCGCCACAGGGTTCTTGACACTACCGATGGCCAGTTCGGCCATCACCTTGGCGCCGGAGATCGCGGCTTCGGCCACCCGGCTGATGTTGTCGGTGATGTTCGCTCGACTGATCGTCGTGACGGAGACATCGTGTCCCGTGGGCGGCGGAGGCGCCTTGGGTTCGTCAGGATTGCCTTCGGGCGTGAGCTCGAACAGGTTGGCGGCGATCAGGATCGTGCCTTGCCCGTCCGCGACCGCGTGATGCAGTTTCAAGATCAGCGCGGACCGGCCCTCCGGCAGTCCCTCCACCAGCACCGACTCCCACAACGGCCGGTCGTGATCGAAGTCCGTGAGACTCATCCGCCGGGCTTCGTTCAGCACCCCGGCCCAGCCGGCTCCCTCGGGGAGTCGGAACCGGTGCAGATGGATATCGAGGTCGAAATCCGGATCGATCGCCATCCGCGGACCCGAGACTCCGGTGGCTCCGAACAGAGGCCGTTCGCGCAACACGGGGACCAGTCGGGTCAGGCGATCGAACCGGGCGTGCAGTCGTTCCCAGTCCGGGGTCGAGTCCATCAGCGACACGGCGACGATGGACGAGCGCAGGCCCCTGTCCCCCGCGGCAGTGCGCCAAGTGGCCGCATCGAACCCGGTCATCTGTTGGCCGACGGCCCGCAGGTCGTTTGCGCTGCGTACGGCGCTGTCAAGGTCGCTCACGTCGTCTGCCTCCTCGTGCTGACGCTGGTGCCCCGGGTGGCTTCCCGGCCGCACTCAAGCGGTGATCTGCGGATTCGTCTTCCCTGCGAATAGACCCACTATTCACTCGTCATCCGCCTGGCATCTCACCGCTTCCGAACGAGAAACAAGCCATCCAGGACTCCCCCGTGACACTAGACGAGGTGATCGGTCGTTGCGACCGCATCAGCCGACGGCTTCCATTACTTCGTCCGACACATCGAAGTTCGCGTACACGTTCTGGACGTCGTCGGAATCCTCCAGGGACTCGATCAGCCGGAAGGTCTTGCGCGCGGCCTCTTCGTCGAGCGCGACGGTGACGCTGGGCAGGAACGTCGCTTCCGCCGAGTCGTAGTCGATCCCGGCTTTCTGCAGGGCGGTGCGAACCGCGACGACATCGGAGGCCTCGCTGACGATCTCCCAGGATTCCTCGAGGTCGTTGACCTCCTCCGCGCCGGCCTCGAGCACCGCATCGAGGATCTCGTCCTCACCGGCGGCATCGCGCGACACGATCACAACCCCCCGCCGGGCGAACAAGTAGGACACTGAACCGGGGTCGGCCATGGAACCACCGTTGCGGGTCATCGCGGTCCGGACTTCGCCCGCTGCCCGATTGCGGTTGTCGGTCAGACACTCGATAAGCACGGCGACGCCGGCCGGACCATATCCCTCGTACATGATCGTCTCGTAGTGCGCGCCGCCCGCCTCGGCACCCGACCCCCGCTTGACCGCGCGGTCGATGTTGTCGTTGGGGACCGAGTTCTTCTTGGCCTTCTGGATCGCGTCGTAGAGGGTCGGGTTGCCGGCAGGATCGCCACCGCCCTGGCGGGCGGCCACTTCGACGTTCTTGATGAGCTTGGCGAAGAGTTTGCCCCGCTTGGCGTCGACCACGGCCTTCTTGTGCTTGGTGGTCGCCCATTTGGAATGCCCCGACATACATCGCCTCCCTAGTGCCCTGGGTCAGTGCCCCGAGCTTGTGCCTCGAATCGTCAGATCATCGTGCGGAACAACCGGTGCAGGCGGTCGTCGGACGTCAACTCCGGGTGGAACGAGGTCGCCAGCACCGGCCCCTGCCGAACGGCCACGATCCTATCCGCTGTGACACCGGAACGATCCGGTCGAGAGATGGTGCCGAGGATCTCGACGTCCGGTCCCGCGGATTCGACCCACGGAGCCCGGATGAAGACCGCCGGGAAATCCGGCTCACCGATTACCGGGATCGGGACCGGTTGTTCGAAGGATTCGACCTGGCGCCCGAAGGCGTTACGGCGCACCGTCAGGTCGAGTCCACCGAACTGGCGCTGATCGGTGCGACCGTCCAACAACCGATCTGCCAGCATGATCAACCCCGCGCAGGTGCCGAAGGTGGGCATCCCTCGGGCGACCCGTTCGGAGACGGGGTCGAGCATGTGGAGGTCGATCGCCAGACGCGACATGGTCGTCGACTCTCCGCCCGGGATCACCAGAGCATCGACGGTGTCGAGCTCGTCGGAGGTGCGGACCGTTCGTGCCGTGATCGACAACGAACGCAGGATCCCCAAGTGTTCGCGAAAGGCTCCCTGGAGCGCCAGGACCCCGACCAATGGGTCCGGGGTCACCAGCCGCGCTCGGCTAGGCGGTGATCGACCGGCAGTTCCTCGACATTGATGCCGACCATGGCCTCGCCGAGGCCGCGGGAGACCTTGGCCAGGACATCGGGATTGTCGTAGTGGGTGGTCGCCTGCACGATGGCGTGTGCGCGCTGTGCGGGGTTGCCGGACTTGAAGATCCCGGATCCCACGAAGACGCCGTCGGCGCCGAGCTGCATCATCATCGCCGCATCGGCGGGAGTCGCGATGCCACCTGCGGTGAACATCACAACCGGCAGGGACTTGGCCTCGGCCACTTCGACGACCAGATCGTAGGGCGCCTGCAGTTCCTTGGCGGCCACGTACAGCTCGTCGGGCGACATGGCGGACAGGCGATTGATCTCGGCGCGAATGGTGCGCATGTGCGTGGTGGCGTTGGAGACGTCGCCTGTGCCCGCTTCGCCCTTGCTGCGGATCATCGCAGCACCTTCGGTGATGCGGCGCAACGCCTCACCGAGGTTGGTGGCCCCGCACACGAACGGCACGGTGAACTGCCACTTGTCGATGTGATTGGCGTAGTCGGCCGGAGTGAGGACCTCAGACTCGTCGATGTAGTCCACCCCGAGCGACTGCAGGATCTGAGCCTCGACGAAGTGTCCGATCCGGGCCTTGGCCATGACGGGGATGGAGACGGTCTCGATGATGCCGTCGATCATGTCGGGGTCGCTCATGCGGGACACGCCGCCTTGTGCCCTGATATCCGCCGGCACCCGTTCCAGGGCCATCACCGCCACTGCACCGGAGTCCTCGGCGATTCGGGCCTGTTCGGGGGTGACGACGTCCATGATCACGCCGCCCTTGAGCATCTCAGCCATACCGCGCTTGACGCGGTCGGTGCCGACGGCAGGGGTGGTCTGGGACTCGGCCATTGCGGTTACCTCCACTGAACGGATCACACCGGATCCGGGTGACCCATCGTAGGCCGTTTCGACACGACTCCCCAACCCATCGCGCAGCGGTCAGCGGATGCCGAAGCCCGCTGGGGGGGTGTCGTCCATCTCGAAGGTCTGGGGCCAGGGCGTGTGCCCGGCCAGCCGGAACACCCGCACGAACCACTGGTACCGCACGTCCCGACAGGCACGAACCGCGTCGTTGAGGAAGCGGCGAGACAGTTCGACCCGGCGAGTGGTGCTCTCCAGATCGACCATCAAGTCCTGGCCGCCAGGCACCGAGGCCAGTTCGGTGACAGATTCCGGATCGTCGAACGCGGCACCGAGAACCTGCGTCAGGTTGGACTCCGCGAGGCTTCGTTCGAGTTCGTTGTCCGGCGGGACGCGACGGACCTCGTGGGCAGCGTCAGAGATCACGGCAGCTGCCACCGGGTCCGGCATTCCGGCGGCTGATACTTCCGCGGCCACGGACGCCCGCTCGAGTAGGGCGCGGTCCAAGGCGATTCGCCCGGCGTCGACCCTGCGGTGCAGCCGATCGAGTCGACCGGCCGTCGATGACAGGTACCAGAAAGCCACCGCGAAGGCGATAGCGACCACGATCCATACCCACCAACTCATACGCGGACCTCAGCCGAGACGTTCCCGCGCGGGACGGCCTGGGTTGGCTTCGACAGGCAGTGTCCGGCCGTCTGCCCCGGCAGGCATGACCGCGGGTGCCGATGCGCCGATGACAGCGTCATGAGGTGTCTCCGGACCGAGAAGTTGGGGAGGGATCCTGGCCGGAGAACCGGGCCAGCCGGCCGACGAACTGCCCGCGCAGATCCTCTGTGACCTTCTCCCCCGGCATGCGCACGCTGCGGTAGACGTCGACGATCTCGCGGGTGACGCGACTCCAGTCGTACAGCCATGCCCGCTCCCGGCCGACCTCGGCCAGAGTGCGGCGCGCGTCGTCGTCGGAGAGCAGATCACTCACCACTGCTGCGAGATCGGCGGGGTCTTCGTTGCGGAAGTGCCGTCCCGCACGGCCGTTGTCCAATACGCGCCGGAATGCCTCGAGGTCGCTGGCGGCAACCGGGGTGCCGCTGGCCATGGCCTCGAGCAGCACGATGCCGAACGACTCGCCGCCCGTGTTGGGGGCGACATAGACATCGGCGGAGTGGAACGCGCGGACCTTGTCCTCCTCGGACACCAGGCCGAGGAATGTCAGGCGAGCAGCGACGTCGGACGGCAACTTCTTGGTGATGTCCTCCTCGTCCCCGGGACCGGCGATCAGGACCCGCACCCCCGGATGCCGCTCGGCGATCGTGGGCAGGGCGGCGAGCAAGATGTCCAACCCCTTACGCGGTTCATCGAGTCGACCGAGGAAGAACAGCGCCTTGCCCGGTCCGGGCCAGTCCGGAAACGGCTCCGCGTCCGCGAACGACGCACACTCGACACCGTTGGGGATCAAGACGGCGTCACCACCGACGTGGTCGACAAGAGTGCGCCGGGCGAGCTCGGACACGGCGATGCGCCCCCGCGTCTTCTCCATGACGGTCTGCGCGAGGTAGAAGCCCGCTGACAGGACCCGGGACTTCTCCATGCTGGAGTGCCACGTGGCGACAATCGGGCCCTGGGCTGCCCATGCGGCGATGGCCCCGATGCTCGGGGACAGCGGCTCATGGATGTGCATCACGTCGAAGTCGTGCGTCCGAATCCATTCACGGACCCTGCGGGTGGACCGGAATCCGAGATTCAGCCGGGCGACCGAACCGTTGTAGCGCACGGCCACAGGTCGACCCGTGGAGGTGACGTAGGGCGGGACATTGTCGTCATCTTCGGCGGGCGCCAGAATCTCGACCGAGTGGCCCTCACGAAGCAGTGCTCGCCTGAGGTCACGCACATGGAACTGCACCCCACCGGGCACGTCCCACGCGTAGGGACACACGATGCCGACTTTCAGCGTCTCGTCGATCACCGCGACTCCGCGCGGGCCAGTCGCCGGGGGTCGAGGTCCGCGCGCCACAGCGGTTGAAGCATGTGCCAGTCACTCGGGTGTTCGCTGATGCCGATCTCGAAGCGGGCCGCGAGAGCCTGGGTCATGGTGGCGACGTCGTGTTCCTCCGTCCCCGTCGTCGGGACGGTCAAGGGATCGAACACGGTGGCCGCCGGTTGCCCATCACGGTAGATGAAGTTCACGGCGAGCAACGTGGCTCCGGTGCGGCGGGCGACGAGAGCTGGGCCGGCAGGCATACTCGTGGGCTCACCGAAGAACGTGACGGGGACGCCGTGGCGAGACAGGTCGCGGTCGCCGACCAATCCGATGATGCTGCCGGCCTCGGCCCGATCGACCAGTGTGGCGACGAGGTCTCCCTGCCCGGTGCCCAGGACTTCCATGCCCAGTTCTTGGCGGAAGGCCACGAACCGTCGGAAGAGACGCTCGGGCTTGAGTCGTTCCGCAACGGTGGTGAGGCTGCCGTACTTCTGGGCGATGAAGGCAGCGCCGTGGTCGTAGTTGCCGCCGTGCGGGCCGGCGAACACCAGCTTGCCCCCGTCGGCCAGAGCGGCGTCGATGTGTTCGAGGCCGTCGACCTGGAAGTCGAGGATGCGGCTGCGGGGCCAGTCGGGCATGCGGAACGCGTCGCACCAATAGTGGGCGTAACTCTGCAATCCGGCTCGCGAGACGTCTCGGATCTCCGCCGGTGAGGCATCAGGCAGTACGCGCGTCAGGTTCTTCTCGTACTGCTTCACCGATGGCCCGTGACGACGCCATGTCTGGTCGGCGAGTCGGCGAAACAGCGCGTAGGCGCGCTTCTCGGGCATCTTGCGTACGGTGCTCCACCCGACGGAGTACCCCCAATAAGCGAAGGTGTCGGTGATCACGCACTGGTCCCGGGGTCGGTGGTCGGTCCCGGGACTCCTGCTGAGGGTGGAGCCTCGTCAGCGCCTGGTTCGGGGGAACGGCGAACAAGCTGGCCACGGACATGCGTGAAGCGCTGTGCGATCGTGACCAGCGTCAGCACAGCCAGCAGGGCGGTCGCGGCCGGAAGGACCCACACGACACCCAATCCGGTGATGAAAGCCGCCAGCAAGATGACGATGAGGCGCTCGGCCCGCTCCGCGATGCCGACGTTGGCTTCGGCGCCGACACTTTCGGCCCGGGCCTTGGCGTACGAGACCGTGAAGCCCCCGACGAGACACACCCACGCCGCCGCGGTCTGCCAGGATTCGCCGCGCGTGGCGAAGTAGATGAGCACACCGCCGAACACGGCGCCATCGGCGACCCGATCCAGCGTTGAGTCCAGGTAGTTCCCCCACGGGCCCGCCCGGCCCGACAGGCGTGCCATGGTGCCGTCGAGCAGATCGCTGAAGACGAAGATCATGATGACCAGGACGCCGGCGACGAACTGCCCGCGCGGGAAGAACCACAGCGCCGCGATGCTGGTTCCCGCCGCTCCCACGTAGGTGACCGCGTCGGGGCTGATGCCGAACGCCAGGAGCCGCCGCGCCACCGGGTCGATCACGCGAGAGGCCACGTTGCGGGCTTGCTGGTTGTTGAGCATCGAGAGCCTTTCCGGGCTGCCTGAGCAGCTTTCCGGGCTGCCTGAGCAGATGGTAGCCCCGGGCTGTGTGAGGACTGCGGCGTGACGCGCCCCGACGCCGCCGGCTTTGATCGGCCCGGTGTGCGCCAGGGGGCGGATGCCATGAGCGCCGGGGGGCGGATGCCATGAGTGGGTGGCCACCGCCTCGGCACTATGGTGAGACGACGAACAGCGACAGTGTCCGGGGAGGTCACGATGCGCCAACCAGCCATCCGAAATGTGGTCCTAGTGGGCCCTTCGGGAGCCGGCAAGACCACCGTGGCAGAGGCGATGCTGCAGGCCGCCGGGGCGATCCACGCCCGGGGCTCGGTGGAGAAGCAGACGACCGTGTCCGATCACACGGACATCGAACACGAACTCGACCGGTCGGTGATGCTCACGCCGTTGTCCTTCTCGTTCGACAACACCCGGATCAACCTGTTGGACACTCCCGGCTACGGGGACTTCGTCGGGGAGTTGCGGGCGGGATTACGGGGGGCCGACGCCGCGTTGTTCGTCGTCGCCGCCGGTGATGGCATCGATGCCGGCACCACGATGCTGTGGCAGGAATGCGCCGCCGTGGGGATGCCGCGCGCCGTCGTCGTCACCAAGCTCGATCGCGAAGAAGCCGACTTCGACGAGGAGATCGCCCTGTGCCGGCGTGCTTTCGGCGATGGGATCCAGCCCATGTATCTGCCGATGCTGGCTGACGACGAGACCATGGCCGGTGTCATCGGCCTGTTGACCCAGAACGTGTACGACTATTCCTCGGGCAGGCGACAGGTCCGGTCATCGGAGCCGCAGCACCAGGAGTTGGTCACCGATGCCCGCAGTTCGCTGATCGAGGGGATCATCACGGAGTCCGAGGACGAGACCTTGATGGATCGGTTCCTCGGCGGCGAGGACCTCGACATCGGCATGCTCATCGATGATCTGGAGAAGGCCGTGGCCCGGGGGCATTTCCACCCGGTTCTCCCGGTGTCGGTGGGCCCCGAGCGTGTGGTCGGAATCATGGAAGTCCTCGAACTGCTCGTCGGCGGGTTCCCCACGCCCGCCGAGCACGGGCTTCCCAAGGCCACTGCCCCTTCAGGCGGTGCGACGGTGCCACTTCAGTGCGATCCGGACGGTCCCCTGTGCGCCGAGGTCATTCAGACGTCCAGCGATCAGTTCGCGGGTCGACTGTCGTTGGTGCGCGTCTTCAGCGGAACTCTGCGAGCGGACACCGTGCTGCACGTGTCCGGGCATTTCCTGTCCGACCGCGGCCACGAGGACCACGATGAAGACGAGCGCGCCGGCGCCATCAGCTCCGCGCGAGGATCGACCTTGACCCCGGTCGCCTCCGGCGTGGCCGGAGACATCGTCACGGTGGCGCGGCTGTCGCGCGCCGAGACCGGCGACACATTGAGCGATCCGGGCCAACCGCTGCTCGTCGAACCATGGCTGATGCCCGATCCGTTGCTGCCTTTGGCGGTGGCCGCGGACACCCGTCAAGACGAGGACAAGTTGTCGACCGCCCTGGGCCGGCTCCAGGCCGAGGATCCCACTGTCCGGGTCGAGCGCAACGCCGAGACCCATCAGGTCGTCCTGTGGTGCATGGGTCAGACCCACGCCGATGTCCTCCTCGATCGCCTGCGGCGCCGATTCGGGGTCAAGGTCACGGCGCAGCCCATGAAGATTCCGCTGCGCACGACGTTCGCGGGATCCGGCAAGGGACACGGTCGGCTGGTCAAGCAGTCAGGTGGCCATGGGCAGTACGCCGTTGTCGACATCGAGGTGCGCCCCACGGGACCCGGCGGAGGTTACTCGTTCGTGGACAAGGTGGTGGGTGGCGCGATCCCGCGCCAGTTCATCTCGTCCGTCGACAAGGGGGTCCAGCAGCAGATGGCGTCCGGCCTGTCGTCGGGGTTCCCCGTCGTCGACATCGAAGTCACCGTGGTGGATGGCAAAGCACACTCCGTCGACTCGTCGGACATGGCATTCGCCACCGCCGCCGGGCTCGCCCTCAAAGAAGCCGCGATCGCAGCTGGTGAAGTCCTGCTGGAGCCGGTCGCCGAGGTCACGATCGACGTGTCCGACGAGTATGTCGGTGCCGTCATGTCCGACCTCGCGTCACGTCGGGGCCGGATGACCGGGTCGGAGTCGCTCGAGGGCGGCATGACCCGGGTCCTCGCAGTGGTGCCGGCGGCCGAGTTGACCCGTTACTCGATCGACCTGCGGGCCATCAGTCATGGGGCGGCGACCTTCACGCGGGCTGACGGCGGCTACGAGCCCGTCCCCGAGCGGCTGCGCGCCGCCCTACTCGCCG
>WBZT01002345.1_pt1 | contig 13259 bp, 13 predicted proteins | sample 5204241 | NCBI WGS metagenome assembly WBZT01 (sample SAMN12344358, study PRJNA552823) | activated sludge metagenome | biome: Activated sludge suspended growth; feature: Nitrification reactor; material: Wastewater; isolation source: activated sludge from nitrification reactor of wastewater... | reverse complement strand
GGGGTCAAGGAGGCTGAAATGGATCGCTCCAATGCGATGGACCACGTGGTACTCGTCATCTTCGAGAACCGTTCGCTGGACAACCTGTTGGGGCATCTCTACGGCCCGGACGACGACAAGACCTTCGAAGGTGTCATCGGCAAGGACTTGAGCAACCCCGTCCCGGAGTGGGCCGAGCACCAACCAGCCGATGGGTCCGGCAAGGTCTCGGTGTTCGTCGGTACCGACATGGACGCGCCGTGCCCGGACTCCGGCGAGGAGTACTACCACACGAACACTCAACTCTTCGGCACGCTCGATGAGCACAACCGCTTCGCCGGCCCGGAGACCATGGCGCCGCCGTGGAACGCGCCCGCCGAGGGGGCGACCCCGACCATGGACGGGTTCGTCGCCGACTACATCTCGTTCTTCACTTGGGAGAAGGGCCGCCAGCCCACCTACGACGAGTACGCGCAGATCATGCAGTGCTACACGCCCGAGCAGGTGCCGGTGCTCAACGGTCTGGCGCGCGAGTTCGGCGTTTTCGACCACTGGTTCTGCGAGGTGCCCTCACAGACCTTCATGAACCGATCGTTCTGGACGGCCGCCACATGCACGCCGCTGCCGACCGGCGGCACGGCGAACTCCCCGGTGTCGCACTGGATCAAGGACAACGCGGCAGAGACGCTGTTCAACCGTCTCGAGTCGCTCGGCAAGACCTGGAAGGTGTACGTCAAGGACGGACAGATCCCGCTGACCGGTGTGATCCACTGGCCGCGACTGCGGGACCGGTTCGCCACCCACTTCGTGCCGTTCGAGGAGTTCGAGGCCGACGCGGCCGCCGGCACGCTGCCCGACTTCTCGCTGATCGAACCGAACCTGCTGCTCGGTCACGGCGACTACCACCCGGCAGCCGGAGCGGCACTGGCTCCCGGGGTTGATCTGCAGGTCGATCCGCCGTCATCGATCCTGTCCGGTGAGATGTTCCTCGAGCGACTGTTCACGGCCTACCGGAACATGCGCTCGCCGGAGGGGGCGAACGTCTGGAACACCACTCTGTTCATCGGGTGGGACGAACCCGGTGGCACCTACGACCATGTGCCGCCAGGCCCGGTTCCGGCCCCCGACGCCGCGGCTCCGGCCGGGCAGTTCGACTTCCGTTTCGACCGCTCCGGATACCGTGTGCCCGCAATCGTGGTGTCCCCATGGGTGGAACCCGGGTCGGTGTACAACCAGGAGCACCGGCACACCTCGATGCTGGCCACGCTGCGGGACAAGTGGGGACTGGGCGAGCCGTTCACGCAGCGCGACGCCGCGGCCAAGCCCTTCGACTACGTGTTCTCGCGCCAGACCCCGACCGACCCCGATGCGTGGGACGTGCCCGCGGCGCTGCCCGCCCCGCCGTACCACGTGGAGTGGGAGTCCAGCGATAAGTCACTGAGCACACTGGGCAAGGCGGCGCTGCCGGGAGTCATCGCAGCGGCCAAGGCGAAGGGATTGCCCCTTCCGCCCGAGGTCGAGGATCCGAACTTCCACCTGACGACCGAGTTGTTCTACGACATCCAGGTGCTGGTCGGTGCTCACTTCTGGCCGAAGATGGGCCCGCAGGGGGCGGACATGGTGGCACGACTCGAGGACCTGAAGAAGGCGCTGCATGACGCGACGAAGCCGGAGGCCTGAGGCGCGCGTCACTCCTCCCGCGTCGGATCTGAGGCACGCAGGTAGAAGGACACCATCAGCAGGAACAGTTCGGCGCCGACCGCGGCGACCGGCAGGAAGCTGATGAACTCCGGCACCGGCTCATCCTCCGTGCGCCACCCGGTCATGTACATGGTGACCAGCAGCCCGGCTGCGATGAGCACAAGCAGAAGCATCGTGAACGCGCCTATCCGCTCCTTGCGGTCGATCGCCTCCTGCCGGTTGCGGGCCGGTATGAGCCAGGAGGTGTTGAGACTGGCGTCGAAGGCCAGAGCCACCAAGAGTGTCGCGATGATCTGTGCCCATGTGTCGGCCTCTGTGTAGGGAGGCTTCAGCGGTGTGAAGACCTGGATGGGCACTAGAAGCAGGATCATGAAGCCGAACAGCACCCAGATCACCGGGTTCTGTCGGGTCTGTCTGCCGATCGCCGCGAACAACGACGTGCGTGCCGGCTGTGGCTCGTCCTGACTCATGGGGGCAACCTAGCCGCCTCGTCAGGTTTGTCCTCGTCAATCTGGCCGGTGATTCGCCCCCTTCAGTCGATGCCTGCAGCGTGAGAAGTTGATCTAGAGTCGGCTCAGGTCCACGAACGGGGGCGCCGATGTCCCATCCCGCTCATGATCTGTGGTCACAGTCGGGCCATTGTGGGCAGGGGCAGTTCGTCATGGGCGGTGGGGAGCTGCACCTTGTCGGCGCGGTGGCGGAACGCGTGATGTACGCACCCGGGCTCATGTCTGATCACGCTGAGTGCCTGACCCTGGCGCCCGCGGGGCGTGACCATGTCCTGGGGTACGGCTCGCCACCGTTGTCCATCGCCGTCGCGCCTAGGATCGAACTGTGGGCCTTCGTGAATCCAACATCGACCAGCTCCGGGACGGCATCTTCGATGTCCTGATCGTCGGGGGAGGCATCAACGGCGCGGTGTCGGCCGCCGCGCTGGCATCGCGCGGGGCCCGTGTCGCGGTCATCGACCGCGGCGACTTCGCAGCATTCACCTCGATGCAGTCGAGCAATCTCGTGTGGGGCGGCTTCAAGTACCTGGAGAACTACGAGATCGGCCTCGTGCGCAACCTCTGCAAATCGCGTAACCACCTCATCAAGGCCTACCCGGCGAATCTCAAGGAGATCCGGTTCATGGCCGCGCTCGACGAGAACTCGCCGTACTCGCCGGTGTTCGCGGGCATGGGAGCGACCGCCTACTGGGTGATCGGCAACGGATTCACCAAGCCGCCGAAGGTGCTGAGTACCGAGAAGATCCGGGAGCGCGAACCCATCGTGCGCACCGACAACCTGCTCGGGGGCATCGAGTACTCCGACGCCTACATCGTCGACAACGACTCCCGCTTCGTTTTCGGCTTCATCCGGTCCGCACTGAACTCCGGCGCGACCTGTGCCAACTATGTGTCCTTCGAGTCCGCCACGCGGCAGGACGGGCGCTGGGTCGTGAACATGCGTGACACGGACACCGGCGAGGAGTTCTCGGCGAAGACGAAGATCATCATCAACGCTGCGGGACCGTTCGTCGACCCGATCAATGCCGCCCACGGCATCACGACCAAGCACAAGATCGTGTTCTCCAAGGGGATCCATCTGATCGTGCCGCGGCTGTCGAGACAGGAGCGTGTGCTCGCCTTCTTCGACGACACGCAGCGACTGTTCTACGTGATCCCGATGGGCACCCGATCCATGATCGGGACCACAGACGAGCGCGTGACCGAGCCCGTCACCGACGTGACGAACGAGGACCGAGACTTCCTGCTGAACCAGATCAACGAGCGTCTCGACCTGCAGACGCCGTTGACGCCGCGCGACATCATCTCGACGCGAAGTGGCGTCCGTCCGCTGGTCGTTGAGACGGACAACACCACCTCGGACGAGACGGACTGGACGTCCTTGTCCCGCAAGCATGCGCTCGAGGTCGACCCCGCCCGCGGTTGGGTGACGGTCTTCGGAGGCAAACTCACCGACTGCGTGAACATCGGCAACGAGGTCAGTGCGCTCGTCAAGAAACTCGGGGTCCCCCTGACCAAGGACAAGAAGTCCTGGTATGGAGAACCGCCCAAGGCCACGCGTGACGAGTTCTTCCGGCAGGCGCGCCTGATGGGCCTCGACCGCATCACCACACGGGCAAGTTTCGAGACCCTGTCCACACGGTTGTGGCGGCGCTACGGTCTGCGGGCGTTCGCGATGCTCGAAGCGCTACGTGACGATCCAAGCATGGCCGACGAGATCATCGAGGACGCCGACTACGTGCGCGTGGAACTCTTCTACGCCGCACAGACGGAGATGATCACGAAACTGGACGACTTCCTGCGCCGGCGGAGCAAGATCGCGCTGGTACTCGACCACGACGAGGTCCGCGATGCCGACGGCATCCAGGAGGCCTGTGAGTTGTTGTTCGGTGATGACGCGCAGCGTCGCTACGACGAGTACTTCACCGACGAGCGCCAGGAGCAACTTGAGGAATACCGGCAACCCAGCGATTCGTTTCCGGAGGGCTGACTAGCTACCCGGGAAGGGATAGGCCACCCGGGAAGGAAAAACCACGTGCCGATCCTTCCCGGATGTACAGATGCTTCCCGCCTTGACGGATCAGGGCTCGTCGGGGTCGTAGTCACGGGGGACCACGATCACCGGAACGGGCAGAACCCGCATCATCTTGGTCGCGGTGCGCCCGATGAACAGCCGTCGCGGCTGCGCAAGCCGGCTGGAACCGACCATGACGAGCTCACTCGGGGAGAACTCGAGGCCGTTCACGGCTTCCACCAGAGTGCTGCCCTGACCCACAACCGTCGTGACCGGGCACTCGGCCGGCATCTGCTCCGCAGCCTTCTGCGCGATGGTCGAGATGTGAAGTTCGGCGAGTTCCGCCCATTCCTGGCGCCGTTCTTCGGACCCCGTCTCGCCGACGGCAACGAGCGACATCAAACGCAGAGGAACCTTCCATTCGCAAGCGGCTTGGATCGCGAACTTCACGAGAGCCTCGTGACCTTCACGGACCCCGGTGGCACACGTGATCCGGGTGATGGTCTCTTGCGGCTCGTACTCGGCCGGCGTCAGCGCCACGGGAACAGATGCGGAGTGCAGGAGAGCGTCTGCGATGCTGCCGAGGCGGACGTGGTGGGAGGTCCCCACGACGATCATGCCCGCCTCGCCTCCCTTGCCCGGTTCCTCGGCTTTGTCCACCAAGCCTTCGCCGACCGATTCGGCGTTGACCAGATGTCCTTCCGCAGGAACGTCTGCCGGTACCCGGGACAGGCCATCCTCGAGCCACTCGCCTGCCTGCTTGCGCAGCTCGGTGTTGTACGCGTGGTCCGGCGAGTACATGTCGAACGTCGGAGCGTCGTCGGGAAGCACCACGACCAGGTCGAGATAGGCCCCCGACGATCGGGCCAATGTCGACGCCAGATTGATGGCATCGACGCCGCGCTGTTGGGGTCCGTATCCGACTATGTACCTCATAAGTCCGTAATCTAGCCCTCCGAAGCCCTATGTTGAGGCGGTAACGACTTTCCGTTGGGCGGAGGGAGCCCCGCATGGCCGCCGAGGACACGACAAGCGCCACTTCGACCGAGGGCAAGTCCGGCCACCTCGCAAGGACGCTCGGACTGTGGGCGATCGTCGGCCTCGGTTTGGGCTACATGACACCCACGGTGGTGTTCGACACCTTCGGCATCGTGTCGGAGGAGACCGGCGGAGTTGTCCCGACGGCGTACCTGATGGCTTTGGTCGTCATGATGTTCACCGCCATCAGTTATGGCCGGATGACCCGCGTCTTCCCGTCGGCCGGGTCGGCCTACACCTACACCTCGGCCACGATGAGCCCGAACCTCGGATTCCTCATCGGGTGGGCAGCACTTCTGGACTACTTGCTGCTGCCGCTGGTCAACGCGCTCATCATCCGCAGTTACATGTACTCGTTCTTCCCCGGTGCGCCGGAATGGATCTGGGTCGTCATCTACGTTGCGGTCGTCACGACCATGGTCGCCGTGAGCATGACCAACACATCCCGGATCAACATGATCCTGGTGACGTTCTGCGTGGTCCTGATCGGTGTGTTCTTCCTCCTGTCGATCCGGGCACTCATGAACGGGGTGGGCAACGGCACCATCCTCTCGATGGATCCGGCGTGGCATGACGGGGTCGATCTCGGCCTGGTGATCACCGGCGCCACGATCGTCGCGTTCTCGTTCATCGGTTTTGACGCGATCACCATGTACACGGAGGAGGCCAAGCAGCCCTCGCTGGTGCCGCGGGCCATCCTGCTCGCGCTGCTCATCGGTGGCGGGATCTTCTTCGCCGCTGCCTGGTTCACGCAATCGATGTTCCCGGACGTCTCCGACTTCAGTCAGGAGTCACTGGAGAACAGTGCGTTGCCTGAGATCGCCTTCAACGTGGGTGGTCAGCTCTTCAAGATATTGCTCACGGCCGCGGCCTTCGCCGCCACGATGGCCTCGAGCCTGTCGTCGCACGCCTCGGTCTCGCGACTGCTCTACGTCATGGGACGCAACGGACGTGGACCGGTGTCCCGATTCTTCGGCTACGTACACCCGACGTTCCAGACGCCGGCATACGCCATCATCTTCGTGGGAATCGTCTCGTTGGGTGCGATCGCGTTCAACCTCGACTTCATCGCCTCCCTGATCAACTTCGGGGCCCTGATCGCGTTCACCTTCGTCAACCTCACGGTGATCGTGTTCTTCGCCTACCGGCAGCGGGAGGTCAAGAGTGCGGGCGAGATCTGGCGCAACATCGTCCTGCCGGGGATCGGCGTGGCGCTGACGGTGCTGCTGTGGGTCTACCTGTCGGCGGAGTCGACCCGTTACGGAATCATCTGGTTCGCGATCGGCGTCGTCGTGCTCCTGTGGATCACGCGCTTCTTCCGCAAGCCGATGACCATCAACCTGGGCGAGGAAGTCCCGGACGAGGCGCCCGCCACTAAGGCCGACTGAGCGGGCGGCGCACGGCAACATCCCGATCAGCCTGCGACTGTCGGGATTCTATGCGCGCCAGGTCCTGGCGCCATCTGGGTCAAGGGTCGTCGAGGCTCGTGCGGAAGACGCGGCGCCGCGGGCTTGTCCACTCCAGCGCCTCTCCCTGCAGCCACAAGCGCCCGCCGACGACGCCAAGGTCGTGGACTTCGTCACTGCACGCAACGGTGCCGGCGGCGTGCCGTCCGGTCAGGCTGAAAGCACCGTCCCGACTGGTGGTGGTTTCACGGGCTCCGGAGCAAGGGGTCCGTGACGTAGCGACATCGGGGTGGTTCTCCGACCGCTGGCACGATCGACCAAGCAGACCAAGCGGCTCGACCACCGCCAGGGTGGCGTGTCGCGGCGGGTAAGTAGCTGGGGCAGTAGACTCCCAGCCTCCGCCCAAATCTGCTGCCCTGTGAGGCCCCATGCGACGTAACCGCTCGATCGTGATCACTGCGTTCATAACTGTGGCGGCGTTAGCAGGGTGTTCATCATCCGGGGATCCGGTGGCGTCACCATCGTCGTCGGCGGCGACGGCGACGGCGTATCAGGCCGCTTTGGAACAGCAGATCCCCGAACTGATGAAGGCCAACGCGATTCCGGGGGTGGGGGTGCTCATCCGCTCGCGTGAGCAGGGTGACTGGCAGGCGACGTTCGGCACCGCGGAACTGGACGCGGAGGTGCCGGTGACGATGGATGACACGTTCCGCATCGGCAGCAACACCAAGACCATGACCTCAACGGTCATCCTGCAACTCGCGCAGGAGGGCAAACTCGCCCTCGACGACCCGATCTCGAAGTACGTCGACGGCGTGCCCAACGGTGAAGAGATCACCATCGCCCAACTGTCGGAGATGCGCAGCGGTCTGGTGAGTTACACCTTCGACAAGAAGTTCAACGAGACCCTGGACAAGGACCCACAGAAGGCCTGGACCCCGCAGGAGCTTCTGGACATCGGGTTGTCCAAGAAGCCGACTGCGCAGCCAGGCACGGAGTACGACTACAGCAACACCAACATCGTCCTGCTCGGCGTGGTCGTCGAGAAACTCACCGGTATGTCCGCCACGCAGGCGTTCGAGGAGCGGATCTTCAAGCCGCTGGGCCTGAGCCGCACCTCTTTGCCGGTCAACACCGAATCCGCGCTTCCGGATCCTCACCCGCAGGGCTACCAGTTCGGCACCAACGTGCAGACCATCGAGTCCTACGCTGTGCCCAAGGCTGATCTGCCGGCGGCTTTGGACGGGAGCCTCGCACCGCTCAACTACACGGACTCCAACCCGTCTTGGGCCTGGACCGCCGGTGGGGCCATTTCCACCGCTGAGGACCTTGCGACGTACGCCGAAGCCCTGGTTGATGGTGGGCTGCTCGATGCCGAGATGCAGCAGACCCGGATGGACAGTCTGCAGCCGATCGCTCCCGGCGCTCCGGTCAGCTACGGCCTCGGCATCGCGCAGTTCGCCCCTGATCTTTACGGACACGACGGCCAACTGCCCGGGTTCTCCTCGTTCATGGCACGTGATGCCAAGGCGGGCAACACCATCATCATCTTCGCCAACCTCTCGGCCTCGCCGGTCGATGGTGAGAACGCCGCTGTGGTTTTGGGCAAGGCAGTCATCGGGGCGCTTTACGGTTCGTCTGCGGTGCCCGGCGGTGATCCCGCGGGCGCATCTGCCGGCGCCACACCGAGCGGCTGACGAGTTCCCGGCGACAGTCTTCGCGGAGGTTGGCCGCGGCCCTTTGACCGTCTCGTTCGTCAACTGTTGTGGGTGTGGGGTCTGCCTCCCCGCACAGATGGGTACTGGCGCGCCATGCCGATGATGACGAAGGCGAAAGCGCGGGGCTGAGTACTCTCATTTCTTCAGCCGGCGAGGGCGTCCAAGCGCGCTCTGACCTGCGCGAGCAGCGCAGGCCGCACGGGCGGTAGTCCTAGGACCAGACTGCTCCACCAGCCGTCCACGGCCAACCGAACCAGGGTAGCGTCCGCCGGAGCGATCCCGTCCTTCTCGAGCCTCGCCTGCCACCGCGAGTACGCGTCCCGCATGGGGTCGAGCAGAGTCGGATCGAGGGCGAGTGCGCCGAGTAAGGCCGTGCTGAGCGGGTCGCTGCCCGGTTTGGCCGTGCGGGCGTCCCCCATCGTCACCTGGATGTAGGCGCGCGTGAAAGCGCCGGGTGTCGTGTTCGCTGAGGCCTCTGCCAGGGCGGAATCGACGCGAGCGATGGCACGCTCCACGAGCGCCGCCGCCAGTTTGTCCTTGCTGGGGAAGTGGTAGAGCAGACCCCCCTTACTCACCCCTGCCTCTGCGGCCACCGCGTCGAGGGTGAGGGCCAGTGCTCCATGCTCAACGACCAGCTTCTCAGCGGCATCCAGCAGGCGGTCACGTGTAGTCGTGCTGGGGGCCGGTGTTGACTTCGGGCTCATACCAACTTACTGTACCGTCCAGACGGACTGTACCGTCTGGACGGTTAAGTAGGAGGATGTATGGCGTGGCTGCTCTTGGGCCTGGCGATCGTCGCTGAGGTCGCCGGCACCCTGTCCTTGAAGGCAAGCGTGGGCTTCACGAAGCTTGTGCCATCAGTGGGTGTCGTGCTGGGCTACGCGGTCGCCTTCGCCATGCTCGGTCTGGCACTTCGCACGATCCCGGTCGGTGTCTCATACGCGGTTTGGTCAGGTCTCGGCACGGTGGGTGCGGCAGTCGGCGCCCTTGTGATCTTCGGGGAGTCGCTGCCGTGGCAGGCGATTGCCGGTATCGCAGTCGTTGTCGTCGGCGTCCTCATGATCACACTGGCCGAGGTGGGGCACTGATGGCCCTTGTGCGCACCGACGACGCACTGCTGCGTCGCACCGCATGGCTCATGCTCGTGACCGACGTGGGGTTCCTCGTGTACTGGGCGTTGATCGCCACACGGGCTCTGCCGGCGGAGCAGATGTTCGCCAATTACGACGACCCGTTCGTGGCGGCGTGGAACTGGTCGTTCCTGCCGTTGGACGTCCTCGCCTCGCTGACCGGGTTCCTGGCGCTTCGAGCGCTTCACCTGGGTCGCTCGGGAGCCGCTGTACTGCTCCCGATCTCCCTGACCCTGACCGCCACGGCAGGCGGCATGGCTCTTGCCTTCTGGACGCTGACCGGTGACTTCGAACTGTCCTGGTGGGTGCCCAATGCCTACCTGATGATCTTCCCGCTGCCGCTGCTCCTGCGTCTTGTTCGTCGACCGCTCGGGGCACCCGACCTTCGCCAACCCACCCAACACCCATCCCAGTAAGGAGAAAGCAATGCCCCAACCACGACGCTTCCGTCCGGATGACGTTGTCGCCTTCACCGATCCCACGACGGGCTCAGGGGAGGTGCGGATATGGGAGGACGGGCTCGGCCAAGACGGAGGTCCCTTCGTCCTGCTCGTGGAGGACCCTCCCCACAAGACCCGCCCCATGCACCATCATCACGGCGACATCCTCTACCTCTACATCAAGGGCGAGCACCATATCGAGGGCGAAGGAACCTACCGAGCAGGCGACGTGCGCTGGGTCCCTGGCGGTCATGCATACGGGCCCGAGGTCACAGGACCCGATGGTGGCGCATGGTGGGTCCTGTCGTACACCGATCCGCTGCCCATCGACCACCTCGACGAGTCCGGGGCGCCGATCATGTCGACCACATCGACTCCCGAGGGCGCACCGGCACAGCCGGTGGTCAGCCAGACCCCCGACATTCCCCACTTCGCCACGCCATACGACTGGGCAGCGATCGACGCGGCAGTGCGCCTACGCGGCGCCGCCGTCGTCGAGGGTTTGATGTCCGAGGATCTGGCCGCGAGGACGAACGCAGAGATCGACACGTGGCTTCGTGACCACAACGGCCAGGCGCTGCCGCACAGCGGCTCGGTGTTGTACGACGCCTTCCTCGGTCACCGCACACTGCGCCTGCACGGTCTGGTGGAGAAGCTGCCCTCGGCCGGACCTGACCTCGTGGGCCACCCGCAGATCACGGCGTGGGCGGAAAGGATGCTCAGCGCACGATGCGCGACCATCCAACTCAACGCCGGCGAACTGATCGAGATCGGACCCGGTGAGCCCGCGCAGTTCCAGCATCGCGACAGCGATTCGTGGCCGCATCTGCCGGTCACCGAGAGTCCAGTGATCGTCAACGCGATCGTTGCACTGTCGGACTTCACGGTGGAGAACGGCGCCACGAATGTGGCTCTCGACTCGGTGCTGTGGGACCCGTCACGACGCGCGAAGCCTGAGGAGATGTCGCACGCCGAGATGCGGGCCGGAGATGTCCTGCTTTTCCGGGGGGATGCACTTCATGGCGGAGGCGCGAACACCACGACCGATGAGTCGCGCAGGGCGGTCTCGCTCAGCTATGTGGTGGGGTGGCTGCGACCGGTGGAGAACCACTACCTGAACGTGCCCGCCAGCACCGTCGCCCGTCAGGAGCCGTCAGTGCAGCGTCTGCTCGGCTACGAAGCGCACGACGCCACCACCCGCGGAGGCGGCTTCGTCGGCCTGTATGAGAACGGTGACCCTCACACGTTCTTGGAGTCTGTCTGAACGAGGCGTCGGGCGGTGCGGCAGTGACCGAGGAAGAGCCTCGCCGCGCCGCCCGACTCCACACCGCGGCGATTCTCGCCGTCTACGCCATCCAGGGGCTCGCCTTCGGCGCGCTCGTCGTCCGGGTCCCGTCGTTGCAGGACCAGGTCGGCGTCACGACCGACACCCTGGCGCTCGGTCTGGCACTGGTGCCGGTCGTCGCGGGCATTGGTTCCATTCTGAGCGGGATGCTGGTGCATCATCGCGGATCCCGACTGGTGTTGCGTCTGACGGCTCCGCTGGTCCCACTCGCTGTCCTGGTCGCCTCGGCATCGTCCACGATCGACAGCCTGCTGTTCTGGCTCGCTGTGACCGGCCTTCTGCTCGGGGCGGCTGACGCCGCCATGGCCATCCAAGCGGTGATCATCCAGCGGGTGCACCAACGGCCGGTCATCGGCAGGGGCTATGCACTCTTCGCGGTCGGCGGCATTGTGGCCTCGGTGCTGGCCTCGGTGACCACCGCGGCGGGCTGGCCGCCGGCACAGACGGCGATGGTGGTCGCGGCGATCGGGGTGCCCGTCTCGTTCCTGGCAGGGCTGTTTCTCAGCCACGAGCGCTACGTCGAGCAGACCGGTGCGGGAGTCGGCACCGAAGTCTCAGCTGTGCGACGGCTAGCTGCGCCCGCTCTCGCCGTGGTGTGTGCCCAGGTGATCGACGCTGCGGTCAGCACGTGGGCGGCTTTGTTCCTGCATGCCGGGCTCGGCATCGATGAGGCGGGAGCGGCGCTCGGCTACGGAGCCTACGCCCTCGCGTCGACGACCGCCCGGCTGATCACCGACCGGGCACTCGCAACCCGTGCCCCCGGGCGGGTGGTGCTGATGGCAGTGGGCCTGGGTGCCCTCGGTGCAGTGGCGCTGGCCTTCAGTAGCAGCCTGCCGGCGGCCCTCGTCGCTCTCGGGTTCTTGGGTTTTGGGGTCGGTCCGATCGTGCCGAGCGCCTTCGTAACACTGGGTCGCGACCCGCGCAGCGTGCCGCGTGACGTGGCGCGCCTCAACGCGTGCAACTACATCGGATACCTGATCGGGACGCCGATGGTCAGCACCGTGGCGGCCACGGCCGGTGTCACCCTGTCGATACCTGTCACTGCCTCGGTTCTGATCGGCGCTGTCCCGCTGGCGCGCCGCGTTTCGGAGGACGGTTCATCCTCGTCCCGGCGTGCTGTGGCGGGGGACGGGTGAGCAGCGTACGAGGGCTGATCTCCGGTCCGTCTCGTAAGACCCGAAATGCCATCCAGAGGCGTCCGGAGTCGGTTAGTCAAAGGAGGCACACGTGAATAGAGTGACGAGCGCACGCGCACTGCTCTGGACCGAAGCAGCACTCTTCGCCTTGTTCGGTGTCGGCTTCCTCGTCGCACCGGCGGCATTGGCTGAAGTGATCACCGGTGCACCACCTGGCGCCGCGTCCGCAGCGATCGACCTGCGTGCCACATACGGCGGGTTGGCCCTGGGGCTGGCACTGACGTGGCTGCTGCTCGATCGGGCCGGCCACGCTCGGCTTGGCCTGATGTCCGCTGGCATGGTCTTGAGTTGTGTGGCGCTCGGCCGAATCGTGGGGATGATCGTGGAGAGCTCTCCCAATGCCTTCATGTGGCTGCTGCTGATCTCAGAAGTCGTCTTCGCTGGGCTGAGTCTTGGTGTGGCGCGCACCGCGGTGGACTCGCCCTAGCGAAACCACGGGGGCCGTGTTGCGGACCTGGGCGTGTCTCACAGCCATAACCCTCATCGACGCCGACACCGGCGAGATCATCCGCGACCTGAACCTCTACCCAACCCGTGACTACCAACCCTTCGGCAGACCCCCGGCACACCAACGCGGCGCACGCAGAAAGGAGAACAACCCCCAGACGTAAACAAAGTCGCGAGACGCCGGTTAACGATTCCCGCGAGTTCACAACAGCGCGCCCGGAGGGATTCGAACCCCCAACCGACCGGGTAGAAACCGGTTGCTCTATCCGTTGAGCTACGGGCGCTTGGACGCCCCGATTCTAGCGGGCGGCCACAGCCCCAAGGTTCGCGTCCCGT
>WBZT01002344.1_pt1 | contig 13260 bp, 23 predicted proteins | sample 5204241 | NCBI WGS metagenome assembly WBZT01 (sample SAMN12344358, study PRJNA552823) | activated sludge metagenome | biome: Activated sludge suspended growth; feature: Nitrification reactor; material: Wastewater; isolation source: activated sludge from nitrification reactor of wastewater... | reverse complement strand
CGGCGCGGCCTGGCTCCCGGCTCCCGGCTCCCGGCTCCCGGCTCCCGGCTCCCGGTTGCTGGTGGCCGATCGCGTGGGTGGCGCGCGGTTGTAGCCGCCGTGGGTGGTGTGGTGATTCAAACGCAGTAAGCAGAGAAGGCTGCCGCAAATATCGCGGCTAGTGCGGAGTTGCCTGCCGTGTTGGGGTGAATCTGATCCGCATCGAAAACGGCGGTATTTGTTGCGTCGGCGAATCGACTATCGGCCGAAACCGGATCAATAAGAACGTCGTAGAATGACCGATCGGCCCGGATCATGGCATTGATCGCCGCATACCCGCCAGCGTGCCAACGCGAATCAACGGTTCCTTGTGCGTCGATCTCGCACACCGCGATCGTTCTATAGCCCGCCGCGCGCCGTTGTATATGCCAATTTTTTATTTGAGCGAAAACCGCCGCCGCGTCATATGATTGAGTTGCCCATTCGTTCACGCCCGCCCACAACAGCGCAAACGATCTTATTTGACCGTTGTGAAGTGCGTCGATCTGCGAACCCCGGCCCGCAATAGTTACGCTAATGTTTGCGCCACTTGTGGCGAAGTCTGAATAAGCAAACCGACCGGCCGCAAGGGTTGAACTCATCGCGGTTGTAACCCAGTCCGCAAGTTGGCTGCGCGAGTCTCCCTCGATGATGATATTGCTAGACTTGATCGATAGTGCGGCAATTTCGCCTTGATTCAACTCGCGCGAATAGATCGACACATAAGGCAAAACGCCCGACCAAAATACCCCGATCTGGCTGCTGCCTGAAACCGGTTTACCTGACAGAGTGCCCAGGCCAGTGACCGAACCGACTATAACGCCATCAATGTAAAGCGATGCCCGATCGTTTGCCTTTGACCACGTAGCAGAAATGACCCGCGCGGCTGCGCCAGATTGGGCAGAACTGGAAACGCTTTTACTAACACCGCCGCCGACATAGAAAAATGAAATTGTGCCGGTTGTCGGATTCTTCCGAACAAAGATTCGATTGCTTGAATCTAATTGAAAATATGCCAATTCGCAAGTATTTGCGTTTGCCCACACCGTTGAATCTTCAGGCTTGCAAGGGATAACGATCGAACCTTCACTAATTGGAAAAGCAGCACACAGCGCCGATGTTGTGTTGACCCGATCGGGAGAGGTTGACAAGAACTTTGCGGCCGGTTTACCAAATAGGCCGGACTGATTCAATAATGGATGCCCAATCTGATTGTAGGCAAGGTTGTAACCACCAACCGGATCATAGCACACCAACCCGGTAGATTCTTGCATCGGGTAACACGCCAGCGCACCAAAGGCGCGAACCCTTGTCAAATATCCGTCAATCATTGAATCGGAAAAACTCCAACCGCCGCCGCCGCCCCGATAGGCCGGATCACGATCTGAAAAATCAAACCGCGAACCGCTGCCAACGATCGATTGAGTCCGTAACCGGTTGATTCTGTTTTGGTTTTTCATGTTGGATTCGTGACCCCTGTTATGATCCCGCCCGTGATGTACAATGCGCCATTGGCCCCGCCGCCGGTTATCTTCGCAAGCGTAACCGTAGCAGTAACGCCAGGCGAACCGGCCGCGTAGAAAAATTCTTTTGTAGCTATCCGGCCCTCGGCATTGATTTCGCCGGGAGCCTGTGAACCGTATGATCCAACCATCAACTGATCACAATTCACCTGAAACGCTGCCACGGTCCCGGCTCCCGCGTCAACCTCGCCGGCTACGTCTCCGGTCAGGTTTCCCGATACGTTCCCGGTCACGTTCCCGGTCAGGTTGCCGGACACATTCCCGGTCACGTTCCCGGTCAGTGAACCTATAAACCCATCACTGACCACGGTCCCCAAAAAATCAGCGAACGCCCCGCCGCGCGGCGAAACCCCGCCACGCCCACCGAACACGATGCCAGCAATCAAAGACCCTGAAGCGCCCGCGCAAAACTCGATAATCGTCCGAAGTATGCGAACGGCAATCAGGTTCCCGCCCGGTGACGAGTGCGATAATTCTGCCTTGTCATTTGAAAGTGAACCAGACACATCTAAACTGACCTTGCCAACTGATCCAGATGATGACGCTGCTGCAATCTGGACCACGCCGCGCGCCCGGTTCAATAACTCATTGGCGTATATCTTCAGTAGGTTGAAAGTCGCGGAGAACTGGCCCGCTTGCGATGCAACCCGGTTCCCCGATGTATCCAACCACGCGAGATGATCGGCCGCATCCGATAGAATTGAAATTCCAGACGAGTCTATTTCAACGTCTGGAACCGTCGCCGCATTGGTTCGGATCGTCGCGCCGGTGATCAACATGCCGTCAATCGCGGTTGCTGCCAAATTGCCTGTTACAATCGACCCGGTGACGATCTGCCCGCCGCTGATCATCGTCCCGCCAAGATTGGCGAAAACTGACGGTGATTGTGTTCCATTTGAAACCACCACAGCAACGATCAACCTATCGGCCGGGATGTCATCCCAAAAGAACACTTCCAGCGGTTGATCAACCGTCACGGCCGGGTCAACCGTCAAGTATGAAACGCTGCCGGTTCCGGCCGGATCATAGGAACCACCGGCCACCGACAACGACCGGCCATCGCTTAACCTTACTTCGCCTGAAGAGTAGTAAACAACTTCACCCGACGCACCGAAACCAATATCAGACGAAACCGCGCGAAGATTGTCGTTTGAAACGATCGTGAAGGTTCCGGCCGAATTATCCCAAAGAAGGTATTGCCCACCTCGCCCGATCATCAAATCGCCATCATCCAGCACCCGCCCGGCCCACGCCTTACCATCTACGATATTCACGGCCAGAACTTCATTACCGGCTGAATCGCGCGCGTAGATGCCTTCTTGATTCGCTTCGATCAACCCGTTTGCAATAATCAAATAGTCCGCTGCCAACCCTTCAAAAGTCGGACTATTCAGAAACGCTTTTGGGTCACTGAACTCGCTGATCCTGATCAACGCTTGCGAGTCTCGGATCGTGCCAGTGAACTGGTACGGCTGATCCGTGGGGGCGATGCTGATCACCGGTGACTGATTCGTGATGTTCACTTTGAACGCGCGGCGCCCGTATGGAGCCACAAGCGCCACATTCTGAGATAGAATGTCGGCCACCGATGCCCGCTGCCCGATCGCCACATACACATAGTATTGGGATGTGTTGTTGATCTCTACCACCCCGCCGAAAGGATGAGCCAGCGAATGATAGATGATCTGATTCAATGCGGCCGGGTATGCAATACTCATTTCGGTAACTCGATCTTAACCGTTTGGCCGGTTACGTAACCATAGCCCGCAACCACAACCAACGCCAGGCCCAGGCCGATCACCAGAATTTTGATAATGTTCTGCCCGATCTTGTCGAAAAACGTGTTCACGCCCAACGGATCGAAACCAACATTCGAAACGCCTTTATTGCTCTCGGTTTGGAGTGCGTCCACGTCCCGATTAAGCGCTAGTTGCTCAAGATAAACTTGATAGTCCGCGTTTTTCATGCACTTTTTTTTTGTGTAGCTGTAGGTTGATCCAGCCGGACAATTAGCCATTATGTGATAGTCCCCAGGCCACCGATCGGCGCAACCACGTTTGTAATTCCGTCCATAACCTGCCCGGCCGATGTGGTCCACTGATCCGATGGTATCCCATAGGTGTTCGCAAGGCTGATCACGTTCGGGACCGCATAGAACCAACGCGCCATATTTCTAACCACTTGGGTCAGCGTGTCAACCTTCGCCGCTTTTTGCTCAACCGCTGCCACGCGCTGATTAAGCGCTGCGTAACCCGATTGAATGTTGTTTACGTTCGTCGTGATGGTTGCCAACGATTGACCGGTTGACGTTCGAAGCGAATTGATCTCGGCCGATGTGCCCGCCTGTTGGCTTGCCAGTTGACCCTGAAAGCCCGCTTGAAAACTGGAAAACTGAGACGCAATCGAAGCGCTTTGCTCGGCCAATGACGTTGTAACCTGTTGGCTGATCCCCTGCGAGAATGTAGAGAACTGATCAGCGAACGATTGACCTTGATCGGCCGGTGTAACCTCGGCCGCCACGGTCTGAGGCGAATTGCGGCGAGAGATTAAAGCGGCGAAAGCGGCCACCAGGCCGATTCCGCCGCCCAAAACCACCACCGGAATTTCACGCCCGCCTATCTTAACCTTGTTTGATAAAGCGGCTGAAAGCGGATTGTCTGACATCGTTTTTTACCCCATCGGCTGAAGTCTTGCCCAACGGCGCAACCAGGCCGCGCATTGGCCGGGTAGATTCCGGCCGATAGGCTAAACGCGGCAACGCCGAAAACAGCGAGAAAGACAACCGACGCGCGGCGATTCGCGCGGCCAGATCACCGGCCGGAAAGATCACGCGCTGCTCAGAATTGTCTTTGATCGTCGCCATCTTAACGGCCCTGAAGCGCTTTAACGCCGCTGGTGTACACGTTGCCGATCGATGCAGCAACCTGCGAGAACCCGCCAGCATTGGTCACGACCAAATACAGCACGATCGCAACCATCGCAATTTCGAACGCATTGTCCGCGATTTTATTCAACATGGTCAATTTCCTTGTGTTCGGGCGAGTAAGAAAGCGGCGAACGCATCGAACCCGGCCCGATTCATAAGCACCACACCCAACAACACGGCCACCACATACCACCCGGCCAGCTTAGGCGAAACCCGCTCGACAACTGCCAGGCCCGCCAGCACGATCAACAATCCAGCGGCCACCCGAACCGGGTCAATTTTCTGCATCGTTTCACCCGGCCAATTCAGTGGTCAGCGCGGACCATACCGCCTGAAGTTTGCCACTGGCTGCCAACCAGATCAACAGCACACCAACGATCAAAACCGCCGCTTTGCTCATCGATCGGCCACCGTAAAACGGCGCGCGGCCCGCGCTGCCAAACTCGGTTGATTCTCATCAACGCCATGCGAGTGAGCCAGCATTTGAGACGCGCGCGCTTGCTCCAATGAAACGATCGCTTGATCGCGCTTGTAGCCCGCGAACACACCGACCACGCCCTGAGCGAACCAAAAGCCGATCACGCTGATCACAAGCGGCTGAATCTCGGCCGACATTGGCGATTGAACCGACAGCATGTAAAACCAACCGCCGATCACGGCCAGCGTGATGATCGCCTGAACGATCAACCGAACGAATTGTTCGGTTACGTTCCCGCCGCCCGTTGTTTGCCCATTGTCAAAAGTCATGATCAAGCCGCCGATTCGTACAGGAACCGGGTCACGATCAACAGCGCAACCATCACGCCCCAGAACATGACCGGCTTTGTGCCGATGCCAGACATTTGAGCCGGTAAAGCCATCGGCGCACCCGATGAACTCTTAACCGCGCCACTGTTGCCGTAAAAGTCCGAAACCTTAGCCATGCCGTTTTTTCCTTTTCAGCCCGGCCGATAGCCAGGATATACAACCTGAATGCATTACACCTATCGGCCGGGTATAAAATCCGCGCCTGCGCGGGTTTTATCGGTTAGCCCTGCGCCACTGGCAGAAGCGTATCGCGCACCGCATACAACGTTGTCGCGCCGGTCAGCGTGACGCGCGTTTTGATGTTGGTCAGCTTGCTCGAATCGATCACGTTCCCGGCCGCACCGAACGAACCGAAACCGGATTCATCCAGGCCCGCCCAGTACGCCACTCCGGGGAACCGGGTCAGCGTGCCGTGATGGTTCCCGTACACCTGATCCATGATCGAGGTATCGGGATAGTCCAGGATAACATCTGATTCGTTGCGAACCACTTGGAACGCCGACCACGCATCGGAGCCGCTTTGGGCGATGCCCGCGCCATGCAACATTCGCAAGTAGATCGACCCGCGCGGCCACTCGTAGGTTGCCACGCCTGCGGCCGCTTCGCTGCGGCTATCTTCAAGCACCTGATGAACCAACGACAGATCGGGCATCGCGGCCGGGTCCGTTGGGACCGTGTACACATCGATGTACACTTTCGCCGTCGCCGTGTACGTGGCGCCGCCCGCCGTGACGAGGGACGCATCGGGGAACCAGTCCAGATTGACCTGAACCAACGTGTCCTCGGTTTGCAGGTTGAACAGGCCCGCCTCATCGTTCGGGTTGACCTGAATCGGCAATTGCATCGACACATTGAATGTCGTCGCCGTCACCGCTGCATAGGCCGATTGTGAGGCGAGAATGTCACGGCCGATGTCGATCATGCGGCGATACAGATAGTGATAGCCCATGCCGGAGATGTTGATCATGTCCTGCCCGCCCTGCGCCACGACGCGGCAACGATTGATCACCTTCGCAAAGCCGCCCGCGTCCGCCGTCGTGACCGTGCCGGTGACCGTGCCGGTGATGATCAACCAAATTTTCGCCAAAATTCCCGTACGCGGCAACGGCAACGGAGCCGAAACGCCGCCGCCCGTAGGCTTGGTGATCGTGCCGACATAGAGCCGTTTCAAGGTCGAATTGCCAAAGAATTTACTCATCTGATTTTCTCCAGTCTCCAGATTCAAGATAGGCCACGCGCGCGCGGCTAGACCATGTTCACGACTTCGCTCAGGCCGGGAACCGGCCATTTCGCCAGCGCCCACTTCGCCAGCACGATAAACGTCACAGCCATCAGGCCAGTGATCAGCCAATTCGCCACGGACGGATTGACACTCGCGGGCAGAATCTTCCCCAACATTTTCACGCCTCCACAAAGAGATAGTCGAATCATACCGCAATTCAGGCCGATGTCAAATCGGCCGGGTTACGCTCTGGCAGCGACAGCCGACCGTATTTTATGAACACATCGCGCGCCGGGTAGCAGTACAAAAACTCATGCCCGCGCAACCGGGGAACCTTAACGCCGACGATCTTACTCATTCGATCGGTATCCTCTTCCATCGCCAGACGAAAGACAAAAAAATGATCCGCTTCCGACATAGTGACCAGCGGCACAGCGGCCGGACGTTGCACGCCCGCCCAAACCGCTATGTGCCGTTCCCGGCCACGTGTCCACAGACCACGCCAGCCCGGTGACGCTGATCCCGCCGATGGAAAGACCGCGAATAGCTCGTCAATGTACAGGTAATAATCTTCAAACTTCAAAAGCAATTCACCGGCCAGTGTCGGATCATCTAACCGGACGATGTAACGAAACGTTTCGGGCAATTCGCGCGGGATAGAGTAGATCACCTCCGCGCGCCACTCGTCAGGCTTCATGTTGAACTTTGAATCAATGACGATCAACCGATCGATCGAAAGCAAAAACTCAGCCGCAAGCGTGGTTTTGCCGGTTCCCGTCTTTCCAACGATTAGAACGCGCTGATCGTTACTGATCTCGATATTGTCCATAATCGATTTTCGCATAATCCAGCAACGCGCGCGCGCGCGCCATTAAAGCCGCTTCCCGACCGTTTGCGACATCCGACAGGATTTCGGTCAGCGCCCGATCGATTTCCTCGCGCGCCTGAACGGGTAGCATTTGAGAGAGAAACACGCGGACGATCGGCGGCAACCCGGCCAACAGTTGATCAAGCACTTAGACCCCCGCCCAAAACCGCCAGAATCGATTCTGACGGATAACCCGGGTCATCTTCCCGGCCATTGTTACGAATCGGCGGGATAGGCGCGCGTGGTTGCTGCTGCTGCGGTTGCTGCTGCGGACGCGCGGCCGGTTTGATCTGAGCCAAGCGCAACGCCCACAAGCCCAGGCCGGCGGCCAACATGACCGGCCCGCTATACTGATCAACTTTTTCTTTGGCCCGCTCTGACATGCCGCTGAGGGTTGACACAAGCGCCGGTTGAATCAGCGCCATTTCTGCCGGTTGCATCGCCGCCTCTTCGATCTGCGTGACAGCAACGGCAATTGCACTCAGAGAAGCGCACATGGTCAAGGCAACCTGATCGGTTGTCAGGCCGCCTTCGCTTTGCGCGCGCGGTTGCTTGCCCTTCATCGTGCCCTTGTCTTTGCGCGGTTTGCGCGCCGGTTTTACGCTGATCTGCGGCTGAACAAACGAATCGTTTTCGGTTGTGGCCGGGTCTTTGACTTGCTCGGTTTGATCGGTTCCGGTTCCTCGATCGGTTCCGGTTCCTCGATCTGGACCTGTTGAATCGTCAATGATTCGATCGATCGGATCGGTTCCGGTTCCTCGATCGGTTCCGGTTCCGCCTGTTTCTTTTTCCGTTGCTCTCTTAGCCATTTGATTTCGTCCCTCGTCAGTTTTTCTTCGTCGTCGGTTTGCTCAGTGGTTGCGGCCGGTTCAATCGGTTGATCGTCCATAGATCACCACAGCCTGAACGATTCGTTATTCGCGGCCAGGTATAACGTGCCGGTCCCGGCCGCCATCTTTACGGCAATCGATCTGACCCGCTGCAAAGGGATTTTGATCGAACTACCGGCCGGGATGACCAGGCCAGAATCAACCGACCCGCCCAACTGGATCAAGGCGTTATCGGTCCCGCTGCCCACCAGGCACGCATCCACGAAACGCGCCACAACGGGCAGATCGATTTTTTGCGCCGTGGTAGTCAGCGCCAGGACCCGCGTCATAAACACGTTCGAAAACTCGATCGCATCGCTCGGCAACTTATCGGCCCGCGCTGCCGTTTCATCGATCGCCACCGAATCATCGGTGATCTCTTGCCAGGTGTCGCCAAGAATGAATTTGCTTGCCATGTTTAGCCCCTTTCGCTATTCTGCCGGTATTATACCATTTGCGCCGGTAATTGTAATAGTCGTGCCCCGATAGGCCAGCGCTTCCGATCGGGTTAATTCCCGGCCGCGATTGACCACGGTGTAAAAATGACCGTCGATCACTGTTTTCGATTCGATGCCCTCGAACATGCGCCAGCCCCGATCAAATGCCTGAGCCACCACGCGCGGCCAGATTTCGCGGTAGTAGTAACTCCCCTCTTCCGGTTTCGGCGGTTCAATCGGTTGATCGTTTGCCAACGGGAAAGGTTTCATTGCATGATCCTTTCTGAGATTAGATCGAACCGGCCGATCGTGTCTTTGAACCGGCCGCTATACTCTTCAGGCTTGCGCGCGCGAATCGAAAAACCGACCACGCCCGACAGCCGATCGCCGGGGATAACCAGATACCACCAACGCCGATCACAACAGGCCAGGATGATAAAATCGGCGGTTGACTTGCGGATGCTGAATTTGTAAAACCCGTTTGAATAGCGCGCGGTTTTCACTTCGATTTTCAACTCGCCGCGCGGATGAACGGCAAGCATATCGAATCGATCGTTGTGTGATCCGCGCTCGGATAACAGGCCAGAACGCCCCAACATTTCAGCCACTTTTGTTTCGCCACGCATCGCAAGCCGGTTGTTTTTGCTCATGTAGTCACCTGCTGAAAACTTTCGCTTTGATCGTTTGAACCGATCATTCAAAAACGTTTCAACCTGTTGATCGTTCATTCGATCACCTCCACACCTGCCACGCGCCGGTAAGGTATAGCAGAGTAGGGATAACTCAAACCATCGGGCACACTGCGCGGCCAGCTTAGCCCGTAACCCGATCGGCCCCACCGATTGCCCCATCGCCGCTTGTAGTCTGATTCAGGGTCAATCGGTTTTTCAATGGTCACAAACCGCGCGCCAACCGGATAGGCAACCGGCTCAAGGATCGACAACAGATTATTTACGAACCGATCAACCTTGACCACTGAAGAGCCAACCGATCGAAAATCGCCCAGAACACGATCAAAGTCTATCTCGCGCGACATGTACCCGCGCGTGTGTTGCTCGATTGCCTTGCCACGCCGGAGCCGGTAAAATCCAGTCTGCACAAACTCAGCCCGATCAATGCGCTCGGTTGACCACTGCCCCATGTAATCACCTTCAGGAACCGATCGCGCATCATGGCAGAATAGCCCATCGGTTGCGAAAGCAATCACCCCATCTTGATTTTGCATCGCGGCCGATAACATCCGCGCGCGTGTTCGGGATGTGATCAAACCGGCCAGAATTGCCGACCGTGATCCGGTTCGGCCGCTGCCCATCGTCGGCCGCTGAGCCAGTTTGCCATAGATCGAATTAAGCGCTAACTTCACAGCGTTTTCAGCCGGATCACTCGCCTGTTTCAACTCCAACCGGTAATCATACAGATCAACGATCGCGCGCGATAGTGACGAACTGACGAACCGTGTCACCACGTAACCCCAATGTATTTTCACATCCACGCCCGCATCGATCGCCGCTTTTACCTCGTCTGACCAGTACACGCCGGACCCGGCCACCGGATAGATCACCGATCGGTTCGCTTGCCGGTAAGGGAACGCGCCGATCATATCGGTTTGCGGTTGCTGCCACGAAACCACATAGACCCCGATCGTGCCCGGTTCGAACCGGTCAACCTTGCGCCAAACGCACCGGCCCAAATCGGGTAGATCGATCGCACCGGCCGGGTAAGCCGATCGGATGTCACCATGCCAAACGCGCGTAAAACCGCCGCGCCGGATCAATTCAATGCGCCCCCCGAAGTATGCACGATCGGCTAGATCGTCAACCTCGCAGGGTTGAATCCCGTTTTCAATTTCGCGCGCGGTTTCGGTGATATTCAAAATTCTTTGCGCGATTGCTCCCGGCCCGTGAAAGGATGCCAGAACCACGCGCTTTTTTGATCCGTCTGGTGGAGCCACTTCCAACGATTCGATCAACCCGATAAACCGATCGGCCAGCAACACCAACGCGCGCAACTCAGCCCGATTGTATTTGATGATTTTCGGCATTGACCACTTGCCAAAATTCTTGCGCTGCGCTTTGCCGTCAATGATCGCCTGATCAACCGACCCTAGCCACTTTGTACACGCATCCACGAACGAACACGCGAAAAACGAAAACAGATCGTAATGCGTAATAGTCACCCCCGGCCGGTGAAATGTGATCATCTTTCCCGGCCTAAGTGTGATCTTCCAACCGCGATGCACGATCGGCCGCGCGCCAGTCCAAAAGTCCGCCGATCGAATATGCTTGAAAATCATGTTCAAATCGTAAGAGAACGAAAACCACACGTTTAGAGTTTTCGCCAAGTGCGGCCGGGTCAAAAACGCGATGCAATCATCCGGCCGCAAGCCCTTCGCGCGGTTGCTGATCTCAGCGCCGTCTGACGATCCCAGGAGAACAAAACGATCGGCTATCCCTTCGCCGTCAAATGCAATCGTATTCCGCGTGACAGTTTTCCGGTTCATTTTTCGCCCCTCGATTTTTGGATGTGGTCATCTAGTCACCTTCACGAATTAACGACCCGGCCGGTGTAAAGAAAGCCGGTTCCACTTCGAGCATTTCGCCATCGTGTGCAAACATATACTCATCTTTCATAATTCCCGCGCTAACCACTGCCTGAAATTCCGGCGAACCTTCAATGTTCTTTGCGCGCTGCGCTAAGTCGCCCAGCTTCTGATATAACTTATCTTTTTGCGCGCCATCCGGGAGCCGCTTCCACTCCTGATAAAACGCGCTGAACTGTTGGTTCAATTCGCGGTGTAGATCGGCTATGTCCTTGATCACTTCCCAAGGTACGCCGATCTGTTTTTCGATCTTCCGGTATGCTGCCTCCTCTCGCGCCTCCCTGGTTTGCTCGTTTTTCGCCGCAATCGCCGGGACTTTTTCAAGTCCGCGCCGATCGATTGCCTTGCCCTTGATCGCTGCATCGGCAAACGCTTGCCTTCCCGCCTTACTTCGCTCAAACTTTGCAATCGATTTCTCTACCCGATCGCGCTCTGATTCTTTCAGTTTTCCGCGCGCGGCCCGGTCAATTTCCGAACGCCTCAGGCCGGTAATCTCAGATAGAGCCGCTTTTGAAACCGACCCGATCGCGCGCGCGATCGGGTCACTCTTACCACCGGTTAAATTTTTAGCCGTATCGATCGCCGCGCGCAGACCGGCATTAATCTCTGATCGTTGTGACCGTGATAACTCACCGCGCGCCGCGCGGCCAGCATCCCGGCCACTGATCCCGGCCGCGCGCGCTGCTGCTGCCCGCGAACCAAAAACCGCAACCGCCCGATCGATCAGACTTTTACCGGCCATAGATTTTTTCTAGTTGAGACTGTTTTGATATATCGCGCGATTTTGCGCGGGCGATAGTTTCACTGACCAATGACATGTACTTTGCAATATCACAGATCTCGTCGGTTGTGACCTTTCCGGCAAATTCAACCGGACTGATAGAACTGATCTGCCGCTGCACTTGTATAAACATCCGACTAACCTCAGACAGTCTCTGGTTAGCCGCCTCAAATGTTTCACGCGAAGTGTAAGACTTGCCGTCTGTTTGCGCGCTCACTTTTCACCCCACAGGCTTTTATCATCATGCTCGGCCGGTTGATCGCCGTCAACAAAGCAAAACGACAGCCACGAACCCCTCTGACCGTTAAAGCAAAAAACCATCGAACCCTGATCGATCTCCGGGTGCTGTTTAAGGCAATATCTCAACTCAGACATTGATCGATTCACAGACGATCCAACTCCGGTCAATATCACCTGATAAACAATCCTCACACCCGGCACGTGATAGGCCGATCGATCCTTATCGTGGCAAATGTCAACAGCATCTTTCTTGATCATCGCCGCCCACCTTTGCGCCCGGTTGTTTCGTCCGGCTTGCGATACGCATAATACAACCGGCCCTTCGCGCTTGTGTGTTGATACGCCGTCGCACGCTGCGGCTTCCAACCTTTCGACATTTTGAATTCGATGATCTCTGTACACGCCGCTGCATCGACCAACAAACGGAAAGCGCCGTAATCCGGATCATCAACGAACACACACCAACAGACGAACCCAGGATGATTGTTTGGGGTGACGATTCGCGCGGGAACCTCTCCAGTGTACAACAACTCCCGGCCAATCACATCGGCGAGGGTCAAATCCCATTGCCCGCGCGCCTCACTATCTAGCCGATCGGCCTTCTTACGTGCGGTTGCCTTAAGCTGCGCTTTAATCTGCTCTGGTGTCAACATCGTAGCCCCTCAGTGTAGGATAGTCCGCGCGTGGTGGATGTGACGCGCGGCCTTTATTAGTGTACTACAACACCCGGCATTGTCAATAAGCAAATCAGTGGTATAATCTAGCCGGATGTGGCCCAAACGTGCGCGCGCCGATGATCTCCCCTCGATCATCGGCGCGCGGCATTTATCCACATTCTCCACAGGAGTTATCCACAAACGCTATCCACACAAAACCCCTCCTCTCCTCTTTTTGAATCACCACACCACCCACGGCGGCTACAACCGCGCGCCACCCACGCGATCGGCCACCAGCAACCGGGAGCCGGGAG
>WBZT01002343.1_pt1 | contig 13263 bp, 5 predicted proteins | sample 5204241 | NCBI WGS metagenome assembly WBZT01 (sample SAMN12344358, study PRJNA552823) | activated sludge metagenome | biome: Activated sludge suspended growth; feature: Nitrification reactor; material: Wastewater; isolation source: activated sludge from nitrification reactor of wastewater treatment... | reverse complement strand
GCGCCAGTATCCCCGGCGGCGAGACGCCGACGCGAACGACCGCGCAGGTCATGGTGCAGGGTTTTGCCGAGCCGTGGCAGGAACAATCGGACCTGATCGAAAGCCAGGGAGACGACCAGCACTTCATCGTCGAGACCGACGAGCTTGGCGGCAGCTCGCTGCGTTTTGGCGACGGCAGCAACGGCGCAGCCTTGCCCACGGGCGCCTTTGTGCAGTGCCGTTATCGCGTCGGGCAGGGCAGTCAGGGCAATGTCGGCGCCGATAGCCTGGTCGGCTTCGTCGACGCCAGCGGCGCCGTGCTGCGCGTGTGGAACCCGTTCGACGTGACCGATGGTCGCGACCCGGAACCCGCCGCCGAGATCGTTCGCCGCGTGCCCGAGGCCTACCGCCAGCACCAGTTGCGTGCCGTCACTCTCGACGACTACGCCAGGCGAGCCGAAGAGCTGCCAGGAGTGGCACACGCCCGCGCCCGCTATGCCTGGACCGGCAATTGGCGTTGCGTGCAGGTGGCCATCGACCCGGCAGGCAGCATCGTGCTGGCCGAGCCGCTGCGGCACGCGCTCGCCGATTACCTCGATGCGGTCCGCCTGATCGGCGAGGATCTGGAGGTGCGCGCGGCGCGCTACGTGCCTCTGGACATCAAGCTGAGCCTGTGCGCGCAGCCGGCCTACTGGCCCGAGGATCTGCAAGCGGCACTCGAAGAGGAGTTTTCCGACGGCTGGACGCATGACGGTCGCCACGGCTTTTTTCACCCGGATCGGTGGACCTTCGGACAGCCGCTGTACGCCAGCCAGTTGATCGGCCGTGCGCTTGCGGTCACCGGCGTCGGCCGCGTTCTGCGTGCCAGCATGCGGCGCTGGAACCCGGGCAGCGGTGGCGGCCTGACCGAGATCGACATCGACCCCTCGGCGCTGCCCGAATCGCGCCTGGAGAAGATTCCCGTCGGGCCGTTCGAGATCATCGTCGTCGCCAACGACCCCGATCACCTGGAAACCGGTCGCATCCGCTTCGAAATCACCGGAGGTCGCCGATGAGCTGTACCCACGATTGCCGCCAGCCGCCTGCTTTCCCGAAGACGATCGACAACCGGCCGGGCCTGAGCACGATCGACTACCGCATCGGCAGCTACGCCGACCTGCGCGAGCACATGCTGTCGCGGCTTGACGAGAGTACGGTGCTCGCCGAATGGACGCACCGCCTGCCCGACGACCCCGGCATCGCACTGATCGAGGCCGCCGCCGAGGTCGGCGACATTCTCAGCTTCTACCAGGATCTCTACGCCAACGAGGCCTATCTGCGCAGCGCCAAGTGGCGCGACAGTGTTGCCGACCTGGTGCGCCTGCTCGGCTATCGGCTCGCGCCAGGGGTCGCGGGACGCGCGCGTTTCGCGTTCGCGGTAAAGGGTCCGCAGCCCGTGCTGCTGCCGGCTGGCCTGGGCATCCAGGCGCAGCTCGCCGGCGACGACCAGCCATCGGTCTTCGAGACCCGCGTCGAACTGCTCGCGCAGCCGGCGCTGTCGCAGTTTCATCTGTACCGGCCGCGCCAGGCACCCGACATTCATTACGGCCGCGACACCTTCACGCTGTCGGTCGATGCCGGCGTCACGGTGCCGCTCAAAGCCGGCGACCGCATCCTGGTCGGCGTCGCCCGCGCTGCTGGCGAAGCGTTCGATCATACGCAGGTGCTGGTCGTAGACAAGACCTGGGAAGCCTTCGGCAAAACCGTCGTACAGATGAAAGGGGGCATCACCAGCCTGAAAAAGCCGCCACGATTCAGATTGCTGACACCACCGCGCCTTGTTTCGGCCACCTTGCCGACTGCGACTTCGCTGTTTGTACCGTCGTTCACGCCAGCGCTGCAGCCGCTGTCGCTCAAGGTCGCGTCGCCATCATCCTTCCTGACGCCCGCTCTCGTTGCTCAGCCGCTGGCACAGTCGCTGCTTGCGGCCGGACTCGGCGTGCCCACCCTCGCGTCGACGCCGCACCTGCGGGCCTGGAAGCTTGCCGGAACACACCGCCACTTCGGGCACAACGCACCCGCCACGCAGGTCGACGTGGACGACCAGGGGCGCGCGACCATCCGCCAGGTGTCGTATGTGCGCAAGCTCGCCGCCACCACCGCCGCACCGGCCGTGCCGTCGCTGCAATCGACGCAGATGCCGCTCGACGGCGAGGTCAGCAGCGTCGTTGCCGGCACGCGGCTGCTGATCGAGGCCAACCTCAGCGTCGGCAGCAACACGAGCAGTCGCCGCAAGCGTCTGCTCGAACGTCGCATCGTGCAGGTCGATCGGCAGTCGCTGGCGTGGGGACCGCTGAGCGGCGCCAGCACGGTGCTGACGCTGGACGAGGATCTGGCGATCAGCGAAAACGGCAGCACGCTCGGCTATGCCGACATCCGCGGCATCAGCTTTCACGAGGTCGTTGGCGAGCCTTTCGAGCTGCGCGCCGACTTCGTGCCGACGGCCACCAACCGCGGGAAGGAACTGCATTTCTACGGCACGGCCGGCGAAGCCGCCGCATTAGCCAGGCGCAAGCTGCTGTTTTCCGGACCAGGTCCGATGCTGGTCGCCGCCACCGCCCTGTCCGTCGCCAGCGACGATGGCGACGATGGCGGGCAGCCGAGCTGGCATCGTGTGCAGCTCGACCGCGAATTCGACTACGCGCAGTTCGACCACAGCGCACCGCAGGTGATGGTGTACGGCAACCTGGTCGAGGCGACACAGGGCAAGACCGAGGCGCAGATCACCCTGGGAGACGGCGATGCGCGCGCGGCTTTCCAGACCTTCGCGCTACCCAGGACGCCGCTGACCTATCTGCTCGATACGACGCAGGTGCCGCCGCTGCTGCCGCAGTTGCAGGTGTGGGTCGATGGCGTCGCCTGGACGCGTGTAGACAGTTTTTTCGGGCGTACGCCCAGGGAGCACGTCTATATCGTGCGCGAGGATGCCGACGGCAAGAGTTGGGTGCAGTTCGGTGACGGCAAGAACGGCGCGCGTTTGCGCTCCGGTCGTGGCAACGTGCGGGCGGTCTACCGCATCGGCGCGGGTGCGCACGGGCTGCTGCAGGCCGACGCGAAACCACAGGCCGACAAGAAGGTCGCCGGACTCGAAGCGGCTTTCCTGCTCGAAGCGGTGACCGGCGGTGCCGAACCCGAGGGTGCCGATGGCGCACGCCTGGCTGCACCGGGAAGCATGCAAAGCCTGGGCCGTATCGTCAGTCTGGCCGATTACGAGGCCGAGGCACTGGCCATTCCCGGCGTGCTGAAGGCGCGCGCCGCCTGGACTCAGGTCGACGGTGCCGCGCTGGTGCGCGTCACCCTCCTCACCGCGAGCGCTACGGCAGCCGATGCCACAGCCGCCAGCGACGCGCTGCGCGCAGCGGTGGGCGCACGCGGCGCCAGGCGTTGCCCGTTGCTGGTCGTGGCAGGTGCGCGCACGCCGGTGTCGCTGCATCTGGTGGTGGGTTACGACCCGACCCGACGCCCCGAAGAGCTGCGCCTGGCGATCCTCGAAGCCCTGGGCGCAAGTGGCGAAGAGGGCAATGGCGTTGATTCGTCACGAGGTCTGTTCAGCTGGCAGCAGCGGCAATTCGGCGAAGGGGTGCACGGCTCGCAGGTCGTCGCCGCCGTGCAGCAGGTAAGCAGTGTGATATGGGTGCGGCTGACTGCACTGGCCATCGCCAGGCCACCGCTGGTGCGGGCGAAACCGAGCCTGCAGTTGAGCGCAGCGCTGTTCCAACCGGCGCAGTCGATCGCCAACGTTCCGGCGACGCAGCGCTCGCTGGCCTGCGCCGGCGACCGGCTGCTGGCGCTGCAGGCAAGCGCGCTGCAGTTGCAACTCGCCGCCGACGCGCAGGGAGGGTTGCCATGAGCTCGCCACGCCGGCCGCTGTACGAGCGGCTTCCCGAGGTGTATCGCAGCCGCGACCGTGAGCAGACGCCGCCTGGACAACTCGCAGCCTTTCTCGGCGTCATCGAAGCCGCCTTCGCAGCGCTGCATGCCCGTACCGACGCACAGTATCACGACCTTTTCATCGAACACTGCGATGACTGGGTGGTGGCTTACCTCGCCGACCTGTTGGGCACTTCGCGCCTGGCCGGCGATCCATGGACGCTGCGCGCCGATGTTGCGCGCACGGTTTTTCACCGCCGCCGCAAGGGCACGCTCGGCGCCGTCGAGTCGCAGGTCTTTGCGCTCTCGGGCTGGGCGGCGCATGCGGTCGAGATGCGCGAGCGCCTGGCGTGGAACCAGCACCTGAATCACCCGCGTCCCGACGCCGGCGGAATGCCGCCACTGCGTCTCGCCAGCGAGCTCACTGCCGCCATCCGCGGTGGCACCGCGACGCTGCGCGATCCGGCGCTGCTCTCGCTGACTGGCGGAGCTTTCGATGGGTGCGCGCGGGTGGTCGACGTCAAGCCGCCGACGCTGGGCCTGTCGGGCTGGAACCTGCCAAATCTGGCGGTGCTGTTGTGGCGGCTCGAAGACTTCCAGGTGCCTTTGTCGCGGCCGCTGTTCCGGCAGATCGCCGCCATCCCGCCGTCACCCGGCGCCGCTGCCCTGGCCGTGCGCTTCGACGTACAGGCACAGGGCGAGCCCTGGCCGCTGTTCAACCGGCATCGCTTCCATGCCGACGCAGAACCGCCGCGCCTCGGCGGCGAAGACGAAGTACCGGACCGGATGCCGCCGGCACGGCTCAGCGACGGTACGCCGGCCGGCCGCCCGGCGAACTATGTCAGCGTGCAGACCTACACCGACCCGCGCGACGCGCATCCCGGCGCCGACCCGGTCGGGCTGGTCCTGCACCTGCCGGCAACGCCCTTCCTCGGGCAGGCCTGGCGAATTCGTGGCGCCAATCTCTGTGCCTGGGAGACCGGCATCGCACCGCCGCTACGCGACTGGGAAGTAGCGATCGACCCCGAACGTGGCCGGCTGGTATTCGGCGTGCCGGATGCCGACCCGGCGGTGCAGGCCGAGCCCCTGGCAGACGGCCTGCTGGTGTCGGCCAGTTATGCGCAGGCCGGTCCCGGCGGTGCACAGCCCGTGCAGCGTATGCCCTTGCCGGCCACCTGGCCTGGCGAGCAGGCCTACGAAGTCAGGCGCATCAACTGGTTCGACGATGCTTTCGCACTACAGCATGCGCTCGACGATCTGCCGAAGCGCTCGCAAGCGCTGCTCATCGAGATCACCGACAGCCAGACGCATGTCCTCGACCTCGGCGCGATCGCCGGTATCGGCAACGACGCTGGTGTCCTGTCCCTGCGCCTCGCGCAATCCCTATGGATTCGCAGCGCATCCGGTGAACGGCCGGTCATCCGCCTGCTGCAGCCGCTGCGGGCGCGGCCGACGCAGATCGGCGGAGCCGGGGCAGCCAATGCCGAAGTCCTTGAACTGCTGCTCGAAGGCCTGTACCTGACGCGCGCCGCGGCGTTTCCGGCTGGCGATGCGCTGCTGATGCAGGCGGCACTCGGCCAGTTGCGCATCCTCGGCTGCACACTCGATCCTGGCGGCGGGCTGCTGCTCGACGGTAGTGCCAGCGGTACGCGCGCGCCGATTCGCGAAGCGCTGCGCCTCACCAATGACTATGGTCTTGCCCCCGCCGAAAGCGATGCCTTCGATCAGGTGCCGGCCGTGGCACTGGAACGCAGCATTGCCGGTCCGCTCGCGATCGACAGCGGCTACCTGCTGACGCTGGCCGACAGCATCGTCGATGCTGGCAGCGGCAGCACTGCGCCGCTGCCAGCCCTGGCGCTCGGCGCCGCGACCGGCAACGCCGAGCTGGCATGGGGTCCGGACCTGGTGGTGCGCGGCCTCACCGCCTTCGGCCGCGTGCGCGTGCAGAGCGCGCGCGGTGAAGGCGGCCTGTTCGTGCACCGCCTCGAGGTGCACGACAACCAGGACAGCCACACCGTCGATGTCAGCGTCGGCCAGCGCGGCAGTTGCCTGAAATTCTGCTGGTTCAGCGGCGACCATGACCGCTTGCCGCAGCATTTCGGCTGCGTCCTTGGCCGCGAGGCACGGCTGCGCTTCAGTGCCGAGTGCTTCGGTCGCCCGGGCTATGCACAGCTACGGCTCGACTGCGACCGCCGCATCCTCGAGGACGGCCCGGCCAGCGATGAGATGGGCGCATTCGGGTATCTGCGCAACACGCACAAATGGAAAAACATCGGCATCCGGCTGCAGGAATTCATGCCGGTCGGGGTACGACCGGTGCTCATTCCGATCACTTAGGGGATCACGATCATGAAGGGCGACTTCTCCTTCCTTGCATTCGATACGGCGCCTCATTACAGCGGCGTGCTGCACCAGCAGGGCCGCGTGCTGCTGGACCGCGACTGGAACGAGGCAGCGGCGATCGCCAGCAGGTGGCGCAACATGGCCGCCCGCGATGCCTTCGGTGACGGTCTGCTGGCGGTACCGGCGGCGAACCCGGCCGGTTTCAAACTGCAGGCCGCCAGTAGCGATGGCACGCTGGTCAAGGTCGATCTCGCTGCCGGCCGGGCATGGGCCGATGGTCTTTCGCTGACCCTGGCCGCCCCATCGAGTTTCCTCGCAAGCTATTTCGCGCCGCCTTTCCAGACACCGCAAGCGGAGCCGTCCACGATCGCCGATGGCGTTCGCGACCTGGTCGTTCTCGATGTCTGGGAAGACTCGGTCAGCGGTTTTCAGGACCCGCTGAACCTGATCGAGCCGGCGCTGGGCGGGCCGGACACGACCGAGCGCACGCAGGCCTTCGTCAAGCTGCAGTTGCTGCGGCTCGGTCCCAACGATGACTGCAGCGCCGCCGCTGACCTCGCCGACGACTTCGCTGCCAAGGGCAAGCTGACGGTCTCGCCGGCGCCGCTGCTGACCATCACCGGCGACTGTCCGCTTGCGGCCGGTGGTGGCTACAGCGGGCTCGAACACTACCTCTACCGCATCGAGATCGCCGACCCGGATGCCCTGGGTCAGGCGCGCTTCAAGTGGTCGCAGTGGAATGGCGGTCTCGTCGGCCGAGGCCTCTACGCGGCCGCTGCGCCGGGTAGCGGCACGGTCACGATCACCGCCAACGACCAGATGATCAACCATTGCGGGGTCAGCGATTTTTATCTCGAAGCGCTCGTCTTCGACGCGGCCCTGGGCGCCTGGCAGGTCACGCTGAGCGCCGATGCCACGCTGGCGCAGGATGGCGTACTGTCACTGACCCAGGTGCAGGGCGTCTGGCCGACGGCAACCTCGGCGAGCGGTTTCTTCCGACTCTGGAACGGCATCGCCCGGGTGGCCGACTTTCCGGTTGGCGGCGCCAACCCGGTCGAGTTGAAGGACGGCATCCGGGTCGAGTTCGAGGCGGCGACCGCGAACAACGCCAACTATCAGCCCGGCGACTACTGGACCTTCCCGGTGCGCGCGTCGGGAGTCGCTTTCGAGCCACCACTGTGGCCGACCAAGGCGCCGCCGCAGGGCGTGCGGCATCGTCGCGTCGCGCTCGGCATCCTCAACTGGAACGGCCCGCCGCCGCTGAGCATCAGCCATGCTGCCGGCGACATCGACGACTGCCGACGCGTCTTTCGGCCGCTGAGCAACCAGAAAATAGGCTGCACCTTGATCGTCGGTGACGGTCGCAACAGCCACGGTGACTTCGATTCGATCGAAGAAGCGCTGCAGCACCTGCCCGCGAACGGCGGCGAGATCTGCCTGCTGCCCGGCCTGCACCAGACCAATGCGCTGATTGCCGGCCGGCGCAACGTCAGGATCAAGGGCTGTGACACCCAGACCAAGGTGATCCCGCGTGAGCAGGGCGCAACGCTGCCGATGTTCACGATTCGCGATGCCGAGAACGTCAGCCTTGAGCACCTGGACATGGTGACGCTCGGCGGTACCGCCATCGTCATCGAGGCGACCCAGACCGCTGGCAGCGTCGACATCGAGATCGCGTACAACCGCATTCTTGCCTGCAGCAACGCCATCCACGCGCGCCAGGCGAAAGGTGTCAACATCCACCACAACCGCATCCGCATGCTCGACAAGCGCGGCAGCGATGTAGCGATCCATCTTGCCGGCGACGACAGCCGGATCGAGCGCAACGACATCCGCCTGTTGCCGGCGCCGGACATGCCGCCGCTCGACGTGCCGACCGAGACCGATCCGGTCGACCCCACCGATCCCTGTGCCAGGCTGGTGATCGTCTATTTCAATCCGCGGCTGTTCGTGCGCTATGTCAACCAGGTGTGGGCGATCAGGCTGCCGTCGCTAGTCGTGCTGAAGCAGCCGTATCGGGCGCTTGGCGGTATTCGACTCGGCGGCGCTTGCGAGCGTGTGCGCGTCCTCGAGAACGTGATCGTCGGCGGCGCCGGCAACGGCGTGACGCTTGGGGCTTCGCCGCCCGCGCCGCTGCCGGAACCGGAGCAGGTGTTCACCTTGCCGCGGGAAGCCGGTGTGACGGTGCGCGTCATCGGTCCCGATGGCAAGCCGCGCGCCGGCGTACAGATCACCTTGACCAACACGGCGACCAACGAGGCGCGCTCGTTCGTCACCGATGCCGATGGCAGCTTCCTTTTCGGCAGCAACCCGGCGACCTTCCGCGTCACCGAGGGCGAGCCCGGTTTCGTGATCGACAAGCTGGATCTGCAGCCGATCCAGAACGATCAGTCCTTTGTGCTGACGATCGCGCTCAAGGTCGACGAAGCGCCGAACCCCGAGAATTCCGGCTTCCTTTACGACATCACCATCGAGCGCAACGAAATCGCGGCGATGGGATTGTCGGGCATCGGTAGCGGCGCCGTGTCGGTGCCGGCGGCAGCCTTGCGCGCCAATGCACTCGCTGCTGCACGCCGGCGGCTCGGCACCCCGGTGGTCGGGCTCGCGATCCGTGGTAACCATATCAGTGGCTGTCTGCAGAACCCCTTCGACAACGCGCTGCGCCTCACCGCGGCGTCGCAGGGACTGGGCGGCATCTCGCTCGGCCTGTGCGAAGCGCTGGCCATCGTCGACAACAACATCGAGCGCAATGGCGTCAGCGGCGCCAATCCGGTTTGCGGCATCTTCGTCGCCTATGGCGAGGACGTGGAGATCGCACACAATCGCCTGCTCGATAATGGACCACTGACCCTGGACGTGAGCAGCCAGGATCTGATCGCCGGCCGGCGCGGCGGCATCGTGTTGAATCTCGTTGCCAACTTCAATCTGCTCGACGCACGTGCCCTTGCCCAGGGCGAGACTTTCAACGCGCGGCCGGCAGCACGCATCCACGAGAACCTGGTCGACCAGCCGGTCGGGCTGGCGCTCCAGGCGATTGCTTTCGGGCCGCTGCAGTGCACCGACAACGTCTTTGCCAGCGAGCTGTCGGGACTCTCCGTACAGGAGCGCCTGGCCGGCACGGTCTTCATCTACGACCTCGGCGGGGTCAACCAGGCTGCGGCAGGGATGCGCCTGCAGCGCGCCAGCACGCTGCAGACGGCCGAGGCGAGGCCGCAGATCGTTCCCGAGAAGGACGCGGCCGCGCCGGTCAGCGAGAGCGCCGCCATCGACGCGCAGGTGGCGGCTCTGCGCGCGGCTGCATTGCACGCCGCCCCCGCGATGCTGCTGCCGCAACGTGCAGCGGCAGCGGAGCAGCTCTTCCCGGCAGGCAAGCTGATGTTCAACGACAACCAGTCGCGTACCGGGCAGAGCAATAGCAGCGCGAGCTGTCAGCTGCTGGCCACGCTCGATGACCTCGCGTACCAGGACAACCAGTCGTTCAGTCTGCGCAGTGGCAACCTGATCGCCAACGCTCTGCTCTACGGCAACACCCTGCGCGCCACCGGCAACCGCCTCGGCGAGCGCGGCGCCGAGACGCTGCTGTCGCTGCTGTCCCTGGGGGTTCGTCTCAACAATACCAGCTTCAACCAGGGAGACCACTGCATCGTCGCCAACGACATGAACCCGGCGATGGCCGAGGTCAAGGTCGGCAACCAGATCCTCAACTCCGGCAGTCTGTGCGCGAGCCGCAGCATCGTTGCCGCGATCCTCTTCAAACCACACGGGTGACCCCATGGCCCTGATATTGAACACCGGACAGAGCAGTTACAAGAGCGACCTCGAAGGCCTCTTCGAGACGCTGCAGGAACAGCGCAGCGAACTGTTGAGCATGGTCCGCGACGTGCAGCTCGCCGCCCGCCTGCTCGCTGTCGCCGAGGCGCGCCGCCTCAGCGAGGCGAGCGACGACGACCCGCGCGTGACGCGCTACCTGAACAGCAGCGACGCGATCCTGCGCCGTGCCGCTGCACTCGAGATCGAGACCGAGATCGCCAACATCCGCGTGCCGCCGCTCACCAGGACCGAGACCCTCCTGCAGGGCCGCATCACCGACGAGTCGGCGAGAGCGACCGCGCATGTGACGGTGACGCTGGTCGACGAGCAGGGCGTTCCGGTCGCGGGCGTATCGCCGGTGGAGACCGACGACTCCGGCTACTACGCGTTCATTCTGCAGCCGGCGCAGGTCGATACCATCGGCGCCGGGCGCAGGCTGACCTTGCAGGTCGGCAGTGCCAGCGGCAAACTCGTACCGACCGCGGCGCAAGCGTTCACGCTGGCAAGCGGCGAGGTGAAGGTCAGTGAAACGCGCTTGCAGCCGGGCGAACTGGAGAAGCTGCGGCTGCGGCCGCTGTTCAGGAATGAGGTGCACGCTGCCGCAGCGCTCAAAACCCTGGCGACAGCCAGCGCTCCGGCGAATGGCAGCACCGTATCGAAAGAAAAACCCTGAGAAGGTGCCGACCATGAAGAATGCCCAGCATGAAAAAATTGCCGCCAGAACGCCGACGGCGGTGTCGCGATCCCTCTTCAGCCCGGCGCTCCGGGCCCCTGCGATTGCCGCTGCAGTGCCGAGGCGCAATGCCTCTGCCTGCACCTGCGGCGGGACCTGCCCGGCGTGTCAGTCCCGCAGCAAGGCATGGCCCATCAGCCAGCCAGGCGATGTCGGCGAGATCGAGGCCGAACGCGTCGCCGAGCGCGTCATCGGAGGGGATTCCGTGACCGCTGCGATCACGCCTGCAGCCGCGCAGACCGGGATTGCCCGGGACACGGCGCAAGCCGGCACAACGTACGCGGGCGGTGATGTGCAGCAGGCGATAGAGGCCAGTCGGGGGAAGGGGCAGAGGCTGGATTCGTCGATCCGGGCAGCGATGGGCAACCGCTTTGGAGAGGACTTCGATCCGGTGCGGGTGCACACGGACGCAACGGCGGCGAGCCTGAGCGAACGACTGCATGCCAAAGCATTTGCCATCGGCAATGACCTCTATTTCGGACGGGATTGCTTTCATCCCGAGGCGAAGGAGGGCCAACGCCTGTTGGCGCACGAGTTGGCACATGTGGTGCAGCAGCGCGGTGGCGGTGAATGGCTGCAGCGCGATAGCGAGGACGCGGCAGACGACCAGGCCGTGACTGAAGACCTCGGCGAAGGCGAGGGTGCCGAGCCGATGGAGGAGCCAGGTGGCGGTTGCCGTGCGGAGTCCAATAGAAGCCTGCTGATCCACAATTTCACCAACCTCGACTTCACCGTGCCGCGAGGCTGCCGTGCCACCGTCACGTTCACCGCGTTGTGGGTGCCGGTGGGTGAATCTGTCGATTGTTGCACCGGCGCGGATACCTACACCGTCACCCGCAATGGCGGTACTCCCCGCAGCCTGCCGGTCGGACCCAACATCTGTGGCGATGATTCCGACAGTCACCCGCCTGGGGTCGGCCGCATCACGACGCCGTCAGGACGCCAGTTGTTACACATTCGGGTCGATCGCCACGGATGCGAAGGCATTTCGATGGACCTGAGGGTCAACATCAGGATCCACCGATGAGCGGCATGTTCTCGCGACATGCCGCCGCAGTGCCGCGGCGTGCGCCGGGCAAGTCGCCGGCAGGCGGACTCAACGCGCGCGCGCTGGCGCCGGCAAGCCCGGCGTACGGACAGTGCTCCTGCGATGGGGGCTGCCCGCGCTGCGCGCCCTGGGGGGACCTGACTTCCAACCTGCAGACACGTGGCGGCCGGCGACTGCAGGCCAGAGCGGTCGTCGGTGGGCAGGATTCGCCCAGCGAACATGCCGCCGACCAGGCTGCGGAGCAGGCCCTTGCGTCCGCGCACGCACGGCCCGGCATCCTCCCGGAAAGCGGTGCCGGCAACAGCGATGCCGTGGACGTGCCCGACAGTGTCGAGCACGTCCTGGGTCAGAACGGTGAGGCGCTCGATGAGACTGTGCGCCAGGACATGCAGGGCCGGTTTGGGCATGACTTTTCGGCGGTGCGCATTCATCGCGGCGCAAAGTCCGAACGTTCGGCCAGAGACGTCGGGGCACGCGCCTATTCGGTAGGCAGCGACATCGTCTTTGCTGCCGGCGAATACTCACCGGCCAGTGGCGAGGGCCGCCGCCTGCTGGCGCATGAACTGGCGCACGTCGTCCAGCAGGCGAAAAGCGACGGCCTTGCCGGCATCAGGCCCACGCTGCGACGGACACCCGCGGCGCCACAAGCCGGCGGTGACGACGTTCCCTTCGATCGCAGCAAGGTCGACGTCAGCAAGATTCCCGACATCGATGCCTCTCCTCCGGATACCGGTGGTCCACCCGTGATCGCGCAGACCGTGACGGTCACTTTTGCCGATCCCGACATCGTCCGCCTGCAATGGGCGTTCTATGATCCATCCGATGCCGTGCTGCCCGGCGGCTTCGCGACCGCCGAGAAGGACGCCAACGCCACCACCGCACCCTTGCTCATCCAGAACAAGGCGCCGACCGCGTGGACCCCGACTGCGGGGCGCCACCTGGTGCGTTGCATCGGCTACAACAAGGCCGGCGACGCGGTCGCCTACGCGGATCGGACGTTCTACCTGTGGACCACCAAGCCCACCGGCACCCCCCCCGACATTGCCGCACTGAAGGCGGAGAAGACCAGGCTCGAAGCGATCGTCAAGACCGGTTCCGGCAAGTCGTTCGGTGAAGTTGGCGCTGCGACCACGCGGCTCAAGGACGTCACGCACGACCTGGCCATCCTCGAAACGGGTACCGGCACCTATGTGGGCAACCAGTGCCCGGTCGTTCCGGCGGGTGCGACGCCGACCGATTGCACCAACATCGTTCTCGAGGTTCTGTCGGCGACGTTCACGCAGCAAGGGCGCGCCGCCGACTGGGCCAAGGTCAGGAAAAAATACGCCGAGAACACCAAGGCCCGTGGCGGCACCGGGCTATCCGGGCTGGACGTGCAGGCGGCATTACAGTCCGAGGCGGGCTGGAAGGGGGTCTATTGGGCACCCGATCCGGCTTACCA
>WBZT01002341.1_pt1 | contig 13265 bp, 16 predicted proteins | sample 5204241 | NCBI WGS metagenome assembly WBZT01 (sample SAMN12344358, study PRJNA552823) | activated sludge metagenome | biome: Activated sludge suspended growth; feature: Nitrification reactor; material: Wastewater; isolation source: activated sludge from nitrification reactor of wastewater... | reverse complement strand
GCTGCAGACATGGCTTGTGTAGTTTATCGGGTTGGAAAAAATTAATCAGCCAATTTTGGATAACAAACCACCACAGTATGATTGGAGATAAAAAAGGGCTTGGAACTCTACCAAACCCTTATCTTAAATGGTGGCCAGGGGCGGAATCGAACCGTCGACACGCGGATTTTCAATTGTAAAATTCATCATTTATATAGTGTTTTAGGCTCGCCCTCACTCGCCAATGCTCGCCAAGAGTTGTCAAAACTGTCACGTTAATAATTTCTATAAATTATTATTCGTCCCATAGAGGAAATATTAAAGCTCAAATCTACCTTTGATTCTTTCTGAGCAGTTGCGTCAGTATTTGCTATTCATTAAACTGACAGAGCGACACCTAACTAGAAGATTTAAAAAGTAAAATAACATGACAAAACCAGCATTCACAATATTTTTATATGGACTATTGCGCCTTATTGGTAAATGTTAGGCTACATAATGTCTATCTCTGATCTACCGTTACGATGTCCTTGTTGCAGATGTAAAACAATCACTGTGCGGGGAATGTTCGAAATATGCGATGTTTGCTTTTGGGAGGATGACGGTCAAGATGACATAAACTCGGATGAAGTCATAGGCGGCCCCAACGGGGATATTAGCCTCACCACGGGCCGTATCAACTACAAAACGTTTGGCGCTTCTCGCAAAGAAGACCTCCCGCATGTGCGACCTCCATTATTTGAGGAAATGCCTGATTCCGACTAATTTTTTGTTCAGATACAGTCACTTCATCCGACTATAACGTCCAGCTCACCTGCATTTTTTTAAAGTGTGCTAAATTGTCACTATGTTCAATTAATGCTAGTAATGTCTACACCTACAACTTTCATGGTCTCTATATAGAGTTTACGGTGCGTGTCATTTGTCCATGGCGGTTCAATAATCTTGGATTGATCTCCTCCCAAAATAGAGAAATAAGCTTCACGAGCTTCGATCAATTCTTTCTTCATTCCAACCTGAGCGTAAGTGGCTGCAAGATACATATAATTCGGCGGGAATGTGCCATTCATCGCGCAGCCACGCTTAAATGCGGCAATCGCTTTATCATAGTTCTCCAAAACGTAATGTGCTAAACCAAGTGTGAATTCGTAAAACGGCGATGAGTGCGGGTTCATGCGTTGCGCTTTTTCAATATAAAACAGTGCTTCTTCACCATGACCAGCACTAGATAAGGCCATAGATAAAAAGATATAAGCCTCGAAATTGTTCGGGTCTATGGCAATAGCCTGTCTACATGCGCTGACAGATTCATCTTTATGGCGATGCCATAGATGTGCCCAGCCTAGAATAGATTGTACATAAGGCAATTTGATGTTGATTGCAGCTGCTTTTTTTGCATGTGTAAGCGCCTGATGATGAAGGTTTACATCAGAATCCCAACGCATGACCCATAAAAATAATAATGTTCTTGCAAGCCAAGCGTGGGCAGAAGCATAGTTAGGGTCTAAGGCTACGGCCCTTGTGAAATGGGTGCGAGCCTCCACAACGAACTTCGGGGCATATTTCCAGTGACACGAAATACCGCGCAATAAGGCATCGTGCGCCTCGATGCTTTCCGTCCCTTCATGACCAAAAAGTTGTGCTTCGGCAGGTGAAAGTTTGATTTGCAATTGCTTAACAATATCAAGTGTAATCTCATCTTGCATGGCGAAGATCTCTTCTAGATTGCCCTCAAAGCGATTTACCCAAACACATGCCTCTGTCTCTGTCTCAATTAACTTTACAGTTACCCGTATACACTTTTCAGAAAGCTGGACATTGCCTTCTAGTAGATACCTTACGCCTAGCAGATTGCCAATTTCTTGAGCGGACTTATCGGAATTGCGGTAACGGAAGGAAGATTGCCTAGAAATAACTAACAGACCTGATAGTTGTGAAAGCTCAAAAATAAGATTATCTACAATGCCATCAATAAAATATTCTTGTTCTATTTTGGATGACAAGTTAGAAAAAGGAAGAACGGCTAAAGTAATTTCTTCAGCGAAAAGCTCGTTTACTTGTTTTGGAGTAACAAGCTTAGGGATGCTGATTTGTTGAGATTGTTCCTGATGGCTTATCTGAATTGCATAGGTACCTTTTGGCAGGTCAAAGGTAACTTCATCAGCTGATTCTGCGTAATATTCCCTTAACTTGGTTCTCAGTCTGCCAATTTCCACCCGCACAATAGCATCCGAAGCTGGATCAAAATCCGCATTGCGTCCGAAAATCTCTACCCCAAGCGTATAGCCTTTTACGCGCTCTGCATTTCCGGCAAGCGTTTCTTTAACTAAATAACGTAATAACTCTTGCTGGCGGGGAGATTTTTCGAAAGGAGGGCTGGACAAAATTTTATCCAGGTACTCATGTACCAGTACTTGCGATACAGCTTCTCCCTTTTTTATTAACATATTCATTTTGGTTGTCATTCTGTTGCTGCAAGCTTTAACAGGTAACGTTTAACGCCAATGTAACAGTAAGTTACTTTTCACACAATACGGAACGGAATATTCTCCAATTGCAGTTTCAATTGGCCAATTTTAATTTGCATTTTTTAAGGATTATGAACATGAACACAGCTAGCTACCAATTCAAAACATATTCAAGCTGTCACACACAAGTCGTGGTAGAAACGCCTGCAGGATCCAGCCAAAGCTATATCAGTCAAACGGTGGCAAATCTTAAAGGATCTGCAAAAGAATTTGCTACGTTAACAATAGATCAACGTATTGCGCTAGCACAATCCATGCAGCAAGGATTAATGCAAGTTGCCGAGCGGAGTGTGCAAGCTGGATGCCAAGCCAAAGGTATCACTATTGGGTTACCTGCAGAGGCAGAAGAATGGGCAACAGGTCCATGGGGTAGTGTGCGCCAGTTGCGCCTAATCATTGAGTCTCTGCGTACGATTAAGAATAAAGGTAATACGCCAATTGGCAAAGTTACTCAGACAGTTGCGGGTAATCTGGCGGTGAATGTTTTCCCTAACAACGCCATAGACGGCATGTTGTTTAAGGAAGTCAGCGTGGATGTTTATATGCAACCACAGGTGACAGAAAAGAGCCTGGAATCCGACCGCGGCAGCTTTTATAAAAAACCTGATCATGAAGGTAAGGTTGTGCTGGTACTAGGTGCAGGCAATATTGGTGCAATTGGGGTGATGGATGTGCTCACCAAAATGTTCAACGAAGGCAAGGTGTGTCTGCTAAAGATGAACCCAGTAAACGCCTATCTAGGGCCGTTTCTTGAGGAAGCTTTTAAAGAAGCCATTAGCCGCAATTATTTTGCAGTGCTTTATGGCGGTGCAGAGGTGGGTCGGCATCTGGTTTATCACCCGGGCATTGATGAAGTACATTTGACCGGGTCGGACAAAACCCATGACCAAATTGTATGGGGGCCGCCTGGAGTAGAACAACAAGAGCGTAAGGAACGCAATGAGCCATTATTAAAGAAAACGATTACTTCAGAATTAGGAAATGTTTCACCCGTAATTGTAGTGCCTGGCCCATATAGCGAGAAAGAAATCGCTTTTCAGGCCGAAGCAGTAGCCGCCGCTATGACTATGAACGCATCATTTTTCTGCAACGCTGCAAAGATGATGGTGATGCCAAAAGGTTGGGCTGGCACTGGCAATTTCATGCGCGCCATTCAGAAAGTATGTGCTTCCGTAGAACCTCGCCAAGCTTATTACCCAGGGGCGCAAGACCGTTGGCAGGCGTTAACGCAAGGGCGTACAAACGTTATTCGTGTTGGCAAGCCACAATCTGGCGCGTTGCCTTGGACATTTATTACTGGGCTTGATCCGCAAGATGAAAACGAAATTCTGTTTCGTGAAGAGCCATTCTGTTCAGTGCTTTCTGAAGTGCAGGTAGGTAGCCAAAACCCAGTGGAGTTTCTTGAAAAAGCAGTGGAATTTTGCAACAACAAACTTTGGGGCACACTTAATGCGACGATTATTGTTCACCCAAAATCATTGAAAGACCCTGCTATCAAGGGTGCGTTTGAGCAAGCCATTTGTAAGCTGAAATATGGCACGGTAGCGGTCAATACTTTTCCAGGTCTCTCATTTGTGCATGCATCACCACCATGGGGCGCATACCCTGACAGCTCGTTAGAAGACATTCAAAGCGGCAGCGGCTTTGTGCACAATACCGCCATGCTGGAAGGCATTGAAAAAGCCGTCATTCGCGCGCCACTCACGGTGTTTCCTAAACCTGGTTGGTTTCCTAGCCACAAAACCGCACAGACTACCACCCGACGCATTGTGGAGATGGAAGAAAAAGCCAGTTGGGCAAAAGTGCCGGGCATTGTATGGGCGGCTATGCAAGGGTGATGAATGAAGATAGCCATTTGTAGCACAAAATTTTGTTAAGGAGACTTAAGTGATGAAAGTTTTAAATTTGATATTAATTACTTTGCTCGCAGTTTCACAGCCTGTTTTAGCTAAAGAAAAAACTAAAAAAGGTAAGGCAGTAAAACCAGCAGAAGAGGTTGTTTACTTGATTTGCGAATGCCAATCAGTTGAATCTGCATATAATGATGACCCTTTAAAGCCTAAACCAGAATTCTGCAATAGGAATTCGGAGAAAATCAGTAAGAAAAATGGATGGTCAATCAAGGAGACTTCCTATGTTGCTGAAATAGAAGAAAGTAGTTTAGATGATAAAGATAAAGACGTTAGCATCACTACAAAAGCTTTCTTAAATATAGATCGGCTAAGTGGTGGGTATCTAAGAGAAGACTCCATGGTTAGAAAAAGAGTATCTACCGATAAAGTCATAGAAACTTACAGGATTAAAGAGCGCGGCCAATGCAAAAAAGTGGATGGCCCATCCTTATAGCAAATTGCTATTTTTAACAGAAAAGTTTAAGGAGATTAAAAACATGAAAGTGCATCAATTAGCAGCAGCCGTCATTATCTTATCAACAGCAGCAAGCATAAGTGCTTATGCAGCACCACCCCGTGGCGTTGGTCATGGCTCAAGCGGGGCTATGATGTTTCATACGCGAGCACAGGCTTGCGAGGTAGCAATTAACTCGGCAGAAGCCGATGCTATTAATCAAGCAAAGGCTAAAGCGACGAATAAATATGGCAATGCTCACTACAACATTAATGAAAAAAAATGTGAATGCAATTCGAACAAGGATGGTACTAAGTGGGAATGTACAGGGTTTGTCGCTTGGGAAGAACAAGTAGATAAATAGCTACAAATCAACTAATAGTTAATTGTTTTATTAGGAATAAATCATGGGTTCTAAAATTAAGTTGATATTTTTGGTGATTATTTTATCTATTCAACCAGCTCTAGCAAAAGATAAAGTCAAGAAGGATTCAGCGAAATCTGCTGAAGATAAGGTGACTTTAGTATGTACTTTAGAGAACTCCGAGACATACTACATGCGAGGTTTGCCTATGGGTCTTGCTGGCGGGTCACAGACCATACAGGTATGTAGTAAATGCACACTAAATGGTGAACATTGGCAGATTTCTTCGTCTCAGTATTCCATCAAGATCTGGACTGAAGCGAGGGATAAATTTGGACCTACCTTCGATTTACATGAGGATAGAATAAATCGATACACAGGTGAGTTGACTAGAGAAGTTAAAACTTATACCAAGCGAGATGAAAATTCGGAGTTGCTTGGTACAGGTAGACAAAGTGGAACATGCAAAAAAATGGATGCTCCAGTGCTGTAACAGTAACAAGATTGATAGCCCAGATCGTGTGCAAAATGACATACATGATATTGCTGTATTTAGAGTTAAGCCATAGTTGAGTGATGTAACAGGTTAAGTTCTAACACGCATGTAACGGTAAGTAACTTAACTCGCAACCGCCCTACATGTAATCTAATCATACGTTCTGTCCAAACAGTCTGATAGAGGGTAAGGAGAGTGAAACATGAGAATTAGCCAAATTTCATATGCTGTAATTAGCTCATTTTTGGTAATCAATTCAAGCTGGGCTGAGACTGCAAGCGGGGTTGAGCAAGCTACATCATCAAAGTATGCAACTAATGAAGCAGAAGCTTGTGATACAGCTCTTAAAGCTGCTGAGGAATTGGCTATTAAAAAAGCAATGACAACATTTATTTCAATCACTGACAAGCATTGTGATTGTTCAGAAAAGAATGACAAACCTATTTGCTTAGGCTTTGTTAAGTGGAAAAAAGACGAGATTCCTAATTTAGTAGATTAAAGCAGCAATTTATAGCAACGTAGTTTTTAACATGTCGAAAGGAAAGAAAATGAAACTCAATAAAATGGTTGTACTAACAGTTGTTGGTTTAACGATGGGGCAGTATGCAATGTTGGCTAATGCAAGAGGGCCATCATTTAGTGTGGATACCAAACCCACGCAAGATGGTGGCTGCATGTATGAAATCACCAATAATGAAGACTTCCCCTTAATGTGTCATATTCCGGAGTTAGCAAATGTTGCAGTCTATGTATCTGCAAACAGCAAAAACTCATCTGGCAGTCCTTATGGCCAATGCCCCAGAGTGACGGTTGAGTGCGAAGGGAAATAACGAATGGTAGCTAACCAGATTACGGGTTAGCTACAATTTTTGGGAGAAGTTGAAAATGAAACACCTATCTAAATTAACGCTGATTGCGTTGGTGATTCTGGCTAGCGGTGGTTCTGCATCAGCGAATGAAAAACAGGAGCCGTTCAAATTGAATTGTCAATTTACAAAAGCAAGTAAAAATTTTGCCTTTCCTGAGGAAATTATGTTTTCAATTTGCGAAGGTTGTCCGTCTCAGTTTGTGGGAGCCAAATGGCATATCGATGAAAACATGTACAGCATGAATTTTATTCAAGATGTAGGTGTTGTGGCTAATTCTAGATTAGAAATTAATCGGTTCACTGGCAGTATTATTTGGGATGTGGATTTAAAAGATATAACAACAAATAAAAATGAAAAAGCACGAGCTGAGGGTAAGTGCATAAAGTTGGATAAACCAGTGCTTTAATGTTGTTCAATAAAAAGGAGACAAATATGAAAAAAATCTTAGTTTATTTCTTGGTAAGCCTCTTTGCATGCGTGTCGCTTAATGCTTATGCAGGTAAAAAGACACAAAATAAAGCGATCAAACAAGAACAATCAGAAAATCAGCCGTCCAAAGAAGAAACGATAAAATTTATTATTGAGACAATATCGGCAAACCATTTTAATCTTAGATGTATAAAAGGTATGCAAAAACTAGGTGGCTGTAGTATTGGATATGAGATGGGAGAAACATATAGATATGTTAAATATCAGGAAGGAAACTTCAGTATGTGTATAGATCGTATTTATGATGCCCCTGATGATGATTGCAACGAACATATCTCATTTAGGGTAGATGAATTAGCTCTTAATTCTGCAATTTCCCAAGAGGCAATTAGCGAGGGTTTTCCACAATATTTATTATTTCTCTATTGCTCATCTGGCGCATGTATTGCTAGAGATGAAAATAAAACAGATAAACTTTATCTAAAGTTTGATAATGAGGTTACTAAAAGTCTGGCCAAAGCTTTCAATCATTTGATTAAGCTTTCTGGCGGGAAGGAAAAGCTGTTTTAGGGAATATTGGTTGAAAGTACACGGGTTGAAAAAGGCTATCCCGTTTATTTCTTATGTTTTTTATCAGCAGGCTGCATTAAATTTGAGAGGTGCTTACAAAAATCTGTCAATTTATATCCAGTCAAATCTGAAGTTATTTCGGATTTTAGACAAGTCAGGAGGGGTAATGATGCATTACATTGATTTAAAACGGCGGAAATTCATTGAAGCCCTTGCCGGAGCTGGGCTTGCTTTAATCACTAGTCCGTGTGCGTGTGCGGCCTTCCCCGGAGTGATTGATGACAAAGACACCACCAATAATGCTGATGATTTTCATCCAAGCCCGGGTACGTCCCAGGATAGAGCGCCAGACACAATTGCCGGTGCACTTTTTCCGGCAAGTACTGGATGCTCACTTTCTTTGCATTCAGCAGCTAATGGGGAATCAGAGCAACTTAGTCTCTCAAATACGACGGGGATAATTGCACTGGATGCTGGTATAACTAATGAGTTGCAATACTTAAAGCGCTTGTTCACAGTGCAACCAGGTTTTTTTATGCTGCATGAGGGGCAACATGGTAATGCTTTTGCTACACGTGAAATTTTGGGTGGGCATAATTTTCCGCACGGAACGGTAGTTTTTGGGTTAACGCTCATGAGAGAGGAATATGCTGCTGCGGGGCAGATGGGTCGTTTTGACCACGCAATGGCAGCTATTATGGCGCATGAGTGGGGGCATATTTTACAGTTTAGAAAATTAAAATCACATCCGCCGGGTAAAGCTATGGAACTGCAAGCGGATGCGTTGGCAGGGTGGTATATGGGTGTTAGATCTGTGCAGTTAAGAATTTACGGAAGCACGGTGGATATACAGACCGCAATGAGGAGTGTATTTAACAAAGGCGACTATGCATTTAATGATCCTAGGCATCACGGAACGCCTGATGAACGCTTAAAAATGTTTCAGATGGGTCTTGATGCTGGATACTCGATGAAATCTTTGTCTAAAACATTTACTCAGTCAGCCCGCATGGTCGGATTGATTTGATGGTGTGCAAAATGAAACTATACAATTTCTCTGTAGCAAAATTAATGTGGAGGAGTCTCTTTATTGTTACAGGCAACTTCCTTATTTGTACCTCGGCCTCAGCTGATTTTTGCCAGGACTTGGTAACAGCGGCTCGCTATGCGCAAAATGATTTTGCTTCTATTCGCGGTGAATATGACATCAATTCATATCAATCTACCTTTCGCTTAGCCAATGCCCCTGAATGTGTAATAGATGGTGATGGCTCATGGGTTTTGTCGTGTGATTGGGATTACTCCGATGATACTAAGGAAAAAGCGCTGATCGACGCAAGAAAACTGGCTAATCAGGTAAGTGTATGTTTAAAAATGGTTGCTGAAGAGAGAACTTCAAATATCGGAAGCTACAATAGCATAGTTTGGACTGTGCCATATCTTGCAGAAAAGGATGGTATTGATTTTAAAGTCATATTATCTGAGCGAACTAGTAGGCGAGGAAAATTTTACCGCAGACTGTCACTTGAAGTTTCTAAACAAGATTAAAACTTGAGGTGAAAAACATGGTAAGTAAGGTTTTTACAGTGCTGGCTCTTTTAAGCATACCATTAATCAGTTATGCCGATGAATGTGACTATTACAACAAAATAAATCTGGAGGCTCAGAGTTTTTTCAAGAATATTATTGATTATTCCGACACTGATTTGGTTCAAGAAAAAGATTATATCGCTGGTCGCAGTATTCTTTTAATGCCTGGAGTAAGAAGTAAAGATGCTTGCAAGATTAGCTATACTGCTGACCATGAAAATAACGCCCAAAGTGGTGAGTTTGAATGTGAGTGGAAGTTAAGGTCTTCACGTGAGGCAAACCAGAAAACTGCTTGGAAATTGCTGTCGGATGCTTCCTCATGCTTTGGAAAGGAAATCAAACAGGGTCAATTCTATATTAAGGTGCGAGATGGGCTGCATTACTCTACTCTTTTCGATGAATCCTCTGTCACCTTTCGTGCAAAAGCATCAAGCCCATAATTAATTCAGTAGCTACAGAAGAATTGATAACTAATTTTATGGCTGAAAATCCAAAAGAATACGGCAAACTGACTGCTGAACAATTTAAGCATCTCATCCAGAAATTACCTGAACTAAGAAAAGAGGAGAAATCTTTAGCTGAGGTCGTTAAAAACGCGTCAAAAGAACGCATTAACGTATTGCTAGGAAGAGACTTCTACTGGGCTGAAATCTATGAGCTTTCCTATATTGAGCATTTAGCTTTGTTAATGATGGCTATGGATAAGCTTGAACTTTTGAAAGAAGCTAAAAACGCACCAGACCCAACCCAACACTTCCTCGATAATTTTGAATTTGATGAAGACCCCGAAGATTGGAAGGGGGGCTGGAACGGTATTTTTGAAGAACAGGATTTTATCGGACTTATTTTTGCACTTCAAAGAACAATTTTAAGTATTCTCATTTATCAAAAGACCATGCAAACCCTAGTAGAGGAAGTCCGGCAGGGCAATGATGATTCCCTTTTTGATGCTGTTAGGATAGACCGTTCCAGCATGGCTTGCCCTACGTTTGCTGCACGTATCGCCAAAGCTGAGTTTGTTGGCGATAAACACTTTTTTATTCGGCTTAGGAATGCGCTAAAAGGGCCAACTCAGAAACACTGGCAGAGTTATCAGGATCTCCGTTTTGCACTATTTACATTACGTGACTTGGGCTTTGATAAGCTGACCGATGTCCAGTTGGTACATTTGCTGGTGCATCAACTTAAAGTGTATCCAGACAGATTTGAAGCGAAGAAGAATCTGCGTAAGCAATACAATCAATCCAAAAAAAATCAACCACCTGAAATGAGCATTTGAGGTGGACGACTCTAATCTGCAATCTGCATAAATTACCTATCTGTTACGGGGAGCCATTGCATGCCCGTCATAGATTAGGAGTTTTATGTATGTCACAAAAGAATCAAAACAAACCTGCTTTGCGGGAATCCGCCCGCACGGAGCGTGAGCTCCGCGAGGACGGAGACCGCGAAGCGGTAGCGGTGCCCAGTAACACAGCTACCAATAACAGCAATTCTATGGATTTTAACGGGGTTTGCCTTCGTTACGGCATCGATAGTTTATACCTGTCTTATCAAGGTAATCTGTTTCCTCAGATTGATCATGAACTCTCAAATCTCAAGAAGTCCGCCCAGTCAGATAATCTTTCACAACAAGCAAGAGCCCAATACAAACTCGGTTCCCATTTATTTGAGGTGAAAGACAAAGGTACTTCGATGTTTGCTTATATCCTCGAAGATAATGCCTTCCGTATCCAGTTATCGCGTCCGCATAAATCCGTCCCGATGGCGTATATCAAGGTCTCGAGTGAATATCTTTGTCACAAGCTGCCTAGAGATATTGAACAAGAGATCAAGGCTATCCTAGACCAGTTAGGCAATGTGCAATCGTTCGCCAATGTCAGCCGTATCGACATGTATGTGGACTTCGCTACCAGTCAATCCATGGATACATGGGATAGAGCCGCTTGGGTCACACGGGCAGCCTCCATTGTCAGTTACGCTGAAAACAGCCGTTTCACTGGATGGGGCATTGGCATTGGTTCATCCATAGGATGCAGGCTATATGACAAGCTGTATGAGATTACCAAGAGCAACAAAGGCTATCTTGTCCCGTTATGGGAATCCTCGGGTTGGCTGGGAGATCAGCCGATCTGGCGGCTGGAGTTTGAGTTAAAGCGAGAACTGTTGCAGCAACTTGGCTTATGCCAGCTCCATGAGGTTCTGGATAATCTCAATGGCTTATGGTCTTACGGCACGACGGAATGGCTGAAACTGACCATCCCGAATCCGAATGATGAAACCCGTGCACGCTGGCCGATACATCCAATGTGGCAATGGCTGTCAAGTATCGACTGGGAAACCTCTGGGGGTACATTGCTACGCAATTTCTCGAATCAGCGCATCCCTGAAGAATCCAGAGTGCTGCATCGTGCCTTGAGTTGTGTGACCACTTGGATGGCCCTCAAAGGCTTCACTGACTATGAACTCGCCATTCATCCGTTTTATGAGGCGCTCAATACCTACATCAACAACCATGGCTGCAACATTGGCCTCGGTTTTGATGGACTGATCCATGAACAGGTTGCTAAGAAGGCAAGGCAGTTCAACACCCTCGATGTGAATGCAGAGATTTACGAGCATTACGTTGATGAAGAAGTGGCTGCCTACCGCAAGCAATCCGATGGTGAATAACATGAAAGATAACGACCTGCCTTTGCCTGCTGTGCGTTGTCTTTCCAAAGAAGAGGCTGCGTCTTACCTAGGCATAGGTGTGACGCTCCTGAACGAACTACATATTCCGGCGGTGAGGCTTGGTCGCCGTTTGGTCTATGACAAAGTTGACTTGGACGTTTGGTTAGAGGAATATAAGCAGCGAGGGCGGGCCGGAAAGGAGTTTATATGGCCCGTGAAACCGGAATCTACAAGCGAGACGATTCAAGTTATTGGTGGATCAGTGCAACACTCGCAAACGGCAAGAGAGTACGCCAAAGTTCTGGGACTGAAGACCGAGCCGAAGCCGAAGCGTTCTTAGCTAAAATTAAGCTGGATGCATATCGGCAAGTGCATTTTGGTGTTAAGCCCCATCGCTCATGGCAAGAAGCTGTTGTTCGGTATCTCGAAGTTAAAGCAACGCTGAGAAGTTATCGTGATGTAAAACGGATTTGTTTCCACTTACATCCTTATTTGGGTTCATTGACCTTAAACCAGATTAACGGCGACGTGATTTGGTCGGTGGTGCAAGGTGAGCTCAAGAAAGGCAATAAGGCGGCAACGGTCAATCGTTATTTGGCGACGATTCGGAATCTCTTAAGAACGGCGCGCGACGAATGGCAATGGCTGGATCATATCCCTAAAGTTAGATTGCTTTCAGGTGAAGTTGAACGAGATCGATGGTTGACGAAAGAAGAGGCAGATCGGCTTATCGCGGTATGTCCTCCGCATTTGGCAGCATTGGTGAAGTTTGCTTTAGCAACGGGGTGTCGTGCTCGGGAAATTCTAGGTTTGGAATGGAGTCGGGTGGATTTAGATCGCCAAACTGCATGGATTAACCAGACCAAGAATGGCACGCCGAGAGGGGTTCCTTTAAATGCAGGTGCAATATCCGTTCTTCGGGAGCAAGTCGGAAAGCATTCTAGATATTGCTTTACTTTTGCAGGTGAGCCGATTCGATACAACGTTTCGAATTCTGCTTGGCATACTGCATTAGCGAAAGCAGGTTTAGAAGACTTTAGGTTCCACGATCTGCGCCACACATGGGCTTCTTGGCATCGTCAATCGGGTACAAGTTGTGATGAGCTGAAGGAATTAGGTGGTTGGAAAACCCGGTCTATGGTTGATCGATATGCAAAATTTGCTACTGAACATTTAGCAACGGCTGCGAATAGGATTGACACTTTTGGATCTGATAACGTGATCGAAATGTCACGTTTTTGTCACGGTCACCAAGAAAAAAGGGCTTAGTGAAACACTAAACCCTTATCTTAAATGGTGGCCAGGGGCGGAATCGAACCGTCGACACGCGGATTTTCAATCCGCTGCTCTACCAACTGAGCTACCTGGCCAGCACTGCTTAATCAAGCAAGTCGGGCATTATATCAAAGATTCTGTGATAA
>WBZT01002340.1_pt1 | contig 13267 bp, 6 predicted proteins | sample 5204241 | NCBI WGS metagenome assembly WBZT01 (sample SAMN12344358, study PRJNA552823) | activated sludge metagenome | biome: Activated sludge suspended growth; feature: Nitrification reactor; material: Wastewater; isolation source: activated sludge from nitrification reactor of wastewater treatment... | reverse complement strand
AGAGGGTCTCCCAGCTGCCGAGGCGGGCGATGCGCTGGGCGTCGATCAGTGCGGCGCGGTTTTCATGCAAGCGTACGCTCGCGGCCTGGAGCTCGGCGGTGCGGTGCTCGACCAGCGCCTGGATGCGGCGACGGTTGCCGGTGGTGATGAGCAGGAGCGCGCCGAGCATTGCGCTGGTGAGGACGCCGACCGCGATCGTGCCCCACGCGGCCCAGCTGCGCAGCTGTTCGATGTAGCGGGGCAGGGCGCGGGTGTGCAGCTCCCATCGACGACCGGCGAAATCGATGCTCGTGGTGCGCGCCAGGATCTCTTCCGGCCAGACCGACTCCTGTCCGCGATCGTCGCCGGCAAGCAGCGCCGACTCGGGCCCGGCGTCGCGGTCGGAGAGTCGCACCGCGATGCCCTGCGCCGCAGCCTGGCGTGAAACGGCTGCGAGCAGGTCGTCCATGCCCAGTGCCGCGGACACGACTCCGAGCGGGGTGCGGACCGATGCAGGCGGCGAGGAGGCGAAAACGGCTTGATAGAGCACCACGGCATGCTGCTCCCCGTGCTCCTGCACCAGGCGCATGCGCGCGCTGGCCGCTGGCTGGCCGGTGGCCAGCGCGCGTTCGATCGCCTCGCCCGCGACCGGGAAGGACAGTGGATCCATGCCGAGCACGGCGTGGTTGCCCTCTTCGGGCTCGACGTGCGTGACCGGAAAATACTCGCGACGCTCGGTAGCAGGCGAAGTTTGTCCGGCGGGATCGCGGTCGAGGATGCGGTAGTCGACCCGGTAGTCGCTCCGGATCCCCTCTTCGAATACCGCGCGCTCAGCGTGTCTTACGTAAGGGTTCCAGGTGAAGCTGCGCGTGCCCGGGTGCAGTCGCATCCAGGGCGCGACGAACTCGTGGAAATCGGCGCGCGAGACCTGGTCGCTCGCGAGCAGCAGGCGCTCGATCGAACGCACCATGTCGACCTGTTCTTCGAGGCGCTTCTGCAGCAGGGCGGAGAGATGGACGCTGTCGCGCTCGAACTGCGCCCGCACGCGCGAATCCTCCCAGCTCACCACCTGCCGGTAGGCGAGGGCGAGCAGCACGAGCGCGATCGACATCGGCAGCGCGACGCCGAGTCTACGCTGGCGCCAGTCCTGCGCCGGGCGACCAATGAACACCAGGGTGAGCGGGGCGGCGACGAGCATGCCCAGGGTGTCGCCGGTCCACCAGGTCCACCAGTTGAAAAGCGCGTCGGATGCCGGGATCACCGCCGCCCAGACCAGGGCGGAGACGCCGATCGTCGAGCACACCAGCCCGCTCAGCGGCATGCAGATGCCGAGGAAGCGCATCACCGAGCCGGCCGTGTCGAGCGTGTCGCCGGGCGCGAGCAGCCGGCGCGCGAGCAGGACGCCGACCACCGCCTGCAGGGTGGCGCCTATCGGGACGGCGAGCGGACCGAGCGGATTCCAGCCTGCGCTGCCGAGCAGCGGCCAGGCGGTGGCGAGCTGGACCAGGGCCGACCCTGCGAACACCGCAGGCCACAGGCGCAGTCCGAACACGAACAGCGCGGCGAGTGCGATACCGGCCGGTGGAAAGAAGGGGGCGGTGTAGCCCGGTGGGATGGCGAGATGGAGGGCGGGATAGCCGACCGCCCAATAGGCCAGGGCGAGGACGACTGCGGGGAGAGGGCTTGCGCGCATCCGCGCAGTATATTGAGCGCCGTTCCCTGTGCGCTGTGACGGATGGCATGCAGCGGACCCGAAGCCGGACCGATGCGCTAAACTGCGGAACTTTTCGCGCCGGGATCCTGCCACACGGCTGCATTTTTCTGTCCTTTCCACGGAATACGAGATGTTCGAGGCTGTTCGCAACAATAAACGCGTCGCCCAGGTGATCCTGGCGCTCCTGATCGTCCCCTTCGCCTTCTTCGGCATGGACGCCTACTTCAGCGACTCGGGTTCGGCGAACGAGGCCGCGCGCGTCGGCGGCACCACCATAGGCGCATGGGAGTTCGACCAGGCCCTGCGCGAGCAGCAGGACCGCCTGCGGCAGGACGGCGGGGGCCAGGTCGACCGTGCGCTGCTGCAGTCGGCCGAACTGCGGCGAGCCGTGCTCGAGAACCTGATCAACCAGCGCGTGCTCGCACTCTACGCCGCCGAGAACCGTCTCGTGGTGACGCCGCAGCAGCTGCAGGAGACCATCGCCGGCGTGGCCTCCTTCCAGGAAAACGGCAGCTTCTCGCTGCAGCGCTACGAGACCCTGCTGCGTGCCCAGGGCATGACCCCCGCGACTTTCGAGGCGCGCCTGGCGCAGGACGTGCGGGTGCAGCAGATCGTCGCGGCGGTCGGCGACGCCGGCATCGTTCCACAGGCATCGGCACGGCGCTTCCTCGACGCCCAGCTGGAGTCGCGCAGCGTGCGCGAGTTCCGCCTCTCGGCGAAGGCCCTGGCGGCCGACGTCAAGGTGGACGACGCGCAGGTCAGCGCCTACTACGAGGCCAACCCGACGCGCTTCGAGCGCCCGGCGCGGCTGCAGGCCGAATACCTGGTCTTCGACCGCGCGGCGGTCGAGCGTGGCGTCGAGGTCGCGGACGACGCGGTGCGCGCCTTCTACGACGGCAATCCGCAGCGCTTCGGCGTGCCCGAGGAGCGCCAGGCGCGTCACATCCTGCTCGCCCTCGACCAAGGCGCCGAGCAGGCCGAGGTCGATCGCGTGATGGCCGAGGCGCGAGCGCTCGTCGAGCAACTGCGCGCCGATCCCGCGCGCTTCGCCGCCCTCGCGAAGGAGAAGTCGCAGGATCCGGGCTCGGCCGGCAACGGCGGCGATCTCGGTTTCTTCGCCCGCGGCGTTATGGTCGGCGCCTTCGAGGACGCGGTGTTCGGTCTGCAGAAAGGCGTGATCGGCGAGCCGGTGCGCAGCGACTTCGGCGTGCACATCGTCGAGGTCACCGACATCAAGCCTTCCTCGGTCAAGCCCTTCGAGGCCGTGCGCGCGGAGATCCTCGCCGAGCTGCGCGCCCAGGAGGCCGGTCGTCGTTTCGCGGAGCTGGCCGAGCAGTTCTCCAACACGGTCTACGAGCAGCCCGACAGCCTGCAGCCCGCGGCCGAGGCGCTCGGCCTCAAGACCGCCACCACCGACTGGATCAGCCGCGACTCCGCCCCGGCGCCGCTCGCCGACGAGCGCGTGATCTCGGCCCTGTTCGGCGACGAGGCGGTGCAGAAAAGCCGCAACACCGAGGCCATCGAGATCGGCAACGGCACCCTGGTGTCGGCGCGGGTCAAGGCCTTCGAGCCGGCGCGCCGGCTGCCGCTCGACGAGGTCCGCGAGCGCATCGTCGAACTCGTCCGCATCGAGCAGGGCCGGGTGAAGGCCACCCGTGCGGGCGAGGAGATGCTGGCCGCGCTGCGCAGGGGCGAGCAGCCCGCAGCCCGCTGGGGCGAGGCGCGCAAGCTGCAGCGTGGTGCCCCCGGGCTGCCGGCGGCGGCCATGCAGGCGGTGTTCTCGGCGTCGGCCGAGACGCTCCCGGTTCACGTCGGCGTGCAGTCGACCGAGGGCGACTACGTGCTGTACCGCATCGAGGCGGTCGAGCGCGCGCAGATCGGCGACGCGGACCCGCGCGTCGCCGCGGTTACGGGACAGTACAAGCAGCTCCTGGCCGGGCGCGACTTCGGCGCCTTCCTGAGCGAGCTGCGCCAGCGCTACGAGGTCACGATCAACCCGACGGCACTGCAGGTCGAGCCGCGCTGATTCCCAGCCCCGCATGCGCCGCCACTCGCCCGTGCGGCGAGGGCGGCATGGAAACAAAAAGCCCGGTGTCGAAACCGGGCTTTTTTGTGCCGTCCGCCGAGGCTCGGCAGGCGGATGCGGCGGCTGCCGCGCAGCGCAGTCCGCCGCGATCCTTACTGCGGCAGCGGCAGCGCGTTGCCGAGCGCGGTGGTGTTGAAGCCGCCATCCACGTACATGACCTCGCCGGTGATGCCGCTGGCGAGGTCCGAGCACATGAAGGCGGCGGCGTTACCCACTTCCTCGATGGTCACGTTGCGGCGCAGCGGGGCATTGTGCGAGTTGTAGGCGAGCAGCTTGCCGAAGTTGCCGATGCCGGAAGCGGCCAGGGTCTTGATCGGGCCGGCCGAGATGGCGTTGGCACGGATGCCTTGCGGACCCAGGCAGAAGGCGAGATAGCGTGTGGCGGCTTCGAGGCTGGCTTTGGCGAGGCCCATGGTGTTGTAGTTGGGCAAGGTGCGTTCGGCACCGAGGTAGGAAAGCGCCACCAAGGCGGGATTGCGGCCCTTGAGCAGCAACGGCCGGGCGGCCTTGGCCAGCGCCGGGTAGCTGTAGGACGAGACGTCCTGGGCGATGCGGAAGGCGTCGCGGGTGATGCCGTCGAGAAAGTCGCCTTCGATGGCTTCGCCGGGGGCGTAGGCGATCGAATGCACCAGTCCGTCGAGGCCTTCCCACTGCTGGCCCAGGTCGGTGAACAACTGGCCGATTTCGGCGTCTTCGGTGACATCACAGGGAAAAATCAGGGAGCTGTCGAATTCCTTGGCAAACTTGGCAAGGCGGTCCTTGAAGCGCTCGTTCTGATAGGTGAAGGCGAGCTGTGCGCCTTCCCGGTGGCAGGCCTTGGCGATGCCGTAGGCGATCGAGTGCTTCGACAGCACGCCGGTGATCAAAATACGCTTGTCGGCGAGGAATCCCATGGGTTCTCCGGTCATTGTAATTGGCTGGGTGGCAGGTTCTTGCTCGGAGGAGCTTGACCCCGCGATTATAAAGGATTCTACCCAGGCCCCGACGATCGCCGTACGGCGCGTGCCGTTGACCACGAAAGGCGCGCCAGCGACTGACGAACCTCTCCTCGCCCGCTGGCGGAAGGGGCGGCGGGGAGGAGGGCAACGGTCATGGCGTGTATGTTCCGGGCTGTCGAAGCCAGCCAAGACGGTTGCAGCAGCAGCGCCGGCGGACCCAATCGGCCGGACTTCGCGCTACACTTCGGCCCATGGCTGTTTTGCGCTTCGCCTTTCTGATTCTGCTGCTCCTGCTCTCCGCCTGCGGCAGCGAGCAGAACGACCCGTATCCGCGGGCCGAGCGCGGCCGGAACATCCTCTACTCGGCGTTCACCGATCGTCCCAAGCACCTCGACCCGGTGCAATCCTACACCGAGGACGAAATCACCTTTACGGCGCAGATCTACGAGCCGCCGCTGCAGTATCACTACCTGAAGCGGCCGTATACGCTGATTCCTCTGACCAGCGAGGGCGTGCCGGTGGCGCGCTATTACGACGATCGGGGCCGCGAGTTGGCAGCCGATGCGCCGCTGGCGGCGATTGCGCACAGCGTTTACGAGATTCGCATTCGCCCGGGCATCCGCTATCAGCCCCATCCGGCGTTTGCCAGCGACGAAGACGGCCAGCCACGGTATCGCGAGGTCGACCGCGAGCGACTGGTTGGGATCGACAGGATTGCCGATTTCACGCAGACCGGCACGCGCGAACTGGTCGCTGACGACTATATTTACCAGATCAAGCGCCTGGCGCATCCACGCCTGCATTCACCGATCTTCAGCATGATGGCCGAGCGCATCGTCGGCCTGCGCGAACTCGGCACCGCTCTGCAGGCAGGGGCGAGGGCACTGCCGGCCGACGCCTGGCTCGATCTCGATGATTTCCCGCTGGCCGGCGTTAGCCGCATCGATCGCTACACTTATCGCATCACGCTGCGCGGCAAGTATCCGCAGTTTGTCTATTGGCTGGCGATGCCTTTCTTCGCGCCGGTGCCGCGCGAGGTCGATCGCTTCTACCAGCAGCCTGGAATGGCCGAGAAGAATCTGACGCTCGACTGGTATCCGGTCGGTACCGGGCCGTTCATGCTGACCGAGAACGATCCCAACAGCCGCATGATTCTCGAACGTAACCCGAACTTCCACGGCGAGACGTATCCCTGCCAGGGTGAGCCCGAAGACGCGGCGGCGGGGCTGCTGGCCGATTGCGGCAAGCCGCTGCCGTTCATCGAGCAGGCGATCTTCTCGCGCGAGAAGGAGAGCATTCCCTACTGGAACAAGTTCCTGCAGGGCTACTATGATGCTTCGGGGATTTCCTCGGACAGTTTCGACCAGGCGGTGCGCCTGGGGGTCGGCGGCGACGTGCAGTTGACCGACGAGATGCGCGACCAGGGAATCCGCCTGCTGACCAGCGTGCGGGCGTCGATTTTCTACTTGGGCTTCAACATGCTCGATCCGCTGGTCGGTGGTCTGGGCGAACAGCCGACAAAGCTGCGCCAGGCGCTGTCGATGGTCATCGATCAGGAGGAATTCATCTCGATCTTCATGAACGGGCGCGGCATTGCGGCGACCAGTCCGCTGCCGCCGGGAATCTTTGGCTACCTCGAAGGCCGGGAGGGCAGCAATCCGGTGGTCTACGACTGGGTCGACGGGCGGCCGCAGCGCAAGCCGGTGGCGGTGGCGAAGCGCTTGCTCGCCGAAGCCGGCTGGCCGAATGGTCGCCACGCGACGAGTGGTGAACCTCTGCTGCTGCACCTTGACACGACGACCGGCGGCATGGGCGAAAAGTCGCGGCTCGACTGGCTGACGCGGCAGTTCGCCAAGCTCGACATCCAGCTCGTCGTCCGCTCGACCGACTTCAACCGCTTCCAGGAGAAGGTGCGCAAGGGGGCGGTGCAACTCTATTATCTGGGCTGGAATGCCGACTATCCGGACCCGGAGAACTTCCTCTTCCTGCTCGCCGGTTCCGAGGGCAAGGTGGCCAAGGCCGGCGAAAACGCCTCCAATTACACCAATCCGGAGTTCGACCGGCTGTTCGAGCAGATGAAGAACCTGGAGAGCGACGGTCCGCGCGGCGCCGAGCGGCTGGCGATCATCCGCCAGGCAATCGCGCTGCTGCAGCATGATGCGCCGTGGATCTACGGCTTTCATCCGAAGAGCTATACGCTGGGCCATGTTTGGCTGCACAACCGCAAGCCGACCGATGTCGGCAACAACATCCTCAAGTATCAGCGCGTCGACGTGGCCCAGCGGCAGCGTTTGCGGCAGGAATGGAATCGGCCGGTGCTCTGGCCACTGGCCGCGGCGGCGGCGCTGTGGGTGGCAGTGATGCTACCGGCGGCGCTGGCTTATCGCCGGCGCGAACGCAGCACGGCCGGCTGATGAACGCCCGCATCGCGCGACAGCCGCCACGCGCCAGCGCTTGAGGTATATTCGCCGACCATGCTTGCTTACCTCGTCCGCCGCCTGCTTTACGCCCTGCCGATCCTGATCGGCGTCAACCTCATCACCTTCGCCTTGTTCTTCGTGGTCAACACGCCCGACGACATGGCGCGCATGCAGCTCGGCGTCAAGCGCGTGACGCCGGAAGCGATCGAGCGCTGGAAGGCGGAACGTGGTTACGACAAGCCTTTGTTCCTTAACCTGGCGGCCAGCGGCAGCGCCGTATTCAGCGATACGATTTTCTTCACCAAATCGGCGCGCATGTTTGCCGGCGACTTCGGGCGGGCCGAGGACGGTCGCGACATCGCCCGCGAAATCACTACCCGGATGGGCCCCTCGCTGGCCATCGCGCTGCCCACCTTCATCCTCGGCCTGCTGGTGAGCGTCTCGTTTGCCCTGCTGCTGACCTTTTTCCGCGCCAGCTATCTCGATCTCTGGGGCGTGGTGCTGTGCGTGGCGATGATGTCGATCTCCGGCCTGTTCTACATCATCGGCGGCCAGTATCTGGTCAGCAAAATCTGGAAGCTGGTGCCGATCTCGGGCTACGGCGGCGGGCTTGACGCCTGGAAGTTTCTCATCCTGCCGGTGGTGATCGGGGTCGTTTCCGGTATCGGTTCGTCGACCCGCTGGTATCGCACCCTCTTTCTCGAGGAGATCGCGAAGGACTATGTGCGTACGGCGCGTGCCAAGGGGCTCTCCGAAGTCACCGTGCTCTTCCGGCATGTGTTGCGCAACGCGCTGATTCCGATCCTGACCGGCGTCGTCGTCGTCATCCCGCTGTTGTTCATGGGCTCGCTGCTCACCGAATCGTTCTTCGGTATCCCGGGGCTCGGCAGCTACACCATCGACGCGATCAACGCGCAGGATTTTGCCGTCGTGCGGGCCATGGTTTTCATCGGCTCGCTGCTGTACATCGTTGGGCTGGTCCTGACCGATCTCTCCTACACCTTCGTCGATCCGCGGATTCGCTTCAACTGATGTCTTTCCTGCCCGTTCTTCTCTGGTCCGATGTCCTGATCTGGCTGCTGCTGCTCGGGGCGATGGTGTTCGGCGTGCTGTCGGCGCGCAATCCGCTGCTGCGCGCGGCGTGGCAGCGGGTCGGTCGCAGCCGGGCAGGGATGGCGTCGGCGACGCTGTTGATCGCCTTTGTCGTCGTCGGTCTGCTCGATTCGCTCCACTATCGCCAGCGCCTCGAAAATACCCTGGGGCCGGCGGCGACGAGTACTGAGAGACCGTCGGCGACTTACGCGGTCGAGGTGTTGTCGCTGCTCGACGCGCTTCTCAGCACGCTGCGCACCCGGCACGAGAAAACCTATTCGGAACCGCTGGCGACGCGTTTGCACGCCAAGGAATCGATCGACATCCGCGCTGCCGACGGCCAGCTTCGAGCAGGCCGCGACTATCCACGCCTGAAGTATGGCGGCGCGCATCTCGGTGCCGACGAGGCGCGCCGCGCTGCCGACATCGGCGAACGCGTCTTGCGCGCGCTGGGCCTCGCGCTGCTCGCCTGGTCGGTGCTGGCGGCAGCGACGGCGGCCGGTGTGGCGCGTCGCCAAACCTGCTCGCAGCGCGAGGCGTGGCGGCGCATCTGGCGCGACGACCGGGGCTTCGCCTGGAATGCGGTGCTCGCCGCGCTTGCCGGGCTGCTGCTGCTCGGCCTGCCGTTGGCGCTGCTGGCCGTCGATTACCATGTCTTCGGCACCGACAAGGTCGGTCAGGACGTGCTCTATCAAGTGCTCAAGAGCGTGCGTACGGCGCTGGTCATCGGCCTGGTGACGACGCTGGTGATGTTGCCGCTGTCGATTTTTCTCGGCGTCGTCGCCGGCTACTTCCGTGGCTGGGTCGATGACCTGATCCAGTATCTGTACACGACGCTCAGCTCGATTCCCGGCGTGCTGCTGATCGCTGCCGCCGTCCTGATGATGCAGGTGCTGATCGACACCCACCCGCAGTGGTTCGCTACCGCTGCCGAGCGCGCCGACCTGCGCCTGCTGGCGTTGTGCTTCATTCTCGGGGTCACCAGTTGGACCGGGCTGTGTCGGCTGCTACGCGGCGAGACGCTGAAGCTGCGCGAACTCGAGTACATCCAGGCCGCCCAGGCGTTTGGCGTCTCCGACCTGCGGATCATCGCGCGCCACATCCTGCCCAACCTGATGCACATCGTGATCATCGCGCTGGTGATGGATTTTTCGAGTCTGGTGCTCGCCGAGGCCGTGCTATCGTACGTCGGTATCGGGGTCGATCCGACGATGATCAGCTTTGGAACGATGATCAACAATGCACGCATGGAACTGGCCCGCGAACCGATGGTCTGGTGGTCGCTGGCGGCGGCTTTCGTTTTCATGTTCGCGCTGGTCCTGGCAGCGAACCTGCTTGCCGATGCCGTGCGCGACGCCTTCGACCCGCGTCTGGCTGGGTCGGCATGAGCCGGGAGTCCGCAGTGAGCGCACCACGCCTGCTCGAGGTCCGCGATTTGCACATCGCTTTTGCCACCGGGCACGCGCTGCTGCCAGCGGTCGCCGGGGTCTCTTTCGAGGTCGCTGCCGGCGAGACGCTGGCCCTGCTCGGCGAGTCGGGTTGCGGCAAGTCGGCGACGGCGCTGGCGCTGCTGCGCCTGCTGCCGGCGGCCGGGCGTATTCCGGGCGGGGCAGTGTTGTTTGCCGGACGCGACCTGCTGCGCCTGCCCGAAGCCGAGATGCGCGGCGTGCGCGGGGGCGGCATGGCGATGATCTTTCAGGAGCCGGCGACCAGCCTCAATCCCGTGCTGACCGTTGGGCGCCAACTCGACGAGGTGCTTGAACGCCACCTCGGGTTGGCCGGTCAGGCGGCGCGCGAGCGTTCGCTCGAACTGTTGACGGCGGTCGGCATTGCCGACCCGCAACGCCGCTTGGGCGAGTATCCGTTCCAGCTCTCCGGCGGCATGAAACAGCGAGTGATGATCGCGGTCGCTCTGGCCGGCAATCCGCGCTTGCTGATCGCCGACGAGCCGACAACGGCGCTCGACGTGACCATCCAGGCGCAGATCCTCGAACTGCTGCGCCGGCTGCAGGCCGAGCGAGCGATGGGCATGCTGCTGATCACCCACGATCTGGGGGTGGTGGCGCAGATGGCCACGCGCGTCGGCGTCATGTACGCCGGCGAGATCGTCGAGGAAGCGCCACGTGAGGCCTTCTTTTCCTCGCCGCGCCACCCGTATACGCAGAAGCTGTTTGCCGCTTTGCCCGACCTGGCGCGCCGTGGTGGCCGTCTGGAGACGATCCCCGGGCAGGTGCCGCCGCTCTCGGAGATGCCGGGCGGTTGCCGCTTTGCGGCGCGCTGCGCACACGCCTGGGATCTTTGCCGTGAGCAGGCGCCGGAATGGCGGCAGGTGGCCGTCGGGCATCGCCTGCGTTGCCATCTCGAGGCTGGGCAGGGGGCGCCGGGCAGGGCCGGCGAGAGGACTGTCGCGCCCGCTGCCGGGGCCGCCGTGCCGGCGCGCGAGCCGGCGCTGCTGGCGGTGGCTGAACTGCGCGTCCATTTTCCGATTCGGCGTGGCATCCTGCAGCGTACCGTGGGCTACGTGCGCGCCGTCGATGGCGTCTCGCTGGAACTGGCACGAGGGCAGACCCTGGCGCTGGTCGGCGAGTCGGGTTGCGGCAAGACCACGGTCGGCAAGGCCATCCTGCAACTGCTGCCGGCCAGTACTGGTCGGGTGGAGTTGCTCGGCGAGCAACTCGCTGGCCGCTCGCGCAGCGCCCAGCGGCCGCTGCGCCGGCGCATGCAGATGATCTTCCAGGACCCGTTCGCCTCGCTCAATCCGCGGTTGTCGGTCGGCGAGATCATCGGCGAGGGGATGCGCGCGCTGCGGATCGCTGGCGCGCGCGGGAACAGCGCGGCGGCGATCGCTGCCGTCCTGCAGCAGGTCGGGCTGGCACCCGACGCGGCGGCGCGTTATCCGCATGAGTTCTCCGGAGGTCAGCGGCAGCGGATCGCGATCGCCCGCGCGTTGGCGGTGCAGCCCGATCTGGTGATCTGCGACGAGCCGACCTCGGCGCTCGACGTTTCGGTACAGGCGCAGATTCTCAATCTGCTGGCCACGCTGCAGGCCGAGCTCGGACTTGCCTACCTGTTCATCACGCACAACTTCGCGGTCGTCGATCACCTGGCGCACGCCGTGGCGGTGATGTATCTGGGCCGCATCGTCGAGCGCGGGACGGTCGATGAAGTGCTGCGTTCGCCGCTGCACCCGTACACCCGTGCCCTGTTGTCCGCCGTTCCCAGCCCGCGTCTGGAGGCGCAGCCGGAGTTCATCCGCTTGCCGGGCGAGATGCCTTCGCCAGCGAGACCGCCAGCCGGTTGCCATTTCCACCCGCGTTGCCCGCAAGCCAGTAGGGTCTGCCGTGAGCAGTATCCCGAAACGAGCAGCGTGTCGGCGACGCACAGCGTGCGCTGCCACCTCCACCTCTAGCGTTGGTCGTGACGGGGCAGCAAAACGCCGCCTGGCGGCGGCGTTGAGGGTGTTCGGCAGAACGCCGTCGGGTCAGTAGGTATTCTGTACGAGCTGGATGGTCAGCCGCTGTCCTGGTTTGATGCCATTGCTCTCGATGCGATTCCAGCGCAGCAGATCGTCCTTCTCGACCCGAAACTGCTTGGCGATCGAAACCAGCGTGTCGCCGCGGCGGATTGTGTATTGAGCCATCTTCATCTGCTTCCGGCCGCCTGCACGCTGTGCAGACTGGTCGGCCTTCACGCCAGCCCGGGTGTCGGCCTTGGCCAGCATCTGGCGGCCTTCGGCGGCCTTGCCCTGCCGGCTTTCAAGCTGGGCAACTTCGTTGCGCGACTTGCCGGACGGCGGTTTGCTGACGGCCTCGGGCGCGGCGACCACCAGTCGGGTGCCGGAGTTGACCTGGTCGGCGCGCAGCTTGTTGAGCTGTTTCAGCTCGGCCAGCGTCATGTCGTAGCGACTGGCGATCTGCGACAGCGTTTCGCCTTTGCGCACGGTGTGGCTGCTGCTGCGCTGGGCGACGACGACCGTCACCGTGGGGCGTGGCTCAGCGCGCTTGTTGTCGCCTTCCGCCGGCGCCATACGGGTGCTGGCCGGTGCCGGCTTGCTGCTCGCATCGGGTGTGGCGACGGCCAGTCTCGTGTTTTGCGGCACCCGTTCAGGACGTAGCGTGTTGCTCTGCTTCAGTTCGGCCAGGCTCAGGCCATAGTTCTCGGCAACCTTGAGCGGTGTTGCTTCCTTCTCCGCCGCGAGCGTGCGCGTGACGGCAACCGTCGCGGGATCACGCTGCGTGATCGGCGGCTGATCGACGACCAGCTCTTGCTGTTCAGGCAACGTCGCAGCGAGCTCGGTGGGATCCGCACCTTCCTGACCAGCCACCAGCAGGGTCAGTCCGGGAGCCAGCTTGATCTTGCCCCGGATGCCATTGACTGCCCGGAGATTGGCCACCGTCATGCCGAAACGCGGCGCGACCTCTTCGAGCTTGTCGCCTGGACGTAGCGTGTATGCCTGCCATGACGACAACGGCTTGTCACTTTCCGCGTGCGCCTCGAGATTGCTGAGGAACGTCTCGACCTTGTGGGCCGGGATGACCATCGGGGTCTCGGACTTGATCACTGGACGATTGTGTGCCGGATTCAGCGCGACGAATTCCTTGACCGGCATTTCGGCCAGCCTGGCTGCCAGTTCGACGTCGATGTCGGTGGGGCGGGTGACCGTGGTGAAATACGGCTGGTTGGGAACGCCCCGAATATTCAGTTGAGCCAGGATGTTGGGGTTGCTGAAAACGTTCTTCAGGGCCTGCAGTTTTGGGACGTAGTGCCGGGTTTCCTCGGGCATCGTCAGGCTCTGATAGTCGCTTGGCAGACCATTCGCCTTGTTCCGGTTGATGGCCTTGCCGACAGCGCCTTCGCCCCAGTTGTACGAGGCCAGAGCCAGGTGCCAGTCGCCGTGCAGATCATAGATGTACTGCAGGTAATCGAGGGCCGCCGCGGTCGAAGCAACGATGTCCCGGCGCTCGTCGACCCACCAGTTTTGCTCGAGTTTGTACTGCCTGCCGGTGGCCGGGACGAACTGCCACAGGCCGGAAGCGTG
>WBZT01002338.1_pt1 | contig 13273 bp, 11 predicted proteins | sample 5204241 | NCBI WGS metagenome assembly WBZT01 (sample SAMN12344358, study PRJNA552823) | activated sludge metagenome | biome: Activated sludge suspended growth; feature: Nitrification reactor; material: Wastewater; isolation source: activated sludge from nitrification reactor of wastewater... | reverse complement strand
TCGCGATCGGTCCGTCGAGGAAGGTGCGCAGCCGCTTCTTCGCCGCGCGCTCGCCCGCCTCGATCAGGCGCGGGTTGCGGGCGATCCCGAGCGACTCGAGGGTCGGCAGCGGGACCTCATCCAGCCCGAGCGACGCCGGGACGGGCGGGAGCGATCGAGGCGCGGGGAGCGGCTCGTCCTTCGGGAGCTCGCGAAGCGCGGCCTTCGCGAACGGCGTGTAGACGGCGTAGGGCTCTCCCGATCCGTTCCGCAGCGAGCCCGGCGTGAGCAGCGTCCCGCCCTCGTAGAGCGAGAATCGATCGCCGAGCTGCTCGCGGATGCGGGCGTCGCGCTCGCGACCGAACGGCTCGACCCATCGGTGGGCGACGACGCGATCGGCGCGCACCGCGTCGGCGACCCGCGGCACCACCTCCACGCTCTTTCCGGCCACGACGACGAGCCGGCTGCCGAGCCCTTCGAGGGAGCGAGCGAGCTCGGCGAGCGCGTCGACGAGGTATTGGATCCGGTGGGGTAGCTCTCGCGCCCGGTCCTTCGAGAAGAAGAACGGATCGACCACGAAGAGCGGGATCACCTCACCCGCGGCGGCCGCCTCGCGCAGGGGGCGGTGATCGGAGACGCGGAGCTCTTTGCCTCGGAACCAGACGACGGTGCGCATGCGGGGTTGCCGCGCCGCCTGGGATCGACGGCGCGGCGGGGCAATCCATCAGCGTCCGAGCGGGATCTGCTTCTTGATGTCCTCGAGCTTCAGGCCCTTCAGCCCGTTCAAGAACTCGTTCATCGCCGCCTTGGTGAGGGTCGCGTTCGCGACGAGGGTCTCGCCCTTCGCCTCGAGCTTCGTGCCCTTCACGGTCGGGATCAGCGGCTTGATCATCGGCATCTTCTCCGCGACCTTGTCGAGGGCGGGGACGATCTTGTCGAACTCCGCCTTCTGCTTCGCGGCGCTGGCGCCGGCGTTCCACTTCGCCTTCACGTCGAAGGCCTCACCGACCTCGCGGACCCGAACCTGGACCTGCTTGTCGGTCACGTTCGCCCAGATGACGTGGCTGGCCGCGTCGGCGAAGTCCTTCTCGCCGCCCGGTCCCTTGGCCGCTGCTTGCAGGAGCTCCTTCGAGCGGCCGGCGAGGAGGGTGTCCTTGCCGATGACGGCGAGCCACTTTCCGGCCCCTTCGTCTTGCAGGTAGGTGACGCCGTCCACGACCTCCTTCTTGGGGGCCTTGCCGGTCGCGACCTCGATCGCCTTCGCGAGCACGTCGGCGGGCTTGTCCGCCTTCGACATGTCCATGTTCACGGCCACGACCGTGAGCTTGTCGTCCTTGTTGCCGCACACCGCGAGCTGCTTCAGGCCCTTGAGGGGCTCGATGCCGCCGTTGCGGAGGGTCTTGAGGACCTCCTCCGACTTCTTCGGATCCTTGCTCTCGGCGACCTGCTGAGCGGCCCACTGCTCGAGCACGCCGAGCGCGTCCGTGGTGAGGATCTTGCCGACGTTCGCGTAGGCGCGCGCCTCGTCGCACTCCTTCGGCATGTGCTTGAGGAGCTCTTGGGCGGCCGGGAGCGGCGGATCGGTGCTGAGAGGGAACGCGTCGACGGCGACCGGCGCCTTCGGATCTTCGATGGGAAGACCGGTCGCGGAGCCTCCGACGGACCCTGATCCGGGAGGCGCGGCGTTTCGCTCCGCGACCTTGCCGGAGGCGTCGCTGTCCTGAGCGGCGGCCTTCCCCGCGGGCTCGCCGCTGGGCTTCGCCGTCACCGTCTGGGAAGAAGCCGACGTCGTCGTCTTCCCCGGCTCGGCGCTCGCCTGCGTCGCGGAGTTGTCTTTGTCACAGCCGCCCAATGCGCCGACGACGATGAACGCCAGCACTGCCTTCGCGCTCTTCATGCGAATCCTCCGGGAAACACGAAACATGCCCGCCCGTCGAGCGAGCAACGCCGTGCTATCCGCGAGGCGCTCGGCGGTGTCAATGTCCGCCGGAGGGGCGAATTGACGGATGGATCAGGGGCTTCGAGCGAAGACGAGCGCGTAAGACCGCGGGCCCATCGTGATGAGGACCGTGGCGTCCTTGAAGGTCGTGGCGTCATACGACGCATACCAAGGCAACGACCTCCACGACTCGGTGTCCTTGATGAACTCGGGAACGACGAGATCCAGCTCCACGTAGCGACCGCCGCTCAGCGCGTCCAGATCGGCGGCGAAGCTCCAGCCTTCTCGCCCTGACTTCGGCGCGCGATCGTTGTGCATCGCGCCCCCGTCTTCTCGGTCTCCCGGAAGAGGGTGGTCGCCTTGTCCTTCATGTTGCGGGTGATCATCGAGAGCATCTCGAGGACGGCGTTGTCGCCCGCCTTCTTGATCTTCTCGTACTCGTCGCAGGTGGGCCGGAGAACGAACGGCACGATCGAGAGGCTCTTCGCCTTCTCCCCGAGCTTCACGAACTCGTTCTGGTTCTCGTCCGCCTGCTTCTCGGTGACGACCTTCTGCTTCTCCTGGACCTCGCGCTCCGTCTTCTTGCCGCACTTGCCGTCGGCGATCCACAGCTCGAGCACGAGCGACGAGGCCTTGCCGTCCAGCATCGGCAGCAGCTCGTCCGTGAAGCGCGCCGTCGTGGAGCGCACCTTTTCAGAGCCCTTCTGGGCGTGGGACTCGCCGAGGGCGAGGACGAGCGGTTTGTCTTCGAGCACGTGCGCGAACGCGGCCCCCGGAGTTTCGAAGACCTCGCACGTGAGAGAGCCACAAGAGAACGGACCCTTCGGCAGCAGCGACGATGCGGCGGACGTCGACGTCGACGGCGCGGCGGAGAGAGCCGCGCTCGCGGGGGAGGAGATCGCGGGAGCGGCGCGCTCCGTCGCGCTCGCGGTCGCGGTGGGATCGGGCTTCGCGGTGGCGACCTCGGATCCCGGACCGCTGCACGAAGCCAGGGCGAGACCGGCGATGAGCGCAGCCCGCCGGCTCACAGCCAGAACCCCACGTGGACGCCGGCCGCGAATCCATGGGCCCACTCCGGCAAGAAGAAGCCTTGGTAGCCCAGCGAGCCGCCGATGGTGATCTCGCGCTGCAAGCGCTTGTCGAGGGACGCGCCCGCCTCGAACGTCGCGCCGGGGCCGTCGTCTTCTCGTCCCCACACTTGGGCGTAGCCGCCTCGCACGTAGATGGTGGGCTCGACCTCGAGGGCCGCCCCCACCCGGATCCCCCCCACGACCCGGAAGCTGCCTGTCACCGGATCACCAGGGTACACGGCGCCCTCCACCGCGATCTCCGGGATCACCATGATGGGATAGGTGTCGAAGGACCAGCCGCCCGCGACCTCGAGGCCCGGCCCTCCGTAGACCGCTTCGTTGAAGCGCCGCATGAGCTCGCCGCGCGCCTCGACGCGGATGGTGGCCTCGGCTCGGGCGGAAGACTCGAAGCCGAACCACGCCGAGAGCCCTACGAGCGCAGCCACCAATCCACCGCGATACGACGGCATTGGCGGACGCTAGCACGGGCCTTCCTTTCATGTCGCGCCCCCGCACGAACACCGCCCTGAGCGGTCTTCAGTGGAAATTCTGGGTGGCCCAAACGCTGCCGTCGGGGAGCGTGGCGAATCCGCACGCGACCTCGGTGTACTCCGTGCTCGACATGTTGATGTAGTGGCCGTGACCGTCGAAATCGCCCGGCCCCTCGTCCCACATGAGCTGGAGGCAGCCATCCATGATCTCCGAGTAGGAGCCGGTCCACCCTGGGCACTCGTTCTGGGCGAGCTCGTCACAGGAGCCGAACGCACCGTGGGGCGTGTTGCTCGCGCCGTCGCTCGCCGCCTCTTGGTCGGTGCAAGCCTCCGCGCTCTGCCAGCGGCCGTACGGGGGCAGCCCGAGGGTCGCGCGGTAGGCGTTGATCTTATCGACGCAGTATTGGGCCGCGGAGCCGTCGCCCGCGCCGCCGGTGCTCGACGAGGCTCCGGTCGAGGAGTCACCGCCGGAGCCGTTCGCTCCGGTCGAGCTCGCGCCGTCTCCGCCCTCCCCCGAGCCCCCCGCGCCGCCGCTCGGACCACCGGAGCTCGAGCTGTCACCGCACGCGGCGACCGCGATCCCGAAGCAGAGGAAGCTGGTGGTCAGGCGTCGAGAGAGGCTCATCGTTCGACGGTATCCGCCAGGCGATCGACCGAACGATCCGGCATCCACAAAAAGGCGCTTTTCACGCCGAGCTTGAAGGTTTTCGTAGGGAGCGGAACCGGCGCGATCATCCCGGGAGGGTCTTGCCGAGCCTCTCGAAGACGGCGAGCAGGCGCGCGTTCTCGGGGACGAGCCCACGAAAGCGGGCCCTCGCGTCCGCGTCTTCGATCTTCTCGGCCGCGCGATCGAGCGCCTCGATGCCGTCGCGGACGACGGCGTGGCACTCGGCGTCGAGCCCCGCCGCGTGCAGCGCGTCCGCGAGCGCGGCGTGGATGTTGACCTCGTTGCCTTCGCAGCGGCCGGCGGCGCGCAGGATCTCCATGCCCCGTCGCGCGAACGTGAGCGCCTCGTCCCGGCGATCGCGCACGAGCGCGACCCGAGCGCACGTCGCGAGCGCGTGAGAGGCGACGAGCGGGACGCGCTCCAAGAGCTCCGCTGCGCGCGCGGCCTCCGCGGCCGCCTCCGGGAGGTGGGAGGCCGCCGCGAGCGCCTCCGCGAGGGTCATCCGCGCCACCCCCTCGAGCCGCGTGTCGCCCATCTTCAGGTAAGCCTCGCTCGCGGCCCGCGCGAGCTCGATCGCCTCTTCCGCGCGGCCGAGCCGGGTCATCGAGAGGCCGAGGCTGTTCTTCGCCAGCGCGACGTACCCCGCGTCGTGCGTCTTCTCGGCCCGAGCGAGCGCGGCCGCGGCCAGCTCTCGTCCCCCCTCCGCGTCGCCGAGGGCGAGCCGGACCCGGGCCTCGTTCGCCTCGAGCTGGGCGAGGGTGCGCTCGTCACCGGCGGCGTCGAAGTGGCGCTGCGCCTCCCGCAGCAGCCGCTGAGAGAGATCGAGCCGTCCCTGCGACTGGGCTCGCCACGCCCTCGCGAACGCGACGCGCCCTGCGACGAGCGGCTCCTCGGAGAACCGATCCGCGACCTCGTCGAGGAAGTCGTAGAGCTTCCCGGCGCGCCCGCTCACGCCGGCGTACTCGAGGAGCATCGCCGCCCGCGCGGAGGCGATCAGCTGGGCCTCGCTCGGCGCGGGGGAGATGCGCTCGACGAGCTGATCCGCGAACGCGGCGAGCTCCCCGAGCCTCCGCAGGCGGCTCGCCGCTACGACCGCGACCCCGATCGCCTCGAACCACCTCGCCTGCGCCGCGCCCGCGAGCGGCTCGAGCACACCGAGCGCGGCCTTCGCCGATTCGAGCGCGCCCGAGTAGTCGCCGCGCTGCCGGTGCGACTCTGCGACGGCGTGGAGGAGCGCCCCCTGCGTCGACTTGTCCGGCCCCGCCTTGAGGCCTCGCTCCGCGATCGTCGCCGCCCTCGTGAAGTCCCCCTCGAGGAGCGAGCGATCGGCGGCCTTGAGGAGGTGAGGCGCGGCCGCGGGCCCTCGCCGAGCGGCCTCGAAGCGCTCCGCGAGCACGAGCGGGTCGTGCTCACCCACGCGCTCCAGCCATCGACCTACGATCTCGTGGCCACGCTCGAGGTCCTCGCTCGAGAGGGATCTCGAGGCGGCCTGGCGCATCCCCTCGTGTCGGAAGGCGAGCTCGCGGTGGCCGTCGTAACGAGAGAACGCTCGCTCCTCGAGCCACCCGAGCCGGACGAGCTCGTGGCATGCGCCGTCGACGATCGCGCCGTCCATCCCGCCGAGAAGGTCGCGCACGGCGTCGGCGTGGAACGTGAGCCCCACGATGCTCGCCGCCTTCAACACCGCCCGGAGCTCGCTCGGCAACGCGGAGAACCGCGCCTCGTAGAGCACGACGGGGGCAGCGATCGTCTCGATGCCCTGGGTGTGCACCGCATAGGCGGACGCCACCTCCTCGACGAAGAGCGGGTTGTGGGCGCTCGCGAGGACGATCGCGTCGAGCTCCTCGCTCGTCCCTCCCTTACCGATGATCCCTCGCGCCAGCATTCGGATGGATCCGTCGTCGAGCGGCCCGAGGCGGAGCTCGCTCCGCGTCGAGTCGGCGAAGGAGGCGGCGAAGTCGGACGCGGTCCGGGGCCGGCCGATGACCCACGCGGCGAGGGCGACGTCACGCAGCTGCCCGACCACGCGGCCGACGAGCTCGAGGGACGCGACGTCGGCGTCGTGGGCGTCCTCGACGATGACGACCACGGTCGACGCGCGCGCCTCCGCGGAGAGGAACACCCCGAGCGCGTTGCGGAGGCGATCCCCCATGAGGGCGTGATCCCGCAGCGCCGCGTCCAGCGCCGGATCCGCGCCCTCGAACGAGACCCCGGCCGCGTAGCCGAGGAAGCGCGCGACGTGCATGGCCGAGTCCGCGGAGACCGTCCTCGACACACGCGCCAGCAGCTTGCGTCGATCGATCTCTGCCCCCTCTGCGAGGACGCCGGCCGCCTTCCGCACCATCGCGCCCAGCACGCGGAGCGGGATGTCTCGGCGGGCCATATCCCCGCGCGCGGCGAGGACGGTGAGGCTCTGGGTGCGCTGTCCGAGGACGCGGAGCGCCTCTTGGCGCAGCCGGCTCTTGCCGATGCCGGGCTCCCCCGTGACGACGATCGATCCCGGCGCGCGGCCGGCGAAGATGCGGAGCGACTCCTCCACGAGGGCGTCTCGCTCCGCGTCTCGCCCGAGGAACGGCGTCGGGCGACCGAGTACGGGCCTCGCGAGATCGAGGGCGTCGAGCTCGGTCGTGATGGCCGTCCTCCCCACGACGCGCCTCCGCTCGAAGCGGCTCGGCAAGAGGCTCGCCGTCACGTCGTCCACGAGCACGGAGCCGTTCGGCCACGTCGAGGGGGCGGTGCTCGCCCGCTCGATCGCCTCCGTCACGCTCCCACGCTCCGCGTGCACCATGGCGAGAGAGGCGCGGAGCATCGGGATCTTCGTGAGGAAGAGGGCGGCGCGAGCCGCGACGACGGCCTGATCCTCCGCCGCCATGCCCTCGGAGGGAAACGTCACCACCGCCCCGTGACCGAGCCGCGCCGCCACGCGCGCGCCGAAGCTCCCCACGATCCCGTCGACCTTCGCCTCGATCGCGTCGTCGTCGTTGGTGAACCACGCGATGACGAGCACGGCGGCGAGGCCGCGCTCCGCCTGCGAGATCGGAAACGCGGACGCGGGCCGCCCGGGCGCGGCGGGGGAGGCCGCGGCCGCGTCGAGGAGATCCAACAGGGCACGCGCGTCGAGGGGCCGGAGGCTCCGCTCCTTCGTCATCGCGCGCCGCACCACCGACAAGAGTGACGGGGGCGCCGTCGGGCAGATGGGACCGAGCGGCTCGGGCTCCTCCAGCACCACCTTCGTCAGGACCTGGATCGCGTTCGCGCCGCGGAACGGAGCCTTGCCAGCGAGGGCGTGATAGAGCACGCAGCCGAGGGCGAACACGTCCACGCGCGGGTCGGGGACATCGCCCCGAATCTGCTCGGGGGCCATGTACCCCGGCGTCCCCACGACCTGGCCGTCGGCCGTGAGCACCATCGCCCGCGGCCGGCGCGCGAGCCCGAAGTCGACGATTTTTGCTCGGTCGACGCGCCCGTCGACGAGGAACAAGTTGTCCGGCTTCACGTCGCGATGGACCATCCCCGCCCGGTGCACGACGTCGAGCCCCTGGGCGACGCGTCGCGCGAGGACGAGCACCTCGGCGGGATCGACGGGCCCGCGCGACAGCCGCTTGCCGAGATCCTCCCCTTCCAGCCACTCCATCGCGATGTAGGGCCGTCCGTCCGGGATCTTCCCGTGGGCGACGTAGCGGACGATGGCGTCGTGATCGAGCGACGCGAGCAGCACCGCCTCGCGTTCGAAGCGCGCGTCGTCGAGCACGCCTCGGTGGAGGACCTTCAGGGCGACGCGCTTGCCCGTGACGCGGTCGAGTGCAAGATAGACCCCGCCCATGCCGCCGGAAGCGACCACGCGTTCCACCTGGAACCGGTCGGGCACCACGAGCGCCTGCGACGACATGGCCAAGACGTGATGTATCCGCGAAAGACGGCCGACGCATGGTGAAAGTCACCGGGCCCTACGAGATCATCCCGGGCGTCGCGCCCAAGCGGCACGTCCGGGTGTACGAGCCTCGACGTGCGCGCGAAGGCGATCGTCCCGCCCTCGTCCTCTTCGACGGCCAGAACGTCTTCGACGACGCGCCGAGCTTCGCGGGGGGCTGGCACGCGCACCGCACCGTCGAGCGGCTCGCGAAGTCGGTCGCGCCCCCGGTCGTGCTCGGGATCGATCACGGCCACGAGCACCGCATCTCGGAGCTCTCGCCGTTCGACTTCGGCTCGACGCGCGGCTCCCTCGGCAACCTCCTCGACTGGATCGCGCGCTGGCTCCTTCCAAAGCTGCGAAAGGAGCACCACCTCACGAGCGACCCCGCGCGCACCGTGATCGGGGGCTCGTCGATGGGCGGCCTCGCCGCGCTGTACGCGCACCTCGCGCGGCCCGACGTCTTCGGAGGCGCGATCGCGATGTCCCCTTCGCTCTGGGTCGGACGCGGCGCGATCATGCGCTTCGCGGAGCGCCATCCCCCTCGGGCCGGAGGGCGCATCTACCTCGACGCCGGCGCGAAGGAGGCGGGGGGCCGCATGCTCCAAGCCGCAGAGAAGATGGCGTCGATCCTCGGGGAGAGCGAGGCCTCCATCAGGTTCGTCGCCGACGCGCGGGGCCAGCACCGCGAGGCGGACTGGCGGCGGCGGCTGCTTGGGGCGATGCGGTTCCACTTCGGGACGAGCCGCGCTCGCCGGTGACCGCTCGCCGCGGGAGGTCGAGCGGCCGCGGGCACTCGCTTCGCAGCTTGCACGTCTTGCAGCGCCGCCCCTCCCAGATCGCGTCGAGCTCCCCCTGCATTCGATCGAGCAGCACGTCGTCGCTGGTGAGGATCCCCGCCTCGAAGTTCCGACGCTCCTCCCCCTTCGCGCCGATCCCCGCCCCCGTGAAGTTCGCCGAGCCGAGGTAGAGCAGCCGCCCGTCGATCGCGATCATCTTCATGTGGTTGCGGATGCACTGGGCGAGCTTCACCCCCCGCGCCTTCGTTCCCCGACCGAGGCGCGCCGTGAGCGCCCGCGACGGAGGCCCCGCGTGCAGCACGCGGACGTCGACCCCTCGCCCCGCGAGCTCCCCGAGCTCGTCGAAGAGGCTCGCGAAGCGCCCGCGGGCCCGCTCCCTCGTTCCGACCCGCGCCTCGACGTGGACGTCCTTCAGGTTGGCGGTCGCGATCCACACACTGACCCACGCCTCACGGATGGCCCAGACGACGCGGTCATAGTGGTCCTTGCCCCACACGAGGACGAGCGGGACGGAGCGCTCCGTCACGCGGAGCCGCCCTCGGCGCGCGCTTTCTCGGGGCCCGCCTCCGGAACGACGTCGTGCATCTTCGTGTAGTCGATCACGCGGGTCGTGTCGGGGTCGACGCTGATGATGTCGGCGAAGCGAGCGTTCTCGACGATGTCCTCGAGCCCGTAGTTTTGCCGGGCGTGGATCGTCGCCGCGATCGTCTCGTCGAGCCCGGTGAGGGTGAGGAGGATGAGCGCGTTCTTCTCCTTCAGCCGCGCGATCGCGCCCGGCTCGTAGAACGGGCTCTTCTCGTCGATCCGGTGGGAGGCCGTCCAGCTGAGCCGAAAGAACGGGTTGCTCTCGCGCACGAGGGGGAGGGAGACGGGCGTCCTCATCCGCTCCCCTTCCCTCGTCACGATGTCCATCAACAAGACCGCCTTCAGGGAGGCTTCGGTGATGGTGTTGTGCCTCGCGTTCGCCATGCGGAACATCAAGTAGCGCTCGCCGTCGCGCCGACCGATCACGGCCTTGTTCGTGAACATGACGCGGGACGTCGGCCGCGCGAACTTGGCGAAGGTGATCCCGGTCATGATCGCGAGGCTGAGCAGACCGACGAGCGACTCCAGCGTCACCATCAGGTTCGCGTAGGTGGTCGCGGGGGCATACACGCCGAACCCGATCGTCCCCATCGTCTGGACGCTGAAGAAGAACGCGTCGGGGAAGCTGCCGGCGCGCGCCCCCGTGATCGAGCCCGGCTGGAGCAGGTACAGCACCGCGAAGAGCGCGTTCGCGGCGAAATAGGCGACGCCGGCCCCCAAGAAGAAGAGCCACCAGGGGGCGACGAGCACCCGGTGATAGAGGTCCTCGAACACGGCGGTGCGGAGCCCTCGCGTCCGCACCGCGAAGAGATCGGTCCTTCGAGCGGTTGCCACGAGCGCCGAGCCTAACGCTGCCGACCGGAGATTCGTGCCTGGATCTGCTCCGGCCTCGTTGTATGAGGGCGCGATGGAGACCCGCCTCACCGATCTCGAGATCCGGTACACTCACCTCGAACGGCTGGTCGAGGAGCTCTCCCAGGTCGTCCATGACCAGGGTCGCACCATCCAGGATCTGGAGCGGCGCACCGCGGATCTCGAGCGCCGCGTCCGCTCCGTCGAGGATCCCATCCCCGACGAGCCCCCTCCCCACTACTGACGCTTGGGCTTCGGCTTGCCCGCGACCTTGGGGGGAGGCTTCGGCAAGTCGGCCGCTTTGCAGCACCGGAAGCCGGTCGAATAGTCGTGATAGCTCGGCTCGTGGGCCACGGTGATGAACGAGCATCCCGGGCCGTGCTCGCTCGTCGTGCTGTAGAAGCCGCCCATGAACACGCCATTGCCGACCTGCCATGGCTGCTTGCGGCGCTCCACCTTCTCCTCTTCGAGCTTCTGCATCAGGTCTTCATCGACGTTGTCGCTCACCCACTCGTGGAGGTTGCCGACCATGTCGAAGACGCCCAGCTCCGTCCCGCACTCGTCGTACTCGCCCGCCTTGGCGAGGAAGCCCGCGGTCTTGTTGAGCTCCGGGCTATTGAAATGGTCCTCGTATTTGAAGCCCCCGGTCGGGTGCTTGAACATCTGCGACAAGAGGTGAATCTTGCCGGAGTTGCAGGCGCCCTTCTTCGCTCGCTGGCCATAAGGATAGGTGGCGAAGCCCTTGCCCCGGCACGCTCGCTGCCACTCCCCCTTCGAGCACAGGCGCTTTCCCGCCTCTGCGCACGCCGCCTTCGACTCGACGCGGCTGATGTACCCCTGCGGGAAAGCTCCCTTCTCGTTCGCGGCCACGTACGTCACGCCCTTCACCGGGCGCTCGTAGTACGGGTGGTTGACGAGCCGCCCGTCCGGCGACCGCTCCTTCAAGAACGCCTCGAATCGATCGACGCAGAAGCGCCCGACGAGGACCATGTCGTCCGGGCAGGGCGGAGGCGGCTCGCCGGCGGCGGCGGAGCCGGTGCTCGCCACCGCGATCGCAGACGGCGATCCGACCGCCGAGGGGATGCCGGACAGGGACGGAGGCGTGAACGGGGGCGCTTCCATCGACGAAGCGGCCGACACGGGGGCGGTCGTGGAAGCGGGGACGGCCGGCGTCGGCGAGGGGCCCGCGCTGCTCGACTCCGCGGCGTGCGCGGCCGGCGGCGCGCTCGAGCGATCGTCGGCGACCGAGCACGCCGCCACCGCCGCGAGCGCGAACGGACCCACCCAGCTCCTGCTCCTCCAAGAAAGTCCGCTCAAGGCTCGCGCTCCCTCGACCCCAATACGCTCGCGGCGAGCGGAACGCTTCCACGATCTCGCACGAGGTCCTCGGGGCCCGCCTGCTCGACGAGCTCCGCGAGCGCCGCGTCCACCGCTTCGAGCGACGTGCGCCTCGGATCCGCGGCTTCGACCAGGATCGCCTTCGCCCAAACGCGCGGGCCCTCCGCCGCGACGTGCTCGTAGAGGGCGTGGCCGAACACGACCCCCAAGATCGCTCCCTCCCGCGCGAGCTCGCGGAGCCGATCCTCCCCTCGCTCCTCCGAAGCGGCGCGCGCCTCCGAGACGACCGCGGACGCGCACAAGAGGGCCACCCCTCCCTCGTCGATCATCGCGATCGCGTCCTGCTCCTTCGATCGATGGGGGACCGCTCGCTCGCCACGCTCGTCGAAGCGCGCCGCGACGAGCCGCCGCTGTCGCGCGTGCACCGCCCGCTTCGCGCGCGGGAAGCGGGCGAACACGAGGGCGTTCATCAGGTCGTGCAGCGACCCGGGCCGCGTCGGGACCTCGCCGCGCTCGATGATCACCGCGTCGTAGAGGTCGTGCAGCGGCCGCGGCCGGCCGCGCCTCCCGCGCGGCGCTTGCTCGACGAAGCGCACCCCCGCGCGGGGGGCGAGCGCCGCGTCGACGTCGGCGACCTCCGGGAAGCCCTCCCCTGCGCCGAGCGCCTCGAGCCCGGCGGCGATCGGCCACGCGAGGCCCGAATGGACCAGCCGCTCGCGAATCGTCGCGAGCGAGAGCTCAGGGGAGCGTCGCGCTCGGGCCACGGCTCGAGTGTACGTCGCCGACGATCTCCGTGCCGATGCCCCGGTCGGTGAAGATCTCGAGCAGGATCGCGTGCTCCATTCGACCGTCGACGATGTGCACCTTTCCCACCCCCGCCCCGAGCGCCTCGAGCGCGCACCGCACCTTCGGGATCATCCCCCCGTTGATCACGCCGCGGTCGAGCCAGGCCGAGATCGTCGCCCGGTCGAGCGACGGCTGCAGGTGCCCCTGGTCGTTCCGCACCCCCTCGATGTCGGTCATCAGGACGAGCTTCTCGGCGCGCAGCGCTCCTGCCACCGCGCTCGCGACGAGATCCGCGTTCACGTTCAGGGCCGCCCCCCTCTCGTCCACCGCGATGGGCGCGATCACGGGGATGAACCCGCCCTTCACGAGCGAGCCCAGGAGCTCGGTGCGCACCTCACCCATCTCGCCGACCCGGCCCGGATCGACCATCGCCCCCTTCTTCGTCCGCAGCTTCTCCACCTTCTTCGCCCGGAGCATCCCGTCGGCGCGCCCCGAGAGCCCCACCGCGCGCCCGCCGTACTCCGCGATCAGCGAGACGATCTGCCCGTTGATGCGCCCCGAGAGCACCATCTCCACGACGTCCATCGTCCGTTCGTCGGTCACGCGAAGGCCATCGATCCGCTCCGACTCCACGCCGAGGGCGGCGAGCATCGCGTCGATCTGCGGCCCCCCACCGTGCACGACGATCGGGTGGATGCCGACGAACTTCATCAGCGCCACGTCGCGCGCGAAGCTCGCGGCGAGGGCCGGCTCCGTCATCGCGTGACCGCCGTACTTCACCACGAACGTCGCGCCCGAGAACCTTCGAATGTAAGGCAACGCTTCCTGGAGGATGTTCGCCTTCTCGATGAGCTCG
>WBZT01002337.1_pt1 | contig 13277 bp, 13 predicted proteins | sample 5204241 | NCBI WGS metagenome assembly WBZT01 (sample SAMN12344358, study PRJNA552823) | activated sludge metagenome | biome: Activated sludge suspended growth; feature: Nitrification reactor; material: Wastewater; isolation source: activated sludge from nitrification reactor of wastewater... | reverse complement strand
CCTCGACCGTGTAGAAGATGTAGGCGGGCCCGGAGCCGGAGATCGCGGTCACCGCGTCCTGCATCTTCTCGGGCACCTCGACCACCTTGCCCACGCAGGCCATGAGCCGTACCGCCAGCGCGACGTGTTCGGGCGTGCAATGGGCCCCCGGGGAGACCGCGGACATCCCCTCGTCGACCAGCGCCGGTGTGTTCGGCATGACGCGCACGACGGGGATCCCATCAGGTAGGAGCGCCTCGAGCGACGCGGTCGTCACACCTGCGGCCAGCGATACCACCAATGCGCTGGGCTTCAGGTCGCCGGCGATCTCGTCGACCACCGTGAAGATGTCTTGCGGCTTGACCACCAGGACGACCACGTCCGCCTCTCGGGCGGCCTCCGTGTTCGTCGCCGTGTCCACGCCGTACCGATCCTTGAGTTCGGCCACGCGGTCCTGTCGCTTGTCCGCGACCACGAAGGTGTCACCCATGCGATCCCCGCGGAGCAACCCCGACAGCAGTGCTTCACCCATGACGCCGGCCCCGATGACCGCAACCACACCCATGGCGCACACCGTACTGCAGCGCGGGTGTGCTCAGACGACCGTACTGACGATCGCGCAGTAGCAGACGATGGTCAGCAGGTCCTGGATCACCGTGGCCAGCGGCCCCGAGCCGTACGCGGGATCCCGGCCGAACCGGGACAGGACGTACGGCAGGACCATCGCCACCACGCTGGCCACGGCGCACGAGACGAACAGGGCCAGTCCGACCGCGAGCATGATCTGCGCGTCGCCGAAGAACACGATCCCGAGCGGGATGAACAAGGCGGCCACGAGGGTTCCGATGATCAGCCCGGTCAGCGATTCTTTGGGTGCCACCTGCCGCACCCCGACACCGACGCTCAGACCCCGCACGACGACCGTCTCCGTCTGGGTGCCGACCGCATCGGCCATGTACACCACCCCCGGCAGGAAGTACGCGAGGATGACCTGGCGGCTGATCGCATCCTCGTAACCCGCCACGACGAAGGCCGACAGCATCGCGCCCACCAGGCCGACGAGCAGCCAGGGGATGCGGTGCAGCACACGCCGCCGCACGGACTCGATGGTCGCGGTCCGGACCTGTTGGGTGTCGTGGACCACCCCGGCCAGGCGGGAGAGATCCTCCTCGTGCTCCACGAAGAGCACTTCCAGCATGTCGGCCGGGGTGACGACCCCGAGTAGATGCCCGGTGTCGTCCACCACCGCCAGCACCCGGTGTCCCTTACGCACCATCTCCCACGCGGCGACCTCCTGATCGGTGTCGCGGTGCACCGTGACGGCCGGCCGCATGAGGGAGGCCATCGTCCGCGGTCCGGGGGCGGGGAGCAGGTCTTCGATGGCGACCGTCCCCGCGAGCACGTCCCCGTCCATGATCGCCACGACGCACACCCACGAGTGGCGCTGGTCGGTGAGCCGTGCGCGGACCTGTTCGGCGGTCTCGTCGGGGTGTGCGCGGGGGATGTCGGACGTGGCCCGCGCGAGCACCGACTCCGGAGCCGCGATGGTGTCGCTCATAGTGCCAGTGTGCTCCCGGGGTGCCTGGTTGCGCCCCGGGTTGAATCCCGGCCCGCGCGCGACGATTGTGGATACCGTGTCGAGCATGAGCCACCGCGTCGCCTTCGTGTGGGATGACGCCCTGCGGCACTACGACTTCGGCCCGGGGCACCCCTTGGCGCCGGTCCGTGTGCAACTGGCCTACCGGCTCTCGCGGGACTTCGGTCTGCTCGACGACCCCAACCTGACGATGATCGCTCCCACGGCGCTGCCCGACGGGCTGTTGCACAGTGTGCACGCGCCGGAGTTCGTGACCGCCGTGCAGCAGGAGACGGCTGGCAGTCACGGCCTCGGCACCGATGACGTGCCCACCTTCGCAGACATGCACGAACACTCCGAGCGGGTCTGTGCGGCCTCGCTCGCGGTCACACAGGCCGTGTACCGGGGGGAGGCCGATCACGGTGTGAACTTCGCGGGCGGACTGCACCACTCGATGCCGGATCGGGCCTCCGGGTTCTGCGTCTACAACGACCTCGCGGTGAGTATCAAGTGGCTGCTCGACCAGGGTGTGGAGCGGATCGCCTACGTCGACGTCGACGTCCACCACGGCGACGGGGTCCAGCAGCACTTCTGGGACGACCCGCGGGTGCTGACCATCTCGATCCACGAAAGCCCCCGCACGCTGTTCCCCGGGACCGGGTGGCCCACCGAGATCGGCGGCGAGGGTGCGGAGGGCACCGCCATCAACGTCGCCCTGCCGCCGGGTACGGCCGACAACCACTGGCTGCGGGCGTTCGATGCCATCGTGCCGCCCGCCCTGCACGCTTTCCAGCCGCAGTTCCTGGTCTCCCAGCAGGGGTGTGACAGTCACTACGCGGATCCGCTGGCCCATCTCTCGCTGAGCCTCGAGGGTCAACAGATGTCCTACCACGCCCTGCACCGGCTGGCCCACACCTACTCGGAGGGCCGCTGGATCGCCACCGGCGGGGGCGGCTACGAGTGGGTGGACGTGGTGCCGCTGGCCTGGACCCACCTGCTGGCCGAGGCGCTCGACCGTCCTATCGCCCCGACGGAAGCCACCCCTGAAGCGTTCCAGGCGCTGGTCAAGAACGTCTTGCAGCGCGACCCGCCGATGGTCATGGGCAACGGCCGCGAGCCGTGGCTGCGCAGCTGGGAGACCGGCTACAACCCGGACGATCCCGTGGATGGTGCCGTCCTGGCGACCCGTCGTGCGGCCTTCCCGCATCTCGGGATCGACCCGGACCCGGATCCGATGTTCTGATCCGATTACCCTGTAAGGGATTCCAGCCAACGAGGAGGCCCGTATGGGTTCGGTGGTCAAGAAGCGCCGCAAGCGCATGGCCAAGAAGAAACACCGCAAGCTGCTGCGCAAGACCCGCGTACAGCGTCGTAACAAGAAGTAACGACGTATGGGGCAGGTCGTCCTGGTCACCGGCGTCTCCCGCTATCTGGGCGGGAGGATGGCCCAGATCCTCACGCAGGACCCAGGCGTCGACCGTGTCATCGGTGTCGACGTCGTCGCCCCGCGCCAGGAGATCGGCGGGGCGGAGTTCGTGCGGGCGGACATCCGCAACCCGATCATCGCGAAGGTGATCGAGGCGGCACAGGTCGACACCGTCGTGCACATGGGGGTGATCGCCACCCCCATGCAGGCCGGTGGCCGGATGTCGATGAAGGAGATCAACGTCATCGGCACCATGCAGTTGCTCGCCGCCTGCCAGAAGAGCCCCACGGTACGCAAGCTCGTGGTCAAGTCCACGTCCTCGGTCTATGGGGCAGGTCCGCGTGACCCGGCCATGTTCACCGAGGAGATGGAGCCCAAACACGCCCCTACCTCTGGGTGGGCCAAGGACAGCGTCGAGGTCGAGGCCTACGTGCGCGGTTTCGCGCGCCGGCGACCCGACGTGGGCGTGACCACTCTGCGTTTCGCGAACTTCTTCGGTCCCCGGGTCCAGACCCCGATGACCACGTACTTCTCGCTGCCGGTGATCCCCGTGGTCCTCGGCTTCGACGCCCGGCTGCAATTCATCCATGAGGACGACGGGCTCGACGCGCTGCGGCGCGCCACCGTCGAGGACCACCCGGGCACGTTCAATGTTGCCGGGGACGGCGTGATCCTGGTTTCGCAGGCGGCACGCAGGGTAGGCCGTCCCGTGTTCCCGATCGCCAGCCCCTTCGCGTTCGCCGTGGGCGCGACGTTCCGGCGCCTCGGCCTGGCCGACTTCTCCCCGGAACAGGTCCGGTTCCTCACCTACGGTCGGGGTATCGACACCACGCGCATGCGCACGGAGTTCGGTTTCGTGCCGCAGCACACCACCCCGGAAACGTTCGACGCGTTCGTCGAGGCCCACAACCTCAACCGGCTGCTGCCGGCCGAACGGGTGGAGAACATCGAGGACCAACTGTTGTCGCTGCTGACCGGAAAGGGTGGGGCCGGTGCCTGACGCGCGAGTGATCCCGATCAAGGGCAAAGAGACGAAGAAGAAGAAGCCCGCGAAGAAGGCCGCACCGCGGTCCGGGGCACGGGCCAGTCGGTCGAGCACCGCGCCAGCGGTCGAGCCGCAGAGCGAGGCCACGCCATTGCCGGGCACCGAGGAACACGTCGACTGGGACACCCGGGTGGCGGGTGCGCTGGCGTTCCTGCGGCGCCGGATCACCGGCGAGTACCAGGTCGACGACTTCGGCTTCGACCCGGAACTCACCGACCGCATCCTATTGGCGCCGTTCCGACCGCTGTACAAGAAGTGGTTCCGCATCGAGACCCGCGGTCTGGAGAACATCCCCGACACCGGTGGGGCGCTTCTGGTCGCCAACCACTCCGGCACCGTCGCGGTGGACTCGATGATGACCCAACTCGCGATCTGGGACCACCACCCGGCGCACCGCCACCTGCGCATGCTCGGTGCCGACTTCGTGTTCCAACTCCCAGTGATCGCGGAACTGGCCCGCAAGGGCGGCCATACGCTGGCCTGCGCACCGGATGCCGAGCGGCTGTTGTCCTCCGGCGAACTCGTCGGGGTCTGGCCCGAGGGGTTCAAGGGCGTCGGCAAGCCCTTCAGCGAGCGGTACAAACTCCAGCGGTTCGGCCGGGGTGGGTTCGTCGCCGCCGCCTTGCGCACGAAGACGCCGATCATCCCGTGCTCGATCGTGGGCGCCGAGGAGATCTACCCGATCATCGGCAACGCGAAGTTGATGGCGCGGCTGCTCGGGGCGCCGTACTTCCCGATCACGCCTACCTTCCCGTGGCTCGGGCCGCTGGGGATGGTGCCGCTGCCGAGCAAGTGGATCATCGAGTTCGGGGAGCCGATCCGCACCGATGAGTTCCCGGAGGGCGCCGCCGACGACCCGATGCTCGTGTTCGACCTGACCGACCAGGTGCGCGAGACGATCCAGCAGACCCTGTACCGGCTGCTCGTGGCGCGGCGGTCCGTGTTCTTCTAGCGGGCGCGGCGGTTTCCAGGGAGGTCAACGGGCCCTTCAGGTGAAGAAGTGGCATCTCACGTGTCACTTCTTCACCAGAACGGGAGTGGCTCCACAGCGTCGCCGGCGTTTCAGGTGCGCATCGCGCGGCGGGCCATGACCGACCCCACCGCGATCCCGGTCGCGAGTCCGGCGACCCCCACTGCTGGAGCCGTGATCTTGATGACCCGGCGGGCCGTCCGGTAGTCGCGCACCGTCCACCCGTTGCGGCGGGCATGCAGACGCAACGTGCGATCGGGGTTCACCGCCACCGGTGTCCCCACCAGCGACAGCATGGGGATGTCGTTGGCCGAGTCCGAATACGCCGCGCACCGGCTCAGGTCAAGGTTCTCGCGGGCGGCCAACTCCTGGATCGCCTCGGCCTTGGCCTCGCCGTGCAAGGGCCGGCCCTCGAGGCGGCCGGTGTAGATCCCGTTGACCTGTTCTGACACCGTGCCGAGGGCGCCTGACAGCCCGAGGTGCTCGGCGATGAGTTCGGCGAGCTCGACCGGCGCCGCGGACACCAGCCAGACCCGCTGCCCGGCGTCGAGGTGCCCCTGCGCCAGCGCGACGGTGCCCGGCCAGAACCGGTCGATCATGTACTCGTTGAAGATCTCGCGGGTCAGTTGTACCAACTCGGCCTGGTCACGGCCTTCGACGAGGGCGAGTGCCTCTTCGGTGACGTCGTGGAGGTCTTCGGCGTGTTCCTTGCCGACCACGATGAACCGGGTCTGTTTCCAGACGAAGTCGAGGATCTGCCCTTTGGACAGGTATTTGTGCTTGGCCAGGCCGCGCGCCCAGTGGAACATCGACGCCCCGTGGATGAGGGTGTTGTCGATGTCGAAGAAGGCGGCAGCGCTGGGATCGGGCTGCGCAGGCGCCGCCTCGGCGATCGGGGCGGCCTCCCACCCCGGTTCCTGAGCGTCGCTCAACTCCACCTGTGCAGGCTAGCCCACATCCAGGTGTGTAAGACTGCGAGCGTGGTGGCCAACCTTGCCGATTTGGTGCGGATCGCGGCCGATTCGCGCCCTCAGCATGCAGCTGTCGTCACCGACCAGCGCACCACCACGTGGAGCGAGGTGGACTGGCAGGTCCGTGCGGTTGCCGGAGGGCTGATCGCCCGCGGCCTACCACCCGGGACGCGGATCGGGATCCTGCAGCGCAACACTCTGGAGTTCGTCACCAGTTACTTCGGGATTCTGCGCGCGGGCATGGTGGCCGTTCCCTTCAACACCGGGTACACCGCGGCCGAGCTCGCGCTGATGCTCTCGGACGTCGACGTCCAGCTCGTGCTCGCCGATCCCGATGTCGCGCAGGTGCTCGACGGACTCGACGTCGACGTGATCCGCGCCGGCAGCGAGGACTGGCGCAGGTTCACTGTCGGAAGCGCCGCGTTGCCCACCGATCCGACCGATCCGGAATCCCTGGCGGTGCTGCTGTTCACGTCCGGCACCACGGGCCGTCCCAAGGCCGCCATGCTCACCCACCGGGCCCTGGCCGCGAACCTCGACCAGCTCAGCGCGCTCACCGACCCGCCGGCCATGACCCCGGACGATGTGGTGCTGTGCGTCCTGCCGCTGTTCCACATCTACGCGCTCAACGCCACCTTGGGCATGGTCGCCCGCAATGCCGCGACGATCGTGCTGACGCAGCGCTTCGAACCCATCGCAGCGCTCGCAGCGATCGACAAGCACCGCGTCACCAATGTGGCGGGCGCGCCGCCGATGTACGTTGCCTGGTCCGCCCAGGAGGGGCTCGGTGAGGCGCTGGCAGGGGTCCGGCTGCTGGTCTCGGGTGCTGCCGCTCTGCCGCGCAACGTCATGGAGCAGTTCGAGACCTTGGCCGGCCAGCCGATCTGGGAGGGCTACGGCATGACCGAGTGTTCCCCGGTCATCACCGCCTCGCTGGTCTCGGGGACGCCCAAGCCCGGGTTCGTCGGGCAGCCACTGCCCGGTATCGAACTCGAATTGCGAGACGAGGACGGCGATCCGGTGGAAGACGGTGACCCAGGGGAGATCTTCGTCCGCGGCGCGAACGTGTTCAGTGGGTACTGGCCGGAAGGTTCGCAGGGCCCGGATGAGGAGGGCTGGTTCGCCACCGGCGATGTGGCCTACGTCGACGAGGACGGCGATCTGCGACTCGTCGACCGGCGCCGTGAGTTGATCATCGTCAGCGGCTTCAACGTGTACCCGCGCGAGGTTGAGGACGCACTGCTCGGCATGGAGGGCGTGCTGGAGGTGGCGGTCATGGGGGTGAGCCACCCTTACACCGGTGAGGCAGTGAAGGCCTTCGTGGTCGCCGACCCCGGGACGCAGATCACCGGTGAGGACGTGGTGGCGTTCGCCCGTGGGCGGATCGCGCGTTTCAAGTGCCCCACCATCGTCGAGGTGGTCGACGACCTGCCGCACTCGGTCACCGGCAAGGTGTCCAAGGGTCGTCTGCGTGAGGACTGGGGGGTGACCTCGCTCTGAGCGCGCGGGTCATCCTGGTCGGCAAACCCGGCTGCCATCTGTGCGATGTGGCGCGGGAGGTCATCGAAGTGGTGTGTGCCGAGGCCGACGCCGACTGGACCGAGGTCTGGATCACCGACGACCCGCGCCTGGCGCAGCGGTACGCCGATCAGATCCCGGTGGTTCTGGTGGACGGACGGGTGCACGACATCTATCGGGTGAATCCCGAGCGGTTGCGGGCGGCACTCGAGGCGTGAGCGTACGGCGCAGCCGCCCCCACCAACCAGTTCAGGACGACGGCGACCTGAGGCGTCCGACGCGAGCCCGTTAAGCGGACGTGGGAGTCCGCATAGCAGTTTGGGCGTGCTTGTGAAATCGGTAGCATGGAGATCCCGGCTCCCCACGACGAAACGGTGACAGGTGTCCCTTCCGCGACTTCGACGACGCGAACTCCCGGATGCCACGATCGCCCGTCTCCCGCAGTACATCCGGTGCCTGTCGCAGCTGGAGAACGCGGGACTGCAGACCGTCCACAGCGCCGACCTCGCCTCGCATGTGGGTGTCAGTGGCGCGGTGGTGCGCCGGGACCTCAGCTATGTCGGAAGCTACGGCACGCGTGGTCTCGGCTACCCGGTGTCCGAGTTGCGGGACAGCGTGAACCGGGCGCTCGGCCTGGCCACCGAACACCGCATGGTCGTCGTCGGGGTCGGTCACATGGGGCGTGCCATCGCCGGCTACACCGGCTTCGCCGAGCGCGGGTTGCGGGTGGTGGGCCTGTTCGACGTGGACCCCGAACTCATCGGGTCCAAGGCCGGCAACCCGGCCCTGGAACTGGTGGAGATCATGCCGCTGGCGGACATGGCGGATTTTGTGTCCGCCAACGACGTCGCGATCGCGGTCATCGCCACACCGGCCGACGCCGCACAGTCGGTGGCCGACATGCTGGTCGGTGCGGGTATCACGAGCATCCTCAACCTGTCTGCAGTGCATCTGAGCGTCCCCGACGCCGTGGTGGTGCGCCCGGTGGACCTCGCCACCGAGATCCAGATCCTCGCTGTCCACGCCGCCGCCCGGGAGCGCCGATGAGTCTGCTCGTCATGGGGATCAGTCACCACAGCGCGCCGATGGACGTGCTGGAGAAGGTCGCGACCATCGATGCCGAAGAGACCCTGCCGGTGCTCGGCTCCGGGGAGGCGGTGGGCGAGGTGCTCCTGCTGTCCACCTGCAATCGCATCGAGGTCTACACCGAGGTCTCCCGGTTCCACGCCGCGGTCGAGTCCCTGACCGCGGTCCTGGCCAAGCATGCCGGCCTCAGCGCCGACCACCTCTCGAAGTACCTGTACGTCCACTACGAGGACTCGGCGGTGCGTCACGCCTTCCGGGTGGCCAGTGGTCTGGACTCGATGGTCGTCGGGGACGAGCAGATCCTCGGGCAGTTCCGGGAGGCGTTCAAGGCCGCCGTCGACCAGGGGCAGGCGGGTCGCAGCCTGCACGATTTGGCGCAGAATGCGCTTCGGGTGGGCAAGCGCGTCCACACCGACACGGGGATCGGACGCCACGGCGCGTCGGTGGTGGAGGTCGCCCTCGCGGAAGCGGCGCGGCATCACGGGTCGCTCGCCGGTCGCCGGGTCGTGGTCATCGGCTCGGGGTCGATGTCCTCGCTGGCGGCGACTGTCGCGTCGGCCGCCGGCGCCGGGGTCACGATCGTCGGGCGCACGGCTGCCTCCGTGCACCGACTCGCCACGGCCGTCAACGGCGAAGGGGCCCACCTTGTGGACCTCGACGCACACCTGCGGCACGCCGACGTCGTCGTGAGTGCGACCGGTGCCACCGGTCTGCTCATCACCAAGGACCACCTCGAAGCAGTCCTGGGCGACGATGCGGACCTTTTCGTCTGCGATCTGGCACTCCCGCACGACACCGATCCGCAGATCGCGCAGATCCCCGGGGTGGCCCGGCTCGACCTCGCGGGGATCGCCGAACTCCCGCAGGCCAGGATCGCGGGGGAGAGCGTCACCTCCGCCGAGACCATCGTGATGGAGGCGACCGCCGAGTACATCGCCCGGCAGATGAGCGCCAAGGTCGAGCCGGTGGTGGTCGCACTGCGCTCGCGCGCGGAGTCCGTGGTCGAGGAGGAGTTGCAGCGCATGCGGCTACGCAACCCGGACCTGACCGACGACCAGTTCGCAGAGATCGCACGCGCGATGCGCCGGGTGGTCGCCACGCTGCTGCACACCCCCACCGTGCGGATGAAGGAGTTCGCCGTCGATCCCGGAGGCGACCGGTACGCAGCGGCTCTGCACGCGCTGTTCGATCTGGACCCGACCGCGGTCACCGCACTCACCGACAACCCCGGTGGGAGCCCGCGTGCCTGAATTCACCGTGGCCACTCGGGCCAGTGCGCTTGCGCGTGCGCAAACGGGCTGGGTGCGGGGCCATCTGTCACGTCTGCTCGGTGCCGAGGTCGGCGAGGTGCTCGTCACCTCGGAGGGCGATGTCTCCGATGCTGCCCTGACCTCCTTCGGTGGCCAGGGGGTCTTCGTCGCGCGGGTGCGGGAGGCCGTCATCGAGGGCCGCGCCGACGCGGCGGTGCACTCGATGAAGGATCTACCCACCGCTGTGGACGACCGCACGGTCGTGGCTGCAGTGCCACCGCGCGAGGACACCCGCGATTTCCTCGTCACCACCCATGGCGGTCTGGACCTCCTGCCGCCCGGGGCCTCGGTCGGCACGGGGTCTCCGCGCCGCGTTGCCTACCTCCGTCGGCGGCGGCCGGATCTGAAGGTGGTCGCGATCCGCGGCAACGTCGACACCCGGGTCGCACGGGTCACCGACGGCGACCTGGACGCAGTGGTCGTCGCCTCGGCGGGTCTGCGTCGCCTCGGGGCCACGCCTCCGGGGGTTCCGCTCGAGGCCGACGAGATGTTGCACGCCGTGGGACAGGGCGCGCTGGCCGTGGAAATGCGGTCGGACGATCCGCGCCTGCCTGCGGTTGCCGCACTCGACGATGCGGGCACCCGGGCCGAAGTCACCGCCGAACGCGCCTTGCTCGCCGGACTTAGGGCAGGATGTAGCGCGCCTGTGGCGGCGGCCGCCAGCGCCGCGGGTGATCACGTCGACCTGCGGGCGGCCGTGCTGTCGCTGGACGGCTCACAGATGTACGAATGCACGATGACAGGTCCTCTGTCCGATGCCGAGGGTGTCGGACGACGGGCCGCTGAGCTCCTGATCGGCCAAGGGGCCGCTCAGTTGTTGGGAGATATGAGATGAAGAACCGCAAGCCAGTGCCCGCCGTGGCCCTCATCGCAGGTGGTGCCGGCGACCGCGAGTTGCTGAGCGTGCGCGCTGCCGCGATGCTCGACAGCGCCGACGTCGTGGTCTGCGACCCCGAGGTGGTGAGTCTGCTCGCTGGGCGTGAGGTCGAGGTGCTCGACATCCCGACGGCGCCGACCGACGCCGCGGCGGTGGCCAAGGCCCTCACCGAGCAGGCGCGCGCGGGCCGCCACACCGTGCGGATCTTCGCCGGCGACCCGATCATCGACGGTCGCGTGCTCGCTGAGGCGAAGGCCCTCCACCGCTCCAAGGTGCCCTTCGAGATCCTGCCGAGTGCGGCGGGTGTGTCCGGTGTGGCGGCCTACGCCGGCATCGGACTCACCGGACCCAAGGCCAAGCAGCTGCGGGTCGTCGACCTGCTGTCCGGGGAGGTCGACACCGAGACGTTCATGGACACGTCCGCCACACTCGTGATCCGCAACGCCGCCGACTCCGCCGCGGGGATCGCCAAGGCCGCCCTGGCCGCGGGGCGCACCCCGAGCACCGGTCTGGTGATCGTGCGGGCCGGAACGACTGTCGAGCAGCAGACGCTGATCACGACGCTGGGCGATGCTGCCGCCGACATCAAGGCGGCCAAGCTCACCGGGAACGGCGACGTGTTCCTCGGCGATGGGGTGGCCTCCGCCGGTGCCCTCGGCTGGTTCGAGAGCCGCCCGTTGTTCGGCTGGCGGGTGCTCGTCCCGCGCACGAAGGATCAGGCGGGGGAGTTGTCGGCCAGACTGCGCCTGTTCGGTGCGGTCCCGGTCGAGGTGCCGACCATCAGTGTGGAACCGCCGCGGACCCCGCAGCAGATGGAACGTGCGATCGAGGGCATCGAGGCCGGGCGGTACCAGTGGATCGCGTTCACAAGCGTCAACGCCGTGCGGGCCATCCGCGAGCGGTTCGAGCAGCGTGGCCTCGACGCGCGGCACCTCGCCGGTCTGAAGATCGCGGCGATCGGTGAGACGACGGCCGAGGCGCTGCGTGACTTCGGCGTGCGGGCGGACCTCGTGCCGCCGGTGGAGAGCCAGTCGTCGGCCGGCCTGCTCGAGGTGTGGCCCGAGCGCGACCCGGAACTCGACCCGATCGGGCGGGTGTTCCTGCCCCGCGCGGACATCGCGACCGAGAAGCTCGTGGCCGGTCTCGAGGACCTCGGCTGGGAGGTCGACGACATCACGGCGTACCGCACGGTGCGTGCCGCGCCGCCGGCCGCCGAGATCCGCGAGGCGATCAAGACCGGCGGCTTCGACGCGGTGGTCTTCACCTCGTCGAGCACTGTGCGCAACCTCGTCGGGATCGCGGGCAAGCCGCACGCATCGACGGTGATCGCGGCGATCGGCCCGGAGACCGCGGCCACCGCGGTCGAGCACGGACTCAAAGTTGCGGTACAGCCGGGGCAGGCCAAGATCGAGCCGCTGGTGATGGCACTGGCCGAACACGGTGAGCAGCTCCGGCAGGCCGCACTGGACAACGGCGAGCGCACGTGGCGGCCGTCGAAGCGCCGCGGTGCCGGACGGCGGCGGGCGGCGGCGAAGGCATGATCCGCCCCCGGCGGCTGCGTGCCTCCGCGGCGATGCGCCGGATGGTGCAGGAGGTACGGCTGCACCCGGCGCAACTGGTGCTGCCGGTGTTCGTCGCTGAAGGCCTTGACGCCCCGCGCCCGATCTCGTCGATGCCGGGGGTCTTCCAGCACACGTTGCAGACCCTTCCCGACGTCGTGGAGCAGGCCGCGGCGGCCGGGCTCGGAGGCATCATGCTCTTCGGCGTGCCGGTGCACAAGGACGCCGAGGGTTCGGGCGCGACCGACCCGGACGGGATCCTCAGCCGTGCGGTCGGCGTCGCTGCCGAGGTGGCGGCCGGACGGCTGGTCGTGCAAGCAGACCTGTGCCTCGACGAGTTCACCGATCACGGGCACTGCGGTGTGCTCGACGGTGAGCGTGTGGACAACGACGCCACCCTTGTCCGGTACGCCCAGATGGCCGTCGTCCTGGCCCGTGCCGGCGCCGACATGGTCGGGACCAGCGGGATGATGGACGGGCAGGTGGCGGCGGTCCGGGAGGCGCTCGACGCCGAGGGGTACATCGACACGGCGATCCTGGCGTATGCCGCGAAGTACGCCACTGCCCTCTACGGGCCGTTCCGGGAAGCTGTCGACTCCTCGCTGACCGGGAACCGCCGGACCTATCAACAGGACCCCGCCAATGGACGGGAGGCACTGCGCGAGGTCCGCTTGGACCTCGCCGAAGGGGCAGACATCGTCATGGTCAAGCCCGCCTACCTCGACATCGTCTCGGCGGTGGCAGAGGTCAGCGACGTGCCCGTCGCGGTGTACCAGGTGTCGGGTGAGTATGCGATGGTCGAGGCCGCGTCGGCGCACGGATGGATCGACCGGCGGGCGACGATCACTGAGTCGCTCCTCGGGTGTGTCCGGGCGGGTGCGGACATCGTGTTGACCTACTGGGCGCTCGAGGCGGCGGGCTGGCGCGACTGATCGTGGCCGGATCGCAATCCAGCCTCGG
>WBZT01002169.1_pt2 | contig 13279 bp, 10 predicted proteins | sample 5204241 | NCBI WGS metagenome assembly WBZT01 (sample SAMN12344358, study PRJNA552823) | activated sludge metagenome | biome: Activated sludge suspended growth; feature: Nitrification reactor; material: Wastewater; isolation source: activated sludge from nitrification reactor of wastewater... | reverse complement strand
TGCCGCTCTACCTGGGCTTCTTTCAGTTCGTGCACAACGTCCGGATCCGGGGTAAAGGCTTGCTCAAACCCCTTCTGCAATTGTTGGTGGCGTAACCATGCGAACTGTCCGGAATCCATATTGAGCCTGGAATTTACCTGCGGCCACAAGGCGCGATTAACACAGGGGAACGTCATGACCGGGCAGCGTCCGCACTATCGCCAGTGACTGCATTACTATCTAGACTTCTGTCACAAGTATAGCTTCGTACTGACACCGAGTTTGCCCACTTTTCTGGGGAACCCAAAATCAAGTACCCGCCGGAATCTTCGTGCCAGCGGCTGGACGATGATTCTTTTCGGTAAGGCTTACCCAGCGGAGCAAAGCACTGGCGCCAGAAACCGCCCGGTATGACTTTCTGGATGACGGGCAATATCCTCCGGCGTACCCACCGCTATCACCTCGCCGCCACCGCCGCCGCCCTCCGGCCCCAGATCGATGACCCAATCGGCGGTCTTGATCACATCCAGATTGTGCTCGATCACCACAATCGTGTTGCCTCGATCCCGTAACTCGTGCAGCACCTTCAGCAATTGCTCGATATCGTGAAAATGCAGGCCGGTGGTCGGTTCGTCCAGAATGTACAGTGTCTGCCCAGTATCGCGTTTGGACAGCTCGCGGGCCAGCTTCACCCGTTGCGCCTCGCCGCCGGACAGGGTAGTGGCGTTCTGACCAAGCCGAATGTAGCTCAGCCCCACGTCGGTCAGCGTCTGAAGCTTGCGCGCCACCACCGGCACGGCTTGATAAAACGCCAGCGCATCCTCGACCGTCATCTCCAGCACTTCGTGAATGTTGCGGCCTTTGTAACGGATGTCCAAGGTTTCCCGGTTGTAGCGCTGGCTCTTGCACACGTCGCAAGGCACATAGATATCCGGCAGAAAGTGCATCGCCACCTGAATCACGCCATCGCCCTGACAAGCCTCGCAGCGCCCGCCCTTGACGTTGAAGCTGAAACGGCCCGGTGCGTAGCCGCGCGCCCGTGATTCGGGCACGCCGGCAAACAGCTCGCGGATCGGGGTGAACAGGCCGGTATAGGTGGCCGGATTGGAGCGAGGTGTCCGACCAATCGGACTCTGGTCGATGTTCACCACCTTATCCAACTGCTCCAACCCCAGCAGATCGCGGCACGGCGCTGGCGACTCGTTGGCATTGTTCAGGTCACGGGCGGCGTAGCAATACAGCGTGTCGTTGATCAGCGTGGACTTACCGGAGCCGGACACTCCGGTGATGCAGGTGAACAAACCCAGTGGAATCTGCACCGATAGATTCTTGAGATTGTTGCCGCTGGCGCCGACGATGCGTAACTGCTTTTTTGGATCGGGCGACGTGCGCCGGGCGGGTAATTCAATCCGCCGCTGGCCGCTGAGATAAGCACCGGTCAAGGAATCGGGATGCGCCATGATGGCGGCCGGCGTCCCCTGCGCCACCACTCGACCGCCATGCACGCCCGCGCCCGGCCCCATGTCCACCACGTGATCGGCAGTGCGGATGGCGTCCTCGTCGTGTTCGACCACGATCACCGTGTTGCCGAGATCGCGCAATCGCAACAGGCTGGCCAGCAGCCGGGCGTTGTCACGCTGGTGCAGGCCGATGGACGGCTCGTCCAGCACGTACATCACCCCGACCAGCCCGGCGCCGATCTGCGAAGCCAGCCGAATCCGCTGCGCCTCACCACCGGACAGGGTGTCGGCGCTGCGCTCCAGGTTCAGATAATCCAAGCCGACATTGACCAGGAAATTCAGCCGTTCGTCGATTTCCTTGACGATCTTGACGGCGATCTCGCCACGCCGGCCGGGCAAGGCCAAGTCGCCGAAAAAATCGCGGGCCGCGCCGATGGGCAAGGCGACGATCTCCGGCAAGCTCCGGCCGGCGACGAACACATGACGGGCGGAGCGAGTCAGCCGCGCACCCTGGCAGGATGGACAGGGCTGGCTGCTGAGGTATTTCACCAGATCGTCGCGCACCAGATTCGATTCGGTCTCCCGGTAGCGGCGCTCCATGTTGGGAATCACCCCCTCGAACGCATGACGACGATGGTGGGTTTCGCCGCGGCTGTTGCTGTATTCGAAGTCGATGGCTTCCCCGCTGCTGCCGTGCAGGATCAAGCGGCGGATTCGCTCGGACAGATCCTGGAATGGGGTGTCTACCTCGAAATGGTAATGCCGCGCCAAGGACTGGATCAGTTGAAAGTAATGGACATTGTCGCGATCCCAGCCGCGCACCGCCCCGCGCGCCAAACTCAGATGGGGATGGGCCACCACCCGTTCGGGATCGAAGAATTGTTTGACGCCCAAGCCATCGCACATCGGGCAGGCGCCGACCGGATTGTTGAAGGAGAACAGACGCGGCTCCAGCTCGCTCAGACTGTAACCGCAAATTGGGCAGGCGAAGCCGGCGGAAAACAGCAATTCGGCCCGCGTTGGTTCATCCAAAAATGCCACCCGCGCCATGCCGTCCGCCAGCCGCAGCGCGGTCTCGAACGACTCCGCCAAACGCTGGCCGAGATCATCCCGAACTCTGAAGCGATCCACCACCACTTCAATCGTGTGCTTGCGGCGCAGATCCAGGGTGGGCGGGCTATCCAGTTCCACCACCTCGCCATCGATGCGGGCACGCACGAAGCCTTGGGCGCGCAGTTCCTGCAACAGCTTGACGTGTTCGCCCTTGCGCTCCTTCACCACCGGCGCCAGCAGCATCAGTCGCCCGCCCTCGGGTAGCGCCAGCACCTGATCCACCATCTGGCTGACGGTCTGGGCATCCAGATCGATGCCATGATCCGGGCAACGTGGAATCCCGGCCCGCGCGTACAGAAGCCGCAGATAATCGTAAATTTCGGTGATGGTGCCGACCGTGGAGCGGGGATTGTGCGAGGTGGATTTCTGCTCGATGGAAATCGCCGGCGACAGCCCTTCGATATGATCCACATCCGGCTTTTCCATCAGCGACAGGAACTGCCGAGCGTAGGCGGACAGTGATTCGACATAACGGCGCTGACCTTCGGCATACAAGGTATCGAAGGCCAGCGAGGATTTGCCGGAACCGGACAGGCCGGTGATGACGATCAGCCGGTCGCGCGGCAGGTCGAGATCGACGTTTTGCAGATTATGGGTGCGCGCGCCGCGTATCTTGAGGGTGTCCATGGATGGGCGATCCGGGATGATGGCGGTTTGAGGCGGTCATGATAACGCCCGCGTATTACCCGGCAAGGCCACCCGAGACGAGCCGCGAACCACCGCCCGCTCCAGCTGATGGCATCGGCGCAAGAACCGTTTTGGTAGTCCCGCGATCTGTAGCGGCCACACCGACATTCACATGACCCGATACGGTCATGATGCGGATAGGCGTGTTACATGACCGCCTTCAGTCCCTCAACGTGGCGCGAGCGTCGCGATCAACTCATTGGCCACCTTAGCCATGGCCATGGAAGCGGCGAAGTTGAATTGGTTGATGGCGATAAACACCGCCACGCCACGCGTCGGCGCGAAGGCGATATAGCTAAAAGTGCCCTGTAGCCCGCCAGCCTTTTGCAGGATGAACGGACGGTCGCCCTCCGGCATCATGGCCACCCAGGCCAACCCCATCGCGTCCATGTGGCCAGATTCGTCCATTCCCGACACGGTCTCAAGGCCATCCCGCATGAGATACAGCGAATGATCGAGCAATCGCGCTTCCGCGCCGCTCTCGGCGAAGCGGTCGAGATGCCATTGCATCCAGCGCAAGAGGTCGTTCGGCGTGGAGTAAAGACCGCCCGCGCCGACAATAACCTCTCCGGTGGGAACGTCCGGCAATGGCTCCCCTGCAAAGCCATGACCCTGCATCAATCGCTGCTTTTGTTCCTTGGTCAGTGTAAACCCCGTGTCCTTCATGCCGAGAGGAGCGGTGATGTATTGCTTAAGCAGCTCAGGATAAGGTTGGTTCGTTGCCTTGGATAAGCCCATGGCGAGCAGGTCGAAGCCGAAATTCGAGTAAAGCACGGAGGTTCCCGGCTTGAAGAGCAAGGGCTCCTTCTTCAGCCAATCGGCGAAGGTCTGAACCGTGATTGGAGCAAAGGGGTCCTGTTCGGACCCCGGCTCATGGGGAACCTCGCGCGGGAGTCCTCCTGAATGGGTGGCGAGGTCGATCAGGCGAATATGTCCCACATCGGCTTTCGCGTCAACGGCAAGGTCGGGCCACGACTTGGTGAGAGACTGGGTAAGCCGCACCCTGTTCTCGGCGGCGAGGTGGGCCAGCATCTGGCCAGTGAATGCCTTGGTGATGGAACCGATCCGCAATAGCGTGTCGCGGTCCGGCGCCCTGCTACCCGCGCCCGCTCGCTCACCAAAGCCATGAATCGAAGTTTCGCCGTTGCGCACTACGCCAATGACGAGGGCAGGCACCTTGTGTTCTAAATACAAGATCTCTCCGGTGAACTCGACGATCTCGTCGAGAAAGGGATCTGCTCGCGCAACTTGCGTACCGCTCCACACCAAACCGGCGATCATCGTCACGGTAATGACGCCGCCCCGGATGACGCGGCACGAAAAACCAAGATCGATCAGTATCTTCAGCATGATTACACCAATGTTGTGCCTTCAGCTAATCCAGGCCGCGCGAGCTCATTGATTCGCTTCAGGATGTCATCGTTCAAATGGATATCCGCCGCTTTGGCATTCTCATCGATCCGTTCCGGGCGGCGCGTTCCGGGGATTGGGAAAATATCCTTGCCCTGATGTAAGAGCCACGCAAGCGCCAACTGCGCGGGCGTCACCTCCAGCTCACGCGCAATTTGCATGAGCGGCGCGAAGCGGTCGCGATTCATGGCCAGGTTCTCCGCGACAAAGCGCGGGTTGTTCTGGCGGAAATCGTTCTTGTCCAGCGCTCCGATGGTTCCAGTCAAGAACCCACTGCCGAGAGGCGCCCAACAGACCAGGGCGATTCCCAGTTCACGTAAAGTGGGCAGCAAAGCCGTCTCGGCCTCCCGACGCCAGAGGGAATACTCGTATTGCACCACCGTGATTGGATGGACCGCGTGCGCGCGCCGGACTTCGTCCGCAGTGGCGTTGCTCAATCCAAGATAGCGTACTTTCCCCGCGCGAACCACATCGGCCATCGCCTCCACGGTTTCTTCAATCGGCGTTATAGGGTCCACATAGTGGGCATACCATAGATCGATGACGTCAACGCCCAGACGATCGAGACTGCCATCCAGTGCTTTCCGAACATACGCCGCCGTGCCATTGATCTTGATTGAGAACCCCCAGCCCGTTGGCAGCTCGGCACCCGTTTCTTGCTCGTCGAACACGATGCCGAACTTCGTGGCGATAAAGGCGTCGTCTCGTCGACCCTTCACGGCGCGACCCACGAGCAGCTCGTTGTGACCATTGCCGTATGCATCAGCGGAGTCGATCATCGTGAAACCCGCATCAAGCGCGTGACGAATGGTCTCCACGGCTTGATCGGCATCGGAGGCGCCATAATAGCCCTCCAAAACCATCGCGCCGTATCCGAGGCAACCGACATACGGCCCGTTTCGTCCAAGGGTATTTTTCCGAATCATGTCATGCTCCTTTCTCATCCACCGCCCAACACAATCGTAAGCGGCTCACGGTAAAAAGGACTGAAGAAATAAGCACTGTTTATTCTCGCGCGTCCGTTCGATGAAAGTGTCAGTCTTCTCATGGTCTTGTTGCATAACAATCGATATTTGAATCGAGTGGCCACGCACTGTTTTTTACGCGAGACCTCTGAATGATTGCATATACGGAATACGCAATCTAATTTCTATCGATGAAGGAAATTGGCACGTCGTTTTTCAACAAATGCACGGACACCTTCGCGGAAATCATGTTCAGTAAAGCAACGATGAAAGCGATCGCGCTCAACAATGAGCCCAGTTTCCAAATTCACTTGTGTATCATTGACAGATGCCTTGATACGACGAGTAACTGGGCCGGAAAATGACGCCACCTGCTTTGCGACAGCCAATGCCGTATCTTCCAGTTGTTCATCGGGAACGATTCTGGAAACCAGGCCGGCAGTGAGAGCTTCGTCCGCACTTAGGGATCGGCCAGTCAAGAGTAGATCCATGGCTATATGTTTGCCAACAACTCGGGCCAATCGTTGCGTTCCTCCTGCTCCGGGCATTGCAGCTAGCGTGATTTCTGGATGACAAAATCTCGCGGTGGCTGCGGCGATGACGATATCGCACATTTCGACCAACTCGCAGCCACCACCAACAGCTAAACCTTTGACAGCGACAATGACTGGCTTTGAAATATCAGGCAAACTCGAAACACAACCGGTGAACTGCTCTGCAGTGACTTCTTCAGCGGTCATTTCCGCCATTTCCCGTATGTCCGCACCCGCACAGAAGTGCTTGAGTGCAGATGAAATAAGGATCGCGCGAATACTCTCCGTATTGTCCAAGTCGCGCAGAGCGTCATCTATCTCGTGACAGAACTCACGACTTAAAGCATTTAGTGCGCCAACTCGATTCAATATGATATGACCAACACCATCATATTGTTCAACACTCAAATAACTCATAAGCCTTTCTCCACCAATGGCTCGTCATCAATTCGGATTTACCGCATAGCGCCTCATATCAGCCAGTCATAAAACCAAAGCGGAGCGACATTTTTCGGGTCTGCTGGATATGACTGTCATCAGGTTGATTACCATAACTTAGGGTCACATAAAGAGGCAACACAGTTTATTGCTACAGGCACTTTCTCCATGGCGTATTCGTTGAGAACAATGGCTTGCCACCCAGAAGGATACTGAAGCTTGTAAGGCACTGTGTAGTTACGTGCGGTATCAGCATTAAAACCAAACCTTTCATAATAATTTGGGTCGCCATAAACAAAAACGATATTTACACCTATAGCTGACAACTGCTGTATGCCGTGTTTAATTAGCGTCGATCCAATACGACGTTTTTGGTAATTGGCTTGCACCGCTAGCGGCGCTAAAATATAAGCCGAACAATTCTCATTATTATCTATTTCAACGGGACTGAAAGCGACGTGACTCACGACTGAGTGATCAGCTTCAACAATCAGCGAGATTGTTTGTGGCGTCGTATTTTCGGAAAGCAGCTCAATGGCGATCTTCGCGACAATCTCGCTTTCACCTTTAGGGAAGGCAGATAAATAGACTCTTTGGATATCGTCACTATCCTGGTTTGTTGCTATACGGATGTTCATGATTTCTCTGCTAATGGGGCGTCGGATAAGCCGCGAGGATGGAAAAGCCGAAGGCTTTGACGGTTTATGTCGGCTTGATCGTTGCAAATAACCGGTTAGGAAAAGGCGTAGAGCGAAGCGGCACGGATTTTCCCAGCCCGAGTTAATTTGCTTTGTGAGATGCTTTTTCCCCAATGATTGCAGAAATGGCTAAGCCATCAGCCAATGCGATACATGCCCAAAACAATAGCTCAAGAGCTATTAAATGCAACGGCTCTCCGAACAAATTGAAGGGTGTGAAAAATTCCCAAAACAAAAAGGTCATTAAAAAAACGAGGGTAGCAAATTGCAACCCCTGGCTTACAATCCCTCCTGTCCATGAAGAGGAGAGCCAGCGAAAAAGGTATGCATGAATAACTCCAAACAAGACAATTCCCGCTATTATTGGCGCAGGTGAATTCACAACCAAAGGAATAGGTTCAATCTCCGTCCATACCGAGATGAGCTTTTGGCTTTGCGATGAGGATTCAAGCAAGATTCCTCCACCATTCCATCCAAAACCGATAAGCCGAAAAGTCATCAGCATCGTCGCGTTCATGGCAAAACCGCCAGCTAGTCCAGCTAATAATGTTTTCCCATGCGTTGCTTTCATTTTTGCTTCCTTCTTCATCTAATGTATAGCTAACCCGGCGCATACTGTGCCTTGCCTGTACCTTGGAAAACACTCGCGAACTCAGCAGCGCAGTGTATGCTCAGGTTGAGCCGCTTGTTGGGCAGGCTTTTTATAGCGTTGTTGCGTACAACAGTTACTTTGAATACGAAACAAAATTGCAGATTGCTAACCAGACGACCGCCCTCGCCGACCTTAACGATTGTGGAATTCGAAAATGTCATTGGTCATCAGCAGTATTATCAACACTACTACCTCCGGCGCGACCTCCCAATATGCCACATCAACTTCCATCACCCACGCCCCCTTCCAATCCTCCAACCGTCCTACAATACTTCCTTCCCCTATTCGAAGGTGGCTATCTCGTCCAATCCGGCCTGTCCCTTTGCTAGTATTGAGAAAATCAACTTCTTGTCCTTTTATCCTAAACTGAAACGGACTATTCAACCAACTCAATAAGCTTCCTCGTGGAAAGCCCAATGTAAAAACTCCTTGATGTGGGTTGAGTTGCCCTTCCACCACATTTTGATCCGTTTTCCCCTTAATTTCTCCCTGAGAAGCAGTCAATAAAACCTCGCCGGTGTAAATCGGTTTCCTTATACCCAGATCAGTCGGGTAATGATAGTTTCCCCAAAAATCATTACCTTCAGTCAGTATCCTTACCGCATAGTCAAAACACAACTTTTTCCCCAACGTTGGCGCCTTCCAGTTTTGGCACACAAGGCTCCCCTGCATTACTTTCAATCCATCGGTTTGTCGCTTAGGTCCATAATTCTTTTTCCGTTGTTGCGACTGAAGTAGAACCAGCGGAATAACTCCCAGGAAAAAGACCAAACCAACGATAATAATTATCGCGCCCCAATTCATTCTTTCTCCATTTCTCCTGAATAACCTGATGTATGACTACGTATCGCCCAACGGGACGGCGGATAAGCCGCGAGAACGAAAAAGCCGAAGGCTTTGACGGCCGATGTCGGCTTGATCCGCGTGGTTGTGCGGTGCGAAGCGCCAAGCAATCATGCGGATTGTAATCCGCCGCCCCGTAGTGCGGGCGCGAAGCAGATGAAACGCATTGTTAGTTAGATTTTACCTCTACCCGCCAAAATCGCACTCTTTATTGGTGCGAAAGACGTGGAAGAAATAGCAAACCGTTCCGCATTCGATGCAATAAGATGGTTCATGGTTTCCACTATTGTCGGGGGAGTTTTGTGTATCGCTACTTCGTTAGCAACGTCCGTATCACCGAGCATGAGCATGACTTTTGGCGATATGGCAACATGTAGAGAAACACCCGGCGTGCCGACGCCGTAGCGTCGTTCTGTGGAGTGATATAAAACCACTGGATCGTCTGACGAAATATAGAAGCTATCCTCAGCGAGAAAGAGGCTCCAACCCTTTTTTCTAAGGTCTGCAGCAATAATTCCCGCTGTACTTACCAGAGATTTCAGAAAGACTAAATGTTGGCCTGTTTCGTCTAGAGATTGGTACCAATCGTTTACTACTTTTACTTTTTCCCGATGGTCGTCCCCCCTCAAATGCTCAGGGAGCGAGGACGCTGGGTCATTTGCCAAAGAATCAAAACCGCGCTTTTGCCGTACCAATATGCGCGGGGTTCTCATAATTAATGTAGCCAGAAAATAGCTGACAAGCACTCGTTGTTGTTTGTCGCAATGCACAGGTTCGCCAACTGCCATCGACTTAAGACTCGCTGCTGCCGCCCCTTCAATCAGAGACAAAGTTCTCTCAATCACGAAATTAGGCGCAGCATCGTTTTTACCAATGGTATAGAGATGTTTCTGCAGAAGTATGTTGTCAATAGAAGCGACAAATTCTTCGCCTGATTTCACATTAAGAACATAGGCTTGCGGGCTTTTTGCGAGCTTGGATTCCTCTGTGGCAAAGTTGCTCAGATATACCTTCGGTACCCAGTGCTGGCGAATGGGCTGATTCATCTTTGAAATCTAACTAATGATCATAATAGTTTCCGTTTATCTACCATATTCCGCCATCACAGATAATAATTTATTGATTTTAATATACTTTATTAACCGTATAACATTCATCGTAGACCCTCAAGCCTTGGAAATCCCAACTTGCCCGCCATCCCTCAGTGTTTCCCCACCACCACAAACCACGATCGGCACAGTTGAACACATCGCCATGCAACACAACCGCGCAACGTCAGCACCATCACAAACGACCGCGTTATTGTTTGGACTCCTGTCACAAGTATAGCGTTACGCTGACAACTCGCCCGAGTTTGCCCTACTTTCAGAAAAAACCGCACAAAGTATCGAAACTCGAAATACCTCACACACCGTTATCCCGGCAGGCTGCCCGCCCCAGAAAATAGGCGGCTTCCGCCTTTAACCACGCTTCCCCCTCGACGCCAAGGCTTTCGAGAGCCCCCTCCAAGGCGATTTCCCCCTGAAGTTCGTCTCCGCGGAGATCGAAGCCAAGCTTGAGCACGACCGACTCGCTTGCGGCATCCTTCCGACCCAAAGGATACAGTGCCACTCGAACATCCAACGCCGCCGTGGCCACTTCCAATCGTTCCACTACCCCATCGGCGCGTTCGTAACCCGCCACCCGGCATCGTTCCAACAGCGCGAACAGCAGTTCACGCCCCACGAACGCTCGGAAGGATTCCAGAATCTCCCCCAGTTGCGCCTCGGCCTGGCGCAAACGTTGGGAACAAGGCCGTTCCTGTTCGTTTTCCAGCCCGATCACCTGCCTGAGCTCGGCAAATGCCCGAGGCAGCGCGCCCGAATGAAAGCCCGGTCGCAACAAGGCATACAACGTCTCCCGGTGCGGCCCGAAATGCGCCGCTTGCACGCGATCGGGATGATTGGCGCGATACAGCTTCCAATTCTCCATCAGCTCCCAACCCAGAAACCCAAACATGCCGGCTGACAACAGCACGGTCACGGTGGCCAACGGCAAACTGAGAAACCGTGGCAGGATCGGGTCCAACAGCGCCAACAGCGTGGCCGTCAACACGGGAAAAAACGGCATCATCAGCTTGTCGGCCACCATGACCACCGGAAAGTGCTTGATCGGATTGATCTGGGGCTCGATTAATACCGCCGCGTAGAAATGGATGAGATAGCTGAGCGCGCGCCACGGCGGACCGACGATGGCCTTAACCACCATGATGTTTCGCCCCTCGTCACGGTGGTGACTGACCGCTTCGTCCGCCCGATGCAGCACCTGTTCGATGCTCTGCATCAACCAACCGAACAGATCGATCACCCAATGAAGCAGACCGATCAGCAGGTTACGATGCACTCGGCGCCAGAACGCGACGAAGCGGGTAATGGCGGCATCCAGCAGCCGTCGCCCCGCCTGACTGTTGCGCAGGATGCTGCCCACCGTGAAACCGAACAGCAAGAATGCCGGCAGTCCATCCACGCCGAGACCAAGCCCACCGGCGATGCCGATCAGCGGCAGCGCCAAGATCAGGCCGATCAGCAGCGGTTCCAGCAAGTAACGCGAACCTTTCCGCACCAGAGAATAGCGAAACCAGCGGGCCGTCCGCCGCCAACGCAGCCACCGCGCCAAGCCCTGATAAAACACTTCGGCAAACAGCCAGCGCATCCCCCGACCGACAGCGGCTACCGCTGCCCGGCCTCGCTGGGTATGGAGGATGATGTTAAAACCCAGACCGACCCCCAGCACCCACCCTGGACCGTCCAGGCGAACCGGACCCCACGCCGTCGGCAGCAGCTTCAGAAGATACCCCAGCGCTTCCAGCCCGATGAAAGCGACACCGAACGGCAGCAGCAGAAATCGGGTAATCCACCGCCCGGCGGATGTACCAAATAGCGGCGCGCTCAACTGCTGCAAGCCTTTCAGATAAAACTCACCGGGCTGGTAAACCCCCGGCAACGCGGCGCTGGCCTGCCGGTCGAAACGCGCCAAGCGATCCCCCAGCACCAGTTCCCGCCAATTCGGGTCCGGCAACCGTAATTGGTTGCGGGCCACGCTGTCCCGTAGATCGGTGAAGCGGAGATGCCAACGCCGTAGCACGATGTCGAACAGCTCTTCCTGAAGCACATGCCGCGCGACCCGCTGGCGATGGTCGTCCGCAAGAAAACCAGCGCTGTCGAGCAACTCACGCAAGCGTGGCAACACCTGTCGGCGGAGTCGCTGGCCGATCCGATCACCCAAGGTTTGCAAGGGTGCACTGAAATAAGCCACCTCGGCCCCGGACCACGGCGACTGGTCAAGACGGGTTTTCGCGGTGTTCAAGACCCGCAGGGCTTTCAGCGAACCCTGGAACGGCAACCCCAGCCGCAACGACTTCCGGCCGCCGCTCCACAACCAGGCCATCGGTTGCAAGCGGTAATAATCGGTCCGTCCCTCCAGAAAAATCCGCTCCAGATCGTATAACAAGCGAGAACACGGGCTGGAGGGCCGCGCGGTGGCTGGTTCGTCCAGCAAGCGCTGCATCAAATGCTCCAACACTCGGGTGGACTGGGCATCCAAGCGCCAAGTCGCGGCGAGACCGTGGGCCAGCGCCTCGATGATCTCCTCCTGACGTTCCTCCAAGATCCGCGCGACCGACTCGGATTTCGCCTCTCCCGGAGCAATCGGACTGGGAGGAGGCGGAAAATTACCGACAATTTCCCGATACTGATGCACCGCCATACTCAGATACCGCAGCGCCGTGCCATAACGACCGGCCATCTCGGCCCGGAACGCCGCCTGGACGCCGCGACGAAACAGGCGCAAGCGCGCGTCCAGAACCCATTCCAGCGGCGCGCCGTCGCCCCGCGCGACCGAGCGGCGATTCAGCAGCGTGGCCAACAGCTCCATGACCGGTGTCACGCGTCCGGTCAAGTCACGCCAAATCGAGACGATCCAGCTTGGTTTCCGCGTCAAAATGGACGCTTGCCGCAACGCCTCCCGGCAACGTGATTCGACCTGCAAGGCGATCCGATCGCAGGCCGCCGTCGTCCGGTTCGGACCCGCCTCATCGCAAGGATTGCCGAGCAAGCTTGGCGCGGGTTTCGCCAGCAGGGGCAGAATGGTGTTGGCGCCATCGACCAAATCGGGATCGTTCCGCCCGAACGGTAACCGCAGCGGCAATTCCGGCTCGTAATCCGGGACATCGTGAAAACCGGATGGACGACTTCGGGTCAAAAGATGTGGCCAGCGGCTGCCGTGACGGGGTGGCGGCAGGTCCAAGCCGCTATTTTTCAACCAGCGATCCAACCCGCCCCAATCCCGGACGGCCGGAAAAAAGTAAGCCCGCGCGCCGGGAATGAAATAGCGCAAATAGATCACAAACCCGACCAGATGACGGCACAGCGTCTCGTCGTCCAAACCCAGCACGACCCGCTGATCCTGTTCGAGCAGGCTCCGCGCCTCGCGAAACGCCTTCTCGCCGATCTGCCGGATCCAA
>WBZT01002336.1_pt1 | contig 13280 bp, 9 predicted proteins | sample 5204241 | NCBI WGS metagenome assembly WBZT01 (sample SAMN12344358, study PRJNA552823) | activated sludge metagenome | biome: Activated sludge suspended growth; feature: Nitrification reactor; material: Wastewater; isolation source: activated sludge from nitrification reactor of wastewater treatment... | reverse complement strand
CCTATAGAACCAAAGGGGCTGACCTCTTTTTCTTTATAGAGCTCCATCATAAGCTTTGACTCTAGGGCTTTGTCGCCCTTGGCCTGCTTTTTTATTTTTTTCATTTCTGGCTGGAGCTTTTTAAGCGCCATAGCATGATGAAGTTGTTTTTTTAGAAGTGGGTATAGGGCAATTCTAACCAACAAAGTAAAGATAATAATTGCTACACCAAGGTTATGGCCAGGCAAAATAGCAATAATTATTACTAATAGGTTAAATATTGGTTGCCCAATAAGGACATGAAAAACTTGTCCAATAAAATTAAACATACTTATATTCAATTTTAGCACGAACAAACAGATATAACAGAATTTATAACAATTTTATAATTGAAGGTTTTTTATTTCTGAAAAGTGCTTTTTTACAGATTCGCTGAGTTCGTCAAATGGCATATTAAGTATTTTTTCATCGTAAACGGTAAAAATAATATCTTGATTTGTTAAAAAGTTATCTGCCTGTAACCGGCAAGCTTCATAAAGGCGTCTTCTGATTCGGTTTCGTTTTGGGGCACTTTTAGTGACTTTTTTACTAACTACTACAGAAATACGGTATGTTTTTTTAAGATTTTTACTAACTTTTAAACCGTAAAACTGGCCACGTAAAGCAACGCCCTTTCTGTATGTATAGTTAAGGCTTCCAAGGCCATGAAAACGATGATTTTTAGCTAACAAAATATTTCCTTTTAATAAAACAAAACTAAAGCTACTAAATATAATAGTAGCTAATTTATTTTTTAACTAGTAGAAACCAAATTAGTAGCTAATTTTAGCACGGCCTTTTTGGCGGCGCCTTTTTAGCATTAACTTACCAGAAGCAGATGACATTCTTTTTAAGAATCCATGTCGCTTGCTAGCTTTGCGGGCTTTTGGTTGATGAGTTCGTTTAGGCATAATTCAACTGAATATATTAACAGATATGGTGTCCTTTAACAAGCACTAGCCTTGTGGAATAAATATACTGTTTGTAAAATTAACATTCTTTTTTACCTTTTTACTATGTTTTTTTCCACAGTAAGGGTTTAGTTATCCACCCTTGTAACAGGGGTGGATATATTGTGTGGAAAAAGACAACCCCTTTTTAAGTATGCAAGTTAATAATTATCTATATTTTTCAACAAACTGTGGAAAACATACCACTTTTTGTTTATAGTAAGTGGTAACGAAATTCAAAAAGAGGGTAAAAATAGATGGACAAAAAGGTTGCCTTAAAAGATGCAGCACTATGGCAAACAATACAGGGCGAAGTTGAGCTAACAATTTCTAGGGCCAGCTACATTACTTGGTTTAAAAACACTAGGGTTTTAAGACAAGAAGAAAATGTTTTAACTATTGGGGTTCCTAATATATTCACCAAAACCCAAATGGAATCTAAATACAAAGCCCTATTAGATGAACTTTTAGAAAAAAACAATGCTAGTGACGTTGTTTTAGAATTTAAAATTCACTCTTCTGTTGCCCATAGCCGCAAACCCGAAAAACCCAGCGAAGAAGTAGTAGTAATTACAGAAGGAACAAGATCTGGCCAAAGGCAACCACAGTTACCGGTAAATGGCCCTAGTGCTGTTGCCCATTCTTATAGACAAGGCCTAAACAACCAATATACTTTTGACAGTTTTGTAGTTGGTGGTGGTAACGACCTTGCCTACGCGGCTTGCCAGGCAATAAGTAACAACCCAGGAACAAAATACAACCCTCTGTTTGTTTATGGTGATTCTGGACTAGGTAAAACTCATCTTATTCAGGCAGTAGGAAATGAAATTACTAAAAAATTCCCTGGTAGCAATATTGTTTATGTAGCAAGTGAACAGTTTGTTCAGGAGTTCTTAGATTCTATAAGATACAAAAAAATATCTGACTTTACAGCCCACTACCGCAGTGCCGATGTGCTAATAGTAGATGACATTCAGTTTTTTGCCGGTAAAGAAAAAACCCAAGAAGAGTTTTTTCATACTTTTAATGCTCTTAGGCAGGCAGATAAGCAAATAATTATAAGTAGCGATAAGCCACCTAAGTCTATACCTAACCTAGAAGATAGGCTGAGAAGCCGTTTTGAATGGGGTATGTCTGTAGATATTAGTGCCCCAGACTTTGAAACTAGGTGCGCCATTATTCAAAACAAAGCAGAAAATCATTCGGTTAGTTTAGATCAAGACTTAGTAGAGTTCTTAGCTAAACGGGTTCAAAGCAACGTTAGAGAACTAGAAGGTGAACTTAATCAGCTACTTGCATTTTGCGAAATGCGAAACCTAAGCCCAAACGTTAATATTGCCACAGCTCTATTTGGAGCCCAGGTTGCAAGACCAAAACACATATCTCCTAAGCAAATTATTGAACGAACGGCCAAGTACTACGAAATTCCAATGGATGAACTGCTCAGCCCTAGAAGAGACAAAGAAATTGTTCTGCCCCGGCAAGTTGCTATGTACTTACTAAGAAGTGAACTGCACCTTAGTTTTCCTAAAATAGCCCAAGAATTAGGTAGAAAAGATCACACTACAGCCATGCATTCAGTAGAAAAAATGGGTAAAGAACTGCAGTTCGACACCCTACTAAAAGATCAAATTAAAGAAATTATGGATTCAATTAATGCTTAAAATGTTGCCTAATACTGTGAAAAAGCCCGTGGAAAACTTGTTTATAAGCAGTTGTTTGTACACATTATTTTCACACCATAGTCTAAACAATGGTTCTTACACACATTTTTTGCCCACCCAAAACAACCCACTTTTAACCAAGTTGTACACATTTTTTATAGAAATTTCATCTGTTAATTTTAGTTTTAAACATTATTCACAGGGCCTATATAAACTAAAACTAATTAAATATATATAAGGAGTATTTAATAATGAAGCTGCAAGTCACCCAAGAAAATTTAAGTAAAGCACTTAGCAATGTAGCTAAGGTTGCTATGTCAAACAAAAACCCCCTGCCAATATTAAATAACGTCCTTTTAAGAACAGACGATAACAGGTTAAGCATTTCTGCCACTAACCTTGAAATTGCCATAAGTGAAAAGATTGGATCTAAAGTTAAAAACGAAGGTTCTATAACAGTTCCCGCAAGACTAATGCAGGAGTATATATCTAGCTTACCTACAGGCGTTATAGATCTTGAGTTAGATGAAAATAAGCTTCATATAAGTACCGAACAGTTCAAATCTACTATTAATGGTGTTATTTCAGACGACTATCCAGATATCCCTTCTGTTGAAAAAAATGTTGAATGGTCTATTCCTGCCAAAGAATTTAAGAAAGGCTTACAACAGGTTGTATTTGCTGCTAGTAGCGATGAAGCACGCCCAGTTTTAACCGGTGTTTACTTAAAGACTATAGATGGTGAATTATTTGCAGTTGCAACCGATAGCTATAGATTGTCTGAAAAGAAGCTACTTAAGACTAATCAAGACATTTCTTTATTAGTTCCCGCATCTGCGCTGCAAGAAGTGCTTAGAGTTATTCCAGACTCAGCGGATAAGGTAGAGGTTTTTGCCGATAACCAACAAGTACTTTTTAGAATAGACGATATAGAGGTAGTATCTAAGTTAATTGATGTTCCCTATCCAGACTATAAAAAACTAATTCCTAAAGAATTTGCCGTATCTGCGACACTTGCTAAAGAAGAATTTGTTTCTATTACAAAAGTATCTAGCTTATTTGCTAGAGAAAGCGCCGGCAGCGTAACCATTAAAGTAAATGAAGATGACGGCACTATAAGTATTGCTTCTATTGCCTCACAAATAGGCGAAAACAATTCTAAGGCCAAAGCTAAAGTAAGTGGCGAGGGAGAGGTGACGCTAAATTCAAGATATCTTCTAGATGCGCTTAATTCTATGGATGCAGAAGAAGTTACATTTAGCTTTAATGGTAAGTTAGAGCCGTGTCTACTAACCAGTAATGAGGCTCAAGATTTAACTGGGCTAATAATGCCTTTAAAATCGTAGATTTAGATATTTGATAATAGATTTTAGAAAATAGATAATATAACAATGGGTGAAGCACTGAGTTCTAGGGTCGATAGTCAATCACCCAATGACAATAACTATATATCTAGTTTGAGGCTTATGGACTTTCGTTCATATAGTGATTTTGCAGTTGAACTAAGTCCCGGAGTAAACATTGTAGTTGGGCCTAATGCTAGCGGCAAAACAAATTTAATGGAAGCAGTGCTAGTGGTTAGCGGTTTAAAGCCATACAGAGCCTCTTGGGTCGATTTAATTTCATTTAATAAGCAATGGACTAGTGTTGATTGTTTAATGGCCGAGAAGAGCCGCTCAATAAAAATTAAAAAAGATAATGAAAAGGTCGATAAGTACTATTTAATTAATTCCAAGCAAAAAAAGCGCCTTAACCTAGAAGACAAGCTTGCTATTGTTTTGTTTGAACCAGAAAACATGCGCCTTTTAACTGATTCACCGGAATATCGTAGAAACTTTTTAGATTATATTTTAAGCCAAACGATACCAACTTATAGTTCTGTTTTAAGTTCTTATAAAAGAGTATTAGCGCAAAGAAATCATTTACTTAAAAATTACAGTCCAAAATATAGTAATCAGCTTTTTGTTTGGAATATTCGTTTAAGTGAAATTGCCGGAGAAATTGTAAAAGCTAGAATAAAATTAGTAGATGAAATTAATAGTTTAATTACTGAAATATATTCTGAAATTGCCGGTGAGGCTCAAAAAGTAGTTGTTACTTATAAAAGTAAATTAGGCCTAAATGACTATAAATCTAATTTAATAAAGTCGTTAGAAAATGATTTTAACCTAGATTTAGCCAGAGGCTTTACTGGAAGCGGCCCACACAGAGAAGATTTTGAAGTTAGCTTACGAAACAACCGGGCTGATATATCTGCCTCACGGGGTGAAACCAGAACAATAATATTAAGTCTTAAAATAATCGAAAAAAAATTAATTGAACAAGCCAGAGGCGTAAAGCCAATAATATTACTAGACGATGTTTTTAGCGAACTAGATGGTGCCCGCCGTAAGCAATTAACAAAGTACTTAGTTAACTATCAAACTGTTATTACAACTACAGATGCCGACATTGTCAGTAAAAACTTTGCCCAGCACACCAATTTAATAAGCCTACAATAATCGATTTTGGCCTGAATTATTAATATTTATTAGAACTAATGATTCTGTGTAATTTATAACAACATTTAGTTCTTTATTGGTCTTTTGACTTATGGCTTTAACTGTTATTTGTTGCGTGTCTTTATTATAGTCGACAGATATTATGCTTATTATTGGTTGATTATCGTTTTGGCTAACTAGGTAGTCGTAAACCTGAGACTTAAAAGCTGAGTATTCATCATTTGTTAAATGGTTATATAATTCGGAATTAAATGGTTCTATCTGAAGCTGATTCATAGCAAAAGTTTCAAGTTCTACGACTGTGTTTTTTTGTTTAGAGTCAAAAACAAAGAAGTAGAATAACGGAATAACAATAAAAGCTAGTAGAAGAACTAATATTATAGTAATTTTTCTATTATTCATTATTTAGTAAAGCTCCACATATTTTGTAATTTTCCACTAGACATTAGATCTTCTTCTGTATAGCCCTTGACATTGCTTTCACCATTAGTGATACCATCTTTACTGTTCGGGTCGGCTATATAGTACTTTTCGTTGTCATATTTTCTAATAACCAAATAGTGCCCTTGGGTTGTGAATGTACCTGGTCCAACGCTAGCTATAATTAAACCTCCCTTTTTTAAGGCTTTTTGAGCCGCACTGAAGTCTGTACCAATATCTCTTGCATTTATATTGAACTTTTCGGCTCCTGCCGCAAAGGCGTTTGGCGAAGTACCTGAGTCTGCTGTTCTGTAGCCGTTGTCGACAGCCCACTTTGCAGAATCTATAGGGTTAAATTTCTTGTCGGTCAAGGTTTCCACAACCATCGATAGCGACACTACACCACAACCACTTGAGCCGATTGTTTGAGTGCTATCAGGGGGGGTTTTTGAGGAATAAATTTCATTTTTCCATTTTCTATCTGTTTGACTGTAGTACTTCATTCTTTTGTTAGAAGACTTAATATCATATCCGTAACCACCGAGTGAACTACTGGTGTTACCTTGGTTTTTACAACCATCTTCGTTGTACGTGTCATCGACTGCTTTTCCATCTCCGTATTCATCTAGTACTTTTTGAGCATATGCTAACCTTTTTTTCTTTTCTGCCGCCCAACAACCATCATCATCACATGGAATTTCATATTTTTTTAATACTATTTCGACACCATCTCCTAGTGAATCTGACTTTTTAAGTGGTATCAGTGTAGATGCTTTAAAGCTACCGTTTAGTTCTTTTTCCCACATAAAGTCTAACTGAACCTCAAGTTTGCTCCTGCCTTTATTTTTTGGGTTGTTGGCGAAATTTTCAAGATTAGTTTTACGACTTCCGAGCCAGTTAGCTAAACCATATGCACCAGAGCTAGTATTTGTTGAATCAGGATTGTAGCCCGACTCAGCTTCAATGTTACCCATTAAGGCAGCTATTTGAGTGCTACTTAAGCCTTTGTCACTGAAGAATGACCAAATTTTAGTTTTCGGGGAATTAGGGTTGGGGAGGCCATCACCAGAGTCTGATGTATCCTTAATGTCAATATTTAGATCTTTTAGTATCTTCTTCACTGTTTTTTGTAAGCTCAGGTTGACCGAAATATAGTTACCAGCTGTAGCATAGCCTGCTTTTTTAATTTCTGTTATATATTTAACTGGGTCATTAGGGTATTTTAACGCTTGTTTATACCTAGGGTTGTCGTGAATAAATTCACCATAACCCCTAAATCCCTCTTCTGCATTAGCGTATTTTCTAAAAGCGGCTGTTATATTTACTCTTTGGCCGTTATATTCTTCGCTGGTTCCGCCGGTCCATATAGGACCTTTCCAATTACTATCTGCTTTAATTCCAAAAAAATTATACGCCTCAGTAGTTAGTTTGGATGCGCCGTTTCCTGACTCTAGTGCAGCCTGGGCAATTATCGCTAACGGAGGAATTTTAAATTCATTACCTATGTTAATAGCGGCTTGAGCATAAGCCTTGGTGAACTGCCTTAAATTTTCTGTTTCTGGTGCTGGAACACTATCGTTTATGTCGTCTGGGTTTTCTTGGCAGTTAATATCCACTGGGTCGTAGTATAGAATGTCTTGTTTAATATAGTCTATGGTAGTTTTTTTATCACTTTCAGCTTTTGCACTATAAACAGGCACAAAAAGTGATAATAAATAAATTCCAAATATTATCGTTAAATAATATTTTTTCATCTTTGGCTACCGCTCGAATTTATTTTTATCATTTCATTTTGGGCTTTCTCACTTTGAGCGCTTGCGGGGTTAAGGTTTATTTTCCAGCTACCATCAGTATAAAATATTTCAGCTGCTCTTACCGAAGATAATTGAGTAGTCTCGCAAACATAATAATACTTAGCATAACTATAGCATTCTCCCACCGTAGTTCCCGGAAAACCAGAACTGACCATTAATTTTTGAGCAATATGGTTAATGCCAGCCTCTGCTACATGTTCCGTAACAGTTATGGTTTTATTGTCGAAGAAGCCCAACTTTACATATTGCTGTTCGATGTAAAATGGTGTTTTAACATATATCTTATAGTTACCCGGCTTTAGTCTAATCGAAGACTCAAACATTTCGCCATCTACAGATAATTTATAGTCTGTAGGACTGTCTGTTTTTATGTAAGAAAAAGGAGCTACAAAAGTAGATAAAACCAAAACCGTTAAAATAACCCCAATTACACTAAGCACAATATACTGATTTCTCTTTAATTGTGCCATTCGCTCCACCCTAAAAATTCATGATTCCATTTAGTTTCTATCCAATCAGCCGGAACTATATGGTACTGCCCTACTACCTTGATATCGTTAGAGGCTATTTTGCCATCTCCTACATAAGTATAAGCATGTCCTTGTCCGGGATCCTTTGGGTCCATAGACCACATTATTGCTCCAATGGGGATGTTTTTTGTTTTATTAACCCAACCATTCTTTTTGAAATATTTATAAGCATTTAGGGCTGTATCGTCATCTGGGTCTGCTGGGTGACCTGTTACTACAGATGGTTTACCTACAGACTTCCAAAGTTCCGATACAATACCTAGACATTTTCTCAAACAAGTACCGCCCATAAATCCACAGGTTTTATCGTTGTCGGCCCATTTTTTGGCTTGTTCTGCAACTTGTTCACCTTTTGGTATTGGGTTTTCGGTGTCGTCTGTGTAGTCTTTTGATCCGGTAATTTCTTTTTCTGGGCAGTTAGTTCCGCCCGATACTTCAGCACCATCTTTGGGTGGCAACTCTGGTTTCTGGGACCTAAGCCAATCAACTGCAGTGTACTCTCCGCTAAAGTCAATGTGTAAATGTGGCCCACTCGAATTTCCTGAATTGCCCGAATAACCAATTATCTGCCCGGCTTTAACTTCGTCTCCGGTTTGAGCAACTCTTTTGCTTAAATGCGCATACACCATTGGACTCTTGCCGTTGATGCTGTGCTCTATTTTAATAATTCGACCATATGATCTCATTCCATCTCTGCAATATCTACCATCGTGACCATTGCTATCACAGCCAGTCAGATCTGCAGATTCTTCCACTTTGCCATCTTTTACCGCATAAACTGGTGTACCCTCTTGAACTCCTTTGAAATCATGAGAATCGGCCGATTGGATCGAGGCTTGATTCCTTATTGGCCAATAAAGCTTGTCGCTAGTATCGCCGTCTGGTACGAAGGCTGATTCTTCGCCGCACTCGTCTAACATTTTTTGCTCTGGGAATATTTCTTTGCAGGCTTCGTTGTCATTATCCTCTAGGCAGCTATATGATTTTGCCAAAGTAGTATCTGTGGCAGCGAACATAACAACAGCATACTGCCGCTGTTTTTCTGTTAAGGGTGCGCTAGTTTGAGCGGCAACGGCTTTTTGACCAAATAGATTACCAAATAATGATGCTATGTTATTAGTTGAACCTTTGTTCAATAGCTGGTTATCTAAGCTATATGCCATGTAGGCTTCGCTTTTGCAGTCTTTTTTCATATATGAAGCAAGGCCTCCGTCGTCTTTAGATTTAGTGGTAAAGTTTAAGTCATCACTTATTTCTATGCCACGGCACTTTTGGACATAGTCTTTTAGTTCTGGGTTGGCCGCGATAATTTTTTTTGCTTCAATTGCATTCTTGAAAGGGTTTTCAAAATCGGGGTTTTCTAATAGTGCTGGAGGAATTGACACTTTTGGTATTCCATAAGTGTCTTCGTCGGTTAGTGAATACGCAGTTTCGGCTTTGCTTTTCCCACTAAAAATAGAAGATAAATTATTTAGCACAGCTTTGGGTGAATCTATTATTTGGCTTGGCTGAAATGTACTAACATTAACTACTGTTTCAGATGCTAGTCCATAAGGATTTGATAGATCCATGTTTTTGGCGATAAAACTACGGCTGTCTTGAGCATTAGTTTCTTCTGCCACATATTTGTTTAGTTCTGCTCTTTGTTGGCTAGAAAGTACATCTTGGCCCATAGAACTATTTGTTTCGTTTTGCATTAGTAAAAAGCCCATAGATGCCATTTCACCAAAAGCGGCTCCCTTATATTTATCAGCTAGCGCATTTACAGCATCTCCTGTCAGTAAATTGAAAATTGGACCCATCATCATTGCACTAACTTTGTCAGATAAACCAAAAGTGGCGATATTTACTAAAGCACCCGAAAAACCATCAATTGCATTATATACCCCACAAACCGCATTTAATGTTTGACCTACTCCTTGAGTATTACTAATTCCGTCAAAAACACTATCAAGCTGTTGGGCTAAAGCTTTATTGTCTGGGTTTGCATCACTAATATTTGGATTATCTAGGTCTCGGTTTTTTGTTTCTTTCCCTTGCCACTTTTGAATAGTAGAAGCATCAAATGCACTTCCCGCTACAGCAGATGCACCCTCTACCAAATTTCCTTCTTCGTCTACTTGGCCTGCATTTTTGGTAGCTTCTAAACTATTTGCTGCCATTCCAATTGTCTCATAATCTAAATCTTGGCCGGTTTTAATTTTTGACTCTATAGACAGCATTTCTGAACCAGCATTAATCATGGCGCTAAGTTTATTATCCAGCTGGGCATCGGCGATATCACCGCTCATTTGCTGGGTGGTGCATAAAATGCCAATAACTACTAAAGCTCCACCACCACCTGCAATTTTTGACTTCAGCATTGATTTAGTCGTTTTTACATCGCTTGTATCGCCTATATTTTTAACAGTATCTTCTGCGTCTGAGTGTGTGTTGTTGTATGTAGATTTATTATCTTTTACATCTTTTGAATCACCATCTGCCTCGTCTGCTTGGTTTTTTGGTACATCTAAATTAATATCTTTGCCCTCGTACCTAGCCTGCCTTTGTTCTTTATATTGTTCAACTTTTTTTAAGAATTTCTCTTTTGCCGCCTGTTTAACTCTGGTGATAGGATTGTAAGTTATATTTGCTCGTTTATATAAAAGTCTTTTAGAGTATGCAGCGGTGGCTTTATTGATATTAGGGCTAATTTTTAAAGCCTGAAACTGTAATTTTCTGATAGACCTTGTACCGTCTGGTGCATTAATTTTAATACCATCACCGCCAATATCTAAATGCTTTGGGTCAATGTCAAAATGTTTTGCATAGGCTAGTTTTTTCTTTTCTGGGTCTTTAATGTCCTGAATGTCTTTCGGCATTTTCGACTCGTCTATATCAAACCCAGTAAATTTTCCAAATTTGTCAAAATTAGACTTTATTCCAGCATCAGCCAGTTTGGCATCAATCTTTTTTGCTCTAAAAGATTCTACCGTTCCAAGGCGTGTATTTTCTATGCCAGCCGCGTCAGGGTTGCTAAGCCATTTACTATAGGTAACTAAATTTTTAATTCTTCGTGAACTTACTACATCACCGTCACTAAAGTGAATGCCTTGTAATAAATTTGCAAATTGCATTAATTTTAATGGGCCAAGGCCAATTAGGCCAATAGCTACAACACCAATACTGAGGCCGGCGGTAATTCCTAGTCCAGCAGATTTTTTGGGGTTATTAGATACAAAGCCTTTTATTTTTTGAGCAAAGCCTAATTTACCAGCTATACCAACTGCTTGGCCGTTTGCATTCGTAAAGCTTTGTTCTTTACCAATACCCAGGTCTTGGTTTATTTTTTCTTGGTTATTTTCTAGTGCTTTTAAATCGTCAGATTTATTTTGACCAGTTCCTTTTTTTGGCCTGGCTAAAACATCTGGGTCTACACCTCTTTTTTGGCGCAGTTTATCTATGTAGCTTTGTTTTGGGTTTTGATCGTCGTATACAGGCATTTTTGTAAGTGTTAATTACTTACAATTTTATCACCTTTACAACATAAACGCTAAGGTTAAGATTAAGTCGTACTGTGCTGTACGAACTTAGAAATAGATGTTGGTCCGGCATATCCGTATGGAATAATCTCACCAATATTTGCAGGCATGGGGTAAATGTTTGTATATGCAATATTTGTCAGCTTTTCTGTCGGTATGCTGTCGCTGAGTATTAAGGTATCTTTGTTGCTAGGGTCAATATATACAACCATTAAATCGTCGGGGTTTGTGAATTGTGTACTTGGCGGGCCGGTAAGCACCTCTCCGGGCTGGTCGCTTGTCTTAAGGGTATCATCGGTGGCAAAGTACAGGGTCCACCTACCCTCCTCTCCGAACCAAGATTCTATTAATTCTCTATTTTTAGCTAGTGTTGCTGCGTCTCGTTGTTGAGCCGGTGGTATGTCGCCACCAGTTACTTCAATAGCATTTGCAATAGCTATGGCCCAAACTTTGTTATACATTATTCCCGGGTTTAGGGTGTCCATGCCTTCGAAAAGTACTCCTTGCCCTATTGGCCATCCTTCATGAGAATAAGCTTGTTCGTTCATATCCCCCCACTCATTGTAGGTGCCCAATTTTACGGCCCTATCATAGCGTTCTTTTAGCTCTTGGGGACCCAGGCCTAGATTCTTTAGCAGATCTCGGATTTCGTCTGGACTGCCATTAAGCATAATATCAAAAATTTTAACATTGTAGTCTGCTACCGGAGAGTCAGGGTCTTGCTCATTAGCAGATTGTGTCGCAGGAGTATTTGTTGTGTCGCTGCTAAAATCTTTTGCATCTTGGAGTGTTATGACATTTGTTTGTTCTTTGGTGTCAAATTCTTTCAGTGTACCATCTACGGTTATTCCAGATAGCACATTGCTTGCCTGTTCGGTTGAGTTACCAGGGTTTGCCTCTGCGCTAGAGCTAGATGGCGCTTGTGTGGCTTCGCTAGAGTCAGAACCCCCTGTCGATGCATAGCCGACTCCTATACCAACCACCGCTAACGCCCCAGCTAGAGCCGCTGCTAGACCCTTTTTCTTTTTACTACCCTTTTCTTTGGCGGTTTCATTAATCAACTTAGAGGCAGCTTTTACTTCTTGCTGTTCTTGGTTAGGGTCTTCTTGATTCTGGTCTAGCTTTAAATCTACTTTTTGTAAATCTTCTTCGGTAGGCTTGTTGCTATCTTCTGCCCTAGACGTTTCAGTACTTTGTTCGGGTGTAGCTGCTTCAACCACTTTTTCGGTTTCCGTAGAGGCGGCTTCCTCGGTTTCTACTGAACCGGTTTCGACTGAAGTTTCATCTTTTGTGCTGTCTGTAGCTAATTCATTTATGGCGCTTTCGGACTCTGTTTTGTTCTGTATTATTTCTTCAGATACTTCATCTTTTGTGCTGTCTTCGATAACTTCTGTATTAACTACAGCCTCTTCTTCGGGTCGGGTGATCTCTGCTGAATCTGTCTTATCTTCGTTTAATTTCTCTTCTGCTTCTGAAATTTCACTATTGTCTGTAGTCTCCTCGGCTGTATTTTCTGCTAAATCTACCGTTTCACTAATATCGTAAACAGAGATTTTTTCTGGCTCATTTTCTTCCTGAGCCTCATTCTCAAATTCTTGATTTACGCCTACCGGCTTTACCTCGCCACTTGGTTCTGTTATGTAGTAAAGAGGTACTGAATCTGTCTTTGGCTCAACAGTTTCGTTGGTGTTATCTGCTGTTTCTGGGTATACAGGAACGGCATCGCCGTTTTCGCCCGTTGTGTAATGTGTTGGTTTTTTGTCTTTCCTCCAGGTCCCTTTGAAGTAGGACACTCTCCAAGAAAGGCGGGAGTGTATGAAGCGGTATACAAAAGTGAGAAAAACAAGCAGATCAAAATCTAC
>WBZT01002335.1_pt1 | contig 13281 bp, 9 predicted proteins | sample 5204241 | NCBI WGS metagenome assembly WBZT01 (sample SAMN12344358, study PRJNA552823) | activated sludge metagenome | biome: Activated sludge suspended growth; feature: Nitrification reactor; material: Wastewater; isolation source: activated sludge from nitrification reactor of wastewater treatment... | reverse complement strand
TATGGCACTACACGGAGGCGACGTCCGCTAAGGGACTGATCCGGCTTGGGCCGATCCTCACTCAGGGCGGGAATATAAGGATTTTCGGCCGAATCTGGGGGCCAAAATGTCAAAGATGGGTTATGACCGGGTAGGGCCCTTGCCCGGTCCCACCCGCTTCGTCTATCGTCCCCCTACTATCCGTCAGCCGATCCCCGCCATGCAAGCCGCCCGCGACCTCTTTTCCTACCCGCAGCATTGGGCCCACGAACTCGGCACGGCACCGCAACTGCCCATGTCCCGGTTAGAGATGGACCGGCTGGGCTGGGATGCCTGCGATGTCATCATCGTTACCGGCGACGCCTATGTGGACCATCCCTCTTTTGGCATGGCCATCGTCGGGCGGCTGTTGGAGGCCCAGGGGTTCCGAGTCGGCATCCTCGCCCAACCGGACTGGAACTCCCCAGAGGATTTCCGGCGCCTGGGCCGGCCGAACCTCTTTTTCGGCATCACCGCCGGCAATATGGATTCCATGGTCAACCGCTACACCTCCGATCGGAGGTTGCGCAGTGACGATGCCTACAGCCCCGGCGGCGAGGGCGGGCGGCGACCGGACCGGTCGGTGATCGTCTATGCCCAGCGGGCACGGGAGGCCTACAAGGACACCCCCATCGTCCTGGGCGGTATCGAGGCCAGCCTGCGGCGCATCGCCCACTATGACTATTGGTCAGACAAGGTGCGACGTTCCATTCTGGTGGACGCCAAGGCCGATATCCTCCTCTACGGCAACGCCGAGCGCGCCCTGGTGGCCTTGGCCCATCGGCTGGCCGCCGGGGAACCCATCAGGGCCATCCGCGACCTGCGCGGCACGGCCTTCATGAGCCGGGAGCTACCCGCGGGTTGGCAGGAGATCGTTGCCACCAGCCTCGACGCCGCCCCCCGGGTGCCAGCCCCCGGAGCCCCCACCGGGCCGCACGGCGGGACTTTCCGGGATCCCCATCGCGATCCCTACCCGTTGGAGCCAGCCTGCGCGGCCGCCGGCGTCCCGGAACCAGGGGCCCCGGAGCCGGGGGCCCTGGAAGAGACGGCCAGTGACCGCCCACCGGGGGTGAGGGTCTCCCTGCCCACCCTGACCCGCCCAGCCGGTCCAGCAACCGATGAGGCCCAGGGCCCGAACCGCTCCGACCGCGGCCACACCCTCCTGCGTCTGCCCTCCTTCGAACAGGTGCGGGACGACCCCCTGCTTTACGCCCACGCCTCCCGCCTCTTTCATCTGGAAACCAATCCGGGCAATGCCCGCGCCCTGGCGCAGGGCCATGGCGACCGCGACCTCTGGCTCAACCCGCCGCCCATCCCCCTGACCAGCGCCGAACTGGATCGGGTGTACGAACTCCCCTACAGCCGCCGGCCCCACGACAGCTACGGTGGAGCGCGCATCCCGGCCTGGGAAATGATCCGCTTCTCGGTCGCCATCATGCGCGGCTGCTTTGGCGGCTGCACCTTCTGCTCCATTACCGAGCACGAGGGCCGCATCATCCAGAGCCGTTCCGAGGCCTCCATCCTCCGCGAGATCGAGGCGCTGCGCGATCACACGCCGGGGTTTACGGGAGTCCTCTCGGACCTGGGTGGCCCTACCGCCAACATGTGGCGCCTGGGCTGCCGGGATCCGGCGATCGAGTCCGCCTGCCGGCGCCTCTCCTGCGTCTTCCCGGGGATCTGCAAGAACCTGGGCACGGACCAGGACCCCCTCATCCAGCTCTACCGCAAGGCCCGGGCCCTGCCCGGCATCAAGCGCGTTCTCATCGCCTCCGGCCTGCGCTACGACCTGGCGGTCCGCTCCCCGGCCTACATCCGCGAATTGGCGACCCATCATGTCGGCGGCTATCTCAAGATCGCCCCCGAGCATACGGAGCCGGGGCCCCTGGCGCTGATGATGAAACCCGGCCTCGGCGCCTATGACCGCTTCAAGACCCTATTCGACAAATATTCCCGGGAGGCGGGTAAGGAGCAGTACCTGATCCCCTACTTCATCGCCGCCCACCCGGGCACTCGGGACGAGGACATGCTCAATCTCGCCCTCTGGCTCAAGGGCAACGGCTTCCGCCCCGATCAGGTCCAGGCCTTCCTGCCCACGCCCATGGCCCTCGCCTCTACCATGTACCACACCGGCATCAACCCCCTGAAGCGGGTGAAGCGGGGCGCCGAACCCCTGGTCCTGGCCCGCGGCGCTCGCCAGCGCCGGCTGCACAAGGCCTTCCTGCGCTATCACGACCCCGAAAACTGGCCCCTGCTGCGCGAGGCGCTAAAGCGGATGGGCCGCGCCGATCTGATCGGCAACGGCCAGCGCCACCTGGTGCCAGCCTGGCAACCCGGCGGGCCGGGGTTCGAGGAACGGGGACGCCGTGGGACGGCCAAACCAGCAGCCAGATCGGGGCCTCGCCGCACCTGAAACCCCGGCCCCTGGGATTTCCTGGCTCAAGGGAGGCATCCCTCAGCCAGCGGGCCTGGGATTAAGGGCCGGCAGCCGGGGGCGCTCCAGGCGCGGCCGACGGCCTCGCGCCCGAAAGAGGCCCTGGAAGCGGCCGACCTGGCGGGCAAAGTCCCGCTTCCAGCGGCGAAAATCGATATCCTGGCCGCCGTATAGAGCCCCGTCCAGCTGTCGTAACAGGCGGATGAGTTGGTCGGGATCCGCACCAGGCCTCAACCTTAATACCTGGCCGCCCAGACCGGGAAGGAAGCCGGCCGACGCCATCTGAGCGTCCGCCGGGAGATGACGGCAGGCCTCGGCTTGGAAGCGCCGGGCCCAAACCGCGGGCTCCCGCTCCCGGTTGGCAGCATTTAGGCAACGGAGAAAGCGACTCGACGCCGGCAGCAGGCCTTGCAGATGCTGGCCCAGTCGCCGCCAAACCGGCGCCGGATGCAGGCGATCACGGACCCGCGCCAAGCGGTGACGAGCCCGATCAGCCGCCACCCAGGCGCGCCGTCCCAGGCGTGCCCCCAACCGCTCGCGTTCCCGGGGAGATCTCGACCAGCTCCGATAGCGGAGGCCAATCCCAAAACCGATCATGGGCAACAGGAGGGTGCTGAGGCTGAGCCAGAGCCAGATCCAGCCTGATTCGGATTCCTCGTCGCGGGCGACCCGCCTCCCCTCCTCGGTCGCCACGCCCCCCAGCCTGGCAGGCAAGCTGACCCACTCCCGGCTGCCGGTGGTTACGTTCCACCAGGGCAGGCGCACCTCCGGCAGATGCAACCGCCCATCGGCACGAGGGACCAGGGTGTAATGCTCGGTGCGCTTGCCCTCCAGGTGCTGGCCATCCGCGGAGACCTTAGCTTCGGTCAGGGTCTGTTCCCGATAGACGCGGAAGTCCGAAGACTCCAGGAAGGACTCCAGGCTGGGCAACTGACTGCCACTGGCGCCGATGGCGTCAAGATCCAGGATCAGAGAGACCGGCTCCCCGGCCTTGATATTGTGGTCATCCAGGGTGGCCTTGAGACTCAGGGCCCGCAAGGGCAACCAGGGCTGGACGCTGGTCAGGGCCGGTCGTACCTGCAACCGGAGGCCCTCGCCGCCGCTAACCTCGAAACGCTGGCCTGGGCTATAGGCATCGCCCGCGGTCTCCCCCGATACCCGCAGGGCCGGCAGACTCAGATCCCCGGCCTGCAAGGGGGTGAGCGCATAGAGAAATTCGGTAATGATCTCACGGTGGCCGTCCGGGGCCGTGCGCGAACTAACCTTGGGTTCCTCCAGCTTTTGGATGATCAGGTCATTGCCGCTAGGCAGTTCCGGGGAGGCCTTGGTCAGACTTTGCTCGCTGAAAACCTTGAGCCGGAGCAGGACATTCTCCTGCACATAGGCCTGGCGCTCGCCAAGCTCGACTTCCAGGCGCGGAGCACGGGAGGCGGGCTGGGCAGCGGGCTGACCCCAGGGGGTGGCGTTGGGCGCGGCATAAGGTTGGGACCAGCCGGGGAAGGCACCGTAAGGATAGCTGGAGGGGGGCGCCGCCGCTGAAGCCGGCGCGGGAAGGGGTCCCGGAGCCGGGGCCTGAGCCCTCGGCAGGGGCGCAAATTGAGTAGACGTGGGCGCTGGGCTGGGTGCGGCCTTGGGTGCGGCAACCGAGGCGCTCGCGGGCGACTGGCTCGGGGCCGAGGAGGATGCCGGCGCCATGGGCGCTGCCGTAGGGGACGGCGGAGGGGGTTGCCTGGCTGGTTGAGCGGGAGGCATCTGGGCCGGCGGCACCCCGCGGGCGTTGCTGGGCTCCTGGGGCCGGTAGGAACCGTAGGGTGGTGGATATGGCGAAAAATAGGGTGGGCCATAGCCAGGAAACTGCTGGCCCTCCGCCACCCCGCCCAAGAGCGCGAGTAGTGCTATTACCGCCGTCATCACCCGCTGCATTGGGTTGTCTCCGCGTGCCGATGGTGGATATGCCCTGATCATCCTGCCAAAGGGTAGTAGATTATGAATGAGATTCCAGCACTCACCCAGTGGCCCAGGATGCCTACCAGGGCCGGGTCTCGCGGGGCGGGCCACCTGAGGCGCGGATCTGGCGCATCTCCTCGATGCGGAACTGATTGCGGATGAGATCGGAGGGATCGCCCTCCACCTGCCGCAACCTTTGCTCCAGTATGCCGGCGCCAGGGCCCGAACTGGGCTGGCCACCGAGGGCGCCAACCGCCGTACCCGCCGCGCCCTCGTCCAGGGCTGGCTGCTCGCCAAGTTGATCAAACTGGTTGACGGCATCCGCGCTACCGGGCTCGGGGACACCCTCCGGGGGCGTCATGCCGGGCTCTTGGGTGCGACGCTCGTTCTGACCGCCAGCCTGGCCCGGTTTGCCCCGCGTGCCGGGGCCCTGCTCTCCCTCCCGCTCTTGCGGCTTATCGGCCGGACCCTTGGCATCAGGCTGCTCGCCCTTTTCGGCCTGACCCTTGGCATCACGCCTTTCATCCTGGCCCTTGCCGGCCTCGGCCTCCGCCTTGGGCTCACCCTGACCGGGTTCCTCGGCCTTAGGCTCCTGATCGCGGCCCGCAGAGGCCTGGTCCTTAGGTTCCTCACCGCCCTCTTTCGACGTGGATTCCCGCTCCTTCTTGTCGCCACTGGCCTCTTCGGTTTGCGCCCGCCGCTTTTGGGAGCCCGAGTCCTGGCCTTGATCCTGCTTCCCCGCCTGCTTCTCCTGCGATTCTTTATCCTTGGCATCCTTGCCCTTGGCATCTTTCTCCTTGGAATCCTGCTTGGATTCAAGACCAGCGGCTTCCCGAGGAGCCTGCTGTTCATGGGCGGTTTCGCCGGCCTTCGCCTGGTCCTGCTCCTGCTTCTCCTGAGGTTGACCGCCGGCATCTGCAGCCTGCTTCTCGTCCTGTTGCTTGCCCTGAGCCTGCTGCTCGCTGGATTCCTGGCCATCGCTGGATTCCCCAGTCTTGGACTGGGAGCCACCGGACTTCTCCTGGTCGGTGGACTCGCCCTGACCGGCGCTCTCCTCCTGTTTCTTCCCCTCGCCAGCCTGGCTGTCCTTACTGGACTCACCCTCGGACGACGACTTGTCCGCGGACTGCTTACCGGAGCTTTGCTGCGATTCCTGCCCCTGACTGGACTCCTGACCCTGCTGGGATTTCTGGCCCTCTTGAGATTTTTGCCCTTCTTGAGACTGCTTGGAGTCCTGCGACTCTTTTTTCTGCTCCTCGCCCGATTCCTTTTTTTCCTGCTCCTGCTTTTTTTCCTGCTCCTGCTTTTGGTCCTGCTTTTGTTCTTTCTGCTGCTCCTGCTTTTGCTCTTTCTGCTTTTCCTGTTTCTGCTCTTGCTGTTTCTCCTGCTTGGGTTGTTGCTCCTGCTGCTGTTGCTGATCCTTCTTAGCTTCCTCTTCCTTACGCTCGGCCTGTTCCCGCTCCCGCTTCTCCTGCTCGAACTTCTGCTGATCGATGCGGGCGAGTACGGAGCGGGTGAGGGACAGGTTGTACTGGGCGTCAGCATGGGCAGGATTGCGTTTCAGAACCTGCTCGTAGGCCGCGGCGGCCCCGGCGAAATCGCCAAGCTGGAAGCGCGAGTTACCCAGGTTGTAGGCGGCATCATCCGCCAGCTTGGGTCTTTGGTTGTGGGCGAAGGCATCGGCGGCCTCGGCATGACGTCCCGCCCGATAGAGGGCGACGCCCTGGCGATAGGGGTCGGAGAACCCCTCAGCCGCGCCGGCATAATCGCCTTGCTTGAACCGCGCCTCGGCCTCCTGCTCCGGGTTGTCAAACCAGCCGGCCTGGGCGGACGAGGCCAAGGCCAAGACCAGGCCTAGCGGCCATGGATTCATACCCTTCACGACTTACGCCTCCAGCCGCCGCGACCCCGGAAACGGGGGAGCAGCAAGACCATGACCAGCCCCAAGGGCAGATAAAAGCGCTCGCTCCAGATCCGCGTCCGCTCATCACCGGCCGCCGCAGGCAGCCGGGCTACAGCCGAGGCCTCAAGCAAGGCGGCGGTATCGTCTTCGCGGTAATCGGCGCGACGATAAAGGCCCCCGCCGGCCTCGGCGAGCCCTTCGAGCCGCTTTTCATCGAGGCGGGAGACGATGGCCTGACCACCGCGATCGGTCAGCCAACCGCCGCCGCGACTGGGCACGGGACCACCCTCCTCGCTGCCGATTCCCAAAGCGTGCAGGTGAATGCCCGAGGCCGCCAGGCCCCGCACCCGTTCCTCCAGCCCGGGCTCGTCGAAATCGCCATCGCTGATGAGCAGGATAGCGCGGGCACTGCCCTCGGACAGGCCTTCGAGCAGGTTCTCGGCCCGATCGAGCGCACCCAGCAGGCGGCTGCCCTGGAGTTGGGTCAGGTCGGTGGACAGGGCCGGCAGGGTATTGAGAAGGGCCTGGCTATCTTCGGTGATGGGGGAGAGGACATGGGGAACGGAGGCGAAGGCGATGAGACCCAGGCGCACCTGGCGATTCTGCTGGATCAGATCCTGAATCTCCTGCCGCGCCCGCGCCAGCCGGTTAGGGGCGGTGTCGCCTACCTGCATTGAACGCGATATATCAAGCAAAATCAGTAAATTGTTGCCAGGATGAAAGAGGCGGACATCCGTATAGTCCCAGCGCGGCCCGGCCATGGCCACCACCAACAGGGACCAGAGCAAGGACCAGAGCAGGAAACGGCCCCAACGCTCGCGGGTCCGCAGTTCCCGGGTGCCGGTGAGGTGGGGCAACAGGTGTGGGTCGGCATAGCGATGCACAGGCCCGCGCGCGGCGCGCGCGGCGCTGCGCCACAGCCAGAGAGCCACCGGGAGGGGCATCAGCAAGACCCAGAACCAGAGGGGCTGGGCGAAATGGAAGCCGGCCTCAGTCACTGGAAACCCTCCGGGAGAAGCGCTTGCGGCCCTCGGGAAAGAGCCCCAGGGCGAGCAGGGCGAGCAGGGCCAGCCCCAGGGGCCAGCGGAAGAGGGGTTCCGGCAGGTAGGCGGTGCGGGCCTCGGCCTCCGTCTTCTCGAGGTCATCGATGCGCCGCGAGATCTCCTCCAGGGCACGGGCATCGGTGGCGCGGAAGTAGGCGCCGCCAGTGGCGTCCGCGATATTCCGCAAGGTGTCCTCATCCATGGTAAGGTCTTCGCGATAGGTGATCTCGCCCCCTTCGGGAATGGGGATGCGCTTGTCCTCGCTGCCAACGCCAATGACGTGGATGCGTACGCCCAGGGCACGAGCCAGGGCGGCCGCCTCCAGTGGCGTGAAGCCACCCGCCGAGTTGTCACCATCGGCTATCAATATCATGACGCGCGAACCCTCCGGGCGTTCCCGCAACTTCTTGGCGCCTAGGGCGATGGCATCGCCCAGGGCCGTACCGGGTCCGGCGATATTGGCCTCCAGGCCGTCGAGCAGTTGGCGGGTGGCGTGCCGATCCAGTGTCAGGGGTGAGAGGACAAAGGCCTGGCTACCGAAGACGATGAGGCCAACACGATCGCCCTCGCGCCCATCGATAAAACGCCCCATGACGCCCTTGACCACGGCCATACGGTTGATGGGCAGGCCCTGGGCGCTGAAATCCAGGGCCTCCATGGAATGAGAGGCATCCACCGCCAGCAGGAGGTCATAACCTGGTGAGCTGACCTCGGTATGAGGGGTGAGCCATTGAGGCCGCATCAGGGCCAGGACCAGGGCGGTCCACAGCAACCAGAGCAGTGCCCGCTGGACCCAGCCCGCAATCTGCCTCGCCGGCCGTAAGGTCCGATAGGCGGCCCGCAACCGCTCCGGATGGGGGTGGAGCAGGGTCAGACGCTGACCTTCGAGGGTTTCCTCCCCCCGCTCGCGCCGCTCGGGCCACAACCAAGGCAACAGCAAGGGCACCAGCAGCAGGACAGCGACCCAGGGCCAATGGAACTCAAACACGACGGCCATCCTCCACCAGGATCCATTGGTAGGCAGCGTCGATAAGTTCGAGCCATTCGGGCAGGGTCCCAAGGGGCCCGCTGCTGGTCGCCAGGCGGGCGGTACTGGCGGCGGGTGGGGCATAGGGTGCCTCCAGCAGCGGGCGCCCCTTGGTCTTCCAGTCGAAGCCATGGGGATCCTGGTCCGCCAGCCAGGCCAGCCAGTCCTCGCCCACCAGGCCAGCGCAGGCATCCCGCCCCAGACGGGCCATGGCGACCCGGCGGAGGAGTTCCGACAAGTCGCCGGCGGTCAGTTTGGGGTCCTGGGTCGGGGCCCGTTGCCGCAGGGCACGCAGTTGGCGGGCGGCGTCCCAGCGCCAGGAGCCAATCCGAAGCACCGGGATAGGTGGAATGCGCAGGCGCAGGCTGGCCCGCCAGCGCCAGGCCAGCATGAGCAGCAACAGGATGGCGCCGGCCAGCAGCCACCAACCCGGGGCCGGTGGCCACCAGGAAACGGGGTCAAGACCACGGATATCGCGCAACTTGTTGGCGATCTCCTGAGCGACCGGCGGTGTCAGGGTGGCCATGGTCTAGACCGCCCGCGCCCGGGCGCGCTGCTCCAGGTGGTGGATCAGGGACAGATGAATCTCCTCGTCGGTGCGCACCGGCAGCAGGGTGACAGCGAGCCGATAGGTCATGGCACGCAACATGGCACGGCGCTCCAGCCAGGCCTGGCGATAATCGAGACGCGCCTGTGGATCGTCGGTATCGATTTCGATCAGAGTGCCATCGGTACCGGTGAAGGTCGCCACCCCCATGGCCGGGATCTCCCAGTCGGCAGGGTCGTCCACCGGGATCAAGGCCACTGCGTTGCGCTGGATCAGGGTACCGAGGATGTGCTCCAGTTCCAGGGGGTCACGATTGAGATCGGCGATGATAAAGACCAGGGAACCGGTAGGGACGCCGCTGGTGGCACGCCTCAGGGCCATGCCCAGGCAGTCGATAGAGGCCTCCTGTTCGGCCCCGGGCACGGTCAAGGCCCGGAGCAGTTGCCAGAGGGCGCGGCGACCTCGGGAGGGCCGGAAGTGCTGGAGCCCAGCAATGGGGTCGCCAAAGACCAGGCCGCCGACCCGGTCGTTGAGGCGGCTCGCCGCCCAGCCGATGAGGGCGGCGGCGCGGGCGGCCTGCACCGACTTGAAGGTGCCGCGGGTGCCGAAGTTCATGTGGGGGCCCTTGTCCACGCACAGCACCACTGAGCGCTCGCGCTCCTCGCGGAAGACCTTCATATGCGGTTCGTTGGTACGAGCTGTGACCTTCCAGTCCATGTAGCGGATGTCGTCGCCCTCGCGATACTCACGCACCTCCTCGAAATTGACGCCCGCACCCCGAAATACGGACGCATAGAGCCCGGCGAAGGAGGAATTGACCAGATGGCGTGACGGCAGGCCCAGGGTATGGGCCTGGTGGCGCAACTCCAGCAGATCGTCCAGACGCGGGTAAAGACTCATCGGTGACAGGGTGTTAGAGAATGAGGTGTCAGCAGGCCAAGCGGGGCGGAAATGAGTAAGCTCCGGGTCTCCGGCACCCGCTCATCCACTCCCCCAAACCGGAACACCTCCTCAAGGAATCGCGACCAGATTGAGCAGGCGGGCGATGAAATCATCCGTGGTGATGCCCTCCGCCTCGGCCTCAAAGGTGAGCAGCAGGCGGTGGCGCAGAATCTCCGGGGCTACGGCCTGGATGTGGTGAGGGGCAACGAAGGGATCGCCGTCGAGCCAGGCGCGGGCGCGAGCACAGCGGGCCAGGCCGATACTGGCGCGGGGCGAGGCGCCGAAACGGCACCAGCGCGCCAGATCCGGGTCATAGACCCTGGGATTACGGGTCGCCTGGACTAAATCAACAATGTAGCTATTGAGCTTGGGGTCCAGGTAGAGGCCCGCCACGTCCCGGCGCATGGCGAAAAGCTCCGGCTGGGTCAGCCGCTTGACGGGTGGCTTGTGACTCGACTTCTGCTGGGCCAGGTCGAGGGCGAGGATCTTGAGCTCCTCGTCGCGGCTGGGGTATTCGACCACCGCCTCCATGAGAAAGCGGTCGAGTTGGGCCTCGGGCAGGTGATAGGTGCCTTCCTGCTCCACCGGGTTCTGGGTCGCCAGCACCATAAAGAGTTTGGGCAGGGGGTAGGTGCGCTGACCGACCGTGATCTGCTGCTCGGCCATGGCCTCCAGCAAGGCCGACTGCACCTTGGCCGGTGCCCGGTTGACCTCATCGGCGAGCAGAATGTTGTGAAAGAGGGGACCGGGCCGGAACTCGAACTCGCCCTTTTCGTGGCGGTAAATGTCAGTGCCAATCAGGTCCGAGGGCAGCAGGTCCGGGGTGAACTGTACCCGGTGGAAGTCGCCCTCCAGGGATTCGGCCAAGGCCTTGACCGCAGTGGTTTTAGCCAGGCCCGGCATGCCCTCCACCAGCAGATGGCCGTCGCTCAGCAGGCAGATGAGCATGCTGTCAACAAAGCTTTGCTGACCGATGATGCGCGAGGCGATGTGATCGCGAACGTGGGTGAGATCGGCGGGTGTCATAAGCTACGGCTTCCGGGTTCAATCAGACGATCACGCCCGCGACTAGCGGACGGCATGCCACTGGCTTGGCACTGAAATCCCGGGTCCTCCCCCGGTTATTATATCCTTGCCTCGGTGGCGCTATGGCAAGGGCAGGCGGACGCGCCGCGACGACCATCGGACCAGGCCATCAACCTTGCCTCCAGTGCCCTCGAGGAACCTGGATTCAACGCGCGAAGCCGTAATCCTGACCTTTTTGGGCCTGGCTTGCAAGCCCTACCTGGATTCAGGCGCTTCCGGTGGCCTCGGCCCGTCGCGCGCACGTGTGGCTGTGGGGGAGCCTGGCTCTGAGTACGTTTCCGGACAGACTAACCACGCCCAAGCGATTGGCCTTTCCCTTGAAATCGGTGGTCCTGCCGTAACCAGCCCGGTTTCTCCCAGGCCCCGTTCCTTCTATGCGCTGCCGTTGATGACGGTGCGAGGGCGGAAAAAAGGGTAGCGCCGAGGTTCGGATCTTCAATTGGCACTTCGCCAGTCGGGTTTGTCACAAAGCCACAAACAGGAAGAAGCATTACGATGTAGAGCATTCGCAGTCACGTTCGACCTATCATTTTTGCGACCGCAGCACTCCTCGCGCTGAGTGTCATGAATCAGGCAAGCGCAGCAACCGCCGAGGATTTGGATAAGGATTCCCAGCAGGCCCTGCAGACACTATGCAAGACCGAACCTCTTGCCGAGCACATGTCGGGCACGGCCAAGGCGGTGCTTGTGTTCCCGAATGTTATCAAGGCGGGACTCGTGTTCGGCGCCGGCTATGGCGAAGGCGAGATGATAAAGGGCTCGCAAGTCGTCGATTATTACAACTCCGTAACCGTATCCTGGGGTCTGCAAGCAGGTGCCCAGTCCTACGCCTATGTGGTGTTTCTGATGACAGACGACGCCGTTCGCTATGTCGAAAAGACCAAGGGTTGGGAGCTGGGTGTCGGCCCAACCGTGGTTGTGGTCGATGAAGGGCTCGCAAAGAATCTTTCTACGTCGTCATTGAAGGATGATGCCTATACGTTCATCTTCAGCCAGCAAGGATTGATGGCGGGAGTCAGTATTGAGGGCACCAAGGTTACCCACATCGATCGCTAGTCAAGGAAAGACGGACGCGCATGGCGTCCGTCTTTCGTCCTGAAACGGATCCAGTCCCTTGGGCGCGGACAGTGTGAAAGACGTGGCCGTTCAGAGCGACGCCTCATCCGGTCGCACCCAAATCAGGATGCGGAGGGACGGTGTCTGGGCGCCACCTGCTCGCCTCGGGTCTCGCTCACCGTTGGATGCGACGACCCCTGCCTTTCGGGGGCGGGCCCCAGATGGCCCTTCCCGACCCAGGGTGAAGAGGTTCCAGCATGCTGACCAGATGGCAGCCAGAGCGGCTATTGACCAGCAATCGCGTGACTTGCCGGATTCGCGGCGTCACTTCCCACCTTTAGTTATGCGCCTTTTTTGGCTCTTTATCCCGTCCCCGATTCGGCCCGCCCCCTGCATCGCGGGAGGCACCCTTGCCTTGTGGTCCGCCGCCACCCTTCCCGTGTGACTTTGGCGCCTGCTGCCCACGCGACGGGGGCTCATTGCCCCGTCCCCGCTTTGATTCGCCGCCTGAATTGGGGCGGGCACCCTTGCCTTGTGGTCCGCCTTCTCTCCCCTGCGACTTTGGCGCCTGCTGCTCACGCCGCGGAGCTGCGACCGGGGGTTGTGGCCGCTGCTGTTGGACCGCCTTTTTTGACTTCTGGGCGGGCGGGTTGTGAGGTGTTGGCGGCTGATCGCGCTGCCGCGCGTTCTTTCCGGAATCACCGCCCTGAGGCTCGCGTTCGCGTATGTCTTTCCCGGTATCTGTGCGCTGGGGTATTAGTTGCCTTTCCAGCGCCGCTGGGGCGGATGCGCCGCGCATCTGCGGGCGAACCTGCTCGCGCACTAAGGCGTCTTTCGGTTCGTAACGGTACTTCTGGTTTCGAAGCAGGGATTGCTCCTCCACCCGGGGATATTTGCTCCCCGAATACTTTCGCTGATAAGTAGGCAGAGGGGCCGGGGCCGGCACGGAGCGGTGGTTCCATGTGTCCCATCCGCCTCGACGCTCCTCCCAATCATGACCCCAGTGCTCACCCCAACGTGGCGGCGCATTCCGTGACCACCCTTTAAAGTACGCAGGCGGACGCCCGTAATAGCGCACCGGGATTCGTAGCACGTATTCCGGCACATACTCAGGGGCTGTCCGCCACCAAGGCCCATTGTACCAATCACTTGTGTTGTTAGCCCAAAGTAGTAATGTCCCCTTTGTGCAGTTTAGAAATGTCCCCTTTTGATCACCGGAGGGGACGATGCCAGAGGAGACGATCGCGTTGACGCAGCGCGCACTACACCGGCTGAAGGTCA
>WBZT01002329.1_pt1 | contig 13293 bp, 8 predicted proteins | sample 5204241 | NCBI WGS metagenome assembly WBZT01 (sample SAMN12344358, study PRJNA552823) | activated sludge metagenome | biome: Activated sludge suspended growth; feature: Nitrification reactor; material: Wastewater; isolation source: activated sludge from nitrification reactor of wastewater treatment... | reverse complement strand
GGTCTCCGCGTTGGTGACGGCAACCGTATTCGTGGCGTTCGCGTCGGATTCCTGCGCGCTGGCAACGGCGACGGAGCAAAGGAGGCCACCGGCCAGCAGCGCCGCCAGACGACGGACGATTAAGTTGATTTCCGATTTCATAATGATTCTTAGCGGCGGACAAAGGCGAAACGCAGGCAGGCTGAGCCCAGGGCGACGCAAGCGGCGTAGGCGGCAAATACGACCGCCGCCAGGGCGAGCACAAAGCCGGTGCCAACGTGGCTGACCACCGCCGTCACGGCGTCGCGCAGCACGGCCAGCGTGCGTCCGGCGAGTTCGATCAGGGAGAAGACGCCTGTGAGTTTGTGGCGCAGCAGTTCAAACGCTTCCGATTGGGAGAGCCCGGCAGCGAACAGGCAAAGGCCGGCAAACGCGCCCGCCAGCAAGCCAAACGAGGCCACGCGCAACGCGAGCGGCCAACTGGTCCACGCCTGCCGGTACCACGGCGCCGCGGCGCGCGCGGCGAGCGAGTCGAGGATGCGGGCGGCGAGGGCGGGCGGTGCGTTCAGCGGCGGCAGCGCTTTCAACTCGCGGTCAATGAGCGCTTCCAGTTCGGGTTCAGTTTTGGGGTTCATGCGACAATTCCCAATTCGGTTTCTTTCACGGCTTCGAGTTTCTTGCGCAGCGCCTCGCGGCCGCGAAAAATGTCGGTCTTCACCTTGCCCAGCGAGACGCCGAGTTGAGCGGCGATGTCCTCGTAGCTCTGGCCTTCGAGGTGGTAGAGCACCAACGGCACGCGCTGGGCGGCGGGCAGTTTCGCGAGCGCCCGCTCGACGTAGGCGCGGCGGTCGGTGGCTTCGATGCACTCACCGAGGTTCTCGGGCGACTCGAAATCTACCGGCGTTTCGTCCTCCTCGCCCGTCCGGCTGGTGAACATCTCCGAGAAAAAGCTCCAGCGCGAACGATAGCGGGTGAGGTGGTTGAGGCTCATGTTCGTGGCGACGGTGCGCAACCACCCGGTGACGGTCGGGCTGCCCGCGAGTTCGGCGAAGCGCGCGTAGGCTTTCAGAAAAACCTCCTGCGTGACATCTTCCGCTTCCGCTCTGTTCGCCAGCAAACGCATAGCCGTGCTAAAGACAAGATTCTGATGTTGTCGCAGAAACGCCTCGAACTGTTGCGTGTCGCTCATCGTTTCGCCGTCCCGATCCGGGGCAAATGCTACTGCCGAAGCGGCCCGGGATGCAAAAGAGATACATGACAAAGTGCCTCCGGGGTCAGGGGCTTAACTCAACAGGCGGGCGACCCACTGTTCAAAACCCGCCCATTGGCGAGACCACTCCGCCACGCCCGAGAACGCCTGGGCCACACAAACCACGGCGTTGAGCGCGAGCAGCACCATCAGCCAGCGCTCGGCGTGTGTGATCCTGGCGCTCGGCATGGGCAGCCGGGTGCTGGTGCTCGGCGCGGTCCGGTGAGGGCGCGTGACGGCGGCTTCACGGGTGCGCCAACTGACCTGCAAGTGCGCGGTGGCCGCCGGCACTGACCCGGCGCCCGTGGAGAGCGCCGGGAGCAACTGAAACTGTTTGAAACTGCTGTTCAAAACACTGTTGAAAGTAGTCATATTCATTTGTCAGGGGTAATACCCGGCAGGCCATGGCTTTGTTTCAGGAAAATCACGACCGGTGCGGACATGGACAAATGGCTGTCATCACGAAGGCTGCGCCGCCATAACGGCGGTCAAAACGAAAACGCGGCTGACTGGGCGTCAGCCGTGTTTTGAAATCGGACGAGGCGGTAACGGTGCGACTCAGCCTTTCACCACTTCATGTCCGCCACGGTGCGGCCCGCCGGAATGAACGGCATCACGTGCTCCGTGTAGGGCGTGATGACATCCAACACGTACGGCGTCTTGGCGTCGAGCATCCGCTGCAACGCTGCCTTGAGGTCGCGGCGGCACATCACGCGCTCGCAAGGCACGTTGAAGCTGTTGCAGACGCGGACGTAGTCGGGATAAACCTGCGCGCGTTCGTCGGGATTGCCGAGGTAGGTGTGGCCGCGGTTGCCGGCGTAGAAGTTGTCCTCCCACTGCACCACCATGCCGAGGTGCTGGTTGTTCAGGATGATCGCCTTGGCCGCGATCTTCTCGACGTGGGCGGTGGCGAGTTCCTGGATGTTCATCAGGAACGAGCCGTCACCATCTATGTCAATCACCTGCTTGTCCGGATGCGCGACCTTGACACCGAGCGCCGCCGGATAACCAAAGCCCATCGAGCCCAGGCCGGCGCTGGAGATGAGTTGGCGCGGGAATTTGTATTTGTACCACTGGCCGCTCCACATCTGGTGCTGCCCCACGCCGGTCGTGATGAAGGCCTCGCCGTGGGTCAGTTCGCAAAGCATCTCAATGACCATCTGCGGCAGGATGACCTGATCTTCCTGGCCCTTGAGGTGATCCTTCATGTGATCGCTGTTGGCGATCTCGGGCGTGACCGCGTAGGTGAAGGGCGCCTTCTGCTTCCACTCCTCGATCTGCGCGAGCCACGCGGTGTGCGGTTTGTGGAGCGGGCGTTTGGCCAGCATCGCGTTCAAGCGGGTGAGCGCGTCCTTGATGTCGCCGACCACGGGCAGGTGCGCGGGCTTGTTCTTGTTCAACTCAGAGGCGTCCACGTCAATGTGAACGATCGTGCCGTGCTTGCAAAACTCCTCGAATTTGCCGGTCACGCGGTCGTCGAAACGCACGCCAAACGCCAGCAACAGGTCCGCCCCGTCCTTCACCTTCACCATCGGGTCGTTGAAGGTCTTGCGCGGCTTGTATTCGCCGTTTACCGCCCAGTTGGCGAACGCCGCGCCATGCATGCCAAGCCAGCGCAACGACAGTGGATGCGTCTCCGGGAAGCCGCCAATGCCCATGAAGGTCGTGGTGACGGGAATGTTTGTCGCCTCCGCGAACTTCTTGAGTTCCGCCGCCGCCCCGCTGGTAATGATACCGCCGCCGACATAGAGCACCGGGCGTTCGGCTTTTTCGATCAAACCGATGATTTCGTTCAACGCCAGATCATCGGCGCGCAATTCCGGCTGCTTGTAACCGCGCAAACCCTGCTTGACCTGGTCGAGCGTTGGCCACACAGGTTGGGTCTTGGCCTGCTGGATATTCTTCGGCAAATCAATCACCACCGGACCGGGTCGGCCGGTTTGCGCAATATAGAAAGCTTCCTTGACGATGCGCGGAAGGTCGTTCACGTCGGTGACCAGATAGCTGTGTTTCACAATCGGCAGCGTAAGGCCGATCATGTCGGTTTCCTGAAACGCGCCGCGCCCGATCATGTTCTGATTCACCTGGCCGGTGATCGCGATGAGCGGGCAGGAATCCATGTAAGCATCCGCGATGGCGGTGACGAGATTGGTGGCGCCCGGGCCGCTGGTGGCCATGCACACGCCAGCCTTCCCGGTCGCGCGGGCGTAGCCTTCCGCCGCAAAACTGCCGCCCTGCTCGTGACGCGGGAGAATGGTGCGAATCTTGGACTTCGTGAGCGATTGGTGAATTTCCATGCTCGCGCCGCCAGGATAGGCAAAAATGACGTCCACTCCTTCGCGTTCGAGCGCCTCGACCAGAATGTCGCGGCCGAACATCAGTGGCCCCACTTCAGCGCGCGGCTTGAGGGCGGTGGATTTGGCGGTTTTCGCTTTTGCGGATGTATTTGTCTTGCTCATGGCAGTGCGGTGGAGGAGGGATGGCGGGAGTGTTGAATGGCGGGATCAATGGGCAACCGCCAGGCGGCGTCCCCGTCAATTCATTCATCCAAAATCCATTCATCCGATCATCCATTGGTTTGTTGTGGCCGGCTTCGGCGCGGGCAACAAAAAAACCCACAGCCGTTGCCAGCCGTGGGTTCTTGTTAAATTGGTCTCAATTTCGACAAGAGCCGACGGCGTCGCCGACTACGACGACTACCAGCGTAACTTGTCGAATTGTTCCGTTCATTGCGAGGCGAAAATAAGCATTCAGCCGCCGTGGGTCAAGCCCACATGCGGATGGTGATTACCGGCGGGCGGGCTATTTGCCGGACAACTTGTTCAGTTCCAATACCACCGCCGCGTCAAGATAGCGGGCGAAGTTCAGGTAATCGCCGCCGCCCTGATCCGGCTCGCGCCACTGCTCCACTTCCAGTTTGCGCACGCCGGGCTCGAACAGGGCCGCGAGGCGCGCCTGGCTCGCCATCGCTCCGGCGGCGCGCAACTCCACACTCGCCCGATCTCCCTCGCGCACGAAATGAACCAACTGCACCGCGCGGCGGATGTCCCACACACGCATCCCATCCAAAGTCTGCCCCAACAGCAGAAACCGACGACGAAGCTGCATGAGCCGCTTCTCGCCGCCAGACCATTCGGTCAAGCCCACGCCGCGCGGGGCGAAGAATGCCCGCGCGACGGGCTGCTGCTTCAGTTCGGCCTTGAGTTTCTCCAATCCGCCCGGATCGAGCTTCAACGCGTTCGTATCGCCTCGGAGTTCAGCATTTAACTCCGCCTCGAAGCCGGCGCGCATGGCGGCCAGCCAGGGATACCACGTCGCGTTGTCGAGCACGCTCAAAACGACGGCGTCGCCGGATTTGCCGCGGGCCGGCTCCACCACATAGAGGCGCAGCCGCGTGTCGTGCTGACTCGTGAAATCCCACGCGCCAAAATTCACCCCGTCGCGCTCGACCGAGAAGGCCAGGTTGGCTTCCAACGGCACTTCACCCACTGGCCAGCCGTCAAAGCATTTCTCCCGCAGCGTCGCCCGCAACGTGTCGCGCTGCGCCTTCACCTCCTCGGCCGGCAGCGGCCGGGCGGCCGGCACGAACGAGGAGTGAATTCGGGTGTTCAATTCATCGACCGGCAATTGCGTGAAGACCCGGAGCTGCTGCGGATCGAAGAATTTCTTCGCCGCCAGCTCAACGGGCTTGTCCTCGCCCTTGAGAAACCGGTTGAACCATCGAAATACGGGCAACTGCAAATCCTGCGTGTCCTCGTGCGGTCCTTCCGTGATCAGCAGCCCGAGATTAGTGCTGGCGCCATTCAGCGCATAAATGCGGCGCACCTGTTCGTGGATTCGCAGCACGCCGTCGAGCGGGAAGATGCGGTCCTTGTCCGAATTGCCGAGCAGCAGCGGTCGCGGCGCGATGAGGGCGGCCAGTTGCGGGAAATCCCACCGGTAGGTGTTCAGGTAATACATGCAGTCGCAATGCCCCTCCACGCAACCGTCCACGACGTGATTGCGCAGGTCAGTGATGCCGGCGACCGGACAGGCCACCTTCACACGGTCGTCCAACGCCGCCACCATCCAGGTGTAGGCGCCGCCACCGGAGCGACCGGTCATGCCGATGCGTTCCTTGTCCACTTCGGGCCGCGAGCAAAGATAATCCAGCGCCCGGATGCCGAACCACGCCTCGACGCCCGCCGGCGTGTAGCCCCGCGAATTCCACCACCACATTTTTTCGCTGAACGTGCCACGATGTACGCCGAGAATTTCGCCGAACTGAACCGTGTCAATTGTCAGGCAGACATACCCATTCCGTGCGAACCACGCGCCGTGATGCTGATAGCCGGTTTTATTCCCAAGGCTCACACCGTTCGTCATCGCACGACTGTGGCCGCAGGCGTAAAGAATCGCCGGCGCGGGCTTGGGCTGCGGCTTGGGAAGATACAGATTCGCCGTGACGTAAAGTTGTGGCGAAGCCTGAAAATGTAATTTCTCGACGGTGAAATCGGGTTGTTCCAGCCGGCCCGTGATCGTAGCCTTCAAGTCACCACGTTCCGGCCAGGGTAACAGGCCGAGCATCTCTTGAAGTTGCCGGCGATATTCACCGCGCCGCGCCCACCAATCTTCAGGTGTGACCACGTCCACCAGGCAACGGCTGGCGAGCTGCGCCGTTTCGTTCTGAAAATAGTTTGCCAGTTGACGATCGGCCGGTGTCAACGGCCAGGGGCCGAGGTCCGGCTTGGCGGCGGTCAGGGAAAGGGTGGTTGCCAGAGCACCGGCAAAGGCCAACAGGAGCTTCATGACGCCAGCATCCTTGGGACGCGAACCAGCGGCAAGGAATTTGAAACCGGTTCGGCAGGGAGAGGAACCAGATTGAAGCAGGCCGCCGACCGCGACACTTTTTTGCTGGCCGTACCTCAACTCGGCGCGACATTCTCGCCGGGATGAAACTGCGCCCGCACCTTCTGCTGCCGGTGGTTTTGGCCGGATTGCTGGCTGGCTTCATCTACTTTACGTTCCGCTCGAACGAACCGCACGCGGACGGACAGCCGCTGAGTTACTGGCTGCGCGAACTGGAGACTTCGCCCGACCCGGGCAGCGCGCAGTGGCAACACGCCGCGCGCGTCGTCCGCCAAATCGGCACCAATGGCATCCCTGCCCTGCTGGCCATGCTGCAAACTCCGGATTCAAAATGGAAAAGCGACGCCATCGGCTGGTTGCAGGAAACCGCCGATCTCGATTTGACGGAAGCCCTCGGGAGCGTGCGCAGCCGCCGGGCCGCCACCGGTTTTCGCCTGCTGGGCCGGTCAGCCATCGGGGCGCTCCCGAGTCTGGCCGCGCTCGCCACCGATTCCGATTCCCACATCGCCGCGCAGGCGCTGGCGGCGTTGGGCGAAATCGGCGGCGCGGAAATGTTGCCCACTTTGCTGACGGTGCTTTCGAACGGGAATCCCGCCGTGCGTTTGCAGGCCGCCGCCGCGGTGGGCTCGCTGCGTGGCCAGGGCGGCCCCGCGGTACCGGCGCTGGCGGCACTGCTCACCGATCCGGATTCAAACCTGCAAGCCACCGCGGCGCGGGCGCTGGGGGAAATCGGACTGAACGGCCCTTGCGCCGTGCCGGCATTGACCCGCGCCCTGACGGATTCCAACTTCACGGTCCGCATCTCCGCCGCCATGTCGTTGGGCGCCTACGGCGATCAAGCTGCGGCGGCTTTGCCGCTGATTCGCGAACTCTCCGGGCAGACGAACGAATTCGCCGGGCGCTTCCTGCCGCGCACCATGATTCGCGTGCAATGCGAGCTCCGGGACGGCGGCGTCATTCGCGGCCCGAAGAGTGAACGGAAGCTCGCCTTCGTCTTCACCGGGCACGAATTCGCGGAAGGCGGTCCGACGATTTTGGACGAACTCGCCCGGCACGGGGGCAAGGGTTCGTTCTTCCTCACCGGCGATTTTCTGGCGAACTCGAATCACGCCGCGCTCGTCCAGCGCATTCTGGGCGAGCGGCATTATCTCGGTCCGCATTCCGACCGCCATTTGCTTTATTGCGCCTGGGAAGACCGCCGCACGCTGGTGACGGAGGCGGACTTCGCCGCCGACCTGCTCGCCAACGCAGCGAAAATTCCGGCGCGCGAAGGCGAGGGGCAAAGATTCAATCGCTACTTTCTCCCCGCATTTGAAAATTACAACCGCGAGATTTTCGACTGGACGCGCAAACTGCGCTGGTCGCTGATCAATTTCACGCCCGGGACGCGCTCAAACGCGGACTACACCGGCGAGGCGGACAAGTATTTCGTTTCTTCGCAGGCCATCTTCGACAGCATCGTGAACAAGGAACGCGAGGACCCCAATGGATTGAACGGCTTCATCCTGTTGCTGCACGTCGGCAGCGGGCCAGGCCGGACGGACAAGTTTCATTCACGCTTTGGCGAGCTGCTCGATTTCCTGGCGGCCAAGGGCTACGAGTTTGTGCGCGTGGACGAAATGCTTGGCCGGGGAGGATTCGGGCCGCGCGGCTTCGGTCGGCGCGCGTGACGCAAATGCGGCGCGCACTTCCATTCTCCTCGGAGCGCGGACAGCCTTGTCCGCACGAATCTGCGTCCACGAGCTCGCGGGCATGGCTGTCCGCGCACCAGGTTTCGCTCGCCTTCGTGCTGATGCTCTTTGCTGCGCGGGAAGTTCGCGCCGAGGAAATCTTTCTCCGCGCCAGCCAGGTCGGTTACCAGATGAACCACGCGGGTGTTGGCATCGCCTTCTCCAAGTCACCGCTGCCCGCCGAGTTCAGTCTGGTTGCAGAGGCCAACGAACTGAACGTGTGCCTCCAAGGCAAAGCCCGCCTGATCACCAACGCGGTTTGGGGGAAGTTCGAGCATCACGCCGAGTTGGATTTTTCGAACCTGCGCACGCCTGGACGCTTCGTGTTGAAAATCGGCAACGCCAAGTCGCTCCCTTTCCAGATTGGCGATGATCCATTCGGGGGACTCGCGTTTGAATTGCTCGCTTTCATGCGCCAACAGCGCTGCGGTTACAATCCTTGGCTGGAAACGAATTGTCATCAACTTGATGGCCGCACCGCCTTTGGCTCATTGGCCAACGGCACGCCGCTCGACGCGCGCGGCGGCTGGCATGACGCCGGGGATTTGCTGAAGTACCTGCTTACCTCGGCCAATGCCACCGCGCAGTTGTTGCTCGCCTACGAGTTGAGCGAGAAACCGCGCTACAGCGAGAAACTCCAACGCGTCGTCAGCCCGCTTCAATCCGCAGATGAATTCGATGCGCGCGGAAATCCTGGACGCAACGGCATTCCCGACCTCCTGGATGAAGCGCGCTGGGGGCTGGAGTGGATGCTCAAGCTGCATCCCGCGCCGGACGCGCTGTATCATCAGGTGGCCGACGACCGCGATCATTACGGCTGGCGGCTGCCACAGGATGAGCAGGCGGATTACGGGTGGGGCAAAGGTGGGGCGAGAGTGGTGTATTTTGCGGATGGGCAGCCGCAGGGACTGAGGCAATACAAGAGTGTTTCGACCGGCGTCGCCAATCTCGCCGGGCGTTACGCCGCCGCGATGGCGCTGGCGTATCAAATCTGGAAGGAGGATCCGCGGCAAAAGGAGTTCGCGCAGCGCTGTTTGCGGGCGGGGCGGGAAGTTTATGAACTGGGCCACGCCAGGGAGGGCGTGCAGCAGGGCAACTCTTACAAGGCGCCGTATCGCTACGAGGAAACCACCTGGGCCGACGACATGGAATGGGGAGCGGCCGAGCTTTTCCGCGCGACGCGGGACAAGAAGTATCTTACGGACGCGAAGCGTTACGCGAAGCTGGCGGCGGAGGAAGGCTGGATGGGCAAGGAGCAAACCGGGCATTACCAGTTTTACCCGTTCATGAACGCCGGTCATTTCCGGCTCTACGAACTGGTGGAGCGCGGCTGCAAACGGCAACTGGCGGGCTGGTATCGCGCCGGGATCGAGCGTTGCGTGCAGGCCGGGCAGCAAAACCCGTATCGCCTCGGCGTGCCATTCATCTGGTGCTCGAACAACCTTGTGGCCGCGCTGGTCACGCAATGCCTGATGTACGAACGCATGACCGGCGACATGAGCTATCGCGATTTTGCCGTCCGGCAACGCGACTGGCTGCTGGGCCGCAATCCGTGGGGCACGACGATGTTCACGCAAATTGGCCGGGTGTTCCCGACGGACGTCCACCTGATGACCACGAAACTCACGGGCCGAACCGTGCGGGGCGGCCTGGTGGACGGGCCGGTTTACGAGCGCATCTTCAAGTCATTGAAGGGCGTCGCCATCACCGAGCCGGACCCGCTCGCGGCCTTCCAGGGGCCGGCGGTTTATCACAATGACCTCCAGGACTACTCGACGAACGAGCCGACGATGGACGGCACGGCTTCAGCCATTCTGATGTTCGCCCTGTGCGCGACCGCGCCGTGACTCGCAGCGGTGAGAATTTTTGGAACTGGCCGTTGCGTTGCTTACATCAAATGGGCAAATTGCCCCCGTAACCCATGAAGCTTTTGCAGCAACGCATTCCCTTGGTCATTGCCGGCGTACTGCTCATTCCCAGTTCAGCGACCGTTGCCGCGCCGGGGCAGTCGTTCGAGGCGGCGAAGAAACATTGGGCCTATCAGCCGATCCAGCATCCGACGCCGCCGAAGGTGACGGACGAACGGCGGGTACAATCGCCGATTGACGCCTTCCTGCTGGCGAAGCTGGAGGAAAAGAACCTCAGCTTCGCGCCGCCGGCGGACAAACGCACACTGCTGCGCCGGGTCTATTTCGACCTTATCGGCCTGCCGCCGACGATGGCGGAAGTCGAGGCGTTTGAGCGCGACCGCTCGCGCGAGGCGTTGGCCAAAGTCGTAGATCGCCTGCTGGCGTCGCCCCGCTACGGGGAACGCTGGGGGCGGCACTGGCTGGACTTCGCGCGCTACGCGGACACCAAGGACCTCGTGCTCGTTTATGGCAAGGACGCCCTACGGCCCTTTGCCTACACGTATCGCGACTATGTGATCCGCGCTTTCAACGAAGACCTGCCTTACGACGAATTCGTGCGCGATCAACTCGCCGCCGATCAGCTTGAACCGAAGGTCGAGCGCTGGCGGCTGGCGGCGCTGGGTTTTCTGACCGTGGGCCGGTTGTTCGATCAAAACCCACACGATCAAATTGACGACCAAATTGACACGACCACACGCGGTTTCCTTGGCCTGACGGTCGCGTGCGCCCGCTGCCACGATCACAAGTACGACGCGATCACGATGAGGGACTACTACGGGCTCTACGGTGTGTTCGCGAGCACCGAGCGGCCATACGACCCACCGCTGATCGAGGACCCGCAGTCCGTGGCAGGCGGCGGCGAATTCGAGGCGCAGTTCGCCAAGGCCAAGGCGGAGCTGGAAAAGCAAGTGGACGACGAATTCGCCAAGCTCACCGAGAATTTCCGGCAGCGGATCGGCGATTATCTCGTCCGCGCCGCCACCACGCAGCCAGACCTAACAGAAACGACGCAGTTCGGCCTGTCGCTCGTGCCGGAAGATTTTCGCCCGACGCTGATGTTGCGCACGCGGCGGCTGATCGAGAAGCGGGCGGTGCCGGAGGACCGGATATTCGGGCCGTGGGCGGTCTTGATGGAATTGCCCGAAGAGGGATTCGCGGCGAAAGCCCCCCGCGTGGCGTCCGGCATGAAGCGCTGGAACAGCGAGCGCACCGTTTCCTTCAACGCGCTGGTGTTGGAGGCGCTGGGCAAAGCCGCGCTCACGAACAAGGTTTCCGTCGCGCGCACCTACGGGGAGCTGTTGCACGACGTTTACGAGGAAGCAAAGAAGCCGATCGCGGGCAGCCCGGGATTGAACGCGGACCAACAGGAGTTGCTGGCGCTGGTGACCAGCCCGGAAAGCCCGATCTGGTTTCCGCGCCGGGACACACCGGATCACATGTCACGCGCCGAGAAGGACAAATGGGGCGGGCTGGTTGCCGCGCTGGACAAACTTGCCGTCAACGCCACGAACCCGCCACCGGCTCGCGCGATGGTGGTGGCCGATCTGCCCGAGCCGTTCGCGCCGCACATTTTCAAGCGCGGCAATCCGTCGCGCCTGGGCGACGCCGTGCCGCGCGCGTTCGTGCAGGTGCTGACCGGCGGCGAGCCGCAACCGTTCAAGCGCGGCAGCGGGCGGCTGGAATTGGCCGAGGCCATCATCGCACCCACCAATCCTTTGACCGCACGCGTGTTCGTGAACCGCGTCTGGATGCTGCACTTCGGCGAACCGTTGGTGAGTTCGACCGCGGATTTCGGCACGCGCAGCGAAGCGCCGGCGAATCCCGAATTACTCGACTGGCTCGCGTCCGAGTTCATCCGTTCCGGCTGGCGACTCAAACAACTGCACCGCCTGATGGTCTTGAGCAGCGCGTATCAGCAGGCTTCCACGCCCGCCGGGCCGAAAGCTCCAGAGCCGGTGGCGAAGGCCACCCCGCCACCGCGACCGATGGGAAACGGCTTCGAGCCGGCGATGGAAACGCGCCTGGCGGATGTGGCTTCGGCGGGGGCGAACATCAAGCGGCTCAAATCGAAATCACCGCCCCAGGTGCCGGCCACCCCGCCGGAAACTACACCAAAGACGAAGGATGACCCGGACAACAAACTGTTGGCGCATTTCCCGCGTCGGCGGCTGGACCTCGAGGCCATGCGCGACTTCCTGCTCGCCAGCGCGGGCCGGTTGGACCTGACGATGGGCGGCCGTCCGGTGGACGCCGCCAACGATCCATTGAACCGCCGGCGCACGGTTTATGGCCTGGTGGACCGCCAGAATCTGCCCGATGTTTATCGCGCGTTTGATTTCGCGGTTCCGGACCAATGTGTCGAGCGCCGCCCGCGCACCATGGTACCGCAACAGGCGTTGTTCGCGCTGAACTCTCCGTTCGTGCTGGAACAGGCGCGGGCGCTGGCGGCGCAACCGGAAATTGCCAAGGCGAAGAAGCCGGCGCAGCGGGTGGAAGCGCTGTTCCGGCGGGTGTTGCAGCGCGAGCCGGCGAAACCGGAAACGGAAGCGGCGCTGCGCTTCGTCAACCTCGTGAGCGCGGAGGAAACGCCCCGGGACGGCCTGACGCCGTGGGAACAATTTGCGCAGGTGCTGCTGGTTTCCAACGAGGCGATGTTCCTCGATTGAACGGCCATGAATCCGCTTGAACACCTGCCACCCCGCCGGCTGACGCGCCGCCAGATGTTGCGGCAGATGGGAACTGGTTTGGGCTTGCTGGGGTTCACCGCGCTACTCGGTGACGCCGGTTTGCTCGTGCCCGCAGCGGCGGCGGCGGCTAATCCCCTGGCCGCCAAGCCGCCGCAATTCCCCGGGCGGGCGAAGCGCATCATTCACATTTATCTCAACGGCGGGCCGTCGCAGGTGGACACGTTCGATCCCAAGCCCGCGCTGACGAAGTGGGCGGACAAGATCATCCCCACCGGGAACCTCACCACCGAGCGGCCCACCGGTGCAGCGCTGCCTTCGCCGTTCAAGTTCCAACGTTACGGCAAAAGCGGCATCGAGGTGAGCGAGATTTTTGCGAAGACGGCGGCGCACGTGGACGATCTTTGCTTCATCCGCTCGATGCAGGCCAACACGCCCAATCACGAGCAGTCCATGCGGCTGATGAATTGCGGCGACGAGCGGCTCTCGCGCCCAAGCTATGGCGCTTGGGTCACCTATGGCCTCGGTTCGGAGAACGAAAACCTGCCCGGCTACATCGCGATGTGCCCGGGGCTGCCGGTGTCCGACGTGTCGAACTGGCGGGCGGCGTTTCTGCCGGGCATCTACCAGGGCACGCACATCAACACCAAGCAAACGAAGCCCGAGGAGTTGATCGCGAACATTAAGAACGCCCGGGTTTCGCGCGCGGCCCAGCGGCGGCAGTTGGACCTGCTCGCCGAGTTGAACGCCCAGCAGCAACGCCAGCGCGGCGACGACCCGCAACTGGAGGCGCGCATTCAGTCCTTCGAACTCGCCTACCGGATGCAATTGGAGGCGACGGATGCCTTCGATATTTCAAAAGAACCGGAGTCGGTGCGGGCAAGGTATGGCGA
>WBZT01001041.1_pt2 | contig 13294 bp, 13 predicted proteins | sample 5204241 | NCBI WGS metagenome assembly WBZT01 (sample SAMN12344358, study PRJNA552823) | activated sludge metagenome | biome: Activated sludge suspended growth; feature: Nitrification reactor; material: Wastewater; isolation source: activated sludge from nitrification reactor of wastewater... | reverse complement strand
CCTGCTGCACTGCCGCCGCCCGAAACTCCGGCGTGTAACTCCGATTCACTCTCTTCATGTCCAACCTCCACAAGGTCAAAATACCATACCTCGTGGCGTCCATTTTTCGGGTACCAGATCACGGAACAGCGGTACCCCCGGATTGGTTGGCGGTGGATGGGCTGCTGAGTCTCTTCGCACCGGTTCGGGAAGAAGCACGTCGCCGCTATCGGGCCTTTGTCTCCGAAGGCATCGGACAGCGCATCTGGGAAGGGTTGCGCCAGCAGATCTACCTTGGCGACGAGGCGTTCGTGCAGCGCATGCAGAGCCGGGCGGCGCCCATTGCTACTGGGAGATCGCCGAGTATTCTGGGGTGCACCTGGCGACGGTCGGGCGCATCGTGTGCAGAGTGATGCCATGCGGAGAGAACTGACCCTGAACAGGACTTCCGCTCCAGGGCATCGGGAAGCGCAGCGCCGTTGCGGCCTTCGGCCTGATTTTTCGGCCACCATGCCCGGGCACGCGCCAGTTGTTCACGCAGGTCAGGCGCCACGCTCGCGGGCAACATCAGTGCCCGATCCTTGGAGCCCTTGCCCTCCCGCACGATGATCGTGTCGTGATCGAAATCCGGATCCTTGATCCGCAGGGGGAGAACCCGCCGGTTGACGGAAGGTCCCATAGTTATGGGAGCACGTCGCCAGCAGATCCGCCGCGCAGCGGCTTCGTCCGACAATCCATTCAAGTCGACGCCATTTCGCTGCGCGGATTCATTCAGGCGTTAGACGTCGCCAGTGGACACGGCGGCAGTCAGGACATTCGGCGTATGTGGAGGCGCACTTCCGCCGCCGGTGTGCAGGCAGAAGTCACCACCTATTTCACGAAGGGAGGGCACCATGCGAGAAAGCAAGTTCGCAGCACTGCTAACGGTCGCTGCGGTAGGAATGTTTGCGCTGCCTCCGGCTACTTGGGCGGAAGATGTCGCTCGGTCATTTGTCGCGTCCCCTGACGTTTACTCGGTAATCGCGGAAGACGAGAAATATCGGGTTATCTCTGTAACCTGGAAACCCGGTCAGCGCGACAAATGGCATTCACACGGAACCCCGGTGGCCGCCTATAACCTGACCGACTGCAATATGCGAGTGCACACGCCGGACGGGAAGACTGCAGACCTTATTACCAAGGCTGGCAATGCTCGTGTGCGTGCACAGGCACCATCGCACTGGCTGGAGAATGTCGGCAACACCGATTGCAAATTGATTCTGTTCGAACCCAAGTAAGGGGTGGGCTTCAGGACTTACATTGTTCCAGGGAATCGCTGAACAATTCGTCCGTCCGGTGTGCCGGGACACACAAGTCATTGATTGTATGGAGGCCAGAATATCGTGATCCGATGGAATCAGCGTTTCCCCGACAAGAACTTCGAGGGGAGCGTTCCCGGGCGGCACTGCGCGCCAATCTTGCCCGTCCCCTCAAGTGGAACGTTCGGCGTCATGACGCCGGGCGTGCAGTCAGCACAGCCGAGAGTACTGTGAAGGGAGGAAGATCATGAAGCGACTGACCACACAAGGAGAGTAAGGGATCGTCGATGCTGGTTCGTGGGAGCCGCGTTGGGATCATTGGGGGCAGCATCGCCGGATGTGCGACCGCCATCGCCCTCGAACGACTGGGATGCGATGTGCAGGTGTTTGAGCGCTCCAGGGGCGTTCTGCGCGATCGGGGATCCGGAATCGCCATACCGATCACCTTGCGGGACGAACTGATCGACGCCGGGTACCTTCCCGCCGGCTACCCGCACTGCCGGGTGAGCCACCGCTGGTGGATCCTGGCCGACGGCACCTCGTCCGGTCGATTGCTCTGGACTCAGCCCGCACCCGCCGCGCACAACAACTGGGGTGTCTTGTGGCGGCAGCTGCGCGCCGGCGTGGCTGACGCCCGGTACCACGACGGCGTGACGCTCCTCGGATTCAGCCAGGACGCCAAGGGAGTGACGGCGGTGTTGGACCACGGCACCTCGCAGCTCTTCGACCTGCTGGTCGGTGCCGACGGGTACCGGTCGATGATTCGGCAGCAGATCATGCCCGACGCGAGAGCGGAGTATGCGGGGTATATCCTGTGGCGGGGGAACTACCCCGAGGCCCGGCTCGAGAATCGGGCAGCGGTCGACCGTGGAACCCGGGCCGACGCTTGGCACTACATCTGCCTCGATGGCGGTCACGGCATCGTCTATTTGATCCCCAACTTCGACGACCGCACCGACCCCGGAGACCGTCGAGTGAACTGGGGCATTTACGCCCCGCAGCCCCCAGGGCTGGACTTCTCCGAGCCAACCTCGATTCCGCCCGGTGGGGTGACGCATGCACTCTACAGGCACCTCGACGCGTTGCTGACCTCAGGTTTTCCCCCGGACTACGAGGCCGTGATCCGAATGAGCCAGCTCGAAGAGGTGTCGATCCAGCCGATCTACGACGATCTCATAGACTGCTACGTGCACGGCCGGGTGATGCTGATCGGCGATGCCGGTACGGTGACGCGGCCGCATACCGGCAGCGGCGCCACCAAGGCGATCCAGGACGCGTTATGCCTGGCTCGCCTCGGGCAGGAGCACAGGGAGTGGCCCGATCTGCTAGCTGCCTACGACGCCGAGCGCGCGGCGGCCGGCCTGTCGCTGGTTCAGCTGGGGCGTCGCCTCGGACGCGACTTGGTCGAGCACACGCCGGACTGGGGCACCATGACGGCCAACGACTTCGAGGCCTGGACCAGGCAGACGCTGTCGGGCGAGCGGCTGTACTTCTACGGCAACGCTGCCGCCCCCGATCGCTGATCGGGCTTGAGCCGTGTTGCATCCCAGGCGCAATGAGCGCGGCGCCGCCGAACAACGCCTTGCGGCTGAACACCCGCCGGAGGGGTCGGTTCCCGCGTGATCGCATAGGATGTGCCAATGGGAGAACTTGCCCCGAACTCCGTGACCCCGAATTCCACGAGAATCGACTCCGAACTCCGGACCCCGAACGGCAACGGAGAGAGGACTTTCGGACCGTGAAGACGCTTGCCGCCGCGCTTTCCCTCGCCCTGCTTGCCGCTTGAGCCACGCAGGAGCACGCCGTGCCTGCAGGTGCCTTTCGCGTGGGTTGGACCGGAATGGCGGACAACGCGATACTGCCGCAAAGGAGTGCCGGCAACCTGAAGACCAACCCGAACTGCCTCGGCGACGACGTTTCACCGCCGGTCCAGTGGAGCAACGCGCCGGAGAGGACGCGCAGCTTCGTCATCTTCATTGACGACCAGGCCGGTCGCATCGGGCTCGGCGTTTCTCATATGGTCGTGCATGGCATTCCCACGAACGTCTCCTCGTTCGCAGAAGGCGAGTCGAGCAGCGCGCCTCAGGGAGACCGTTTCGTCGCCCGCAAAAGCACCCCAGCTCTGCTCGGCTGGTTCGGCCCCTGCCCGCCTCGCGGCAACGCGCCGCAGCACTACGTGATGACGTTGATCGCGACGACGCTTGAGCCGGGCGAACTTGCGCCCGGCTTGACCAAGGCCGAGGTGTTGAAGGCTCTGGAAGGTGGCAGGGCGCTGCGCGCCGCAAGTCACGTCTTCCGCCATGCGCATTGACGCAGCCGTGGAGCCATGCGGGCCGTCGTCCGTGGCAGGAGGGGTCAGCAGGAGCGGTCATTTCTCGCGTGATTGCATCTCAGGCGCCAATGTGGGAAATGGCCCCGAACTCTGCGCGCCGCGTCGGCGATCGTTCCCTCGCGCATCATCAGTCCCTTCGCCGGCAGTTGCGTCCGGATCGCCTCGAGCAGTTGCTTCGTCGACGGTTCGTTCTCTTCCAGCACGTGACGAAACTGCAACTGCGCGGTGGCATCCGGCACCGCTTGCCGCGACCGGGGCGATCCGGACAAGACACCGCAATGCCTGGCTGTCAGCGATCGCGTCATCCACCCGTACGTCCGAATGCCTGTACCCCAGGTGCACCCGATTCACCCGCGGCATCCGCTCCATTCCGATCAACGGCCGGTTGCGCTTCGCTTTCAGGTAGTGCGTTTCGATCAGTTCGAGAACTTCCTGCCAGGGGAGAACCCGTTCCAAGTCGGCAGGAAGGCACTTGCGTCGCGTCGGCTGCTTATTCGCCGCGAACTCGGCTTCCGAAAAATTGATATGCTGCGATGGCTGATCCCATCGCCGGCAACGTGCAGGTTGCACCGAGGACATCTTCCGCCCGGGCGAGCAAATCGGTGTGGCCCGAAAGAGTGCCGACGAGGATTTCCGTCACTTGGGGTGGTTCAAATTCAACTTCACTGGAGATGTCTATGGCAACGGCGAAGAAAACAGCGAAACCCATCAACACAGCAAGTCCGCTTTGGAACGGTTGTGTTCCGACAGCCGCAACTGCAGTTGTCAAGCGTATTGAAGGCTTTTTCAGTGCGCCGTATGACGACAACGGATCATTGCCTGGTGGAACCTGGACGATCGGTTACGGAACGATCGTTGATGCAAAGGGAAAGCCGGTCAGTCCGTCGACTCCGCCGATTACTGAAGCCGCTGCCGAGCAACTGCTTCGTCGCGACATGGAGGGCGCAGCCCGCGACGTAAAACTGCGCGTCAAAGTTCCTCTCCTGGAATGCGAGGCGGCTGCTTTGATCTCGTGGACGTATAACCTAGGTAGCGGGAATCTTGGCAAGTCCACGATGTTGACGCGCATCAACGCCGATCAGAAGGCCGACGTACCGAGCGAAATGAGAAAGTGGATCAACCAAGAAGGCAAGCAACTGGTTGGTCTCCTTCGCCGACGTTGGGCTGAGGCAGCCATATTTGTTGGCCTTGACGCGACCAGTGCGTGCGTTCGTGCCTGGAAAGAAATCGACAGCCTGGACGACTGGCCAAGCTTCTGATTGAAAAGAGCAACGGTCCAGGCTGCGAATTCATTTTGCAGCGTGGCCCACGAAGACGCTTGAGCCCACCCGCTTCCTCTACGCTGCAGCGGTCGGCTTATCTCGACGTCAGGCGTCCCTGGCACGGCTCATTACGCACTCCCGGGAGACATCGTGTCGACACTACGTGTAGCGAGTTTCACGATTTCACCGGACGGTTTCGGTGCCGGTCCCAACCAGGACATCAACAACCCGCTCGGCGTGGGCGGCACGTCGCTTCACGGCTGGGTATCTTCCACGCGGACGTTTCCGAAAGCGGTGATTGGCAAGGCCCAAGCTGATGCCCGTCGAGTTCCGCCAGCAGCAATCCAGGATTTCCACTTCCGAAGGGTCCGCCTGACGGGGAGGCTGACGCTGGCACTACGGATTCGCGGAGAGTTTCAACGGCAAGCTGCACGACGAATGCTTGAAGCCACGAGTGCTTCCGGGACCTGCGAGAGACCGGAGCTGTCCTGGGGAGCTGGCGACAGTTCCATAACAACTTGCGACCGCGATTCGCCCATGGGTATCGGCCTCCGGCCTCGTTGCCGGAGAAACACGAAATGAGGGGTCACGGCAGCAGTTTGCTTGGCTGGAAATCTGGTACGCGGGTCAGCCTCACCGCTTCGCGGGGGCCACCTGCTCTTTGGCCGTCTGCGCAGAGGAGCGCGCCTCCTGCGTCAGTTTGTAGGAAACGTAGTACTTGAAGATGTTGCGGACATACGTCGTCGTCTCGATGCCGATCTTCTCCGCCGTGACCACCTCGACGTTGTTGAACCATTGGTCGGGATCGAGTCCGCGCTTCTGCGCTTCGGTGCGCATCCGCGCGATGTTTCCCGGCCCCGCGTTGTAGGCCGCGAACGCGAACAGGGAGCGGTCCTGCTCGTCGAAATGCGCGTCTTTGAAGTACTTGGTCATGAGCTGATCCATGTACTTTGCGCCGGCATGGATGTTCGCGTCGATGACCCTGATGTCCCCCACCTTCAGGGCGTCCCCGGTAGCCGGCATCACCTGCATCACGCCAATCGCACCGGTCGGGCCGCGCCTGCTCTGATCGAGCGCCGACTCCTGGTAGCCCTGGGCCGCGAGCATCAGCGGATCGAAGCGGTACTGGCCACCGTATTTCTCGAACAGTGCAATCGTCTGTTCGAAGCGCTTCGCGTCTGCGCTGCCGGCCGCGTTGTGGAGTGCCTGGATCGATTTCATGTACTCGAGTTGCCGGTGCGGGATGACGCCTGCCTTCTTGGCCCAGCTCGCGTAGAACTCCTCCACTACCGCCCTGAGCTTCGGGCTGTCCTTGCGAATCGCCCAACCCTTTCTGGTCGGCGGCCGCAGTACGATCTCCTCGTGCACCTTGATGCCGGGCAGCACCTGCGACCACAGCTTCGCCTTGTAATCGTCGACGACCATTGCCTGCAGCAGGCCCGCGTTCAACATCTCGAGCATGTCCTCGTCCTCGAGCGCTTCGGGAACGAAGACGATCCTGACGGCTGCCTTCCGGGCTCTGGCGAGGCGCTCATTCAGCGCCATCAGGCTCGCGTAATAGCTGGATGCCTTGCGGACCTGCACGGTCTTGCCCGAGAGGTCTTCGAGGGTCGCGACCGCGGGCGAGGCCGGACCGGTGACGAGAATCTCGGTGTTGACGAGCTTCTCGTCGGGCGCGACGAAGTCGACGAGCTTCAGCCGATCCTCGGTCACGGTCAGGTTGCCGACCGCGATGTCGGCGAGTCCCGCACGCACATCCGGGAGCAGCCGATCGCGCGTCACGGCGCCGACGTAAACGGTGAGTGGGCGCTTGCCGAGCTGTTTCGCGTACTTGTGGTTGATCCAGCGCTCCAAGTCACGGACGAGCTCGGCTTCGGTGCCGCGCTCACGGCCGCCGTCGACGAAGTATTGCGTGCGGCTGTACGGCGCGTAGACGCGAATGATCCGCCGCGTGAGCATCTGGTCGAAGTCGCCCGTCCACGGCTTGTTCCGGATTTCCAGTCGCCGCAGCTCTGCCGGCGGAATGGACGAATCGACGCTTTTCGCCGCCTGGGCGTGGCCGGAAGCCCCAAGCGCGGCGAGACTTGCCACGAGGATGACCGTAACGAACCGCTGCAACATCGATTCCCCTCCGTGGGGTGCCAACCCTGCCCGGATTGGCGGTGCCCTTCGGCCCGCGGCACTCCAGCGAGCGCGCCTCAGGGGCCAAAATCACGCATGATAAGGCAGATCGGACGGCGTCCGATGCTGGCCATGGAGGGGTGCATCGCGAACGGCTACGCATCCCCGCGGTGCGCTTGCACGGCTAAAGCAAAATGCGCCGGGAAGTCCATAATCCTGGCAAACGTCGATTTTCTCTCCGGCCGGGCAATTGTTGATGGATACTTGAGCCTGGACCCGTAGCCATCCGCCGACAAGCTGCGGCTGCCGCTGACAGCGGGTAGACTCGGACGTTGGGCAGCATTGTCACTGATCGGGACGCGGGGAGCATGAAGACCATTGGCCTCATTGGCGGCATGAGCTGGGAGTCGACGATCCCTTACTACCGTCAGATCAACGAGACGATCAAGGCCCGATTGGGCGGTCTGCACTCAGCCAGGATCATCCTGTACAGCGTCGACTTCCATGAAATCGAACGCCTGCAGCATGCGGGAGATTGGCGGACGGCGGGCGAAGTGTTGGCCAACGCCGCTCGTTCGCTCGCGGCGGCGGGTTCAGACTTCCTGGTCCTGTGCACCAATACCATGCACAAGGTGGCGCCTGCCATTGAAGCGGCCGTCGGCATTCCGCTCTTGCACATTGCCGATCCGACTGCCACCGAAATCAAGCAGGCCGGTCACTCCACGGTCGGGCTCCTTGGCACTCGGTTCACCATGGAACAGCCCTTCTACCGGGAGCGTCTGAGCAAGCGCCATGGGCTTCACGTGATCGTCCCGGGCGCTGAAGACCGCAATTCGGTTCATCGCATCATCTACGAAGAGCTGTGTCTGGGCATGGTCTTGGCGGAATCCCGCAGCGTGTTCCAAAGGGTCATGGCAAGCTTGGCGTCGCAAGGCGCGCAGGCGATCATTCTGGGTTGTACGGAGATCTCGCTGTTGGTCGGTCAACGGGATGGCGACGTTCCGCTGTTTGACACCACGGCGATTCATGCACGTGCGGCCGCGGAAGAGGCGCTCGCAGAGTGAGGCCAACCCTTCCATCGAAACGACGTTCGACAGCCCGCTCCGCTGACTGTCCGTCGCCGTTCCTGCCAGACGTCAGGCGCCCCTGGCACGACTTCTGATTACGTACCCCCGGGAGACATCATGTCGAAGCTTCGTGTAGAGAGTTTCACGATTTCACTGGACGGCTTCGGCGCCGGTCCCGACCAGGACATCAGCAACCCGCTCGGCGTGGGCGGCACGGCTCTTCACGGTTGGGCTTTTTCCACGCGGACGTTCCAGAAAGCGGTGCTTGGCAACGAGGGTGGAACGACGGAAGGAGTCGATGAGGAATTTGCGGCTCGGGGTTTCAGGAACATCGGCGCGTGGATCCTCGGCAGAAACATGTTCGGTCCCGTTCGTGGGCCTTGGCCGGACGAGAACTGGCGGGGTTGGTGGGGGGAGAACCCGGTGTATCACGTCCCCGTCTTCGTGCTGACCAACCATGCACGTGCACCGCTGGTGATGGAAGGCGGAACGACCTTCCACTTCGTGACGGACGGCATTGCCGTCGCGCTCGCCCGAGCCCGCGAAGCCGCCGGAGGAAAGGACGTCCGTGTGGGTGGCGGAGTGAACGTCATCCAGCAGTATGTTCGCCAGCGCCTCATCGATGAGATGCACATCGCCATTTCACCAGTCCTGCTCGGTTCCGGCGAGCGACTGTTCGACGGGATAGACCTTCCCGCCTTGGGCTACGCCTGTACCAAACACGTGGCGTCGCCGCTTGCCACCCACGTCGTGCTTACCCGGCAGTGAAGACAGTGACGCGGCGCATCGGCGCCCAACCGACACGCCAAGGCAGGCCGGATCGGGCCGCTGCGGGTGAGCGTTGCACACTTTTCCTCCCAACAGCTTGGGCAGCAGATTTCCCGAGGGCAATAGGGCCAGGCTCATGAAACCTGACCCTGATGGGACTGAACGTACGCCACGGTCCGCGTATGGCCGGAACGCTGCGCCTCAGCCCACAACCCGCGGCCGGCTCTGCTTGCGAACGCATGCACGGACCGAGTAGTCGACTTGATCTATAACCTGCTCAAATTCCTCCACCTCCTGGGAGCCATTCTGATGGGGGCCGGTCTGGTGGCCGTCTGGATGGCCGATCTCCGTTCGCGACAATTACGGGAACTGCTCCCTTTTGCCGAAGCGGTGCGCAACATCGCCGTCTGCTACGACGGCCTGGTCGTGCCGGGGGCTTTGCTGCTTCTTGCCTCCGGTGTATGGATGATCACCAATTTTTACGGCGGCTGGGCCTTCCTCGACATCCCTTGGCTGGCCGGCATGGTCGTCCTGTTCCTCGCCGAGTTCATCGAGGGCAACACGATCACGCGGCTTTACTTCATGCGGCTGCGCCGAATGACTCAGCGCGCCCTTGCCGAGGGGCGATTCACGCCCGAGCTCGAGCACGAACGCGGAAAGCTCGTCCCCTCATTCACGCATTTCCTCGATCTACCTGCGCTCACACTGATCATCGCCTTGGGCGCCTTGAAGCCGGGCTCATGGACGCTGTTTATCGCGGGCTCTGCTCTGGCGGTGGTGATTGCAAGCACTCTGACCGTTCTGATTCCGCGCCTGTATCCATGGTCGGCTAGCGGCGCTCGGTGAGGCGGAGCGAGCGTACGATCTTTTCGTTTCGTCAGCGGACGGCGCTGTTCGCCGGGCTCGTGGTTTGGCCGAGCGGAGATTCTCCCTCACGCAAATCCTGAATGGTGCCCTTGAAACACAAGCGGTGTGGCGCCTGCTCTGCCACGTCGCCCGCCTCGACCATTTCCGCCGATCGGCGGCACAACTCATTCCTGCCCATCGTCGTCTTGATGTCGTGGAAAGACCGGTCGACATCCCATCGCTGGCGGTAGGGGTCCGCGAAATCCGCCGCGGTGTAGGCGCGACGCGTGCATCCATCGCGTGACCCGATAAAGGGATTCGGAACGCATCCCCGGCGCGGTGAACGTGACCTTGGGTTGGCGCAGGGTGAGTTGGTCGGGAAGCGCCTGCCACCGTTCCCCGGACTAACCCGGGTTCGAGTTTCGCCGAGGTTTGGGCCACGTGATGAGCAAGTCGTCCCGCCGCAGCGCTTCGAAGATCATGCGGGCTTCGGTACCGGTGAGCGGCGTATCCGCGAACGCCATACCACCGGCGCCGACAACCCCACAATCGCCTTCCAGGGTTTCGCGCGTCACGACTTTGTTCTTGACGGGGACAGGGGCGGCGCGCGCTCGTGTGTCACTCGGCCGCTTGCTGCAACCGTGCCGCCGCCGGCTCGCCGATACGCCGGCCCATGTCCAGGCCCCTCTCGGTGGAGTTGCGATAATGCACGCCATCGTAGATGCGGGCATTGGCCACTTCCCGCATCGGGTCCTCGACGCTGTGCCAACGCCGCGTGGTGTCTCTGGCAGTGGGGCTGGAGGTAGACAGTACCACGCCGGGCAAGACGTCCAACTGCTCCTTCAGCATCGTGCCAACGGCGGCGGCGAGGATGCAGTGGGCGCATGCGTACTCGGGATGTGACGGTGTGTCGATCAGCGGCCTCCAGGCCGGGTCGCGTTCGGTGCCGTCGTGGCCGTCGATATCGCCGTTGCGCCCGGCGGTGATTGGGCGCCAGAAGTTGTAGTGGTACTTGGCGTCCATGACACTGATCAGCGCATCGTCCATCGCCTGCGCGACCACCGCGTAGAGGCGCGCATTGGTGGTTAGGTCTCGCCCCGGTACGTCGGCCACCGAGCGCAGCAGTCGATGATAGATCGCCGGCAGCGACAACTCCCAGAAGCGCGCGATCTCGGTCTGCTCGGCGCTGCGCGCCGTGCTGTTGCGTCCGCCCAGAGTCTTGACCTCGTTGAAGTCGCGCGCCCACAAGTCGCTGTAGGTGGCTGGGGGCGGCCCGGGACGGAAGCGCGCCGGGCTGTCGATCAGCCAGGCCTTGCGCGAGGCCCACTGGGGCACGGCGGGAATCACTGTCGGCACGTAGGCGCCGGGTGTGGTGTGCGGGCGATACCATTCTGGTGCGGCGGCGCCGTCGGTGGCGCGCGCGGCAAGCACCGCCGCGGCGGGCCGTTCGCCGATGGCGATGCCGGCGTCGCGGGCGGCGGCCACGGCGGCGTCGGCGTTGGGCAACGGTTCGCCGGCCTTCACTCCGGTCGTCGAGACGCGGGTGATCTCGCCCACCGATTCATCCACGGCGGTCTGCACCATGGCCATCAGGCGCACCGCAGGCGGCGTGCCCATTTTCGCCTCCACGATGAATTCGTTGGCACGGGTGTTCCAGTCAGTGATCACGTCAGCGCCAGCTAAAGGCGCCGTGGCGGCGACGAGCAGGCTCGCGAGCGAATGGCAAGTGCGTGTGCGGTTGAACATGGGAAGTCCGTTCGGGAATGAGGGAGATGACTGACGCGCGGCTCAGTGCCGCGCATAGAGGTAGTAGTCGGCACTGTAGGGCACGCGGGCGGTGGCGCCGGTGTTGCCTGGGTCGCAACCTGATGCGGGCGCGGTACCTCCCGCGGTGTTCACGCGTTGGATGCGGGTGACGGCGGAGAAGCGTCCCGGCGGACCGCTGTCGTGCGTGGCGAGCCGCAACCAGGGAATCGAGCCCGCCGCCATCTGGAGTCGCTGCCCGAGGAGGGTGGCAGCGGCTGGCTGGCCGCGTTACGCGACCGTTACGTGGGCCGCGCGATCGCTCGCCTGCACGAGCGGCCGGCTGAGCCATGGACCGCGGACGACCTTGGTCGCGAGGTTGGCCTGTCGCGCTCGGCGCTGCACGCACGCTTCGTCGAACTGTCGGCATGCCGCCGATGCATTACCTGAGCAACTGGCGCATGCAACTGGGCGCCGACCCGCTGCGCGAGAGCAACGCCACCGTCGCGACCATCGCTCAGGAAACCGGCTACGATTCCGAAGCTGCCTTTTCGCGTGCCTTCAAGCGCCTGACCGGCAAGCCTCCGGCGGCGTGGCGGCGGGAACAAAAGGCGGGGTAGGGTGCGGCTGGGGCGGAATGCTTCCCGTCAATCAACGGACCGGGAGTGCTTTCCGGGTGCAGCGATCGGATCTCGTTCGAAGCGGCACCACTGAGGCAACGCGACATGCCGGCTCTACGCTACCGGTGTCCTTCAATGCGCGCTGATCCCGTCTCGGACTCGGGGCTACGGACAAGGCACGGTACGGGGCCGATCGCGGATCTCCGAATGGCGCTGAACCAGGGGCCGCTGCTCGGCGGATCGCGCTTCCTCGACAGTGTCGAAAGGATCACCGGGCAGCGGCGCGAGCTCAGACCCGGAGGGAGACCAGGTAAGCCGGTGGAGGAATCAGCTTCCTTCCGAGCTATGCAATTGTCGATGGACAAATGTCGATGGATACTGGAGCGTGGCCACTTCTTCCGGTTGGCGGATGACGCCGCGGGGGAGTTGGTGTCGAAGAACGATGAACGCGGATTGGCCGCTGTTCGCTGATTTGCTAGCCAGCGGCCCAGGCGGCCACGATTTCCGCGGGCACTTCGGTCGGGTCCGCGTTTGCGTGGGTGGGCACACGCCTGAGTCGGCGGCGGTTCCGATCCGCTGGTCAGGGACTGTTGGTTTCCGCTCGGAATCCGTCGGCAGCTGCAAGCGGTGCGTCCGCCTGCCTCCCGTGTAGCAGGTAGTCGACAAATGCCTGTGCCGGCAGGGAGAGGATCTTGCTTCTCAGATGTACGACCCGCCACGGCCGGCGCAGCGGGAAACCGGCGACGTCGAGCAGGCAGAGGCCGGCAGCGGCCGGGTCGGGCGGCAAGGCGAAGCGCGACACGACCGTCAGGCCCATGCCGCTGGCGACGAGGTCGCAGATTGCTTCGTTGCTATTGACCGTCAGCTTGACGTCGAGCTTCAGACCCATCTGCGCCAGATGGGTGTCGAGTGTGCGCCGGGAGCCGGAACCCGATTCGCGCAGGATGAACCGCTCTTGCGCCAACGCCGCGAGCTCCACCGGGCGGCCAGAGGCCCAATGACCAGCGGCGGCGACGATGACGATCTCGTTGTCAAGAAAAGGGTGGCTGACGACATCGACGTCCTCCGGCGGATAGATCATGATGTACAGGTCGTCGAGGTTGCTGCGCAGGCGCGAAACGATGCGGTCTCGGTCGCCAATTTCCATCTCGACGTCGATCGCCGGGAAGCGCTCGCGGAAGGCGCCGAGCATGCGCGGCAGGAAGTGCCTCGCGGTGGTCACCAGCGCCAATCGCAGACGGCCGCGCTGCAAGCCCTT
>WBZT01002326.1_pt1 | contig 13304 bp, 9 predicted proteins | sample 5204241 | NCBI WGS metagenome assembly WBZT01 (sample SAMN12344358, study PRJNA552823) | activated sludge metagenome | biome: Activated sludge suspended growth; feature: Nitrification reactor; material: Wastewater; isolation source: activated sludge from nitrification reactor of wastewater treatment... | reverse complement strand
GAAAGTCATGACCGTTTCCCTCTCCCCCGACCCCTCCCGCTCGCTGGGGAGGGGAGATTCGTGAGTCGCATACGCGACTTTCACATTAACGCGTGCCGGCAAGACTCTGGAAAGCATACGCCCGTTCGAGGGGTTGCCGAGCCTTCCTGGAGCGGCAAAGCGTTTGCTGGCAGCGGGCTGGTCCGAAAGTGAAAAGATACTCGCTTTTTCCGCTGGCCGCGTTGCTTGCTGGCGAGCGACAGGCGGCGAATCTGGCTTCCCCCCTCGGTGCACACCCTGCGCCGTAGTTGAGCTACGATCGCCCACGAGCCGGGGCTACCTGCCTTTCAGGCAGCGGCTGCGCGGCCGACGCTTGCCGCGTGGCTGGCGACCATCTGGCGCAGTTCCGGCAGGCAGGCGCCGCAGAATGTGCCGCAACCGCGCTTTTCCTGTACCCCTGGCAAGGTCGCACCGCCGGTCAGATCGGCGATGATTTCCGACTCGCTGGCGTCGGCGCACTTGCAGACCACGCGGCTCCGTTGCGGCAGCTTGCCCGGCCGGCGGCCGATCGGCGCCACGGCCCAGCGGATCAGCGCCGCGTCGAGCGAGTCGTCGGCCATCACTTCCTTGAGCCAGGCCAGCGCCTGCGTTTCGCCGGCGAGCCGAACGCCGATCAGCCGGCCGTCGGGGGCGACGGCGCGCTTGCTGATCTGCCGCCGGTGGTCGACGTAAACGATCGCCGCATCGTCGCAGGCGAGGCCGAACAGCCGGTCGATTTCGCGCAGGCGGCTTTCCGGCAGCGCCTCGGCGTGCGCCGCGCGCAAGACGACCAGGGGGTCACTGCGACCGTACAGCCCGACGGTGGCGAAAGAGAACTCGCCGAGCAGGCCGCGAGCGCGTTCGAGCAGCGGCAGCGCGGCGAGTTCGCCGGCGCCAGCCCGGCGCAGAATCACCAGTTGCCAGGGCAGCTCGGCCTGGTCGACGGCGACCGCGGCGTGTTTCAGCTCGGGTTGCTGCGAAAACGGGTCACGCGCCGAGAGGGTCAGCGCGTTCACCCCGGCGCTGTTCATGAACTGGTTGCCCCAGTGCATCGGCAGCCAGGCGCAGCCGCGCGCCAGACCGTCGTCCGGCGCGACGCGAACGACGATGCTGCCGCGCGCATTGTGCACCCTGGCCAGATCGCCGGCGGCCAGACCGCGGCGACGCAGATCGGCCGGGTTCATCGTCAGCAGGGGTTCGTCGTCGAGATTGAACAGACGGGCGACCGTGCCGGTACGGCTCATGCCGTGCCACTGATCGCGCAGTCGCCCCGACAGCAGACTGATCGGCGACGCGGCGTCGGTGGCTTCGGCGGTCGGCTGGTGCTCGACCGGGACGAAGCGGGCGCGCCCAGTGGGCGTCTGAAAGACACCGTCTTCGTACAAGCGTTGCCGGCCGCTGCGGGCACCCGCCGGGAACGGCCACTGCTGCGGGCCGAGCGAGTCGAGCAGCGCGTAGCTCAGGCCGCTGATGTCCAGATCACGCCCGCGCGTGGTCTCGCGGTGCTCGTTGAAGATCTGTTCGGGATGGTCGTAGGGAAACAGATCTTCGGCCGGCTGGCGCAGCCGCTGGCCCAGCCGGCGAGCGAAGTCGACGGCAATCTGCCAATCGTCGCGTGCTTCGCCGGGCGCCGCCACCGCCGGCGTGAGGTGGGTGATCCGGCGCTCGGAGTTGGTCACCGTTCCTTCCTTCTCGCCCCAGGTCGTGGCCGGCAGCAGCAGGTCGGCGTAGCCCGCGGTGTCGGTGTTGCCATACGCTTCCTGGAGGACGACGAACTCGGCAGCGGCCAGCGCGGCGCGGACCTGCGTCTGATCGGGCAGCGAATGCGCGGGGTTGGTGCAGGCAATCCACACCGCCTTGATCTCGCCACTCTGCAGCGCGGCGAACAGTTCGACCGCGGTCCGGCCGGGCCGCTCGGGAACCGATGGCACACCCCACAGGCGCGCCACCTCGGCGCGATGCTGCGGGTTGGTCAGGTCGCGGTGCGCCGAGAGCAGGTTGGCCAGACCGCCGACTTCGCGGCCGCCCATCGCGTTCGGCTGACCGGTCAGCGAGAACGGTCCGGCGCCGGGGCGACCGATCTGACCGGTCGCCAGATGCAGGTGGATCAGCGCGGCGTTGTTGTGTGTGCCGTGCGACGACTGGTTGAGTCCCTGGCAGTAGAGCGACAGCACGGCGCGGGCGTTGCCGATCCAGCGCGCGGCACGAATGATGTCGGGCTCGGGCAGCGCACAAAGGCGGGCGACGACGTTCGGTGGATACGCGGCGACGATCTGTTCGAGCGCCGCAAAGCCCTCGGTGTGTGCCGCGATGTACTCACGATCGACCCGCCCCTCGCTGAGCAGGACATGCAGCAGGCCGTTATACAGCGCGATGTCGCTGCCCGGCGCGAGCGGCAGGTGGAGATCGGCGATCTCGGCGGTCTCGCTGCGCCGCGGATCGACGACGATGATGCGCAGTTCGGGATTGGCTGCCCGTGCGTCCTCGATGCGCCGAAAGACGATCGGATGGGCGATCGCCGGGTTGGCGCCGGCAATCAACAGGCAGTCGGCGAGCGCGATGTCTTCGTAACAGCACGGCGGCGCGTCGGCGCCGAGCGTCTGCTTGTAAGCGGCCACCGCCGACGACATGCACAAGCGCGAGTTGGTGTCGACGTTGTTGGTGCCGATCAGCCCCTTGGCGAGCTTGTTGAAGACGTAATAGTCCTCGGTCAGCAACTGGCCGGAAATGTAGAAGGCGACGCTGTCCGGACCGTGCGCGGCGATGATCGCGGCAAACCGCTCGGCGGCGAAGTCCAGCGCGTCGTCCCAGGCCACCCGCTGACGTGGCAGCGCGCGTTGCCGCCGCAGTTCCGGGTGCAGCAAGCGATAGTCGGGGCGCGCCGTCAGGTGCAGCGTGGCGCCCTTGGTACACAGGCGGCCGGCGTTGGCCGGATGATCCGGGTCGCCGCGGACGCTGATGATCTTTCCGTCGTCGGTGTCGATCAGCAGGCCGCAGCCGACGCCGCAGTAGCAACAGGTGGACTTGACTGGCTCGTTCATGGCGTTTTCTCCTGATCGTCATTAGCAATAGACGTGCCATGAGGCCAGTTCCGCGCAATCAGCCGCTGCTTCGGCTCCGGCGGCGGCGTTGCCGCGCTCGGCCACTCTCCGCCACTCGCCGCCGCCCATGGCGCGCACCAGTTTCGCCGCCTGATCCGTCGATTTCGCCCTCCTATGGTGCGCCGCAGCATTCCCGATCCGGCACAAAACAGCCCATACGGCTCAAGTTCTGGGCAGCGAGCAGGTCTGGCACGAGAATTGCTTAACACCCCTCATCAAGGTGCATTCGCGGGAGCAAACTGGCATGAGCAAACAAAAACTCGTCATGGTCGGCAATGGCATGGCCGGCGTACGCACGCTCGAGGAGCTGCTGAAGATCGCGCCGGAGCACTATGACATCACCGTCTTCGGCGCTGAGCCCCACCCCAACTACAACCGCATCCTGCTGTCGCCGGTGCTCGCCGGCGAAATGACCATCCAGGACATCATCCTCAACGATCACGCCTGGTATGCACAGCACGGCATCACGCTGCACCTGGGCAAGAAGGTGAACCGGATCGACCGCGTGCAGCGGCGGGTGATCGCCGACGACGGCACGGCAGCGGATTACGATCGCCTGCTGCTGGCGACCGGTTCGACGCCGTTCATCCTGCCCATCCCCGGCAACGACCTGCCGGGGGTGATTTCGTACCGCGACATCGCCGATACCGACGCGATGATCGATGCGGCGCGCCGCTACCGGCACGCGGTGGTGATCGGCGGCGGCCTGCTCGGGCTCGAAGCGGCCAACGGCCTGAAGCTGCGCGGCATGGACGTGACGGTGATCCATCTCTCCGACTGGCTGCTCGAACGTCAGCTCGACGAAACCGCCGGCCGGATGCTGCAGAAATCGCTCGAAGATCGCGGCCTCAAATTCCTGCTCGGCAAGCAGACCGAAATGCTGATCGCCGGCGAGAGCGGTCGCGTCGCCGCGGTCCGTCTCAAGGACGGACTCGAACTGCCCGCCGAACTGGTGGTGATGGCCGTCGGCATCCGTCCGAACACGGCGCTGGCCGAGGCGGCGGGAATTCATTGCCAGCGCGGCATCGTGGTCAACGACACCCTGCAGACTTTCGACCCGAAGGTCTACGCGGTCGGCGAATGCGTTGCTCACCGCGGCATCGCCTATGGTCTGGTGGCACCGCTTTTCGAACAGGGCAAGGTGGCGGCCAACCACCTCGCGCAGTTCGGCATCGGCCGCTACACCGGCTCGGTGACCTCGACCAAGCTCAAGGTGACCGGCATCGACCTGTTTTCGGCCGGCGACTTCTTCGGCGGCAAGGAAACCGAAGAGATCGTCCTCAACGATGCCGCGGGTGGCGTGTACAAGAAGCTGGTGATCAAGGACAACCGCCTGGTCGGCGGCGTGCTCTATGGCGACACCGCCGACGGGCCGTGGTACTTCCAGTTGCTGCGCGACGGGCAGGATATCCACGAGATGCGCGACCATCTGCTGTTCGGGCAGTCGCATGTCGGCGACGTCGGCCATCAGGGGCACAGCAAGGCGGCGGCGATGGCCGACAGCGCCGAGGTCTGCGGCTGCAACGGCGTCAGCAAGGGCAGCATCGTCAGGGCGATCAAGGAGAAGGGCCTGTTCAGCCTTGACGACATCAAGAAGCACACCAAGGCCGCGTCATCCTGCGGTTCATGTGCCGGGCTCTGCGAGCAGATTCTCTCGGCGACGATCGGCGGCGCCTACACGCCGGCGGCCTCCAACCGCAAGGCGGTGTGCGGCTGTACCGACTTTTCGCATCAGGAAGTGCGCGACGCGATCCGCGTGCAGCACCTGCTGACCATCGACAGCGTCATGCGCTTCCTCGAATGGACGACCGAGGACGGCTGTGACAAGTGCCGCCCGGCGCTCAACTACTACCTGATCTCGACCTGGCCGAAGGAAGCGCGCGATGATCCACGCTCGCGCCTGATCAATGAACGCGCTCATGCCAACATCCAGAAGGACGGCACCTACTCGGTCGTGCCGCGGATGTGGGGTGGGCTGACCACCGCTGCCGAGTTGCGGCGCATCGCCGATGTCGCCGACAAGTACCAGGTACCGACGATCAAGGTCACCGGCGGCCAGCGCATCGACCTGCTCGGGATCAGGAAGGAAGACCTGATCAGCGTCTGGAAGGATCTCGACATGCCCTCGGGGCACGCCTACGGCAAATCGATTCGTACCGTCAAGACCTGTGTTGGTCTGGAGCACTGCCGCTTCGGTACGCAACTGGCGATGGCCATGGGCGTCAAGCTCGAGAAGATGCTGTTCGACATGTACGCACCGCACAAGGTCAAGCTCGCAGTTTCAGGGTGTCCGCGCAACTGTGCCGAGGCGGGCATCAAGGACGTCGGCGTGATCGGCGTCGACTCGGGCTACGAACTGTACGTTGGCGGCAACGGCGGGATCAAGACCGAGGTTGCCCAGTTCTTCGTCAAGGTCAGGAGTGATGAAGAGGTGATGGAGTACGCCGGCGCCTTCCTGCAGCTCTACCGCGAAGAAGGTTTCTACCTCGAACGAACTTGCCATTACCTTGAACGTGTCGGCCTCGACCATGCCAAGCAGCGCGTCGTCGAGGATGAAGAGAACCGCAAGGCGCTGTACGGGCGCCTGCTGGCCGAGCTGAAGGACGCCAAGGATCCCTGGGCCGAGCGTATCGCCGGCGTTGAGCACAACGAGTATGAACTGCTTTCGGTATGAAGGATTGGAGAACAGAAATGGCTGAATGGAAATCGATCTGTGAGCTTCACGAAATCCCGCGCATGGGCAGCCGCGTGGTGCGCTCGACCAGCGGGAATATTGCCATCTTCCGCACTTCGGGTGGTGAGGTGTTCGCATTGCGCGATCAGTGCCCGCACAAGGGCGGGCCGTTGTCGCAGGGACTCGTGCATGGCAATCAGGTGACCTGCCCGCTGCACGGCTGGAAACTGCGCCTCGATACTGGCGAAGCGGTGGCGCCCGACGAAGGCTGCTCACGTCGTTACCCTGTCCGTATCGACAGCGGAACGGTTTTTCTGCAAATCTGATCTGAACTGAAGGGATAAAAAGCATGGACAAGACATTCTGGAAGGCGGGACATCGGCCGACTTTGCTGGCGGCTTTTCTCTATTTCGACCTGGCCTTCATGGTCTGGGTCATGCTCGGACCTCTGGGCGTGCAGATCGCCAAGGATCTCGGCCTGACGCACGCACAGAAAGGGATGATGGTCGCCACTCCGGTTCTCGCCGGTGCCATCCTGCGGATTTTCATGGGCATCCTCGTCGACCACCTGAAACCGAAACTGGCCGGTGCCATCGGCCAGGTGATCGTCATCGTTGCACTGTTCTTCGCTTGGTACTTCGGCATCCACAGCTACGAACAGACGCTGATCCTCGGCGTGTTCCTCGGTGTCGCCGGTGCCTCTTTCGCGGTCGCGCTGCCGCTTGCTTCACGCTGGTACCCGCCCGAGCATCAGGGAACGGCACTCGGGATTGCCGGTGCCGGCAACTCGGGAACGGCGCTTGCGGCGCTGATCGCACCGAGCCTGGCGATCGCTTTTGGCTGGAGCAACGTTTTCGGTCTGGCGCTGATCCCGCTGGTTCTGGTCTTCATCTTCTATCTGGTCGCCGCCAAGGACGCGCCCGAGTGCCCGGCGCCAAAATCTCTGGCCGAATACCTGAAAGTGCTCAAGGATACCGACGCCTGGTGGTTCATGTTCTTCTACTCGGTGACTTTCGGTGGTTTCGTCGGCCTCGCCTCGTCGCTGACCATCTACTTCAATATCCAGTATGGCCTCGACGCCAAGACCGCCGGCTTCTTCACTGCCGCCTGCGTATTTGCCGGATCACTGGTGCGACCGATTGGCGGCAACGTTGCTGACCGCATCGGCGGCATCAAGAGCCTGTCGGTGATGTACGTACTGGCGGCGGCCTTCCTTGGCGTTGTCAGTATGGGCCTGCCGACGGCGTGGATGGCGCTGCTCGCTTTTGTCGGCGCGATGCTGGCGCTCGGCATGGGCAACGGCGCCGTTTTCCAGTTGGTGCCGCAGCGCTTCCGCAAGGAAATTGGCGTCATGACCGGTCTGGTCGGCATGGCCGGGGGTATCGGCGGCTTCTACCTGGCATCGTCGCTCGGTTACGCCAAGCAGATCACCGGCAGCTATCAGATCGGCTTCCTGATCTTTGCCGCACTGGCGCTATTGGCTTTCGCCGGCCTCTCGGGGGTCAAGAACCGCTGGCGGACGACTTGGGGTGCCGCACACCTGACGGCAGCCAAAATCTGAACCGGTGGTTTTCTTCGCACGGGCGGCACGGTACATTGCGACCTGCCGCCCTTTCCTTTCCGGAGCCAAGCCCGCATGCCGCTGACTGTCGACGTTGGTCATTCCTCGCTGACCGGTCCTCGCGAACGTAACGAGGACTTCTGCGGCATGGTCACCCCGCATGGCGCAGATCTTGAGAACAAAGGCTTGATCGCCGCCGTCGCCGATGGCATCGGCGGCCACAAGGGCGGGCGCGAGGCTGCCGAGTACACTGTGCGTGGCCTGCTCTCTGACTATTACGCGACACCCGAGACCTGGAGCGTGCCGCGTGCGCTGGAAAAGGTCGTCGTCCCGCTTAACCGTTGGGTGATGGCCGAAGCTGGCCGGCAGCCCGAACTCGCCGGCATGGCGACGACACTCACCACGCTGGTGCTGCGCGGCCGGCGTTACGTGTGCGCACATGTCGGCGATTCGCGCCTCTACCTGCTGCGCGATGGCGTCTGCCGGCGCTTGACAACCGACCACGTTTGGGAACACCCGGAACTCAGGAACGTTCTATCAAGGGCTGTTGGCCTCGACCGCCACTTCCATCTCGATTTCGCTGACGGTGAACTGCAGGTGGGAGATTGCTTCTTGCTTTGCTCCGACGGCGTCTGGGGCGTTCTCGACAAGCAGCGTATCGGTGGCGTACTGATCGCACATCCCGATGCGCAGCAGGCTGCCGCATCGCTCACCAGCCTGGCGCTGGCATCGGGTAGCCAGGACAATGCCAGCGCTGTGGTCTTGCGCGTCGCCGAGCTGCCGGCGGAAAACCTACGTGACTCGCTCGAAGGTACGTCGCGCCTGCCCTTGCCGCCTCGCTTCAAGCCTGGCCAGACCTTCGATGGTCTGCGCATCGACGAAGTGCTGCACGACTCGCGAGCAACGCTGCTTTACCGTGTCACCGACCAGTTCTCCGGCCAACCTCTGGTGCTCAAGACGCTGCGCCCGGAACTCGCCGATGATGCCGATGAAATTCGAGCATTGATCATGGAGGAATGGCGTGCCCGGCGTATCGTCTCACCTTTCTTCCCGCAACTGCTCCCGGCTGAACGACGCAGTTGCCTTTACTACCTGCAGACTTGGCACGAGGGTGCGACGCTGCAGCGGATGCTTGACGCCGACATGCATTTTACCGTTGCGGATGCCGTCCTGCACGGCATCCGTCTGATGAAGGGCCTCTCGGCGCTGCACCGCCTCGACGTCGCCCACCGTGACATCAAGCCAGCAAACATTCACCTCGGGCGTGACGGCCGCCTGCGCATTCTCGATCTCGGCGTTGCGCTCAGTTTGTCCGAAGACGAAATCGACAGCGGCAACCCTGGCACACCGAGTTACATGGCGCCGGAACTCTTTTCGGGTGGAAGGGCAAGCACCACGCATGACCTCTATGCCGCCGGTGTCGTGCTCTACCATCTGCTGACCCGCAAATATCCCTACGGTGAGGTCGAACCTTTCCAGCATCCGAAATTTGGCGAACCCTTGGCTCCGACGCGCTACCGTCCGGACATCCCGGGCTGGCTGGAGAACATTCTGCTCAAGGCGGTTGCGAAAGACCCGGCACAGCGTTTCGAAACCGCTGAAGAATTCTTGCTGGCGCTTGAACGCGGCGCCACCCGACCGCTCAACCGCCCTCCCGTGACGCCGCTGGCTCTACGCAACCCACTGCTCACTTGGCGGATCATTGCCAGCGTCTCGATGTTCGCCAATCTGCTGATGCTGATGCTGCTGACACGCTGAGTACGCTTGCCATGCGCCGCTGTGGCTGGCGACAGCAGTCGATCGACTCCCCTGGGTAGCGGGGATGGCCAGTTTTCGAAGACTGTTTGCCGATCGCGGAAGACCCGTTTGGGTCGCTCTGACACGAGCGAACCGTGAAATATTTCCTTGTTAGGCAGGCCTCTCTTGGTTAGAGTATGTTATTGGACGCAATCTTTGTCGATTGCGCTGAACGATCGATTTCATCAAGAAAGTTTAACTATGTCGAAACTGATCCCTGGTTTAACGATGCTTCCACTGGCACTGCTCTGCAACCTTGCTTCGGCGCAGGACGTGCTCGGCAAATCGCAAGACCCGGCGGCGACCGTTTCCAACGCTGCCGCTCCAAAGACCCCGGCCATCAAGACGGTGACCAATTTTTCCCAGGCCTTGCGATGCATGGATGAATTGTTCCTCGCCTACGGCAAGAACGGCATCGTTGTAACATCGACCGGCATTCCGGATGAGACCGGCAAGGTGCGCACAGGCACCAAGGAAATGCTGATTACCGCCATCGCCAAAATGACAGTCAAGAGCAACGCTTTTGAGTTTATCGACTTCCATGGCGGCGGTGACGATCTGGCACGACTTTTCGACACCAAAGGTCAGTCCTTGATGAAAATTCCGGATTACTACATCCGGGGCTCGATCACCCAGATGGATGACAACACCATCCGCAAGAACAGTGGCTTCGGTCTGGCGGCAGCTTTCTTCGATTTTGGTTTCTCTTCCGATGCCTCCTATGACTTGATCAGCATGGACATGAGTATCGGTGATGCGGCCACCCGGAAGATTCTTCCGCAAACCAGTACTTCCAACACGATGGTCATCATCAAGACCGGCAAATCCGGTGAAGCGGGAGGCAAACTGGGCAAGGTTGGCCTCTCGTTCAACCTCGACTTCAGTCGCTCGGAAGGACTGGGTGCAACGACGCGGACCCTGCTTGAACTCGGCCTGATCGAGACGCTGGGTCAATTCACCCAGGTGCCTTACTGGCGTTGCCTGGATGCGGACATCACCAATCCGGTGATTCGTGAGCAGGCGCTGGAAACCTACGAAACGCTGAAAGAAAACGAAAGAATCACTTTTGTTCAGCGCAAGCTGGGCGGCAGCATGAACCGCTACAGTGGCCCGATCGACGGCAAGATGAATGACACGCTGAAGGACGCCATTCTTGAATACCAGGCACAAAACAATCTGGTGGCGGATGGGCGAATCAGCTTCGATCTCTACGCCAGCCTGCTCGATGACATCCAGAACAATCTGGCTTATGTACCCAGCACACCACCGGCCAAGGCTGCGCCTGTCCGGCCGACTCCTGCACCTGCGCCGGCAGCACTTCCGCCGCAGCAGGCTGTCCCCGCCGCTGCATTCCGGGTGAATATCGAAAGCGACAAAGGTTCCAGGCCAAGCTACAAGGTTGGCGAGTTCCTGAACATGTCACTATCCTTGACGGGCGATGGCACCGTGTATTGTTACTACGAAGATATCAATCGTTCCGTGGCACGGATTTTCCCCAACCAGTTCTTTGGCAATCCGACCTTGCGCTCTGGCAGCACCGTCAGGCTTCCCAGTGGCGGTTTCAGGATTCGCTTCGATCAACCTGGCAAGGAGCGGGTTGCCTGTATCGGTGCCGATCGCGAACTGGTCGTCCCGGCTACCCTGAAAGGTGCCCGTGATCTGGCTCCCTTGCCTGTTCGCTCGCTTGATGAAGTGGTGAGCCAGTACCGTCAAGGCAACCCGACTGCCATGAGCAGTTACATCGACATCACGGTTACCCGGTAATCGACGAGATCGCCATGTCCTCCCTGGTTAACCGACTTCTCCTGAACAGCGCATTGATCCTCCCAATCCTGGTACCCATGGCCATGGCGGCAGAGATCCGGGCGGAGAAGACCTGGCTGTTGGCAGAATTGATCATTGGGCCGGAGAAGACCCCTTCGAAATCGACTTCGCAATCGCAGCGTGAGAAGGCAGTGCGGTATCAGGGGGGCGAGGCTCCGGCAAATCCGGAGGACGAGGGAGTCGGGATTCTTGCTCCTCGTGGTGGCTCACCAACAGAAGAGAAAGCATTCGAGAACCGCAGCAAGGCCAGGGCATATCAATCGGGCAGTGACAATCCTTCGCCCCCATCATCCTCTTCCGGGGTTGCCGGTTCCGATGGCGGTCAACTGCGCCATACTGAGCAACGCAATCGCGCACGTGCCTATACGGGGACAGGCAATGCCCAGGACATCGATTTGAGCCATGTCGGTCGGGATGGTATTCCGCTGGTGACTTGCCATGATGTCGACAATGTTTCCGGGAGAATCGGGGACGACACCATGTCCGGTAGCATCGTGCACATCTTTCGCAATGGGCAGCAAGTCAAAGTTCGTTGTCGATGAATTTTCTTGTCAACCGAACACTCACCGGCTGCGTTATGCGATTAATAGATGTGAAATATGGAGACATTAATGAAATGGTGGGCTGGACTAACTCTTGCCATTTTCGGCGTGGCAATGGTTGCGCAAGCGCAAGTATCTGTTGACGTTTCCGGACTTGGCGTGAAAGTTCAGACAGGAAAGGGTGGTTCGGTTGCCAGCAACACGGCGGGAACCATTGACCAGGATGTACAGATGGACGGTGTTGCCGTGATCAACGGGGATGTGTTTGTGGATGGGGAAAAGGTTCCCAAGGGAAAATCACCCTATACCTCCAGGAAATCGGGCAAGACCTACGTTATCAAGTGGGGAAAAGATGGCAATGTCGCAGTTCATGAAAAATAGCCTCCTGGGTATTTTTACCATGGGCTTGCTGGTATCTTCAGCACAGGCGGTAATTATCATTGATTATAATTCCGTCGATTATAATGCTGTGATGCCGCTGCCGGGTGGATTAACGTCACGCTACGTTCCCCTGGCACAGACAGAGCCGGGCTACCTCATGCAGAGAAGCAACGCATGGCGTGTTTACAACCAGGATCGTCCACGGACAGGTGCTTTGCTGGTTTATCCGTGGGTATCGGGTTCGATCGGTGCGCCGACCTCGTTACGACAGGTTGAGGTTCGTAACAATATATCACGTGCCCATGCGTATCGCCTCAGCCCCCGTGAATAGGGTTTATCATAAATCGATAGGTGTCGATAGTTGACATTCGCCAGAACTACGCTACGACAATCATGCCAAAGTTTTTGGTGCTGCGCGGGACAGGTTCTCGAACGATCCGAATGGGATAGACAAGTGAAATCTGGATTTGACACCACTGCCGGATGCATCAGGAAACTGGTCGGAGCCAGCGTGCTCATGGCCATGTTGCAATCGGCCTGGGCGCTGGATGCCGTGCAGGGCGACTTTGCCCAGATTCTCGAGACCCGCAGTGGAGAACTGACGGTCTGGCAGATGGCTGATAACCCGGACATTTACATATTCGATTTTCCAGGTTTGACCTTTCAGGGCCGCAGCTTCAACCGCATTACCCAATTTACTGAGCAACAGACCACCGAGGCCTATCCCAAGGTGCTCGGCAATCAGGAACTGGCTCGCTATGTTGAAGCTGCACGCCGCACACAGGCCGACTTTGCTTTTGGTCATGACGTGCTGATCTCCGAACTGGTGCAGTTCTTTAACTATTCATTACGTGACAAAATCGAACTTAACCCTGAAGAAATTGCGATTCGCGAGTTCCTGATTGAACAGGGTCTGGCGCGTTTCTGGCGGGGTTTTTACCAGGCCATGAAACCGGGTGTTGTCGTGCTTGCCATACCGCAGACCCAGGACCGGAAAGTGGGTGAACCTATGGTTTCACCAGGTGCACGCTATGCGATTCTGTTACACGAACTTGCCCACGGCGAGTATTATACAAACCCGCATTACGCCAAGTACTGTCAGCGTTTCTGGCACGAAACATTGACGGAATCCCAGAGGGAACTCTTCAAGCGGTTTCTCACGAACTTCAATTATGCGGTTAATCACGAGGAACTCCTGATCAACGAAATGCAGGCATATCTGATGTTCACTCCGGATCCCAAATCATTCAGTGCCCGCAAGCTTGGTGTTTCAGATGCGGAATTGCAGTCGATGCGAGAGGCATTTCGTCGCGGGAGTCCGCCCATCCGATTGCCCATGCGCTAATTAGGAGGCATGAAATGAAAATGCTGGGCCTGACCAACATACTTGCTTTGACAACTTTGAT
>WBZT01002324.1_pt1 | contig 13306 bp, 15 predicted proteins | sample 5204241 | NCBI WGS metagenome assembly WBZT01 (sample SAMN12344358, study PRJNA552823) | activated sludge metagenome | biome: Activated sludge suspended growth; feature: Nitrification reactor; material: Wastewater; isolation source: activated sludge from nitrification reactor of wastewater... | reverse complement strand
GGGTGAGCTTCCGTTCGCCCTGAGCAGCCCGCGCAGCGGGCGTGTCGAAGGGTTCTCGTGTCATCAACAGAGGTTTCCAGGATGAACGACACTTTCCCACCCTTTGCCATCGCCCGCCTGCCGCGCATCGAATTCGGCAGCGGCACACTCGAGAAACTGCCGGCCATCGCCGCCGGCTACGGCCGCCATCTGCTGCTCGTCACCGGCCTGCGGTCGTTTGCCGAATCCGAAGCCGGCGCACGGCCGTTGGCGCAGTTGCAGCAGCGCGGCGTGTCGTGGGAGCAGGTCCGGGTGTCGGCGAGCCGTCGCGGGAGTTCGTCGATGCCACCGTCGCCGCCCTGCGGGCAACGCGCTTCGCCGCGGTGGTCGGCGTCGGCAGCGACGAAGAATGCCGTGCTGAGCACGACGCACGGCGCTTTCTGGTCGACACGCTGCGCCGCTGGGAAGACGAACTCGCTCTGCCACGCCTGGCGCTCTACGGCATCGGCGAGGGCGGATCTGCCGCGCATCGTCGCCGCCAGCAGCGGTTCGAGCATGAAAACCCATCCGCTCGTGCTAAGCAACCGCGAACTGACGCAGGTTCTCGCTTCCCGGCTGTGAATCAGGCTCACAGGCGGGCCGCTGCGGCAACCCCGGCGAGGTAGTTCGCGTCCTGCTGCAGGTTGGCCGAGTCGTCAGCGCCGGTCGACGGTAACAGACGCTCGACGCGCTCGGCGCGCCGCGGGTCGAGCAGCGGCCGCCAGCCGGCGAGCAGTTCGCCGACCGCGTCGGGCGAATTGCAGACCAGCAGCAGGTCGCAACCCGCCTCCCAGGCGGCCGTGCAGCGCTCGACGACGCCGCCGGCGACACTCGCGCCGGCCATCGACAGGTCGTCGCTGAAGATGACGCCGGCGAAGCCGAGCTCGCCGCGCAGCAGATCGATCCAGAAGCGCGAGAAGCCGGCCGGACGCGCGTCCACCCGGCGATAGATGACGTGCGCCGGCATTACCGCGTCGAGCTTGAGGCGGCGGTAGGGTTCGAGGTCGGGCGCCAGTTCCGCGAACGGTCGCTCGTCGAGCGGCAGATCGACATGCGAGTCGGCCTCGACCCAGCCATGCCCCGGGAAATGCTTGCCGCAAGCGGCCATGCCGGCGCTGTGCACGCCTTCGATCAAGGCGCCCGCCAGTTCGACGACGACCGCCGGGTCGGCGTGGAACGAGCGATCGCCGATGACGCTGCTGCGTCCCCAGTCGAGGTCGAGCACCGGGGTGAACGACAGGTCGACGCCGCAGGCGCGCAACTCGGCAGCCAGAACGTAACCGATGCTGCGCGCTGCGCGCCGCGCCTCATCCGGCTGCTCGTCCCACCACTCGCCGAGGCGGCGCATCGCCGGCAGGCGAGTGAAACCCGTGCGGCAGCGCTGCACCCTGCCCCCCTCGTGGTCGATGCCGATCGGCAAGGCCGGCAAGCGCAGCGCGTGCACCTCGGCGGTCAACTCGGCGAGCTGCTGCGGCGACTCGTAATTGCGCGCGAAGAGGATCACGCCGCCGACCAGCGGGTGGCCCAGACGCTCGCGCTCGACCGCCGACAGGCACGTTCCCGCGAGGTCGATCATCAATGGGCCGAGCGGCAGCTTGGGGTGTGTACTCATGACTGCTCCAGGATCACGAAGGCAACGGCGTAATCATGCTCGTCGCTCAGCGAGAGGTGCGCGACGAGCCGGCGCTGCGCCAGATGGGCCGCGAGTGCTGCCGCATATTCGAAGATCGGCCGGCCCAGCGAGTCGTGGCTGACGCCGATGTTCGGCAAGGTCGCCGGCGGAGCGACGCCGATGCCCAGGGCCTTGCCGAAGGCTTCCTTGGCAGCAAACCGTTTGGCGAGGAAGCGTGCCGGATCGCGCACGCTGGCAAACTCGGCGCATTCCCTGGCCGACAGCAGTCTGGCCAGCCCATGCCGCTCGTACAAGCGGCCGAGGCGGGCGACCGCGACAATATCGGTGCCGACACCGGCAATCACCGGGCGCGTACCAGGGTCTGTGCCTGCGCCTCGCGCAACAGGCGTTTCATTTCACGCACCGCCTCGCGCAAACCGACGAACACCGCCCGGCTGATGATCGCGTGCCCGATGTGCAGTTCGCGGACGCCCGTCAGACGCGCGACCGGCTGCACGTTGAAGTAGTTGAGCGCGTGGCCGGCGTTGAAGCGCATGCCGAGCTGACGGATCGCTTCTCCGGCCAGGCGAATCTGCTCGAGCTCGGCGAGCACCGCCTGGCTCTCGGCATCGCGCCCCTGGGTGTAGAAAGCGTGCGCGTAGGGACCGGTGTGGATCTCGCAGATGCGCGCGCCGATGCGCGCCGCCGCCTCCACCTGCGCCAGTTCGGCATTGATGAACACGCTGCTGCTGATCCCGGCGTCGCTGAGGCGAGCCACCGCCTGGCGCAGCCGGGCTTCCTGGGCGACGATGTCGAGCCCGCCTTCGGTGGTCACTTCGTGCCGGCCCTCGGGCACCAGCATGGCCATTTGCGGCTTGATCCGGCAGGCGATGGCGACCATTTCGTCGGTCGCCGCCATTTCGAGATTCAGTTTGATCTGCGCCAGATCGCGCAGCTTTTCGACATCGGCATCCTGGATGTGTCGACGATCCTCGCGCAGGTGGATGGTGATGCCATCGGCACCGCCCAGGTGCGCCTCGACGGCCGCCCAGACCGGATCAGGCTCGTAGGTGCAGCGCGCCTGCCGGATCGTCGCCACGTGGTCGATATTGACGCCAAGTTCGATCATAGTTCGTTCAACTCCCTGAAAATCCGACGGCTGGCCAGACTCTTGCCGCCGGTATAGTGACCGATCAGCGTCCGCATCAGTTGCTTCGCTTCGGCCAGCGAGCGGGGATCGGAGAAATCCTCGCGCGCCAGGTCGAGCAGCGTCCTGCCGCTGACCGCCCGCGTCGAGTGGCCGGGTTCGGGCAGGCGCACCGGACCGCGCTCGATTTCGTAAGCATAATGCGCATCGCCGTCGACCGCGAGGCCGGCGACATCGAGGTCGAGCGTCAGGCCGTAACCGAGTTCCTGCAGCAACGCCCGCTCGAAGCAGCGCAGGTGCGCCTCCTGCGCGCCGTCGGCCAAGCGGCGCAAGGTTTCGCCATAGACCGCGAACAGTCGGGCATGCGCATCCTCGCGTGGCAACAGGTGCAGCAGCAGCTCGTTGAGGTAGTAGGCACAGAACAGCGCCTTGCCGGCGAGCAGCGGCTGCCCTCCCTGCCACTCCGCCCTGATCAGCGTCTGCACCTCACCCCTTCCCGCCCAGGCCAGTTCGAGCGGCTGAAACGCCAGCAGCAGCCCACGCAACACCGAGCGCGGGCGGCGCGCGCCACGCGCCAGCAGGGCGACGCGGCCATGGTCCCGCGAGAAGGCATCGACGATCAGGCTGGTCTCACTATACGGGTACGCGTGCAGGACGAACGCCGGCTGCCCATCGACCTTGTGCCGCTGATTCACTTCCCGACTCGTTCGCCAGCCATCAGCGAAGCCACGCCTTATTCGTAGCCCAGCGTCTTGAGCAGGCGCTCATCGTCGGCCCAGCCCGACTTGACCTTGACAAACACTTCGAGAAACACCGGGCCGTCGAACATGCGCTCCATATCCTGCCGCGCCTCGGAGGCCATCCGTTTGATCGTTTCTCCGCCGCGCCCGATGATGATCGGTTTGTGCCCCTGCCGATCGACGAGAATCGCCGCGCTGATCCGGCGCAAACCGCCGTCAACGACGAACTTCTCGATCTCGACGGTCGCCGCATAGGGCAACTCGTCGCCGACCAGGCGAAAGAGCTTTTCGCGCAGGTACTCGGCGGCGAGGAATCTTTCGCTGCGATCGGTAATCTCGTCTTCGGCAAACAGCAAGCCCTGCCCGGGCAGATGCTTGCGCGTCTCGGCGAGCAGCGCTTCGAGCTGGACGCTGCGCGCCGCGCTTACCGGAACGATCGCCGCGAAGTCGCCTTCCTCGGCCAGGCGGGCCAGGTACGGCAAGAGTTGGGCCTTGTCCGGCAACTGGTCGATCTTGTTCACGACGATGATCAGCGGCCGATCGCTGGGCACGAGTTTGCGTACCTCACGGTCGCGCGCGTCGAAGCGCCCGGCTTCGACGACGAAGAGCACGACATCGACTTCGGCCAGTGCTTGCCGGACACCCCGGTTCATCGCCCGATTCAGCGCATTGCCATAGCGCGTCTGAAAGCCCGGCGTATCGACGAAAACGTACTGCGCATCGGGTCGCGTGAGGATGCCGATGATGCGGTGACGGGTCGTCTGCGCGCGCCGCGAGACGATGCTGAGCTTCTCGCCAATCAGCGCATTGAGCAGCGTTGACTTGCCGACGTTGGGGCGGCCGACGAGGGCGATCTGTCCCGATCGAACTTCGCTCATCGCGGGTCCAGCGCTTGCAGCGCGCGTTCGGCGGCAATCTGTTCGGCCGCCCGGCGACTTGCGCCGCGGCCCTCGGTGCGGATTTTCAGGGCGTCGACGACACAGGCAACGCGAAACTGTTGCGCGTGCGCCTCGCCTTCGGCGCCGCACAGCAGGTATTGGGGCAGGGCCAGCCGGAGGCCCTGGAGATGTTCCTGCAGACGCGTCTTGGCGTCCTTGATCCCCTGCCCCGGGGTCAGTTGATCGAGCATTGCGGCATAGCGCCGGACGATGACCTGGCCGGCCTGGTCGAAGCCGGCGTCCAGCCAGAGCGCGCCAAACAGCGCCTCGAGGGCATCGGCGAGAATCGACGGACGGTGCTGACCGCCACTCTTCTGCTCGCCCTCGCCGAGACGCAGGAAATCCCCCAGGGCAAGCGCCAGCGCCTGCTGGTGCAGGCTCTCCTGGCACACCAGATTGGCGCGCAAGCGCGACAGATCGCCTTCCGGGAGCAACGGGAAACGCTCGAACAGGCTGCGCGCGATCACCGCATTCAGAATCGCATCGCCAAGAAACTCGAGGCGTTCGTTATGCGGCGAACTGCAACTGCGATGGGTCAGCGCACGCACGAGCAGATCACGATCGGTGAACGTGTGACCCAGTGCCTGCTCGAGGCGAGCCGCGTTCATGGGCCGCGCCCGGACGATGAACCGCGAAAATCGAGCAGCAAACTGACGTTGGCCAGCAGCGGCACGCGCCGCTGATAGGCGAAACTGACGACGATCTGATTGTTGTCCTTGTAGACCTCGAGGTCCGCCGGCCCGATGGTCTTGATGTGCTCGACTTCGGCGTACTTGCCGAACGCCTGCCGGACGTCGGCGACCGTCTTGCCACTCGACTCCGCCGCCACCGCCCTGGCCGCCTTCCTGATCTTGTAGTAGTCGATGTATTCGGGCAGCAACCTGATCCCGACGATGGCCACCAGGGAAATCACCACACCCCAGCCGATCAAGGCCGTGAGCGCCAAACCGCGCTGACGATTCATTACCTCTGCTCCTTACCTGAACGAGCCTATCCTCGACAAGTCACTGAAATTCAGCCAGATGAAAAAGGCCCTGCCGACGATGTTGCGCTCCGGGACGAAGCCCCAGAAGCGGCTGTCACGACTGTTGTCGCGATTGTCACCCATGACGAAATACTGTCCAGGCGGCACCTTGCAGATCACACCCGACACGTTGTAGGAGCAATCCTGGCGATTGGGGAACTGCGCCGGCGCCGGAACATACGGCGGCGCATCGGCATCGTTCAATGTCCGGTACTCGGCAGCATCGAGCTGTTCGCCGTATTGCCGCGAATAGTGCAGCCGTTCCGGATGCAGATAGTCCGCCAACCTCTTCGTCGGCACCGGCTCGCCGTTGATCGTCAGCTTCTTGTTCTGGTAGGCGACCACATCCCCCGGCACGCCGATCACCCGCTTGATGTAGTCGAGCGACGGGTCTTCGGGATAGCGGAAGACCATCACGTCACCGCGTTGCGGGCTGTTCAGATCGAGCACTTTCCAGCGCAGGATCGGCAGGCGCAGGCCATAGGTATACTTGTTGACCAGAATGAAATCGCCGACCTCGAGCGTCGGAATCATCGAGCCCGAGGGAATCTTGAACGGCTCGACGAGAAACGAACGCAAGGCAAAGACGATCAGGATCACCGGGAAGAAGCTGGCACCATATTCAACCCACCACGGGTCCCTGGCGTCGGCTGGACGACCGCGACGCAGGACGAGGGCGTCCGCCGCCCAGATCGCTCCGCTGACCAGCAGCGCAATGAAAAGGATCCATTCAAACATCGTTCGTTTGCTCCATTACTTGCCGACCCGCAACACCGCAAGGAAAGCTTCCTGGGGGATCTCCACCGACCCGACCTGCTTCATGCGTTTCTTGCCCGCCTTCTGCTTTTCGAGCAGCTTCTTCTTGCGCGTGATGTCACCGCCGTAACACTTGGCCAGCACATCCTTGCGCATCGCCTTGACGTTCTCGCGCGCGATGATGTTGGCGCCGATCGCCGCCTGGATGGCGACATCGTACATCTGGCGCGGAATCAGCTCGCGCATCTTGGCCGCCAGCTCGCGGCCGCGATAGACCGAGTTCGTCCGATGCAGGATGATCGACAGGGCATCGACGCGCTCGCCGTTGATCAGCACGTCGAGCTTGACGACGTCGGCGGCGCGGTACTCCTTGAATTCGTAGTCGAGCGACGCGTAGCCACGCGAGACCGATTTCAGCCGGTCGAAGAAATCCATCACCACTTCGGCCATCGGCATCTCGTAGACCAGTTGCACCTGCCGGCCGTGGTAGGTCATGTCGATCTGGTTTCCGCGCTTCTGATTGCACAGCGTGATGACGTTGCCGAGATAATCCTGGGGAACGAAAATGGTGGTGGTGATGATCGGTTCGCGGATCTCCTCGATCTTCGCCAGATCCGGCAGCCTGGCCGGATTTTCGACGTTTACCACGCTGCCGTCGCGCAACAGGACTGCGTAGACCACGGTCGGCGCCGTGGTGATCAGATCCTGATCGAACTCGCGCTCCAGCCGCTCCTGGACGATCTCCATATGCAGCAGGCCGAGGAAACCACAGCGGAAACCGAAGCCCAGCGCCTGGGACACCTCGGGTTCGTAACGCAGCGAAGCATCGTTGAGCTTCAGTTTCTCGAGCGCCTCACGCAGCGAGTCATACTGATTGGACTCGACCGGATAAAGCCCGGCAAACACCTGCGACTTGATCTCCTTGAACCCCGGCAGGGCTTCGCTCGCCGGGCGGTCGACCAAGGTCAGCGTATCGCCGACCTTGGCCGCCTGCAGTTCCTTGATCCCCGAAATGACGTAACCGACCTCGCCGGCGCGCAGGGCATCGCGCGGCACCGCTTTCGGGGTGAACACGCCGACCTGTTCGCAAAGGTGGGTAGACGCGCTGGCCATCAGACGTAGCCGGTCCTTGCTGCGCAGCGTGCCATCAAAGACGCGCACCAGCATGACCACCCCGACGTAGTTGTCAAACCACGCATCGACCAGCAAGGCCTTGAGCGGCGCCTCCGGATCGCCCCTGGGCGCCGGAATGCGCTCGATGATCGCTTCCAGGATGTCCTCGACACCGAAGCCGGTCTTGGCCGACGCCAGCACGGCTTGCGAGGCATCGAGACCGATCACGTCCTCGATCTCCTGCCGGGCATTGTCGGGAGTCGCCGACGGCAGATCGATCTTGTTCAGCACCGGCACGACATCGACACCGAGTTCGATCGCCGTATAGCAATTGGCCACGGTCTGCGCTTCGACGCCCTGCGACGCATCGACGACCAGCAAGGCGCCCTCGCAGGCGGACAGCGAACGCGACACCTCGTAGGAGAAATCGACGTGACCCGGCGTATCGATCAGGTTGAGGTGGTAGATCTCGCCGCTGCGCGACCGGTACTGCAGAGCCGCGGTCTGCGCCTTGATGGTGATCCCGCGCTCGCGTTCGATGTCCATCGAATCCAGCACCTGAGCCTCCATTTCCCGATCGGACAGCCCGCCGCAAAGATGGATGATGCGGTCGGCAAGCGTCGACTTGCCGTGGTCGATGTGCGCGATGATCGAGAAATTACGAATGTGTTGCATGGACATGGTGTGCGCTCTGTCGCCCGCGAGCCGCCCGCGAAAAAGGAAAGGGTGCACCCGTGCACCCTTGACCGTGAAAGTTGCCCGGGTGACTCACGAACTTCCCACCGCCCGCTGTCGGGAGAGGGTGCGGGTGAGGGAAACGATCAGGGTTTTCATCAGCGGGGGTGTCTGACAAAGCCATGACCGCTGGTCGAGCTGCCGGAAGGCGCGGATTCTAGCCGATTTCGCTCAAATAATCACGGACTTTGGGCACATCGAGGAAGTAGTGGCAGAGCTCCGTGTCGGCGTGCAGAAGAACCGGCACCCGCTCATCGTAGCGCGCCTCGAGGGCGGCATCGGCGTCTACGTCGAGCACTTCGACCTCGACGCCGAACTCGGCCGCCAGCGGCTGCAGCGCCTGCTCCATCTCGGTGCACAGATGGCAGTAGTGGCGCGAAATCAGCGTCAGCTTGATCATGGCCCTCGGTTGCCGCTTTTTTACCCCAGACCTTTGATGGTGACGAAGGTCTGCACCGCTCCGCGGCGAACGAGCAGCGTGACGCTGGCCGACTTGTCGAGCGGCGCGAGCAGGCGGCTGAGCTGTTCGCTGCTCCTGATCTCGATGGTCTCGCCCCGGGCAATCAGCGCCAGGATGATGTCGCCAGGCCGCAGGTCCACGCGCGCCGCATTGTTGCGCACGTCCTCGATCAGCAGCCCCCCGTTGACCTTGAGTTCACGCTTCTGCTCGGCGGTCAGCTCCGACACCACCAGGCCGAGACGATTGGCCGCCCGCTCGACCGGCTTGCTCCCCCTGGCCGGTCGACTGGCGACCTTCTCATCGGCAATTTCGCCGACCACCACCGACACATCGCGAGCCGTACCCTTCCGCCAGACCTGCATCGTCACCTTGCTGCCCGGCTTGCTGCTGCCGACGATGCGTGGCAGATCGCTGGAACTGTTGATCGTCTTGCCGTCGAACTTGAGTATCACATCACCCGGCTCGACGCCAGCCTTCTCCGCCGGCCCCCCCTTCTCGACCGCGTTCACCGCAGCTCCCTCGACCTTGCTCAGGCCGAAGGACTCGGCCAGTTCCTTGGTCACCTCCTGGATGACGACGCCAATGCGCCCACGACTGACCTTGCCGCTAGCCCGCAACTGCCCCTGCACCTCCATCGCCACGTCGATCGGAATGGCAAAGGAAATTCCCATGAAGCCTCCCGAGCGGCTATAGATCTGCGAGTTGATCCCGACCACCTCGCCCTTCATGTTGAACAGCGGGCCGCCCGAATTGCCGGGATTGACCGCCACGTCGGTCTGGATGAACGGCACGTAGTTCTCCTGCGGCAGCGAGCGGCCCTTGGCGCTGACGATTCCGGCCGTGACGCTGTTGTCGAAGCCAAACGGCGAACCGATCGCCACCACCCATTCGCCGACCTTGAGGACGTTCGGATCACCGAAACGCACGGTCGGCAGACCCGAGGCGTCAATCTTGATCACCGCCACGTCGGTCCGCTTGTCCATGCCGATGACGCGCGCCTTGAACTCACGCTTGTCGGTCAGACGAACCAGAATCTCGTCCGCCGATTCGACGACGTGCGCATTGGTCAGGATATAACCATCGCTGCTGACGACGAAGCCGGAACCGAGCGAGCGGCTCTCGAACTCACGCGGCCCCCCCGGAGCGCCAGGCACCCCCGGCTGGCGGGGAATGAAGCGCCGGAAGAACTCATACATCGGATCGTTCTCGTCGAACGGGAAAGGCTGGGCGCCTCGCCCGCCGCTGCGCACCGACTGGGTGGTGCTGATGTTCACCACTGCCGGGCCCTGTCTTTCGACGAGTTCGGTGAAATCCGGCAGCCCACGGTTCTGCGACTGCGCCGACAGCGAGAAGAATACGAAAAAGATACCTGCAAGCAACTGTTTCATGGCAGTACATGCCTCCTGCGGGTCATTGAATGGCCAAGCGAAACAAAAACCCCAGATGGGGATTCCCGTCGCGAAATCAAGGGCGGATCGACGGCCTGAAACGGGGGTCGTGCTGACGGCGCCGCTGCGCTCGGCGCAGACCCAGCCAGCCGACGATCAGTCCGGCAAGCGCGCCGCCTATCGACCCCGCTTCGCCGCCGAGCGCCGATCCGGCGAGCGCGCCGGCAAACAGCGCGAGCAAGGGGAAGCCATAGGCCAGCAGCGCACTGCGACCGAGCGCACCCTCGGCAACGCCAATCCGCACGCGCTCGCCGATGACGCGCCGCTCCGGGTTCGCCACCCGGAAGGCGCGGCGTCGCGCACCACAGTTTCCCTGTCGGGTTGCCGCCACAGCCCCCCGGCTCGCGGCAGCGACCACAACCGACCTCATCGATGCGGATCGTCGCCGCATGTTCATCGACGGCGACGATCGTTCCCCAGGCCTCGGTCATGACTTCGGCTGGATCAGCGCTACCACCGGCGGTCGGCCGCGGTATCGAGCAGCGGGCGCAGTTTCTCCGCCACCGCTTCACGAGCCCGGAAAATCCGCGAACGCACCGTGCCGATCGGACAACTCATCACCTCGGCGATTTCCTCATAGCTCAGACCGTCGATCTCGCGCAGAACGATCGCATTGCGCAACTCCAACGGCAGCGCGTCCATCGCCGCATTCACCGTTTCACCGACTTGCCGCGACTGCATCAGGCTTTCCGGCGTATTGATATCACGTAACTGGCTCGCATCCTCGAAGCCCTCGGCCTCTTCGGCGTCGAACTCGGTCGAGGTCGGCGCCCGACGCCCCTGCGCCACCAGATAATTCTTGGCGGTGTTGATCGCAATCCGGTACAACCAGGTATAGAAAGCACTGTCGCCACGAAACGCCGGCAACGCCCGATACGCCTTGATGAAGGCCTCCTGGGCGACGTCTTCGACCTCGGCCTGGTCACGCACGAAGCGCGACAGCAAGCGTGCCACCTTGCGCTGGTACTTGCGGACCAGCACGTCGAAAGCCTGCTTGTCGCCAGCCTGTGCGCGTTCGACCAGTTTCTGGTCAATTTCGCGTTCGCTCATGCTTTTTACTATTCTCCTGTCGCACACGGGTAGCGTGTCATGCGGCGAAGTATAGCGCAAGCGCCCGACAGGCTAGGTTGCGGCTTTGGCTCACGGCTGGATTGCCCGGCGCATTTGATCCATAATCGCGCCCTTGTGGCGCCCTTGACGATTGGCGCCGCGCCGGACATTCTCCGCGAGCGGAAAGAGTCGTTCGAGTAGGCCCGCCCGGAGTCTGCCTCACCACGGTGGCGCAGGCAGTTCGTGAGCACTGCAGCCCCCAGCCACACCCCAACCCAGTCGCAACAGGAGCCGTCATGACGAACAACCGAACATCTTTCTTGCTTTCCGGTCAGAGACTCGGGTACGCCGGCGTCGCTCTCGCCGGCGTAGTGCTTTTGAGCCTTGCCGGGTGTGCTGAAGAGCAGAAGGCCGCGCCGGCGATTCCGGTCGTCGAGGTCGTCGAGGTGACGCAAAGGGACGTGCCGATCTACATGGAGTGGATCGGCTCGCTGGACGGGAATGTGAATGCCGTCATTCGGCCGCAGGTGACCGGCTACCTGATCAGGCAGAACTACCGCGAAGGCGACCTGGTGAAGCAGGGCCAACCGCTGTTCGAGATCGATCCGCGCACTTTCGAGGCCGCCGTCGACGAGGCCAGGGGATTGCGCGCCCAGCGGGTGGCCGCCTACGAGACGGCCCGCGCCAACCTCGCCCGCATCAAACCGCTGGCGGCCATGAACGCCGTCAGTCAGAAGGACCTCGACGACGCCACCGGCGCCGATCTTGCCGCCAAGGCGTCACTCGACGCCGCCGAAGCTTCGCTGCGGACGGCGAAACTCAATCTCGGCTTCACCAAGATCACCTCGCCGGTGACCGGCATTGCCGGCATCGCCAAGGGGCAGATCGGCGACCTGCTGAGCCCGAGCATGGCGACCGAACTGACCACGGTATCGACCGTCGATCCGATCAAGGTCTATTTCAATATCAGTGAGCGCGAATACCTCAAGGTGGCCACCGCTGCCGCTGCCGCCGGCAAGAGGACGGAGCATGTCCCGCTCGAACTGATCCTGGTAGACGGGTCGCGCTATCGTCACCCGGGGAAGGTCGCCACCCTCAACCGGCAGGTTGACACGACGACCGGCACCTTCAAGGTCGCGGCGCTGTTCCCCAACCCCGACAACCTGCTTCGTCCCGGCCAGTATGGCAAGATCAGGGCGACGATGTCGGTCAGCAAGGGAGCGCTGCTCGTCCCGCAGCGGGCGGTCACCGAAATGCAGGGCAAATACCTGATAGCCGTGATCGGCGCCGACAACAAGGCCGATATCCGCCCGGTTACGGTCGGTGAGCGTATCGGCAGCGAGTGGATCATCAGCACGGGACTGCAGCCCGGGGAGAAAGTGATCGCCGAGGGGACGCAGAAGGCCCGCCCGGGAATGACCGTGAATCCGAAGCCCTTTGTCGCCGGAGCGCCAGCGGCTGCCAGCCCGGCCAAGCCCGAGGACAAACCGGCAGCGCCGGCACCGGCTAACAAGGGGTAAGCGGCCATGTCAAAGTTCTTCATCAACCGGCCGATCGTCGCCATGGTCATCTCGATCCTGATGACCATCGTCGGCCTGGTCGCCATGACCGGGCTGCCGACCGCCCAGTTCCCGGACATCGTTCCGCCACAGATCACTGTCAAGACAACCTACACCGGCGCCGACGCACTGACCGTAGAACAGGCGGTGGCCACCCCGATCGAGCAGCAGATGTCCGGCGTCGACAACATGGACTACATGTACTCGATCAACGCCAACAACGGCGAGACGACCCTGTACGTCAACTTCGCCCTCGGCACCGACGCCAATACCGACCAGTTGCTCGCCCAGATGCGCCAGGGCCAGGCCGAGTCGCAACTGCCCGCGGATGTGCGCAATTACGGCATCACCACGGCCAAGGCGACCTCGTCGCCGCTGCTCATGTTCGCGCTCTACTCGCCGAACGGCACCTACGACAACGTCTTCCTCGCCAATTACTCGTACATCAACATCAACGACCAGATGACGCGGGTCAAGGGAATCGCCAGCATCACCGTGTTCGGCGCCGGCCAGTACGCGATGCGGCTGTGGGTCAGGCCCGACCAGTTGGCCAAGCTGAACATCACGATTCCGGAGATCATCAACGCGGTCAACGCGCAGAACACGGTCAATCCGGCGGGAACGATCGGTGCCGAGCCGGTCCCGGCGGGGCAGGAATTCACCTACGCGGTACGCGCGCAGGGGCGGCTGCAGAGCGAGGAGGACT
>WBZT01000107.1_pt4 | contig 13310 bp, 13 predicted proteins | sample 5204241 | NCBI WGS metagenome assembly WBZT01 (sample SAMN12344358, study PRJNA552823) | activated sludge metagenome | biome: Activated sludge suspended growth; feature: Nitrification reactor; material: Wastewater; isolation source: activated sludge from nitrification reactor of wastewater... | reverse complement strand
CCTCTCAAGCCGGATCGTAAGGTCTGGGAGCGGAGGCAGGATTCACCAGTTCCTCTGGCAACGTTCGCGCGTTGTCAGTTAACGCGAAAAGGAACCTGGCGGTCAGGAACGCTGAGAAACCGTTCCGAGCCGGATCAAGTAGCTCAGGCAGGTTTCGAGCCTGAGTGAATCGCAGTTACCCAGAGGGTATTCGGTTGCTACTGTGCATCAGCACGGGGCGTGCGACTCTGGCGGATTCAATCAACCGTTTGAAACCGCCCAACGAAAGCCATCGAAAGGTGGACAAACGGAGCGGACGCACCGGGAAGGACACGCAGACGCGGCAGGCCGCGTGAAAAACTTCCGAGCGCCGGCGATGTTAAAAACGACACCGCTGGACTGTGAACGAAAGGCAACCTGAGAGTGAAGAGGCGAGACCCGTGGCGCTGGCTAACGCATCGTCAAAAGCGGTGGCCGACCAACGTCAAGTGGTCAAGACGCGAAAGAGAAATCGCAGGCGTGTCTTGACCTGGTTCGCGAGCCGGTGGCGCAACCACCAGTCCAAGCGAGCTGAAAAGCCTCACTCAAACTTCAATCTCGCGAGAGGTTGGACGGCCCTGCTACGAGGCCGAAGACTCCGTTTGCCGCGGAGAATAGCGTCGGGAAGCCGGCAGCCGCCGCGAGGTGAGCGCCCAATGTCGGCACGGGAAAGAGAGCGTGGCGAACTCCCATCCCCAATTTGTCCCTGTTGGACCGCAAGGTCCGGCAGGGACTTTTTTTTGCGGCTCCGTAGGTGGAGAACTTCCCCAAGATCACTTGGCCACCCACTCCGAATTCGCGCTTTAGGTGAGAGCAGCCCCCAAAATCAACCCGCGATCGCGCTGATTTCCACCGGCTCGACGCTCACGCCCGTTTTTTCCAGCCACTTGATCGCAGCTTTCACTTCGGCGCGCTTGCCATCCAATTCCAGGCAGACAATGCCGATCTCGTCAGTCACGCTGGCCTGGCGGATGTTCGTGACGACGTCGAATTTTCGTCCGAGCTGCCAGATGAGCGGCTTGGTGATGAGCTTGGGTGGATACATCAGCCACAACCGCGTTTGCTGAGGCGTGCTTTGTGTGGTCCGAGCGGGTTTCGTTTTGGCAGCCATAGGATTTAAGCGGATGAGTTTGGGGGCGAGCGTTCCCGCGAGCCACGGCTCGTCAGGAGCCTTGCCCGACCGAAGTTGGTCTAGCCTCCCGCGATTGCCGGGATGATGCTGATTTCATCACCGTCCTTGAGCGAGGTCTGGGAATTCTTGAGGAAACGGATGTCTTCCTCGTTCACATAGACGTTCACGAACCGGCGGACTTCGCCTTTTTCGTCCACGAGCCGCTCGGCGATGCCGGGGTAGCGGGACTGCAATTCGGTGATCGCCTCGCCAATGGTGGCGGCGTTGACTTCGACCAGCTCCTCGTTATTGGTCAATTTGCGGAGCGGCGTTGGGATTCGAACTTTCTTTGCCATAAATTCAATTTCAATTCTTCAACTTCAATCCATGCGCGACAAACGGCGCAAAATCCTTCTGGTTCTCGGTGGCGAACGCTGCGTTGGCCGCAATGGCCGAGGCGGCGATCAGACAATCAAAGCGTGAACCACGTCGGCGACCGGTCTGGTTGAACAACTGAGCGGCCAGGGCAGCAGTAGTCTTTTCAAAACTTACGACGTTCCCGCCAATCACAGTTTCCACCAAAGCAATCTCGTTGGCACTCACAGGTCCGTTCATAAACTCCGTCCACACGCCAGGGCACTTGCGCCCAAAGTTTCACCGCTGGCCAGCCATTGATCCACATTGGCCGCCGGAGTTGAGCCGCGCACCGCGAGGCCGATCAGATAATTCGTATCCAAATGGATCATTGTCCGTTGCCGTTTTCGTGAGCCAGACGTTCGGCATGGACTTCCCGCAGGTAACTCTCAGCCAGGCTGGGCGTGAGCCGCGACTGTGATTGCAACTGTCGCAGCGCCTCGCGTCCGCTGACTTGATTCTTGGCAACCTCGGAAACTGGCTGGAGCAAAACCGTGCAACCGTCGTCATTGATGGCGACCTCCTCGCCCTCAACGGCGCGGTGAACCCACTCACCCAAGTTACGGCTGGCTTCTTGCACAGTCAGAGTTTTCATGCTGGCACTCTAGCACGTTCAAATCCGCGCTGCCAAGCCGCGAACGCCAATGGTGGCGGCTTTGACTTCAACCAGCTCCTCGTTTTGGTCAACTTGCGGAGCGTGGGGATCCTGACTTTCTCTGCCATAAATAGATTCTCGGTGCTCAGCGCACTGTAGAATGCCTATCTTTGGATGTTTTCCGCAACCCATCATATCTCGATTCGTATTCTTTGATCACGTCGCGCTGTTGCGAGCGCTTGGTGTAGGCAACGAAATCCTCGAACTTGGACGGGCAACCTGCGATGCGCCCATAGTAGTAGGAATTTGAGGTCTCTTCGTTGGTGAACTTGATGCGGGCAAGCAACGCTTGGGTCTTCCTAATTGCCTCAAATTCAACTCGAAGGATTTCTGTGGCAAACCCAGTTCTTGATATCTTTCCAGCTACCGCCTTTTTGGCCAAGAGCTCAAATTGCTTCTGACCACAAGTGTTCGCAACCTCAAAAACGAAACACAGGAATTCATCAAGCGGAAGTTGGTTTTCGCGGACACAAATGACTACATCCGCTAACCCTCCGACGCTCGGATAGTAATGGAAAGCTCTCGCTTCAGTTTCTGTATCAGAATAAAAGTAGAATAGGCGGAAGGTGCGATTGGAGAAGGCTTCGGTGATTGCATTGGTCAAAACGCAGTAAGCGTCCGGCTTCGCAATTAGAAACCGTTTAAGCTTCGGCGAAACCCTACTCAAAGTGATTTGTTCCTGCGCATGCATCGTCAGGCATGCGAGTGCGATTGAGAGAAGAAGTCCTTCCTTGAACATGCTTTCGCTGTGTTATGCTCCAACCTTTTCCTCACTCGCCAGCATCGCTTCAAACTCGCGCAGGCTCGGCTTGATTTCGCGGGTCTTGCCGACGTGGCCCACGACCGCGTCGAGCGTCTTGAGACCGTTGCCGGTGATGCAGAGGACGGCGGAATCATTCGCCGGAATCTTACCCGAGGCAATGAGTTTCTTGGCCACCGCCGTAGTGACGCCGCCTGCGGTTTCGGCGAAGATACCTTCGTTCTCCGCGAGCAGACGGATGCCTTCGCGGATTTCGTCGTCGGTCACGTCGTCCGCCGCGCCGCCGGTTTCCTTCATCACGCGCAACGCGTAAAAGCCGTCCGCCGGCGTGCCGATGGCGAGCGATTTCGCAATCGTGTTCGGTTTGACAGGCTTGAAGAAATCGAGTCCCGCCTTTTGCGCGACGGAAATCGGCGAGCAACCGGTCGCCTGTGCGCCGTGAATGGCGTATTTCGCTTCGGACACGAGGCCGAGCTTTACCAATTCCTGGTAGCCCTTTTGGATTTTCGTTAGCAAAGAGCCGGACGCCATCGGCACGACGGTATGTTGCGGGATGCGCCAGCCAGATTGCTCGACGATTTCATATGCCATGCTCTTTGAGCCTTCGGCGTAATAGGGGCGCATGTTCACATTCACGAAGGCCCAGCCGAACTTGCCTGCGATCTCGGCGCAGAGACGGTTCACTTCGTCGTAATGCCCCTTGATGCCGATAACATTCGCGCCATAAACGAGCGAATTGACGACCTTGCCGAGTTCAAGATCGTTCGGGATGAAGACGTAAGATTTGAGCCCAGCACTGGCGGCATTGGCGGCGACAGAGTTGGCGAGGTTGCCGGTGGAAGCGCACGCGACGGTTTCAAAACCAAGTTCTTTTGAGCGGCTCAACGCGACGCTGACGACACGGTCCTTGAACGAGAGCGTGGGATAATTCACGGTGTCGTTCTTGATCCAGAGTTCGCGAATGCCCAGCGCCTTGGCGAGACGATCTGCCTTCACGAGCGGCGTGAAACCGACCTGCTGGCCCACGGTGGGTTCGCCCGCGACGGGCAACAATTCGCGGTAACGCCACATGCTTTTTGGGCGTGAAGCAATCGCCGCCTTGGTGAGTGACTTCTTGATGCGGTCGTAATCGTAAGCGACTTCCAGCGGGCCGAAGTCGAATTCGCAGACGTGCGTGGCGGTCAGTGGGTATTCGCGGCCGCACTCGCGGCACTTGAGCGCCTTCATGAATCCTTCGTGTTTTTCACTCATAAATAATTTGCTGTTGTAGCAGCCGACGTGAGTCGGCTCATTCTTTAGTTGGAGCGGACTCACGTCCGCTGCTACATGTCATTATCAGGGCAAACAAAAAGCCCCGACTCATGGCTGAGAAGGGGCGACAAAGCTTTTGCACGTCTTCTCATTTTTCCCAAGCTAATGATGCTCGAGCTGGAATTGGCACCTGACATTGAGACCTAAGCTCAATCGGTTGCCGTGGTGTCATAGGGCCAGTCCCTCGACCACTCGTCATGAGTCCGTCAAATCAACGGATGCGGATAGATTGATGTTGAATACCATAGCTGTCAAACGGTTTTTCGTGCCAGAGAATTGCCGCCCTCGCCGAGCGCAAGTTAGGCGGGCAGTTTCGACATTGTCCCGCTGCTTGGTTAATCTGCCGTCCATGAGTTCGCGGCGAGTCATTGTGGTTGGCGGCGGGGCGGCGGGTTTTTTTGCGGCCATCGCCTGTGCGGAGGCGTCGCCCGAGACGGAGGTCGTGGTGCTGGAGCGGGGCGCTCGGTTTCTGGAGAAAGTGCGGATTTCCGGCGGCGGTCGGTGCAATGTTACGCACGCGTGCTTCGACCGCCGTGAGTTCGCGACCCGCTATCCGCGCGGGGGACCGGCTTTGCTCGCGCCGTTGCACAAATTTTCCGTCAGCGAAACGGTGACGTGGTTCGCGGCGCAGGGCGTGAAGCTCAAGACGGAGAGCGATGGCCGGATGTTCCCGGTGACGGACTCGTCGCAGACGGTGGTGGATTGCCTGACGAATGCGGCGCGGGTTGCGGGTGTGAAACTGCGGTTGAACACGGAGGTGACGCGGGCGGAGCGTCGCGCCGACGGCGTCTTCGAACTAACGCTCGGGACGAACGGGCCGGAAGCTGGAGGAATTTGCAACGAGGGGGGAACATTGCTGTGCGATCGGCTTTTGCTGGCGACGGGGGGATGCCGCGCGGCGGCGGGCGGACGGCTGGCGGTATCGCTCGGGCATTCGCTCGAAGAGCCGGTGCCATCGCTGTTCACCTTTCACGTTGCGCTGTCCTGGTTGCGGGAATTGGCGGGAGTTTCGGTGGCGGACGCCGAGGTGTTTGTGGCAAAGCCCCCGAACTCCCAGGGCTCCAGATTCCCAAACTTGCGCGAATGGGGGCCGCTGTTGGTCACGCATTGGGGCGTGAGCGGGCCGGCGATTTTGCGGCTCTCGGCGTGGGGCGCGCGGGCGTTGCACGGGATGAAATACACGTTTCCATTGTTGGTGAACTGGCTGCCGCAATTGAGCGTTGAACAAATAGCGGCCGAACTTGATGCGCGGCGGCGGGGGCAACCGGCGAGGTTCGTCGTGAACACCCCGCTGGCGCCGTTGCCACTGCGGCTGTGGGAGCGCTTGGCGGAAGTCGCGGGAATTTCTCGCGACACCCGCTGGTCGGAATTGTCGCGCGCGGCGGCGCACCGGCTCACCCAGCAACTTGCGCGCACCGAATTGCCGGTGACGGGCAAGAGCCTGAACAAGGACGAGTTCGTGACCTGCGGCGGCGTGCGCTTGAGCGAGGTGAATTTCAAGACGATGGAGAGCCGCGTCTGCCCGGGGCTGTATTTCGCCGGCGAACTGCTGGACATTGATGGCATCACCGGCGGTTTCAATTTTCAGGCCGCGTGGACGACGGGCTGGCTGGCGGGGCGTGCGATGTCAGCGTGATTGAACCGGCGACGCGCTCGCGCGCTGGCGTGATTTTGCCGGTGCGAATCATTTTCAACAGTCTCCTGACATCGGCGTGACGACGATTGTACAGCAGCCCGCCGGATTCAACAAACGCCACCGCGTCGGCACTGGAATTGCATGGGCCGCAACAGTGGAACTAAGAGTACTCCGAATTTTTTGCGCCGTGGCAGAACGCGGCAGCGTGGCGGCGGCGGCGCAAGAGGTCAGCCTGACCCCCTCCGCCTTGAGCCACGCGCTGCGCGGGCTGGAGGCGGAAGTGGGCTGCCGGTTGTTTGACCGCAAGGGCAAGCGCATGTTGCTGAATCCGGCGGGCGAGGAACTGCTGGCGCGCGTGAAAGCGCCGATGGCCGAGCTGAACGCCGCGGCGGACGCCGTGCGCAATCTCGGCAAGTGGGGGCAAACCCGGTTGCGCGTGGGCGCGGCGGCCACCATCTGTCAGACGTTGCTGCCGCCGGTGATGCGCGAGTTGAAACGGCGGCATCCTGGGCTGCTGCTGCAGATTGAATCAGGTGACATGCCCGAGTTGTTGGAGTCCCTGCGCGAACAACGCATTGACCTGGCCATCGGCGTGTCGCCGGAGCCGGCGCGCGGACTGGAACTGCGACCATTGTTCGAGGACGAACTGCTGCTGACCTTCGCGCCGGATCATCCGTGGGCGGAGGGCCGGCCGGTCACGCGTGAGGATTTGAGCGCCCAACCGCTCATTGTTTATCAGCGCCGTTCCCTCACCAGCGGAGTGGTGGATGATCATTTCAAGCAACTGGGGGTTTCCCCGAGCACCACGATGGAGATCGGCAGCATCACGGCGATCAAGGAAATGGTGAAACTCGGGCTGGGGGTTTCCGTGCTTTCGCCCTGGACGGCGGTGCGCGAATTGGTGCGCGGCCAGATCAAGATGCGGCCCTTCGGCGCGCGTGCCTTGCGGCGCAAATGGGTGATCGCCAGCCTCGCCACCCACCGGCCCGGCTTGGTTGAAGAAACATTTTGTCGGCTCTGCGGCTCGCATTCGTCGGCACTCGCGCTCGACCGCAAGGACTTGCCCGCGCGCGGTCGTGTGCCTTGAGGAGTCCTGCTGCCGACAGCAGACGAGCGGGTCTTTTTACGCCGCCGGCAGCAGGGATTCAGGCTCCTCCTCTTTTTCCAGGCCTTCGATCACCAGGTCCGCGATCGAATCCAAGATTCGGGTCGGTTGATAAGGATAATGGGCGACTTCTTCCGCGCGGGTGGCGCCGGTGAGCACGAGATACGCCTGCAATTCCAGTTCCGCCGCGCCGCGAATGTCCGTTTCCATCGTGTCGCCGATCATGATGGTTTCGCCCATGCGCAGCCCGAGCCGTTTGCGCGCCATCACGAACATGAACGGGTTCGGCTTGCCCAGGTAATACGCCTTCTGGCCGGTGGCGCTTTCGAGCAACGCGGCCACGGCGCCCGTGCCGGGCCGCGGTCCGTGATCGGTCGGACACCAGGTATCGGGATTCGTGGCGATGAGCCGGCTGCCCTTTTCGAGCAGCCGCATTGCCTTCTCCATGATTTCAAAATTCAGCAACCGGCCCTCGCCCACGATCACGTAATCGGGATTGATCGAGTCGAAGGCGATGCCGGCCTCCTGCAGCGCGACGATCAAGCCGCCTTCGCCGATCACGAACGCGCTGGCGTTGGGCTTCTGGCGCACCAGGAAATCGGCGGTGCAATGGGCGGCGGTGTAGAAGTTCTTCCAGGAAACTTTCAAGCCCAGCGCCCGAAGTTTGGTGACTAGGTCCTTGGCCGAACGCTCGGAGTTGTTTGTCAGAAACAGGAACGGCGTGCCGGCGCGCTGCAACTGGCGGACAAAATCCGCCGCACCCGGTATCAGGGTGCTGCCCCGGTAAATGACTCCGTCCATGTCAATCAAGTAGCCGCAAGACATATGGTTGAATTTCGATTTGGAGTTCGTTCAGGCATTAGCGCACCGGGCCTCGGCGGACGTGACGCATCGCCGACCGGCTTTCCGCGCTAATGGAGCCGGGCGCAACCGATTCCGCGCGGCGCGATAAATGTCCTGCCGCAGAATGTGGCTGGGCCGCCGCACGTCGCTGCTTGCTCCGCCGCCGTGGATGTACCTCCACAAGTGGTTTGTGATCCAGTCCACGCGGGCATCGGACGGCTCGTTGGCATGGTGCGCCGCGAACACATTCAGGCCGCGGAGATTTTGCAGCCGGCGTCCGTGCGTGGTGAACGGCCCGGCGAGACCGGGCCGGATGCACTCGGGCGGGGCGTTGACGTATTCGGGGCGCGCCAGCAGTTCGCAAAGCGTGTCGCAGTTTTCAGGGCGCTCGCAGAACTGGCCGGCCTCGATCAGCGCGGCGATCAATTGTTCGTGGGCCTCGTGGCGATTTACGGCAAACTCCGCGCGCACGACCAGCGCCTTCTCGGGATGCAGCGGGGCCAGTTGCACGCTGCTGGCCAACGCCACCCCCGCGCCGGAGGCGACCGCCACCGACGTCCACGGCTCGCCGACGCAGAAGCCGTCGAGGTAGCCCAGTTCCATCGTCGGAAACATTTGCTCCGGCGGAATGACCACGATCCGCACATGTGAATGCGGCACGAGGCCGGCGTCGCGCAGCCACTGGCAGAGCAGGAAGTATTGCGGCGAGTACGGGAAGATCACGCCGAAGGTGTAGGTGCGCCTGCCCCAGTCCTGGAAAATCCGCTCGCGCAGCGTCGCGGCATCCCGCACGCCCTTGTCGTAAAGCTGCCGCGAAACGGTGAGTGCGTTGCCCTGGAGGCTCGTCACCAAGCCGCTGACACAGGCGCAGTGCTCGAAGTCGAGGCCGAGCGTCAGCACGAAGGGCAACGTCGCCGGTGCGATGGCGGCGTCGAGTAGGCCGTTGACCAGATGGTCGCGCAGACTGGCGCAGGAGTTATGGCGGTGCAGTTCTACCGCGAGTCCGTGCTCCGCGAAAAAGTCGAATTCGCGGGCGACTGCGGCGGGGGCGCAGTCATTCTCGGGCAGGAAACCCAGCCGCAACGGCGGCGTGGACCGGGATCGTCTGGAGGGCGGATTTGATTTCGTCATTGATTCGCTTTTTGGTTTGCGGGTTCAGTTCAGGCGGCCATCGGGTGTGGTGCTGAGCGCTCCGATTGCGTGGACGCGAGGCAGACCTCGCGTGCCAGTTCCAATTCGATGGCCTGGGCCGTCCGGCTGGCACTGACGGGGTCGAGGCTGCGCAGTTTCTTTTCCAGCACCGATTGACACCAGCCGCCGGTGAAGAACGCGCGACGTTGAGCCGCCACCTGATCCAGCGGAGGCAGGACGCCGCCATACTCCGTCCGCAGGTACTGCTGCCAAAGTAGTTCGATGGTGTTCATGGTTGGCGTGCGGGGCTTCGATCCTATCGGGCGGAATCGCCGATCAGCCCTGAAGCCCGAAAGGCTTCGCTGACCGCCTCGGGGTTTGATCTTTCGACAAAGAAAATGACCGCCGGCGTGCGCAGGGGATCAATCGAGAGTGATTGAATGTAGGCGAGCGTGCCCATCAGCACGACGTTGGCCGCGAGCGAGACAATCAGGACAGTTTTGGTTCTCATAATTTTATGTGTGGCAGGACCATGGTTTGGCGTGCCGCCGGCATCGTCCGCGCCGTTTTGAAACGCGGCCCGGTCCGGGTCATTGTGGTTTTCATGCTGGTTCGCACGCCTTGTCACTCCCGCGCACCTTAAGCGGCGCGGGTGCCAGTTTGGCGTCGGTGCCGTGAATTCTTTTCAACGAGACGTTGAACGTGCGCCCGAGTGCGGGACAGCAGCGTGATATGGTGATGAAATATGTTACGCCACCTCGGGTGCAGAATGTGCCCTGATGCGCTGCGGCGCGGGCTGGGAACACAAACCGCGGGATGGACGTCCGGAATCGATGTTGTGCTTTACTCAGTCTGACCACAAAAGCGAGCCACAGACGCGCTTATGCTTTTGATGATTGCCAATCATGGAGCGATTGCTTTAATTGGTCCATGCAACCCGAAGTTGAATCCCTGTTGCGCTTGCCTTCTGCAACTGGCCGACAATTTATCGCCAGCAACTCAACGGGGCGATCTGTCCCTCAAAAACTCGCTCCATGAAACTGCTTCTTCGTTGTTGCCTGCTGGCCGGTGCGCTTGATGTCGCCGACGTCTTCGCCGCCACATTCACCGTCACCAACACGAATGTGTCCGGCCCAGGCTCGCTGCAACAGGCGCTTTGGGATGCCAACACCAACGCCGGGCCGGACCTGGTTCATTTCAACATTTCCGGTGACGGCCCGCATGTCATCGCGCCGACGATAGCCCAGCCGCTGCCCCCGTTGACGAACACCGTCACGATTGACGGTTACACGCAACCGGGCTCAAGTCCAAACACGCTGACCAATGGCAACAACGCCGTTTTGAAGATTCAGCTTCACGGTTTGAACGCCGGATCGGTGGACGGGTTGCGGATCGCCAGCAGCGGCACTGTTATTCGCGGCCTGTCCGTCACGCGGTTTCGCAATAGCGTGGATGGAATCGCCATCACTTCCGGCACCAATAACGTGATCGAGGGTAATTTTGTCGGCATTGAGCCTGCGGTTACCACCCTCGGCATTGGCAATGGGCGCTACGGTGTTTCCGTCTCCGCCGGGGCGGCGGGCAATGTCATCGGCGGCACCAATCCGGCGGCGGCCAATGTCATTTGTGGCAACCTCCAGTACGGAGTGATGATTCAGGGCGCCAATAATTTCGTGCGCGGAAACAGCATCGGCCTCCGGCCATCCGGTGTTGCGGTCGGCAACAATTCCAGCGGGGTGCTGCTCAACACCGGGGCGACCGGAAACACGATTGGCGGGGAAACGCCCGCGGCGCGCAACGTAATCTCCGGCAACACCCAGGGTGGCGTGGAAATTGTCAACGCCAACTTCAATCTGGTGCAGGGGAATTTTATCGGAGTGGATTTTACGGGCACTGCCAGGCGACCCAACACCATCAATGGCATCTTCTTCCAAGGCGGCGTCGGCAATCTGATTGGCGGCACGAACGCGTTCAGCGGCAACGTCATTTCGGGAAACAATCAGCATGGCATCCGCTTTCAGGGCAACTCCATTAGCAACCAGGTAATGGGCAACTTCATCGGTACGGATCTCACCGGTACACTTGATCTGAACAACCGGTCCAACGGCGTCTTCTTCGTGACGAACACCATCGCGGCCTTGCCCTGGCGAAATATCGTTGGCAGCACCAATTCTGGAGGGCAAAACGTGATCGCTTTCAACCAACTCGCCGGAGTTTCCGTTTCCGCTGGGACGAACAACGCCATTCGCGCCAACCGCATCTTTCGCAACAGCGGGCTGGGAATTGATGTCGGGACGAACGGAGCGACCGCCAACGATCCCGGCGACTCGGACACGGGCGCGAATCAGCAGCAGAACTTCCCCGTCCTCACGAATGCGATTGTCACGCGGACCAATGTCATCCTGCAAGGCGCGCTCAACAGTGCGGCCAACGCGAGTTTTCAGGTGGATTTCTTCGCCAACACGACGTGTGATAGTTCGGGCACCGGCGAAGGCGAAACGTGGCTCGGTGCGACGGAAGTCACGACGGACCCAAGTGGCAATGCGAGCTTTGAGAAGGCGTTTCCAGGATTTTTTGCCGCGGCGGCCCTTACGGTGACCGCAACGGATACCAACGGAAATACTTCCGAATTCTCCGCCTGCTTGGAGGCGCTGGCTTTCGTTCCCACGCAGACTTTCACGGTGACGACGACGAACGACAGCGGTCCCGGCTCGCTGCGGCAAGCCTTGCTTGATGGCAATGCGGAATTCAGTCATGACACGATCAATTTCAATATTCCGGGGGCTGGTGTGAAAACCATTTTCCCGCTCTCTGCGTTGCCCACGCCGCTCGATCCCGTGACCCTTGATGGCTACACCCAGCCGGGGACTGTTCCGAATACCCTCACCAACGGAATTGACGCCGTGCTGAAGCTTCAACTCGATGGCAGTCTTGTGGGCGGGCCAGGCGTGGATGGGCTTCACTTCACCACGCGTGGCAACACCGTGCGGGGTCTCTCGATTGTGCGTTTCACGGGCGATGGGATTGAATTCAACGGCGGCGGCGGTAACGAGGTCAAAGACGTCTGGGTGGGAGTGGACATCACCCCGGCCTCCAGACCAGCTTTCTTGGGGAAACCGGAAAACAAATTTGGCGGCCCGGTTTACGTCTTCGGTGAAGCAGGCTGTCTGGGTTACGGATTTAATGTCACCCACGAAGACGCTGACTATTTCGAAGCCTGCCGTTTTGCCGCCAATGAACTGGGCGCGATCCTGTTTGACTCCTTTGAGAGCAAGCTGGTGAACGTGGTGGCGACGGATCACGACGAAGTTGCCCTGGACCTGCGCGCCGATGGCATTACCTGCACTGACTGCGTGGTTGAAGATTGTCAGACCGGCATTCTGATCAACGCCGACGATTGTACGATAACCCGGTTCAGTTGCTCCGGCCTCAATGATGGCGTCTGGATTCAAACCGGAACTGGCAACCATGTTGAGGTTGGCAGCGCTTGCACGCTTCTTGGCCAACCAATCCGTGTGGGCTCGGGCGCCAACAACAACCAACTTCCGCCCAGCGCCATCTGGTCCGGAGCGGGTCCCGATGGTGGTCGGCTCCAGTTTCAGGGAACCATCTCCGGGCAGCCAGGTCCGTACACTGCAATTTTCGAAAGCCGGACCGTCACGGCGGGTGTCAGTTGCTATCAAAGCGCTGCCAGTTTCAGCTTCATCAAGAGCGGGAGTGCTCCCGTTCAAGTTGCGCTAAGCGGCGCGACGGAAAATGCAATTCTGCCAGGAACGCAAGGCGCCTTTTATCTGAATGGTCCTGATGGTTGCTCGATATTCAGTGCGGACGTGACGGTGGCGGCTGCACGACCGAACCTGATGACGGCGGCGACAGCCAGCCCCGCTTCTGCAAACGTGGGCACACCGCAGGTCTGCACGGTCACGATTACGAGCAACGGCGAGGAGCCGGTATCATCACCGGGCTTGACCATTGCTCTCCCGGCAGCGGCGACCGGGCCCGTAGATGTTTTCGTGACGGGAGGCGAGGTGACTTCCCTGACACCCGCCAGCATGGTCTGCAATTTCAATGCGCTGCTGCCGGGCCAGTCAGGAAGCGTGACCTTCGAGATTAACCCGGTGACCAGCGGGACGTTGAATTTGACGGCGACGGCGAGCGCCCTTGGCCAGACGGAGCTGACCACGTTGGATAACGCGGCCACCGTCACCAAGAGCATTGCCGCCGGTTCGAACGCGGCACCTTCCGACGTTACCTACAGCGACACGAGTTCTGCTGGCAATGACCGGTGTCCCATCAGCACATTGACCGGCGAACTCTACGCGCCGC
>WBZT01002323.1_pt1 | contig 13311 bp, 9 predicted proteins | sample 5204241 | NCBI WGS metagenome assembly WBZT01 (sample SAMN12344358, study PRJNA552823) | activated sludge metagenome | biome: Activated sludge suspended growth; feature: Nitrification reactor; material: Wastewater; isolation source: activated sludge from nitrification reactor of wastewater treatment... | reverse complement strand
GGACGGATGGCAAATGAACCGGCGACCTTGCCGCTGGTGCCGGCTTGCAGCCGGAGGGAACCGGCCAGGGCGATCATGGCTCCGTTGTCGGTACATAGCGCCAGTTCGGGGTAATACACCGAGATCCCTTGTCCAGCGGCGGCGCGATCGAGATCGCGCCGCAGTTGTCGATTGGCTCCGACGCCACCCGCGACAACCAGCTGTTGCAAGCCACATGCGGCAACGGCGCGCAAGGCCTTGCTGACCAGGACTTCGATGATCGCTTCCTGGAAGGCATAGGCAATGTCGGCTTTCTGCGCTTGATCAAGGTTTGTCGACTCGCGCACGCGCAGCATGACGGCCGTCTTCAGACCGCTGAAACTGAAGTCGAAGTCCGCCGACTTGAGCAGCGGCCGCGGCAGCTTGATCGTGCCCGGTTGCCCTTTTTCCGCCAGTGCGGCCAGCGCCGGTCCGCCGGGATAGCCGAGGCCAAGCAGTTTGGCGGTCTTGTCGAAGGCTTCACCGGCAGCGTCGTCGAGCGTTTCGCCGAGCAATCGATAGTCGCCGACGGCAGCGACATGCATCAACTGGGTGTGTCCGCCGGAAACGAGCAGCGCGACGAACGGAAAGCGCGGCGGCTTGGCCGACAGCAGCGGCGATAGCAGGTGGCCTTCCAGATGATTGACGGGGATGACCGGCACGGCCAGCGCCATGGCCAGCGCTTCGGCAAATGCGGTGCCGACGAGCAAGGCACCTGCCAATCCTGGTCCTTGCGTGTAGGCGACGGCATCGATCTGCTCGAGCGAGCGGCCGGCATCGGCGAGCACCTTGCGCAGCAGCGGCACCAGCCGGCGGATGTGATCGCGCGAAGCCAGTTCGGGAACGACACCGCCGTACTCCTCATGCATCGCCACCTGCGAATAGAGCGCGTGCGCCAGCAAGCCCCCACCCGCTGCGCTGCTGTAGAGCGCCACGCCCGTTTCGTCGCAGGAGGTTTCGATACCCAAAACCAGCATCGCGGCATTCTTCCCCAAGCACATCGGCACCCCTAGCCGACCAACGACCGCGCCAGGAATTCTGCCGCGGTCGTTGTCAGCCGACCGGCAACGGCTCCGGGTTGCCAAGTGCCGTAGTGTTCAGACCGCCATCGACGTACATGATTTCGCCGGTGATGCCACTCGCCAGGTCAGAAAGCAGGAAGGCCGCCGCATTGCCGACTTCATCGATGGTGATATTGCGGCGCAAGGGCGCGTTATGCGCGTTGTAGGCCAGCAGGCGCGAGAAGTTGCCGATTCCGGAAGCGGCCAGCGTCTTGATCGGACCGGCTGAGATGGCGTTGGCACGGATTCCTTGCGGGCCGAGACAGAAGGCGAGGTAACGGGTAGCAGCTTCGAGACTGGCTTTGGCCAGACCCATGGTGTTGTAGTTGGGCAGGGTGCGCTCGGCGCCAAGGTAAGACAAGGCGACAAGGGCTGGTTTGCGCCCTTTGAGCAGCAAGGGCCGCGCCGCTTTGGCCAGCGCCGCGTAACTGTAAGAGGAGACGTCGTGCGCGATGCGGAAGGCATCGCGTGAAATGCCGTCGAGGAAGTCGCCTTCGATCGCTTCGCCCGGTGCATAAGCGATCGAGTGCACCAAGCCTTCGAGACCGTCCCAATGTGTGCTCAACTCGGCGAACAGGCGCTCGATCTCCGCGTCCTCGGCAACGTCGCAGGGATAGACTAACTGACTGTCGAATTGGCGGGCGAATTTGCTCAGGCGCTCCTGAAAACGTTCATTCTGATAGGTGAACGCCAGCTGTGCGCCTTCGCGATGGCAGGCTTTGGCGATGCCGTAGGCGATCGAATGCTTGGATAACAGGCCGGTGATGAGAATGCGCTTGTCTGCAAGAAATCCCATGTGTTCTCCCGTAACTGGAATGGGCTGTCGGGCAGCCATTTGTTCGAATCGTCTCAGCCGGCATTGTAAATCAATTCGCAGACACCCCGCAGTCGGCAACAATGGTTAGGTGATCGACAGGGTCATTTCCTCCAGCAACGCTTGCAACTCACTGCCGCGGCGCTGTTAAACTGCATGCTATGAAGGCTTTTTCGCTGCCCCTGTTCGTACTGCTTTTTTTGTTGAATGCCTGTAGCAGCCAGCAGAACGATCCGTATCCAGTCAGCGAGCGAGGCGAGAACATTTTCTATGCCGCCTTCACCGACCGTCCCAAACACCTCGACCCGGTGCAGTCATACAGCGAAAACGAGATCGTTTTCACGGCGCAGATTTACGAGCCGCCACTGCAATACCATTATCTCAAACGGCCTTACACCTTGATCCCGGCGACCAGCACGGCCGTCCCCGAGCCGCGCTATTACGATGCGCGGGGACGCGAACTGGCCAGCGACGCTCCGGCCGCGGCGATTGCACGCAGCGTCTATGAAATCCGCTTGCGGCCGGGAATCCGCTATCAGCCACATCCCGCCTTCGCCGTCGATGCGCAGGGCAAACCGCTCTATCACCCGCTGGACCGCACCCGGCTGGCCGGCATCGACAAAATCGCCGATTTTGCATCCACCGGCAGCCGTGAATTGCAGGCTGACGACTACATCTATCAGATCAAGCGCCTGGCGCATCCTCGCCTGCATTCGCCGATCTTCAGCCTGATGGCCGAACGCATCGTCGGCCTCGACGAACTCGGCAAGACCTTGCAGGCCGCTGCCAAAAAACTGCCGCCAGACGCCTGGATCGACCTCGATCAATACCCGCTGCCTGGCGTCACCCGGGTCGACGCGCTGACTTACCGCATCACGCTACGCGGCAAATATCCGCCTTTCGCCTACTGGCTAGCGATGCCCTTTTTTGCGCCGGTACCGCGCGAAGTGGACCGCTTCTACAATCAGCCGGGAATGGCCGAGAAGAATCTGACCCTCGACTGGTATCCGGTCGGCACGGGTCCGTTCATGCTGAGCGAGAACAATCCGAACAGCCGGATGGTGCTCGAACGCAACCCGAATTTCCATGGCGAGACCTACCCCTGCGACGGCGAAGCGGCGGACCGCGCGGCGGGTCTGCTCACCGATTGCGGCAAAGCGCTGCCGTTCATCGACCGTGCCGTCTTTTCACGTGAGAAGGAAAGTATCCCCTACTGGAACAAGTTCCTGCAGGGCTACTACGACGCCTCGGGAATTTCCGAAGACAGCTTCGACCAGGCGGTGCGTCTGGGCGTCGGCGGCGACGTGCAACTGACCGACGAGATGCGCGAAAAGGGTATCCGTCTGCTGACCAGCGTGCGCGCATCGGTGTTTTACATGGGCTTCAACCTGCTCGACCCGCTGGTCGGCGGCCTGACGCCGGCAGCGATCAAATTGCGACAGGCGCTGTCGATCGCCATCGACGAGGAAGAGTTCATCGCCATTTTCATGAACGGCCGCGGCATTCCGGCCAACAGCCCGCTGCCACCGGGGATATTCGGCTACATCGACGGCCAGGCGGGCATCAACCCGGTGGTCTATGACTGGGAAGGCGATACGTTGAACGGGCGTCCGCGGCGCAAGCCGATCGCCGTCGCCCGCCGTCTGCTGGCCGAAGCCGGCTGGCCGAACGGTCGCCACGCTTCGACCGGCGAACTGCTGGTGCTCAACCTCGACACCACCAGCAGTGGCATGGGCGACAAATCGCGGCTCGACTGGCTGACCCGGCAGTTCGCCAAACTCGACATCCAGCTGGTCGTCCGCTCGACCGATTACAATCGCTTCCAGGACAAGATTCGCCGGGGCGCGGTGCAACTTTATTACCTCGGCTGGAACGCCGACTACCCCGATCCGGAAAACTTTCTTTTCCTGCTCGCCGGTTCAGAAGGCAAAGTGGCCAAGGGCGGTGAAAACGCCTCGAACTATGTCAATCCGCAGTACGACCGGCTGTTCGAACAGATGAAAAACATGGAGAGCAGCGGTGCGCACGGCGTCCAAAGGCTGGCGATCATCCGCCAGGCCGTGGCGGTTCTGCAGCACGATGCGCCGTGGATTTTCGGTTCGCACCCGAAGAGTTATACCCTCGGCCACCAGTGGCTGCACAACCGCAAGCCGACCGACATGGGTAACAACACCTTGAAATACCAGCGCATCGACGTCGCGCAACGGCAAATCTTGCGCGAACGATGGAACCGTCCGGTCGTCTGGCCACTGTTCGTCGCGGTGGCCGGGTTCTTGCTGTTCATCGTCCCGGCGGCACTCGCCTATCGCCGGCGCGAACGCGGGACGGCGCATTGATGGCAACGGAAAAGCGCCACCGGCATGCCGTCGCCGACACGTCGGCAGGCGTCTGATCCGCCATGTTCGCCTATCTCGTCCGCCGCGCGCTTTATGCCATTCCGATTCTGATCGGTGTCAACGTGCTGACTTTCGCCCTCTTCTTTGTCGTTAATACGCCTGACGACATGGCGCGCATGCAGCTTGGCGTCAAACGCGTCACGCCTGAGGCGATCGCCAAATGGAAATCCGACCGCGGCTACGACAAACCTCTGTTCATCAATCCGGCGGAGAGCGGCCATCGGGTCGTCAGCGAAACGATCTTTTTCGAAAAATCGGTGCGCATGTTCGTCGGCGATTTCGGCCGTGCCGACGACGGACGTGACATCGCGCGCGAGATCGCCACGCGCATGGGACCGTCACTGGCCATCGCCGTGCCGAATTTTCTGCTCGGGCTACTGGTAACCGTATCTTTTGCCCTGCTGCTCACCTTCTTCCGCGCCACCTATATCGACTTCTGGGGGGTGGTGCTGTGCGTGGCGATGATGTCCATCTCGACGCTGTTCTACATCATCGGCGGCCAGTTTCTGATCAGCAAACTCTGGCGACTGGTACCGATCTCCGGCTACAGCACGGGCTTCGACGCCTGGAAATTCATCGTTCTGCCGGTGATGATCGGCGTCATCGCCGGTATCGGTGCCTCGACGCGCTGGTACCGCACCATTTTCCTCGAGGAAATCGGCAAGGACTACGTGCGCACGGCACGCGCCAAGGGCTTGTCAGAACGCGTCGTGCTTTTCCGGCACGTGCTGCGCAACGGCATGATCCCGATCCTGACCGGCGTGGTGGTGGTCATCCCGTTGCTGTTCATGGGTTCGCTGCTCAGCGAATCCTTTTTCGGCATCCCCGGTCTCGGCAGTTACACCATCGAGGCGATCAATGCGCAGGATTTTTCCGTCGTGCGGGCGATGGTCTTCATCGGATCGGTGCTCTACATCGTCGGACTGACGCTGACCGACCTGTCGTACACGCTGGTCGATCCGCGCATCCGTTTCGCATGATGGATCTTCTGCCCGTCCTCCTATGGTCCGATCTGCTGCTGTGGTCGATCGTCGGGGTATCGCTGCTGCTCGGCGCGCGCGCTCGGCGCAATCCGCTGCTGCGCAACGCCTGGCGGCGGGTCGGCGCCAGCCGGGCCGGCATGGCATCCGCCACGCTGCTGTTCGTCTTTCTGCTCGTCGGCCTGCTCGATTCGCTGCACTATCGGCCGCGCTTGGCCGACGTCGGCCAAGCGGCGAGCGCGGCGGGCGAACAGCAGGCCACGTACAGCGTCGAGGTGCATTCATTGCTCGACCGGCTGCTGCAGCCCTTGCGCAGCCGTAACGAAAAAACCTATTCCGAGCCGCTGGCGACACGCGCCTACGGCAAAGAAACGTTCGAAGTTGACGGTCCCGACGGTCAGCGTCTGCAACAGCGCGACTACCCGCGTCTCAAATACGGCGGCGCGCATCTCGGCGATGACGAGGCCGGACGTGGGGACGACATCATTCAGCGCCTGCTGCGCGCCGCTGGATTGACTACCCTGCTCTGGCTGGCACTGGCGGCACTGGTCACCACGGCCGAAGCACGTGCGTCCGGCTGCGCTTTCGCGCCGTCCTGGCGGGCGATCTGGCGCAACGAAACGACCTTCGCCTGGAACGCCGTGCTGCTCACCGTCGCCGCACTGTTGTGGATTGGACTCTCGCTCGGCGGGCTGGCTGGCGACTATCACGTGTTCGGCACCGACAAAGTCGGCCAGGACGTTCTCTATCAGATACTGAAAAGCGTTCGCACTGCGCTGGTCATTGGCCTGGTCACCACGCTGGTCACTTTGCCGCTATCGATTTTCATGGGCGTGCTGGCGGGCTACTTCCGCGGTTGGGTCGACGACCTGATCCAGTACCTCTATACCACGCTGAGTTCGATTCCCGGCGTGCTGCTGATCGCCGCCGCCGTGCTGATGATCCAGGTGCTGATCGATACCCACCCGCAGTGGTTCGCCACCGCCGTCGAACGCGCCGACCTGCGGCTGCTGGCGCTGTGCCTGATTCTCGGTCTGACCAGTTGGACCAGCGTCTGCCGGCTGTTGCGCGGCGAGACGATGAAGCTGCGCGAACTGGAATACATCCAGGCAGCGCAAGCCTTCGGCGTCTCCGATCTGCGCATCATCGTCCGTCACATCCTGCCGAACCTGATGCATCTGCTGATCATCTCGCTGGTAATGGACTTCTCGAGTCTGGTCCTTGCCGAAGCCGTGCTGTCCTACGTCGGTATCGGCGTCGACCCGACGACGATCAGTTTCGGAACGATGATCAACAATGCGCGTATGGAACTGGCGCGCGAGCCGGTCGTCTGGTGGTCGCTGGTCGCCGCCTTCGCCGGCATGTTCGCACTGGTGCTGGCCGCCAACCTGTTCGCCGACGCCATCCGCGACGCTTTCGATCCCCGACTGGCAGGTTCGGCATGAGCAGTGACCCGACGATGCGCAACGACGCCCCGCTGCTCGCCGTTGACGGGCTGCGCGTCGCTTTCGCCAGCGGCCGGCAAATGCTGGCCGCGGTGGATGGCATCGATTTTCAACTCTCTGCCGGTGAAACGCTGGCGCTGCTTGGTGAGTCGGGCTGCGGTAAATCGGCCAGCGCGCTGGCTTTGCTGCGCCTGTTGCCAGCAGCCGGACGCATCATCGCCGGCGAGGTGCGTTTCGCTGGCCAGAACGTCTTGCGTTTGCCGGAAAGCGAGATGCGCGCCCTGCGCGGTGGCGGCATGGCGATGATTTTTCAAGAACCGGCGACCAGTCTGAATCCGGTGCTCACCGTCGGACGACAGATTGGCGAAGTGCTGGCGCGCCACCTCGGCCTCACCGGGCCGGCGCAGATAGAAAGAGCACGTGAACTTCTCACCGCGGTTGGCATCGCCGACCCGCAACGACGCCTGAGCGAATACCCCTTCCAGCTTTCCGGCGGCATGAAGCAACGGGTGATGATCGCCATCGCCCTGGCCGCACAACCGCGTCTGTTGGTCGCCGACGAGCCGACCACTGCGCTCGACGTCACCATCCAGGCACAAATTCTTGCCTTGCTGCGCGATTTGCAAGGCCAGCGCTCGATGGGCATGCTGCTGATTACGCACGATCTCGGCGTGGTCGCGCAAATGGCCGATCGCGTCGCGGTGATGTACGCCGGCGAAATCGTCGAGGAAGCGCCGCGCGAAGTCTTTTTCCGCGCCGCACGCCATCCCTACACGCGCAAGCTGTTCGCCGCCCTGCCCGATCTGTCGTACCGCCGCGGCCATCTGGCGACGATTCCCGGCCAGGTGCCGCCACTGAGTGCCATGCCGCCCGGCTGCCGTTTCGCTGCGCGCTGTACGCATGCCTGGGACTTGTGCCGCCAGGAAGCGCCCGCGTGGAAACAGATCTCACCAGGACACCGTCTGCGCTGCCATATTGAGGATGGTCAGGGTCTGGTGGTGGACGAACGCACCGCGCCATCGCAGACTGTCAGCACCCCAGCGGAGAGCGGCGGACCGCTGAGCGACATAACACCCTTGCTGGCAGTCAACGATTTGCGTGTGCACTTTCCCATCCGTCGCGGCATTCTGCAGCGCACCGTCGGTCACGTGCGCGCCGTCGACGGCGTCTCCTTGCGTCTCGCCCGTGGACGGACGCTGGCTCTGGTCGGCGAATCGGGCTGCGGCAAAACGACGGTCGGGAAAGCCATCCTGCAACTCGTCGCCCCAACCGGCGGCAGCGTGCGCTTGCTCGACCGCGAACTCGTCGGCCTGGCCGCGTCGGCTTTGCGGCCGCTGCGCCGCTCAATGCAGATGGTCTTCCAGGACCCGTTCGCCTCACTCAATCCGCGGCTATCGGTCGGCGAGATCATCGCCGAAGGATTACGCGCCCTGCCCGTCGGCGACCACCGGAAAATCGACACGGAAGTGCTGACGGCGATACTCGACCAGGTCGGACTCGACCCGGCGTCGGCGCAGCGTTACCCGCACGAATTCTCCGGTGGACAGCGGCAGCGTATCGCCATCGCGCGAGCATTGGCCGTGCAACCCGAGTTGCTGATCTGTGACGAACCGACTTCGGCGCTCGACGTCTCAGTGCAGGCGCAAATCCTCAATCTGCTCGCCAAGCTGCAAACCGAACTCGACGTCGCTTATCTGTTCATCACCCACAACTTCGCGGTCGTCGACCATCTGGCGCACGAAGTAGCGGTGATGTACCTCGGTCGCATCGTCGAATCCGGCTCGGTGGACGACATCCTGCGCGCGGCACGGCATCCCTATACGTGCGCGCTGCTCTCGGCGGTGCCCCACCCGCGTCTCGAGCAAAAAGAGAAACTGATCCGCCTGCCCGGCGAAACGCCTTCGCCGGCCAAACCGCCGGACGGCTGCCATTTCCACCCGCGCTGTCCGCAAGCAACACCGCTTTGCCGGCAGCACTACCCGGCGCCTACGGCCTTGTCGACGACGCATAGCGTTCGCTGCCACCTGTACACGGAAGCGCCTCCGTCACCGGGCTAGAGCATCGAAAACAGATCCGTTGCAAACTTGTGGCAGCGCCGGACAAATGACAGCACGCGATGCCGCACCAGACGCACAGCGTGCAGCCAGCGAGGCATCTCGAATCGATGGGCAAGACAGTGGGCGCCACGTCACACCTTGATTTGCCCATGCCGTCATTGAGTCAGCATTTCCTTGAACAGGCCGCATTCCGGAGGTGGCGCGATATGCTTATCCCGCCGCTCGACGACGGATCTGGCGCCGCGATCTTCCAGGAACGAGCGTTCAGCCGTCATGCGAAGACGACTTGCTCGAGATGTAGCGGCGTTCCTGGCAGCAGCCGTCGCGGTAACGACAGTCCGCGCCGTCCGTCAGACGGCAAGGTCAATCTGTTGCAAGCTGCCGACCGCGCCGTTTTCATGCAGAAACAAGCCTGTCGCGCGGATTTGCGCCAGGGTATGGTTGGCTAGATCGGTGACGGAAAACGGCGTGTCTACCGCGCCGAGATACAAGGCGCCGACACCTTGCTCGGCAAGCGTGCGCAGCGACGAGGCGCCCCCGTCACCTGACCAGAGGCGCAGCCTGGCGAAAGCCGCATCGGCTTCATCGATCCAGCGGTTGCCATCGTCGTCGAATTTGGCAAGATCAGCAAAGCCGTCACCGGACGCGCCGCCGACAAGTTCACTCCCATCAGTGATACGCCCGTTACTATCACGGTCGATGACCAAGTAGGCACTGCCGGAACCCAGCGCGTAGAGTGCATCTTCGGAACCGTCCTGATCGATATCGAAAGCAAAACGTTTCCCGGCCAGTTGCAGCGCGTTGCCGGCAAAATTGATTACCAGCGGGTCGCGCAATTTCAGTGCGCTGCTCACCTGCTGCTGGTAAACGCAGACATAGTCGCGGCACATCGACAGGTCGAGCGAAAAATCGAGTGCCCGACCATCGGCTGTGAGGATCAAGCCGTGCGCCGTGAAATCGCTGCTTTCGTGTTCGCGAATGATTTCTTCTCGTTGCGCCTGCCAACTGAGGGTCCATCGATCCGCCGGCCGGACGTTCTCGCCCCCGCCCACCGTCGTTTCGTTGTCACGCAGGACGATTTGCCGCGCATCGGCAGACGTCTCTTGCCGACCGGCCAGCAAGGCCAGCATGCGCGTCAACAGCGCAGCAATCAGGGCAACCAGCCGCACACGCTCATTTTCTGCCACGGCTGACGTCTGCCGATTGGCCAGCATGCTTACCTCCTGGGTCTGCAGCAACTGGCCGAATTCTGCTGCTGCGGGGTAATGAAGTTCTCGCACCCTGCAGTAATCATGCGTTGCGCTCAGGGAAAGCCTGGCTTGCTCGATTTTCATTATCGACTCCCGAATTTGTTCAACGGTATCGAAGCAAGGTTTGTACCATCGGCAGCCCTGATCACCGACCGTTGCGGATACCTTGCAACGGCAAGCGCTGCCGGCCGGCGGCAAAAATTGTCCGGCAACAGGCAGGCCGTGCAGGAAATACAGAGCATGGCCATGAACTCGGCACTGAAAACTCGCCTTCGCTCAAGTCGGGGTCTAAACTGCCGTAGATAGCCGCTGAACCGCTGATTTATCGATGCCGGGCGGTGTGCGGCAATCGAATGCCCAGGATACATTTAATGTGCGGCCACTTTGACGGCAGATCCTCCTGTTTGGTGAACCTCTGGCGACTGGCCATTCTGCCCATCTCTCTGACCTTAGCAGGCTGGAACTGTCGAGCGCTGGCCGACGAGGAGTTGATTTCGCTCTCGCTCGAACAACTGATGGACGTGACAGTCAGCAGCGCTTCCCGCTTCGAACAGAAAATATCGAAAGTCGCCTCGGCGGTTGCCGTCATCACTCGCGATGAAATTCAGCAGCATGGCTGGCGAACGCTGGCTGAGGCGCTGCGCAGCGTACCTGGCTTCTATATTCACAACGACCGCAATTACGACTATATCGGTATGCGCGGCTTTGCCCGTCCACAAGACTTCAACTCTCGCATCCTGCTGCTACTCGACGGCCAGCGAATCAACGATCCGCTTTATGGCCAGGCAAAGGTCGGTAGCGAACAACTGCTCGATCTCGATCTCGTCGAACGCATTGAAGTCGTGCGTGGCCCGGGCTCATCGGTTTATGGCGGCAACGCCATTTTCGGGGTAATCAACGTCATTACGCGCACGGCCCGACAGGTCGACGGCTTCGAAGTGGCTGCCGGCTGGGCCAGTCACCACACGCGATCCGGCCGGCTGAGCTTCGGTGGACGATGGGAAAATGGCGTCGCACTGTTGGCATCGTTCTCTGGATTGCACAGCGAAGGCCCCAGTCTTTATTTTCCAGAACTCGACAGCCCGGCGACCAACAACGGACGCACCTCCGGTACCGATTTCGATGACAACGAACGTTTTTTCGGCCGTCTGTCATTTGGTGGCTGGCGTTTGACTGCAGCAGCCAGCCAACGGCGCAAAGGTTCGCCCAACGGCAGTTACGGTAGCAATTTCGATGATCCGCAGAACTCGATCGTCGATTCTCAAGCGCTTGTCGATCTGAGCTATCAACAGCCACTGACGGACAGTAGCGAAATCCAGGGACGCGTTTATTGGAGCCGATATGCCTATGATTGGACGTCAAATTACAACACCCCCCCCATTCTCAATCACGATCAGGCTCAAGCCAACTGGTGGGGCAGCGAACTGAAGTTGCTTGCGTCCTGGTCACCGCGCAACCGATTAGTCAGCGGAATCGAGTACGAATCCAGTTACCGCTTGAATCAATGGAATTACGACCCCAGTCCCGCCAATGAGTATTTCAGAGACCAGCGGCGCAGTCAGCGTTTCGGTGTCTTTCTGCAAAACGATTTTCAATGGACCGACGCGCTCAATCTCTCACTGGGAGCACGTGTCGACAAAGTTGGCAATACTCGGGTTCAAATATCGCCAAGACTCGGAGTGGTTTATCGTTCATCGCCAGAAACGATCTGGAAAATGCAGTATGGAACGGCTTTCAGAGCACCAAACGCGTATGAAAGCCATTATCGTTTTCCCGGTTCACAAATCGACAATCCAGATTTACAGCCCGAGAAGATCACTACCTATGAGGCCGGCGTCGAGCACTATTTCAGTCGCCGGACCCGGCTGTCGGCAACGCTCTACCACTACAAGATCAGCCAACTGATCGATCAGATCTCCGACCCAGGCAACGGCGGTTTGTTGAAGTACGCCAATAGCGATCCCGTCAATTCAGCGGGCATCGAGTTGGAAGCCGAACAGCTGTTCCAGAACGGCGCCCGGCTGCGTACCAATCTCGACCTATCGCAAACTCGCGATTCCTCCGGCAATCGACTAACCAATTCTCCTCGAGCCATCGGCAAAATCCTCGTTTCGCTCCCCCTGCCCTGGCTGGGATTGCAACTCGGCGGTGAGGGACAATGGATGAGCAGCCGCAAGACCTGGTCGGGTGAGTCTGTCGCAGGCCACGGCACGGTCAATCTGATGTTGCTGAAACCACAAGCCCGTCAAGGCTGGCTGTTTTCCGCCGGGATCATGAATCTCTTCGACCGGCGGCACGACGATCCGACAGCACTGGACATCGCCATTCCTGGTCGCGATCGCGCCGTTCAAAACGGGCGCACCTTTCGCGTCAACACCGTACTGCGTTTCTGAACGAAACTGGATCCATGCGCCACTTGTGTCTTTGCCAGCCGGCTACGTGGTTCCGTCAGCAAGCCGCCGTGCTTTTCACGCTGATGCTGCCGCTCCTTCTTCCGGCCACGGCTTCGGCACAACATAAGGCGGTACACGAAGGTGAGATCAAAGCCGCTTTCGTCTATAACTTTGCCAAATTCGCCGACTGGCCCGAAGAACAGTGGACGAGGTCGCCCACCATACGGCTATGCACCACCGGTAGCAACAATCCATTCACTGCGGCGTTGTCCTCGCTCCATCGGCAGTCGTCGATTCGTGGTAAAGAGATCGAAGTCATGGCTCTCGCTCGTCCGCAGGAATCCTCTCGTTGTCATCTGCTGGTCGTTACCGGCACCGACTCAACTGGCGAATGGCTACGCCACATACGTCATCTGCCAGTACTCACTGTCGGTGATAGCGGCAGATTCGCCGCAAGCGGTGGCGCCATCGGCCTGTTCATCGAGGGGGACAAGGTCAAATTCGAAATCAACCCGGATGCCGTCCAACGTGCTGGCATCAAACTCAGTTCGCAGTTGTTGCAATTGGCGAAATTTGTCAGAGACGAGCCGGGAGCCATCCGATGAAACGATTGTTCAGTTATCTGCACGCGCAGCCAACGATCAAGCATAAATTGCTGCACATCAATCTGATCAGCACCGGCACCGCTTTCCTGACGGCGATCATCCTGCTCATTGGCTTTGACTATCTCAATCTCGGTAACGAGCTGGTCGATGACGGCAAGGTAAAAGCCCAACTGATCGCTCGTAATACCATTGCGGCGCTGCTTTTCGACGACCACTCGACGGCCAATGATCTGCTCGGTTCTCTGGATGCTGATTCGCAGGTCATCCAGGCCGCGCTGTGGAACAGCAATGG
>WBZT01002321.1_pt1 | contig 13322 bp, 10 predicted proteins | sample 5204241 | NCBI WGS metagenome assembly WBZT01 (sample SAMN12344358, study PRJNA552823) | activated sludge metagenome | biome: Activated sludge suspended growth; feature: Nitrification reactor; material: Wastewater; isolation source: activated sludge from nitrification reactor of wastewater... | reverse complement strand
GCTCGGGCAGCCAGCACCGCCAACGGTTCGGCCCGGACCGGAAGGCAAGGAGCAATGGAAACAGACTCAAGGCAAGTCGTCTTCATGCCGGAGCTTACACCACCCTGCAAGAAAATGAGATGCGCCCAAAGCCGCGCCTCACGGGCACGGGCCTGGAGGATTATTTTCTCGGGGGCTGGTATTTCCGCGAAGGCACCCTCGCCGGGCCGTACCACGGCGTCCCCATCAAGGATGTCCTCAATGCCAACGTCGCGATGTACCGCATTCACGAGACCGACGCGATCCACTTCCAGGAACGGCTCAAATTCGTTTTCGTGAATCCGTGGTCCCCCGACCGGTTGAAGCCGTTCTGTTTTTCGTCCGTCGCGTTTCTTTACCTCGATAAACCCGATGGCCAGGGACCGGCGATTCCGGCCGCAAAAGATCTGTTGTGCTGGTATCGTATCCGCAATACCGATCACCTCAGCGTCCCGTGACGCCGGGCCCGGGGCCGGCGGCGATTTCAGCGCTCATTGCGTCCGGCCAAATTTCTTTTCCAGTTCGCGATAGTTCATCTCGATCAATGTCGGTCGCCCATGCGGGCACGTGTACGGCATCGCGCAACGGCGCAAATCCTCGACCAGGTTTTCCAGTTCACGCCCGGCCAGCGGATCGTTCGCCTTCACGGCATGACGGCAAACGGTCTTCGCCACCACCTGCTCGCCCAAACGCGCGCTGTTGACTTCCTGGCCGGCGGCCTTCAACTCGTCCACCAGATCGAGCACGAACCGACGCGAGTCGCCCACCTTTACGAATGGCGGCAACCCATCGAGCAGAAACGTCCGTTCGCCAAATTCGCTCAAGCCCACGCCCAGTCGGGTGAGCGCGGCAAGCTGGCCGCGAAGAAACTGCGCGTCGCGCGGCGAAAGCTCGAGAGTTTCCGGCAGCAATAGCTTTTGCGACGGCGCGGCCGCATTGCGTTCCAGGCGTTCCAGCATTTGCTCGAACAAGATCCGCTCGTGCGCGGCGTGTTGATCGAGCAGGACCAGTCCGCGGTCCGATTCGAGCACGGCGTACAGCCGGCCAATGACGCCCACGAGGCGGAGCGGGACCTTGAGCAGCGGGACGGGTGGGGAGGCAGTGGCCAGGGGCGTGTTGCGCGTTACGGGCTCCGTGGCTTCGGCAGGCTTTGATAGGAGCGAACCGGGCGGGGCGGGCGCGAACCCCATCTTCAGTGGCGGTTGCTCCGGTTTGGCGGTGGCGGCGTCGCGTCGCGCGGGATACACCGGCGCGAAATGCGGAAGTTCCGCAGGCGAGGCGAACGGAGCGGGCGGGGGCACCGGTTTGGCCACCGGCGATGCTGGAGTTGACGTCACGACGGGCGCCAATCGCGCGGGCGGGGCGCCTTCGGCATGATACGCCAGCAGCGCCTCGCGCACGGCTTGCGCCACGAGCCGTCGCACATCCGCCTCCCGATGGAACTTCACTTCGCGTTTGGCGGGATGGATGTTCACGTCCACCGCCGCCGGATCAACTTCCAGAAACAGGCAGCCGACCGGGTAACGGCCTTTCATGAGCGCCGTGTGATAACCTTCGAGCAGCGCGAAATTGATGCCGCGATTCTCCACCGGCCGGCGATTCACAAACACGTGCTGATCCTCGCGTGTGGCGCGGGAAACCCCCGGTGCGCCGATGAATCCCCAGACCCGCAACGTCGCGAGCCGTGGATCAACCGGCGCATGGGGCTGGCCAACCGGAACCGCCGCCTCGAAAGTCTCGGGTTCTTCATTCGCGGCGTCTTCCGCGACTTCCAGTGAAAAGTCCACGGGGATCAGTTTTACGTCGCCCAACATCGTGCGCAGCCGTTCGCGCAGCGCGGACAATTTTTCCGGCGCGGATTCGCCGGCCTTCACGGCGGGCAACTGCCAGACCGTGCGGCCGTCCTTCGTGAACGTCAGCGCTACGCCCGGGTGCGCCAGCGCCACCAGCGTGAGGTAATGCTGGATGTGCGCCGCCTCGGTTTCCTCCGTGCGCAGAAATTTTCGCCGCGCCGGCAGGTTGAAGAACAATTGCCGCACCTCGATGCTCGTGCCCGGCGCGCCGCCGGCGGCCTGCACCCCGAGCATCTTGCCGCCGTCAATCGTGATTTTGGTGGCCTCGGGCGAATCGCTGTCCCGTTCGCGGGTGATGAGCGTGAACCGGCTGACGCTGGCAATGCTGGGCAGCGCTTCGCCGCGAAAACCCATCGTGCTGATCGCCGCCAGATCCTCGGCCCGGCGAATTTTGCTGGTGGCGTGCCGTTCGAGCGACATCAGAGCGTCGTCGCGGCTCATGCCGCTGCCATCGTCCGTCACGCGAATCAAACTCCGCCCGCCCGCCTGCACCTCCACGCCGATGCGCGCCGCGCCGGCATCGAGCGAGTTTTCGACGAGTTCCTTGACCACGCTGGCGGGGCGCTCGACGACCTCGCCCGCCGCAATCTGATTGGCGACGTGGTCGGGGAGCAGGCGGATGCGATTCATCGGCGGAGAAACGTGTTGCGGGTAGCGCGAGGCGTCAAGGATTTCGGCGGCGGGGAGCTCGCCACCCCGTTCAATTTGGACTCACCGTGCCAGCGGCAGCGCAAAGGCAAACACGGCGCCGCGGCCCGGTTCGTTGCGCGCCCAGATGCGGCCGCCATGGTCTTCGACGATCTTCTTGCAGATGGAAAGCCCAAGGCCGGTGCCGTGCGCCTTGCCGTGCGTGGCGAACGCCTCGAACAGCCGGTCGAGAATTTCGGGCGCGATGCCGGGGCCGCTGTCTTCCAATTCCGTGATGACCCCGGTATCGTCGGATTCGAAGCGAACCGTGATCGTTCCGCCCTGGGGCATGACATCCACCGCGTTCAAGGCCAGGTTCACGAACACCCGGCGGAGTCGCTTGGGGTCCATCAGCACCGGCACGGCCGGCGGCGGCGCGAGTTGGAAACGCACGCGCTTCAACTCGGTTTCCTGCTGGAGTTCCTCCACCACCACGCGCACGAATTGCGCGTAGTCCGTGGGCAGGAGCATCACGGCGGTCCGGTCGTTCTGCGTGAAGTAGAGAATCTCGCTGACGAGTTCGCTGATGCGGTCCACCTGTTTGCGGATGCGCTCGGCGGATTGCGCGCGCAGGGCCGGGGTGGCATTCGGGGCCGAGGCGAGTTCGGACGTGAGGCCGATGATGTGCAGCGGGTTCTTCAGGTCGTGGACAATGGAGCGGGCGAACCGGCCGATGACGGCGAGCTGCTCGGCCTGGACGATTTCGCTGAGGAACAGCCGGTTGAAATCGCGCAAACGGTGGCTGATGAGTTGCAGCAGGCTCATGGCGAGACCGGGCGAGCGCTCGATGAACGCCAGCATCTCGCCGCGCGGAATGAAAAAAACGGTGGTCGGTTGCCGGGCGATGGCGGAGGCGGAGCGCGGCCGGTGTTCGATCACCGCCATTTCCCCGAACATTCCGCCGGGTCCGACCTGCGAAAAGACCCGGCGTGTTTCGCTGTTGAGCATGCCGGAAATTTCCACCTGCCCGGCGCCGACCACATAAACGCCATCCCCGGGATCGCCTTCGTTGAAAATGACCTGGCCGGCGTCATACTCGCGCAGCAACGCAATCTTGCGCAGGGCCCGCGCCTCGTCGGGCCGCAACGCGCGAAAGAGTTCGGCAGATTCAAGCGCGACCATGCCGGCACTTTAAGAAATCGTCCCGGAACGTAAAGCTCAGAACTCAGCCACGGCGTGCGCCGGGCCGCCCGCGCGCTGAATTGCAACTTGCCACCCGTGGACGTGGAAACTAACCTCTCTGCCGGGTTGGTGGTCGTAGCTCAATGGTAGAGTCCCAGATTGTGATTCTGGCTGTTGCGGGTTCGAATCCCGTCGGCCACCCCACCTTTCACCCGTGTCGCCAGTTTTGGTCCGTCGTTTGCCTTGCGGTCTTTCTCCGATTTCGCAACTCTGCGCGCCAACGCGACGGTTGGCGGCGCGGCGCAGATCCGCCCAACCGGCTGGCAACGTGAATCAACCCGGAATCAAACTGCACATCTGACATGAACTCGAATCCCCTACTTGGTGTCGTCTTTCACTGGCTCGGCGGTCTGGCTTCCGGCAGTTTTTATGTGCCTTACAAGGGCGTGCGTAAATGGTCGTGGGAAACGTTTTGGCTCGCCGGTGGCCTGTTCAGTTGGCTCATCTGTCCGTGGATCGGCGCGTTTCTGCTCTCGAAGGATCTGCTCGCCGTTCTCCGCGAAACGCCCGCTTACACCTTCTGGATGACCTACCTCATGGGCGCCATGTGGGGGCTCGGCGGTCTGACCTTCGGGCTCACGATGCGCTATCTTGGCATGTCATTGGGCATGGCCATCGCGCTGGGTTACTGCGCGGCGTTTGGCACGCTCGTGCCCCCAATCGTGAAAAATGAGTTTGCGGAAAAACTGCTCAACCACGCCGGCACCAGCCCCGGCGGACCGATCGTGCTGCTGGGTGTGGTAATTTGCTTGTTGGGCATTGTCATCGGCGGTTGGGCCGGCGTGCGGAAGGAACGGGAGATGGGCGCCGAAGCCTCCACCATTCAGGAGTTCCATCTCTGGAAGGGCCTCGGCATCGCGACGTTCTCCGGCATCATGAGTTCGTGTTTCTCGTTCGGATTTCAATTCGGCGAGCCGATCACCAAGATCACCGCCAGCCACGGCACGGGCCCGTTGTGGGTCGGTCTGCCGGTCATCGTGGTGATCTTGCTCGGCGGGCTCACGACGAATTTCATCTGGTGCGTGCTGCTGCATTTGAAGAACGGTTCGGCGCATCAATATTTCAGTCCCACGGTCAAACCGGTCGCCGGGCATACGCAGGGCGGCACGGGTCATGGCGAAAAACTTTCCGGCGCGCTCTTCGAACTCGGCAGCGCCGTACCGCTTGGCGCCAATTACCTGTTCTGCATCCTCGCGGGAACGCTGTGGTATCTGCAGTTCTTCTTCTACCAGATGGGCGAAAGCCAGATGGGCAACTACAAGTTCTCCAGTTGGACGCTGCACATGGCGAGCATCATCATCTTTAGCACCTTGTGGGGCATTTTCTTCAAGGAATGGAAAGGCGCGCAATCCACGACCAGGAAACTCGTCGTGCTGATGCTGGCGATGCTTGTGGGCTCGACGGTGATCATCGGCCTGGGCAACAAGAAATCGGAGGATGCCGCCAAAGCCGCGGTGACGTCGGCGGTCGAAAAGGTCCCGGTCGTCGAGCCTGCCAAGTAAGCGGTGGTGGCGAGCGCTGTCGGATGGCAACCATGTCTGCCAACGGATCATCGCCGCACCAGGAGCCTCAACGCGCCGGACTGGAAACAGCCCGGCGGGCGCCGCCACTCTTGCGACTCAGCCAGGTCGAGAAGAACTTCGGCGCCGTCCGCGCGCTGAAGGGGGTTTCCTTCGACCTGCAAGCCGGTGAAGTCCACGCGTTGCTCGGCGAAAATGGCGCGGGCAAATCCACGCTGATCAAGCTCATCACCGGCGCCCACCGACCCGACGGCGGCACGGTGGAATTGTTCGGCCAGATCGCGCATCACCTGGATCCCGCCGCCGCTCACCAACTCGGCATCGCCTGCATTTACCAACAACCGGCGTTGTTTCCCGAGCTGACCGTCGCGGAGAATATTGCGCTCCGCCTTGAACCCGGCCGCGCGCTGCGCCGAATCAACTGGTCCTGCCGCCGCCAGCGCGCGCAAGGCTTGCTCCAGCGGATTGGCGCGCACATCTCGCCGAATGCCGAGGTGCGTTCGCTCTCGATGCCGGAGCAGCAGCTCGTGGAGATTGCCTGCGCCATCGGTGCCGGCGCGCGGGTGGTCATCATGGACGAGCCGACCGCCTCGCTCACGCAGCCGGAGGTGGAATTGCTCTTCGCCATCGTCCGCGATTTGCGCGCGAGCGGCGTGGGGGTGATTTACATCTCCCACCGGCTCGATGAAATTTTCGCGCTTGCCGACCGGGTGACGGTTCTGCGCGACGGTGAAAGCGTCGGGACAAACGAAGTTGGTGCGATGCACGAGGCTTCGTTGATCCAACTCATGGTCGGTCGCGAGGTGTCGCACATTTATCCACCAGCCGAGAGCACACCCGGCGCGGTCGTTTTGTCGCTCCACAATCTTTCCTGCGTTGCGGGTGGCGTGCGCGAGGTCAGCCTGGAAATTCGCGCCGGCGAAATTCTCGGTCTCGCCGGCCTCATCGGCGCGGGGCGGACGGAACTGGCCCGGGTGCTCTTCGGCCTGACCCCGGCGGACACCGGCGAGATCATTCTCAACGGCACGCCGATCACAATCTCTTCGCCGCCGGAAGCCATTGCGCACGGCATCGCCTACGTGCCGGAAGACCGGCGGCGCCACGGCGTGATTTTGGAAATGCCCATCGCGCACAACCTGAGCCTGGCGGTGCATCGACGAATTTTCCCCGGCGCCTGGCTGCGCTTCGGCGCGGAGAAGCGGCTCACCCTGGATTTCATTCGTGACCTCGGCATAAAAACTTCCGGGCCGGAAGCACCGGGCGGTTCCTTGAGCGGCGGCAATCAGCAAAAGGTTTCCCTCGCCCGCTGGCTGGCCACCAAACCAAAGCTCCTCATCCTCGACGAACCAACGCAAGGCGTGGACGTGGGCGCAAAAAGTGAAATCCATAAAATCATCCGCCGCCTCGCGAAGGAAGGGCTGGCCGTCCTGCTCATTTCGAGTGACCTGCCGGAAATCCTTGGCATGAGTGATCGCATCGCGGTGATGCGCGGCGGCACCCTTGCGGCCACGCTGCCCGGCGGGAGCGATGCGCATGACGTGATGGCGGCGGCGTTGGGACAGGCGAAATGAAAAACTCCAAGCACCAAGCTCCAGGATTGCATGCAGCTAGGCAGCGAGCTGGGAATTTGGAGTCTTCAGGAATGAAACGCCATTTCCGCGAACTCTCCATCGCTGCTGCGCTGCTGCTGATGCTGCTCGCGCTGGCGGTTTTCGCGCCGGCGTTTTACCAGAAACAGCCGCTCCTCTCGCTGCTCACGCGCGAAGCTCCTGTGCTCATCGTCGCGTGCGGCATGGCGCTGGTTATCATCGCGCGGCAAATAGATATTTCGGCCGGCTCGCAGTTTTCCGTCTGTTGCGTCTGCGCTGGTTTGTTCGCGTCGTTGCGCTGGCCGCTGGCGGTGGTGCTGCCCGCCACCGTTGCGGTTGGCGCCCTCCTCGGTGCGTTTAATGGCGCGCTGATTGCCGGGCTTGGCCTGCCTTCCATCGTGGTGACACTGGCGACGATGGTGGCGTGGCGAGAGGGACTGCAATGGGCCCGCCAGGGCATTTGGGTGGACTTGCCCGAAGGCGTGCAATGGTTCGGTTGCAGCCAGGCTGCCGGGCAAATTCTGATCATGTCGGTGGCAATGCTGTTGCTCCTCGCGCTCGCGTGGACGCTGAAGCATGTTGCCGCTGGCCGGTTTCTTTACGCGGTGGGTTCGGACGCGGAGGCGGCCCGGCTCGCTGGGATTCGGCCGCGCCTTGGCACGTTTCTGACGTTTATTCTGCTCGGGGCGCTGACCGGACTGGCCGCGACGCTGAACATCGCGCAATCACCGCAGGTTGCGCCTAATTCTGGCACTGGATTGGAACTTCGCACCATTGCGGCGGTTGTGGTTGGCGGCGTGGCGATTTCCGGCGGACGCGGAAATCTCTGGGGTGTATTCGCCGGCTTGCTGTTGCTGGCGTGCATCAGTCCGGCGCTGACGCATCTACACGTCGAGGCGTATTGGGAGAAGGCGATTCAAGGCGCGATCATCCTGCTCGCCGTGGTCGCAGATGGTTGGAGAAGGAGAAACGATGGAGGCAGCGGCGGATGAACTCGGATGCCCACGGATGGAAGAAAAGTTTCCTGCGGCATGAAACCGTGCTGGTAGCCGTGGTTGCTTTGGAATGGATCTACTTCAACTCGATCGGCCCCCGGTTTGGGTCGCTGGATAACACCTTCGATTTGATCCGCCACTCGGTCGAGATCGGGTTGCTCGCTTTGGCGCTCACGCCCGTCATCCTCACGGGCGGGATTGATCTTTCCGTCGGCTCGCTGCTCGGGCTTTGCGCGATTGTATTCGGCAAACTTTGGCGCGATGGCGGCATGCCCATTCCGGTGGCAGTGGGCGGGACTTTGCTGGTCGGCGCGCTGGCTGGCGGTTTGAACGCGGCGCTCATCACGGGGCTGCGATTGCCGCCGCTGATTGTTACGTTGGGGACATTCTCCGTCTTTCGCGGTCTCGCCGAAGCCATCACGCGCGGGATGGACACGTTCACCCAATTTCCCGCCGGCTTTCTGGTGCTCGGCCAGGAACGGTGGCTCGGTTTGCCCGCGCAAGCCTGGTTATTCGCCTGCGTTGCCATCGGGGTCTGGATTTTGGTGCATCGGACCACCTTCGGCCGATCCTTTCGCGCCATCGGCTTCGCGCCCGAGGGGGCGCGCTACGCCGGGTTGCCGGTGGAGCGCCGGCGGGCGTTGGTTTACGTGCTCGCCGGAGTGATCGCGGCGTTGGCGGCGATCGTTTACACGGCCCGCCTCGGCCAGGCAAAAGCCGACGCCGGCACGGGCTACGAACTTTTTGCCATCACCGCCGTCGTGCTGGGCGGCACGAGCATCTTCGGCGGTTCCGGCACCGTGACCGGCACACTGCTCGGCGTGGCGGCGATCGCCGTTTTGAACAACGGCCTCGTTCATGCACGGCAACCGCGTGAATTGGCGGGCATGTTGACCGGGGTGCTGCTGCTGGTCGCACTTTCCATCGGCGTGATTGGGAAAATGATTTCCTCGCGGCAGGCACGGCGGCAGACTGTGGCGACCGACATTCAACCCAACGCAACACCATGAACCGTCTTCTTGCTCTGCTTTTGCTCGCCAGTCTGGCGCTTGCCGGCTGTGGCAAATCTCCCGACGCCAAACCCGGTGGTGACCCCGGCGGGGGCAGGAAACCCGTGATCGCCTTTCTACCAAAGTCGCGTGGCAACGCGTATTTTGTCTCCTGCAAAAAAGGCGCCGACAAGGCCGCGAAGGAACTCGGCCTCGACTTGATCTTCGATGCGCCCAGCAATCCCGACCCGGCCAAGCAAAACGAAATCATCGAGACCTGGATCACGATGGGCGTGGACGCCATCGCCGCCGCGTGCGAAAACGGAGAGGGTATTTCCACCGCGCTGCGCAAAGCCAGGGCCAAAGGAATCAAAGTCATCACCTTCGATGCCGACGCCTTGCCGGACGCGCGGGACTTTTTTGTGAACCAAGCCACCGAGCAGGGCATCGGTCACGCGGTGATGGACGAAGCCGCCCGGCTGGCCGGCGGCGAGGGCGAGTTCGCGCTTATCGTCGGCTCGGTCACGGCGGCGAACCAGATTGTGTGGCGCAAGCACATCGAGGCGCGGCTCGCGGAGAAATATCCCAGGATGAAACTTGTGGCGGTGCGTCCGTGCGACGATCAAAAGGACAAGGCCCAAAGCGAAGCAACCACCCTTTTGAGCGCGTATCCGAATTTGAAACTGATCGCGAGCATCACGTCGCTCGGCGTGCCCGGCGCCGCGGAAGCGATCAAGCAAGCCGGCAAGGTGGGCCAGGTGAAGAACATCGGGCTGGGCCTGCCGAACGAAAACAAGCGTTACGTGATGGAAGGGGTCACCGAAACGGTGATTCTGTGGAAGACCGAAGACCTCGGATATCTCACCGTGCAAGCCGCCTACGCCGCGGCGATGGGCCACTTGAAAGCCGGCGATAAAACCCTCAAAGCCGGCGCGGTTGGCGAAATTGAAATCCAGGGCGACAACATCGTGCTGGGCCAGCCATTCGCCTTCAACAAGACGAACATCGGGCAATTTGATTTTTGAGCGGCCCTTCTTCACCGACGGGCTGCGATCTGGCGAAATGCTTGAAACAGAAGTCGCCGGCCCTTGTCTGTGAACTGGCCGGGCAACCCGTCGCGCGGTGGATCGCAAGGCGCTTGTGCCGGCCGGTTCTTTGGCTAAAATGCGAGGACTTGAACATTTAGTTTGATTGTAACATGCCGACCTACGAATACGTTTGCGCCAAGTGTGGACACGAGTTTGAAAAGTTTCAGTCTATCGCGGCCAAGGCCCTGGCACAGTGCCCGGAAGACGCCTGCGGGCAGAAGAAATGGGGGCGCGGCAGCGTGAAACGCAAGATTGGCGGCGGCGCGGGGCTGCTCTTCAAAGGGAGCGGTTTCTACATTACCGATTACCGCAGCGAAGGCTACAAGTCCGCAGCCAAGAAAGATTCCGAATCGAGCAAGCCGGCCGCCGCTGCAGAGAGCAAGCCGGCGGCGAAGTCCGAGTCCAAGCCCGCCAAGAAGACTTGACGGGCTCGATTCCCATGCGCGTCGGCTGGCCACGAATCGGTTGCTGCTCCGCCCTCGGCCTGAGCTTTGGCCTGGCCTGCGGCAGCGCGGCGACGTTCCCCACCGAACGCTCGACGGCACGCAGCCTCTCCGGGCAGTTCATCGTCCACGCTGCGAACAATGAAGTCGTCGGAGCGGCGCAAGCGAGTTTTGCGAAGGATGGAAAGCATCTCCCGCTCGAGCCCGCGCTGACCACCATTGCCTGCGAGCGGATCAAGGACGCGCTGGCGCAGGAATTGAGCTGGAGCGGGTTGTGGCAGCACCGGATTTATCTTTCGCTGCAACGCGCGCTCACTGCCGGGGACGAGATCACGCTGTTGGGTTCGCGTTACAAGGACGGCTGGAGTTATCGCGTGGATATTCCCAACCCGGTCGAGAAAACGCGCTTTGTCCGCGCCATCGTCCAGGTTTTGCTTCTGGAGCAGGCCAACCGTACCGCCGGCGAGCGTTCGGCGGAAATTCCACTATGGTTTTCCGAAGGGCTGGCGCAGCAGATCCTGGCCACGCACGGGCATCAAGTGTTACTGGCGCCGCCGCAACTCCAGGTCAACCGGCTTACGCTGCAACCCGGACTGTGGGAAAGGCGCCATGCCAACGCCGCCACGCTGGCGCGGCGCGGTTTGGATGGCCAGCCGCCGCTCTCGCTCGGTGAATTGAGCTGGCCGAAGGAGGACCAACTCGCTGGCCCGGACGCGCGGACCTACGAGTTGAGCGCACAATTGCTGGTGGCGGAACTGCTGCAGTTTCGTGACGGACGCGAGTGCGCCGCCCGGATGCTGGGCGAACTGGCGGGCTGCCTCAACTGGCAGACGGCATTCCTCCACGCCTTCCAGGCTCACTTTCAGCGCCAGCTCGATTTTGAAAAGTGGTGGACGTTGCAGACGGTGCATTACGCCGGTCGTGAACCGGGGGCGGCGTGGTCGCCGGATGATAGCTGGAGCAAGCTGGACGAGTTGCTGCAAGTCCCCGCGGAGATCCGTCGCGGCCGGACGGAGCTACCGCAGATGACTTCCGTCCCGCTGGCCAAGGTGATTCGCGACTGGCCGTTCGCCCGGCAGGAACCGGTGCTGCGCGGCAAGCTCACGGAACTGTTCCTGGCGCGGCAGCGCGTGGCGCCAGAATTCGGTGCGTTGGTGGATGATTACCGTCAGTTGCTGGCCGGCTATCTCGAACAGCGAGCCGAAGCCAGCCAGATTCTCGGCACCGGAAAAGCGCGCGCCCCCAACGCCCGCGCTGTGGTGATGAACACGCTGAAGCAATTAAACGCGCTCGAGCGGTTACGGGCCAACGCCCGGGCGGCCTCTCCCGCCCCCGCGCCCGAGGCCGACGTTTCGCTTGAGCTGCCGCCCGAACAAGCGGCCAGCCAGCCTTAGTCGCAGATGGCGCGCCTCCGGGACCGCGGCAGCCAGGATGGCGAGCCGGTGTCCAAGTATTGCCCGGCGCAGGGAGTTGCGCCTGCCGATTTGACAAGGTCGGGTTCGAATTTATAGTGCGCCACGCAAAATGCACCGTGATCTTGCAGCCCCGTCCGCACCCAAAGACGAGCCTCCCGCACGACTTCGCCTCGATGCCCTCAAGCAATTTCGTTCCGCCGGCCGTGGCTACTGGCAAGATGTGCCGGAGGCCGACTGGAACGACTGGCATTGGCAGTTGAAGCACCGCGTTACCACGCTGGAACAGCTCCAGCGCCTGATGCCCACCCTCACACCGGAGGAAGTTGCCGGCGCGCGGTTCGCCAACCACAAACTTGCGCTGGCCATCACGCCGTATTTTTTCAACCTGATTGATCCCGCCGACGAACATTGCCCGATCCGCCGACAGGTGATTCCCCGGATCGAGGAAACGCACCCTTCCGCCTGGGAGATGAGCGATCCCTGCGGCGAGGACTCGCATTCGCCAGTGCCCGGACTCGTCCATCGGTACCCAGACCGGGTGTTGTTCCTCGTGACCGATCGCTGTGCGTCGTATTGCCGCTACTGCACCCGCTCGCGGCTGGTCAGCAACGCCACCGGCTACGACTTCCATCCCGAGTTCGAGAAACAAATCGCCTATATCGAGCAGCATTCCGAGGTGCGCGACGTCTTGTTGAGCGGCGGCGACCCGCTGCTGTTTAGTGATGACAAGTTGAAGCAATTGCTCACGCGCCTGCGGGCGATTCCACACGTCGAGTTTTTGCGCATCGGCTCACGCATCCCGATTTTTCTCCCGCAACGGATCACGCCCGAGTTGTGCGCGATGCTGAAGCAGTTCCATCCGCTGTTCATCAGCATCCACACGAACCATCCCCGCGAACTGACGACGGAAGTACGCGCCGCCCTCGGACGTCTGGCGGAGGCCGGCATCCCATTGGGCAACCAGTCCGTCCTGCTCAAGCACGTGAACGACGACGTAACGACGATGCAGGCGCTGGTGCAGAAGCTCCTGATGTGCCGGGTGAAGCCTTACTACCTCTATCAGTGCGACTTGATCACCGGTTCGGCGCACCTGCGCGCCAGCGTAAAGACCGGCCTGGAGATCATGGAACACCTGCGCGGTCACACGACGGGTTATGGCGTGCCGACTTACGTGATTGACGCTCCAGGCGGCGGCGGCAAGGTGCCGGTCAGTCCGGATTACGTCTTGAGTCGCAACCGGGACCGCGTGGTGCTGCGCAATTACGAGGGGCGGGTGTTTGAGTATATTGAAGGCGACACCAACGCCCCAGCTTACAAGAATTCGGAGAATTTTGACGCTCCCCGCCGGGTGACTGGCGATTGCGGCCGGGGAAAAGCCGGAACGGGTGATCGCTGCTATCGGCAATCTGCAAGGGGTGCCGGGCCGCCTCGATATCGTTCTTCGACAGCCGGTCGCTCGGCTCCAGCTTCAGGATGTCGAAGTCGCGGTCCATCTTCGAGGAGTAGATCTTACCGTTACAATGGATGAATACGCCACCCGGAG
>WBZT01002319.1_pt1 | contig 13331 bp, 10 predicted proteins | sample 5204241 | NCBI WGS metagenome assembly WBZT01 (sample SAMN12344358, study PRJNA552823) | activated sludge metagenome | biome: Activated sludge suspended growth; feature: Nitrification reactor; material: Wastewater; isolation source: activated sludge from nitrification reactor of wastewater... | reverse complement strand
AAAGAGTTCAAGATCAAAAAGAAATCCGGCTCGTACCGGAGCATACATGCGCCCGTCAAAGGACTGAAGGCGCTTCAAAGGACAATGGCTTTCGTATTACAATGCGTGTACGAGCCGCATAAGGCCGCCATGGGATTCGTCCGGGGCCGATCGGTCGTGGATAATGCCAACTTACACGTGGGTCGGAATTACGTCTACAATATCGACCTGAAGGACTTTTTCCAGAGCATTGACCAAGCGCGAGTATGGAAGTGCCTTCAATTGAGGCCTTTCAACCTGGTTGATGCCCATTCCGATGAAGGCGATGCAGAAGCAACGGAATCGAATGGCTTCCGGGTCATTGAAATTGGCTTTCATCCCGAGTCTCAAAACGCTGCTGTAATAAAGTTCGCTAATGGATTAATGGCGCTTGCTAGTATCAAAAAAGCATTTACTCGCGAGGGTAGAAATTTCGTACCCTTATTTCTGGATGACGACGGTAACATCACCGAAGATTGGGAGATCAGGAAGACCAGAAGCAGTAATAGTGCCCGGTGGATACTTCCCAAGAGAAAGGATAGCGCAATCACGCGCTCGGCCGATTCGCGAAGAAAGCTCGCGGACCTCATCGCGGGCATCTGTTGTTCCGAAATGGAAGTCGAACGGATGAATGAAGCGGGTGAATGGGAGAAAGTAAAACGCCGGGTGTTGCCCCAGGGTGCGCCCACGTCCCCGGTTTTGACGAATATCGTCTGCCAAAGGCTCGACTATCTGCTGACCGGCGTGGCCAAACGCTTCGGTTTGACTTATAGCCGGTATGCCGACGACATCACCTTCAGCTCCATGCACAATGTGTACCAGCCGGGGAGCGATTTCCTGAAGGAGCTACACCGGATCATCGCCGAGCAGCACTTTCACATCAAGGAAAGCAAAACCCGCCTGCAAAAAGACGGATACCGAAAAGAGGTGACCGGATTGCTGGTCCATGAAAAGGCGAATGTGCAACAGCGATACATCAAGCAGTTACGGATGTGGCTTTATTATTGGGAACGATACGGCTACGAGCGGGCGTCCAACTTCTTTCTGAAGCAATATGTCTCCAATAAAGGCCATATAATAAAGGATATTCCTGATATGGTCGATGTTGTTGCTGGAAAATTGCAATACCTGAGGATGGTTAAAGGAGGCGACAATAAATTGTACTTGAAGTTAAAGAGCAGATTAATATCATTGGTGGGGGCAAGTAAAACAAGTGAGAACAGGCAATCGCAGTTGATCAAAGTTTTAGATATATTGTTTGAAGAGGGAATAGATGATGCAATGGATTATTATAAATCGATTAATTCATGAAGTATCAAAAGAGTAGTTTGATTCAATTACTAAAACTTGTAAAAGAAATTGTCTCAGAACGAGGGAATGAATGGTTCAAAGACAGTTTGTATCAAGAATTATATAGCACAGGGTTAGATTACGGCAATAACTCCCCATCCGCTGAATCGTTCTTGAGATTACAGAGAAAAATAATAAGAGTAAAAGCCTTGGAATTTTATAAAAATATTGAGAGTACAAAATTGCGAGCAGAGCTGGTAAAAGATTTTCAAGAAATGCAATGGTATAAGCTGCTGAATCAAGTAGAAAAGCAGTATTTATTTACATGCTATCAAGTTGAAAACATGATTAACTACTTCATATCAAATAACCAAGCACATGAAAAAATAAAGAGCAGGCCAGAATTTTATTCCATAGAGTTTTCTGAGAAATTTATTGCAAAATCATATAGTTATTTTTTTTCAAAATCAGGTGATCCAATTGAAATTAGTAAAATTAATTCACTATATGCTAAGTTAGTATTTTGGGCAATTGAGACAAATAATAAATTATGGATTATGGATAAATCTAGAAAATATCATTTGGATCATATGATTAATATAAGAAATATGATTAGCCACCGAAACTCGCAAAGTGATTATTCGCAACTTTTAAAATATATCGATAATATTAAACGAGGAGATGATACAAGTTATGGATTCTTGGTTTCAATAATGACCCGAATCAAGAACACGCTGTTAGTTTAAATTTTGTGAAGTATGCTTTATGAATCGTAGGGATTTATACGCATGAGAATATTCAATCAATTCAATCATTACAACTTAAGTTTCAGTCAGCAGAGTGCATCAGCTAGACTCGAGGAGTATTTGTTGGGATCCATATCTGTCTTTATATTAAAAGGCTACGCCGGCACCGGAAAAACCACAATACTGAAAGGTCTGGTTAGTTATTTGAATGAGATAGGTCGCGAATGTGTCTTAATGGCGCCAACAGGAAGAGCTGCCAATGTTCTCAAGAATAAGACTGGATTTTCGGCACAAACGATTCACAGGACGATCTACAGCTTTGAGGATGTAGTGGAGATGGAAGAAGACGGCTCATTTTACTATCGTTACAAAATTCGAGAAAGTTACAATCCTGTTAATAAGATTTATATTGTGGATGAGGCGTCCATGGTTTCAGATGTAAAGTCGCAAGGCGAGTTTTTTCGCTTCGGGTCGGGTTGTTTACTGACCGATCTGATCGAATATAGTCGGGTCCAGAATCCCTCTGTGAACGCGAAGCTGATTTTCGTGGGCGACCCTTGCCAATTACCCCCGGTGTCGGATAACGCTTCAAGAACCCTGGATGCGACCTATCTTAAAGATAAGTTCCAGCTTGCTTCGGAAGAGGTTGAATTAAAAGAGGTTTTCCGGCAACAAGAGGCAAGCGGGGTGATGGAGGCTGCCACGCGCATAAGAAAGAGCATCACGGCCGGCGTTTTCATTGATTTCAATTTGCGTTCGAACGATAGGGATGTTTTAGGTCTGGGGTACGGAAACCTGATGGAGACCTGGGAAAAGGAACCCGGCTCCAAGATCATTATTGCCAGTAAGAACAGGACTTGCCAGGCCATCAATAGACAGATTCGACATCGTATACACGGGCAGGCGGATTTGCCCATTCAGAATGGCGATTGCGTCATCATCAGTGGCAATAATTCACTGAAAAATGTATTTAACGGGGAGTTCGCCGTTGTCAATGAAGCAGGAGTCAGTACGATCAGTCGGTCCGTACCATTGAAAGGGAAGCCGCTTGTTACGCTTACCTGGCGGGATGTGGAGTTGATATCTATGGATAGTCAGGGAAGCAGCAATGTGATAAGAGGAAAGTTGCTGGAGAATTACCTCCAGGGGGGAAGTCAGTTGAAACCGGATGAATTTCAGGCGCTTTACGTCGATTTTATCAACCGGCACCCGCAGGTCAAGCCCAAGAGCAGTGAGTTCGCCCAGATGCTCAAGAATGATGAATACTTCAATTGTCTCATCTTGAAGTATGGTTATGCGGTAACCTGTCATAAGGCCCAGGGTGGGGAGTGGGATACGGTCTTTACCATTTGGGACCATGATGTCACTGCAGACTTCAATTGTTTTACCGATAAACAAAGACGGGCTGGCAAGACAAACGAACAATTTTACCGTTGGGCTTATACAGCTGTTACACGGGCTTCCGGGAAGTTGTATGCGTTGAATCCGCCCACCTTCACGCCCTATTCAAATATGACTTTTGTGGATCCCGTTGCCCTCAAGACCTTACAGGATATGGCCGGAGTCAAGGCGATGGCAAAGGAGGTTGTATTGGATGAAAAGCTTCAAAAGCAGTTGGCTGAATTGAAACTAACGGATCAGCCGAGTCTGGTTCAGGATCATTTTTTCAGGGTCATGATCGCTGCCGAGGAGAGGGATATTGAGCTGACCAAATGGGACCGGATCGGTTACGAGATCCGTTACACGTTCAGAAGAGGAAATGAGCAAGCTGTTTTCAAGAGCTTCATAAACGGGAAGGGCGAGTTTAGGAATCCGTTTCTTCCCATACCCGCCCAGTCACCCAACAGCCTTTTCAACGAAACGCTACAAGCGATCTTGTTACATCTGCCGGAGCTCAAGATAAGCCGCGCTGCCGAACCTTCAGTCCAGAAGAATCTGGAGTTTCAGGATGAATGGGAAGAATCTTTCCCGTTTACCCGCACGCTGTTCAATGATATCGTGTACTTGTTGGAGGGCACGGGAATCACCGTAGATGCATTGGAGCATTTACAGTTCGCGGAGCGATACACCTTCATGAGAGGTACGGAAACGGCTGTGTTGGACTTCGAATACAAGAAAGAGGGTCTATTTGGAAGAATTCTCCCTATTCCGGGCCGGACAAACAGTGCGGAATTGATAAACAGCCTGCGCACCATATTGGGAAAATTATATTCAGAGGACAATGCCAACTAAGGAAATCAAAGAGCTTCGGCAGTCGGGAAAACTGGATGAAGCCTTGGCGATGGCCAGGGCTGAATTACAGGCCGATCCAGGCAATATCTGGTCCAAGCGCAATCTGAGTTGGGTTTATTATGAATTGCTGAAAAAGAACAATTCTCCCCATCAGTTCGAGGAATTTCATGCCTGGCTCGAAGAGCTCAGCAAGTTGGAGCTGACGGCGGAGGAGACGATGCTTTTCGATAATCTTTGCTGGCAGGTGGGAAAAATGTTATTCGGTTTGATAAAGGAGAACCCGCATGATTCCTCGAGGGAATTGCGGTTATGGAATTTGGTACGATCCTATCCTTTCCCCAAGCCGTCCGTAGGCTATAGCTTTCTTTTCAAAGCTTTTCATAAATCTTTGAAAGAGACCGACCGATACCTTGAGTTTGCCGATTGGTGGGGCTTTGAGCATTTCATGCCGGCTGATTATGAGAAGGAAAAATTGCCTGACGGCAAGGAGCTAATGTCCATTGTCGAGCAGGCGTACATTGCCTATGCCAAACATCTGTTACCCAGGCAGTCCTTGCAAGGTCAGGTTCATTTCGATCGGAGCAAAGCCGAATCATTCCTGCCCGCCATAACAGAGCTGATAGAAAAACACCCTCAGTATCAGTATCCGGCCTACTTCATGGCTAAGCTATTGTTGGCTTTAGGCGATAAGGGCAATATGCTTCAGTACCTGTTGCCTTTTGCCAAGAGGAAGCGAAACGATTTTTGGGTCTGGGACATACTGGCTGAGGCCTTTGCTGACGATCCCGAAAAGGTTTTCGCCTGCTACTGTAAGGCGCTTTCCTGTAGAAGCTCCGAAGACATGCTGGTGAACCTGAGGCAGCGAATGGCCAGGCTCCTCATTGGGAGGAAGCTCTTCAATGAGGCCCGTGCGGAGATCGATTTGCTGGTGAAGGCCAGGAAAGATGCGGGTTATGGCATCCCGGCTGAAGTGGCTGACTGGCAGGGGCAAAGCTGGTATAAATCGGCGGCTGCCGCGAATTCCAATTTTAGCCTGTATAAGACCTGGCTATCGCTTGCCGAATCGTTGCTGTATGGCGATGTGCCAGAGGAATCGGTTATTGTTGAGTTTGTGAATGCCGATAAGAAGATGCTGAACTTTATCGCTTCGGAGACGAAATTCGGTTTTTTCAAATACAAGCGATTCCTATCCGATGTTCAGATAGGGGACACGCTGAAGGTGCGTTTCCAGGAAGGCACAGTGGGCGGAGTTTACAAGGTATATACGGTAGCCAAGGCCTCCGATCCTGCTTTTGAAGAAAAGTTCAAGAAAGAAATCACGGGACTCGTGAAGATACCAGCTGGCAAACTGTATGGTTTCATTGAAGACGTGTATATTCACCCCAAGCTGGTTACGAAGCTCAATCTGGTGAATGGGGCTCAGCATACGGGGGTAGCCATCCGGTCTTATAATTCCGAAAAGAAGCAGTGGGGCTGGAAGCTTATTTAAGCACTACATCCGCTTGTTCCACATTGTATACCCCAATGCGCCATTATGCATTAATCCGGAACCTGATATGGCAGTCATAAAGAATCAGTTGCAACTGGAGTTCCCCCTGCCGAAAGAGGAGCAGGAGCGATTGGATCGCTTTAACAAAATGACAGTTAAGCGGGCATTGGAAATCAGGGCGGCTGTGTTAAAAGCACAGGCTGAACGGGCAGCGGCCATTGACAAGCTTGCCGAGGGCCAGGACAGGGCCGCAGTGGTGGAGCGATTGATGAATGCAACACTGGATTTAAAGAGGAAGAGGGAGTTAGACAAAAGAAAAAAGTAGTTGAATAGGAACAGCTTGAAGGATGATGCATGAAGCTCCTGGCTTAATGCGTGGTCTTTCCTTTTAGCTTAAATGTTTGATTCCGCACACTCCCGCCACATCCCGATTGATTTTGACGGATTGTGGACTTTTTAATTTTATAGAAATCTGTAGGACAGCCGTGATTAAGGCGAATGTTCTTGCTGAGGGGAATCCCGAACCCCCTGAGGTCCCATGGTATTTTATCGATAGTCCATTACCCTTGAAGTCTCGTCAATAGTTACTGCTCATCGGGCGGATTTTTCTACGAATTTTTTCTGTGCAGATTAATTGCACACATCTGTTTTATTGTTGCAGTACCAAAACCACGGAGCCATGCAGCAAAGACTTCCTCAACAGTACCACATGGAAAGCGGTCAACCCACCGGCCCCCTCCTCCCGCAGGGATACCGCCGGAACGAAATTCCGGTCCTGTCCTCAACTGTGCAGTTGCCTTGCATACATGCGCTTTAGTATTGCACCCGTCATGAAGATCAAATCGACCCCGATGAACCAAACCTCCTACAGCGACCTGCTGCGGAGAACGGAGTGGCAGTTGCGCCGCCGGACGATCCTTCGGCGCGACGGCTTCCGCTGCAGGAACTGCGGAGCCGGTGCGGAACTGGAGGTCCATCATCGCCAGTATCGCCGACATCGAAGGTCCGGAGCCTTCGTGATGCCCTGGAAGTATTCGGACGAACTGCTGGTTACCCTCTGTCGTCCCTGCCACCTTGCCGGACACCGTCAATACACCGTACCTGTCGTAAACCTGTAAATCAACCACTGCCATGAAACGACTCATCAACCGCATCTTCGGAATCAAATCCGCACCCGCCGCCGCTCAGCCGGTCGCTGAAGCCCTTGTGAACCCGGAAGCGCTGGTCGACCAGCCGGTATCCCGCGAACTGTTCGTGGCGGCGTCGCCGTCTGCCAATCAGCCGGCCGCTGCCGAGAAGCAGGTCGCAGCCTTCCTTGCGGGAGATCATTTCGCTGCCGGCATGCAGACCGGTTACCAACACCATTCCGCGGACCATCTGCGCCGGCAGGTGAACCTGCTTGCGGCGCAATACCGCAGCCTGGTGCAGGACGAAGTGGCGCTGCTTGAACAGCAGGCTACGGAGTACCGGTTGCACCTGGTGGAATTGGGCAACCAGTTTCCCGAACTCCGGGAACAACTGGAGATCCGCCTGGAGGCCTTGCGCCAGCAGCAGGAACAGCACCGCCGGGAGCTGGTGAATTCTGTCGAGCTGGAAGGCCGCATCAGCGCCGTGGTCAAGGCTTACGAAGCCGGGTACGAGCAGGGCATGAAGCAGTACCTGGTCGAGAAAGGCCTGCTCGGCGACTATGAAAAGTGATAACCAACGCATGCTAACCCGATAGACCCATGAAGAAGATCGCCTACCTCATCACCGGTGACGACTCCGCTCACCTGCAAAAGCACACGCCCTACAGCCGGAAGAAGATCCAGGTCCTGGGATGGACGCTCCTGCTGCCGGCGTTCCTGTGGTTCATGACGGGCACGCTGCTGGCCCATGACCTGATCGGATTGGGCTGGCCCCCAAGCATCCTGATCGGCTTTATCATGGGCGGAGTGGTCTTTGTCATGGACCGTTCGATCGTGATGGTCGAGGGAAATTGGCAGCTCTATTTTTCCCGTTTTGTGTTGGCCGGGATCATTTCCTTGCTGGGGTCGGCCATGTTGGATACGGTCCTCTTCAACAACGACATCGAGTACTACATGCAGCAGCAATTGACCGCCAAGGCCGATACGGCCTATGCGGACGCACTTGCTGCGGCAAAGCCTGAGATAGATGAGCAACGAACCAATACCAACCGGGCATACCTGGATTGGCAGGCACGCGAAACCATTTTCCAGAAAGAGGCGGATGGCAGTGGTGGCTCAGGAAGAAAGGGGATTGAGAAGATCGCTACAGCCAAGCGCCTGCAGGCCAATGTAGCCCATCAGGAGTATTTACGACTTCACCGGCAATTCTCTGTTTTAGACAGCATGAGCCGGGTGACGGCTCAGCAACGAAAGGATGCGGTACTTCAGCAGGACGGTAAGAATACCATTCTGGTGAAATTCGAGAGCCTGCACGCCTATTTACGGGTTCACGGCCTTGCGCACATTTTATACTGGTTAGTCTTTGGCGCCTTGTTATTCTTGGAGATACTGGTGTTGCTGGTCAAAGTATATTCCAGAAAATCTTCTTACGAGATCGAAGTGGAACGGCTGGAGAAGCTCCGGGAGTTGCATACCCGGCGGATATTGGACTATCACGAAGACGACACCCGGGAGCAGAAACGATTAGGAGTCAAAGGTCAGGCTGCAAAGGCATTGGTATGGAAACAATGAAGACCATTAAAACGTGGAAGCGACTACTGGGAAGACTGCTTGCTTCCGGCAGGCCCCCCAAGACGAAGGAGCAATCCTTTCGGCTCCTTCATCCTGAGGCGACCAGTTTCGCAGAGGCGATCGGTCTTAGCAGGGACCGGCATCAGGAATTGCTGGGGTTCGTCAGCCAGGGCCTGCGCAGCCTGTCGCAGGGCATGCTCCGCCATCAGGCGATCGAAGTCCTATACATCCGATCGAAGGACCTGAACGAGTTTGCCTTTATGCTCGGATGCTTTAGCTTCAAAGAGGGCGTCATGCAGGCGGAGAGGGATATGCTGAAGCTGCATGAGAATTGAGCCGTGAATCTCCCTGTCCACTCTTTCCTTGATCGGGTAATCTAATCTTGCCTAAGGCGGATCAACGAGTATGTTTAATGGGGATATGCCTGATTGGGAAGCTATGTGAAGGACTTGGTGCGGTAGGTAAGCAACCTCGTTGTTCTCTTTGCCTCATGAAATGATATCCTGTAATTGCCCCTCAATGTGTCCATGCTCGCGTGAGGCAGATCTCATGTAAAATAATAGTTGTAACCTAAGTTTCAATGATTGATAAAGCTCAATGCAACTATTGTTTTTTGCTAGATGCTGCACTTGAGTTTACATGTAGTCTGTTTTAGTGCAATCACGTGTTTAGTAGCTCGGTGACCTTCTAAATAGAAAACCGGATCCTTGGATTGTCTTAGATATTTTTTAGGAATCAACTTCTTCAATGACAGATTGGCTGAATTTTGCCACCTAATCCTTAATTTTATATTTTAGCGTGAGTTGAGATCACTGAAGAATAAAACAACGGTTTGATTCTAGAAGGATCGTGTTAGTATTTACATAACTTTGATTTAAGAAGCTCAAATGAAAAGTTCACAACTACTCCTCATCTCATTGGTCATCCATATACTAATTGGAACAGCGAAGGCGCAAGTTCCCAACTATGTACCCACAAATGGGCTGGTTGGATGGTGGCCCTTTAATGGAAATTCGAATGATGAAAGTGGAAATGGAAATAATGGAACGGTCAATGGGGCGACGTTGTCGTTCGATAGGTTTGGTAATGCGAATAATGCGTACAACTTTGATGGTGTGACTGGTTTTATTCGTGTATCAGATACAGCTTCGCTCCAAACGCCCAACGCAATTTCTATAAACGCATGGGTTCGATTTTCAGGGCAAGGTCACGGCAGGTTGGTAAGCAAAGGCTGGGTGCCGAATGGAATAGAACTTCATACTGAATTAGCAACCGACCACAGAATTCGTTTTGGTGGCGCCTTTAGTGGTGTGGGTTATGGCCCCATTTCACAAACCGCCCTTGCGGATACTCAGTGGTACATGCTGACGGCTGTTGATAACGGAAACGTAAAATACATATATGTAAACGGGCTGTTGGAAGATAGCTTGATTCACGGCTATGGTTCCATACCTGTAAGTGCAGTTGATCTTTATTTTGGAAAGAATTCGGAACTCGCAGCAGATTACCTATTCGGCGACTTAGATGATATCGGAATCTGGAATCGACCATTAACGCAGCAGGAAATTACTGGATTATTCAATGGGAATATTTGCTATCAAACAATTACAGTAACTGATACACTCTTGATTAATACGGGAATTACCGGATTTAATCCACTTTCATACAACAACACCATTAGGATTTACCCGAACCCAACAAGTGACCATATCACTATTGACTATGGGAATTATGCAGCCCTAAGTGGATACCAATTAGTCATTGAGAATTCGCAGGGTCAGCAAATGTTTCAGACTTATATTAATCAACCTACATCATACATCAGCCTTGCATCTTGGACGGGAAATGGCTTGTATTTTGTTCACATCATTGACCCTCAAGGTAACACGCTAGACATCAGGAAAATCGTGTTGCAATAGGTCATCCCATTCAAGCCTTGGTCAATTCCAGGATGGAAAATTCTGCTTCAAATTGTGTCCTTTCCTTTTCCGATCACTTGTCAACACTCTTGCGATGAGTCCTTATCCAGTGAAGGCTGTATCATTTCGCAAGATGTTCCCTCCTTGGGGCTATCTGTAAACTTCAGCTTAGCCTAATTAAGGGCCCTTGGCATATTAACAGAGGCAATAGCAATCGTTCGGGCATTCGTGTAGTTGAGCACCTATCGTCCCCATTCCACCCGCTGCATGAACACCTCAAGGTGTTTCTCCATCAGACGGACCTCTTCTGCCTGTGCGTCCCGGCGCAGGTAGGAGACTTCGTGCATCCAGGCATTCTATACAATGGAGGCCTTACACACCATTATGCTTGTTGAATCGAGCTGCCATCTCGATTCTCTTAAAAAGCAAAGAGCCATCAGTTTCCTGATGGCTCCTTAGCGGTCCGGACGGGACTCGAACCCGTCTCGTCACTGATGACGAGATGACAGGCATGTTCCCGATAGCTATCGGGACTAACCAGCTGAACTACTTATTCAATTGTGCCTCCATCTTCGATGGCCCTATAAGCAAGGAACCATCAGGAAACTGATGGCTCCTTAGGGGGATATGCCTTATTGGGATGCTATGTGAAGGACTTGGTGCGGTAGGTAAGCAACCTCGTTGTTCTCTTTGCCTCGGGCAATGGGATCCTGTAATAAGCTTCTTGTAATTCTGGTGGTCCGAATGGGGCATTCGATTTATGTAATCTTACCTACGAAATAGCCTTTCCATGGGTTTGGAGCTGTAGAATTTTGGTTAAGAATAATATTGTTAGGTATAGAATTACTTGAGTTTCAATGGCGCTACGAAGCACTGACGATTGAATTCAACTTCATCATTATGTTCCTATAGCGAACGGCCTGAGTTTCATAAAAGAGGTTCGCCATGATAGCCTCTTGCAAGCCTTTATCGTTCAGTATTACCTTAAATTCAGAAATCAAATATTGTTTTACTTCCTCCGGTGAATTGTTGATTTGTTCAACCAAGTCTATCCGATTGTCGAGAATATAGGTGATGTCTTCAAAGTCTTTGCTTGTCCGTGGGTCTCTTGCTCCACGATCATGAAAGGCACTAAATTTAGTTGCCATGAAATAAGCCAATGGTAGAATACGTATTTGTTGCCCCTCTACCTCTCGAATTTCTACATGTTTAAATCCCGGCGCAAACCATCGGTCAGCAGGAGCCCATCCAACTGCATTTGTAGACATGACATCTACAGTGATATCATCATAAAAAAATCTGCACGTTACTGTAGCGTCCGATGTCTGATAGAACTTCTTCTCGTTTAATTGTATTCTGATATTTTCCAGTTCACCTAGGGTTAATATTTCCAGGCTAATGTCAATGTCCTTAGTTGGTCGAATATCTTCAGCTGCCGGATCATTAATGTACAAACTGACAGTTGCTCCTCCAACATAAACCACCCGATCATTTAATTCACCGAGTGCTTTCGCCACTTTACTTATGACTTTTAAATTGATTCTGGTGTTTTTCATTTTAGCTTTTTCTCCAATTCTTTAAAAGCTATTTCTCGTTCTCTTTTTTTACCAATACGTAATGCGTCAGTCAAAGCGAGTAATTCGTAAAGTTCCTGATCCTTCAGACAAGCTGCAGGAACTGATGGATGCAGCGGTTGAATACTTTGACCGCGTACATTTCCTTCCGGCCAACTCCACACATAATCATCGTTACTATGTATCAATTTCTTCAATGGGTTGGCTGAATGTGCTGTGACAATCCCTCGAACGATTGCACCCGGATGCTGGGGGTATACATACTTTAATCCATGATGTAAAAATTCCAGTAGGGCTCCTATCATTAGTGTTTTTTTATCAGCAGCGATTAATCCGGCCTGAACAGAACGGTTGATAGACTCACTTATCTCACTGTTGCTGATCATGAGTTCAACTGCCAGATCTTTCATTTGCCAAGGCTGTTTTTTAGCAGCGATTTTTAACAGAACAACAACATCCTGAGGACGCATTCCATTATGCTTCTTCATGTATCGATATTTTAGACAGTATACGACTAATTCTTAATTCGCGATTCGCGAAACACGAATTAATTTTCAAGTGGAGAGTTAAGATTTCTTAGTCTAAAATCAATAAAATGGCTTTAAGATACTGGAAATCAAGTATATACAAAACTTAACGCTCCGGACGGGACTCGAACCCGTCTCGTCACTGGTGACGAGATGACAGGCATGTTCCCGATAGCTATCGGGACTAACCGGCTGAACTACTTATTTAATTGTGCTGCCATCTTCGATGGCCTAAAAAGCAAAGAGCCATCAGTTTCCTGATGGCTCCTTAGCGGTCCGGACGGGACTCGAACCCGTCTCGTCTCGTCCAAAGACGAGACGAGATGACAGGCATGTTCCCGATAGCTATCGGGACTAACCGGCTGAACTACTTATTTAATTATGCTACCATCTTCGATGGCCTAAAAAGCAAAGAGCCATCAGTTTCCTGATGGCTCCTTAGCGGTCCGGACGGGACTCGAACCCATCTCGTCTCGTCCAAAGACGAGACGAGATGACAGGCATGTTATCATCCAGCCGTACTACCGATAAGCTTAAGGATCGATGTTCTGTTTAATTTTTTTAAAACCTTCTCCCGCTTTAGTGCATCAGCCTTGCTTTCAAATTGTTCAAAATAAACGAGCGTCCAAGGCCCCTTACCAGCTGTGAATCTCGATTCATCTGAATTGTGCTGTTGAAGCCTGATCTCAAGGTTAGTTGAATAACCTTTGTAGTACACATCAGCGCTGCTGCTATAAATGATGTAGACAAAATGCATAGAAAAGAAAAAGGAAGTCAAACTTGACTTCCTTTTAAACTGGCGGTCCGGACGGGACTCGAACCCGTCTCGTCACTAGT
>WBZT01002318.1_pt1 | contig 13334 bp, 9 predicted proteins | sample 5204241 | NCBI WGS metagenome assembly WBZT01 (sample SAMN12344358, study PRJNA552823) | activated sludge metagenome | biome: Activated sludge suspended growth; feature: Nitrification reactor; material: Wastewater; isolation source: activated sludge from nitrification reactor of wastewater treatment... | reverse complement strand
AGTCGCACGCGCCGATCAAGGAGGCGCGGCCAACGGCCAGGCTGCTGCCCAACTTCGACGAGTATGCGGTCGGCTACACCGATCGCCGCGCTATCTTCGATGCCATGCATACCCCTCAACTGGATGCGCGTAACGCCGGATTGGCTCTCTCGCAGACGGTGCTGATTCAAGGGCAGATCGTCGGCACCTGGCAGCGCACGCTGCAGAAGAGCGCGGTGCTGCTGGAACTCAATCCATTTCGGACGTTGACGAAGATCGAGCAACAGGCCATCGCGCAGGCCGCCGCAGCCTACGGTGCATTTCTGGAATTGCCCATCATTTGGGCTTAAGTGTGTTAATTTGACCATTGCGCTATCGAACTACGTGACTACCTCACTATCGAACTACGCGACTATCTCACTCTCCAACTATGACACCCACTTTCTTTTCAACTCCCGCCGATTTTCGCCGCTGGCTTGAAGCGCATCACGCCACTGAAACAGAATTGTTGGTCGGCTTCTACAAGGTCAGCTCCGGCCAGCCGAGTATCACCTGGCCGGAATCGGTCGATCAAGCCTTGTGCTTCGGCTGGATCGATGGCCTGCGCAAGCGCGTTGACGACGAAAGTTACACCATTCGCTTTGCGCCGCGCAAACCCACCAGCACATGGAGCGCCGTCAACATCAAGCGCGTCGAGGAGCTGACCCAGCTCGGCTTGATGACGCCGGCCGGACTCAAAGCCTTTGAGGCCCGTCAAGAAAACCGATCGGGCATCTACTCCTACGAGCAACGCACGGCTGAGTTGCCACCCGAGTACGCAAAGGTGTTGAAGGCCAATCGAGCCGCGTGGACGTTCTTTCAGGCGCAGCCTGCGTCCTATCGCAAAGCGGCCATGTGGTGGATCGTCAGCGCCAAGCAAGCGGCCACGCGCCTCAAGCGGCTCGATCAGCTGATTGATCTGTCCGCGCATGAACAGCAGATTCCGCAGTTCACCCGCTGGAAGAAGTAGCGGCGAAGCAATCGCCCCGTACGATTTACCCTCTGAAACGGGTGATGAACGTCAATTGACACGGCGTGTCAATGCGTTTATCCTTGCCCCATGACAACCGGCCTGATCTTCGACATCAAAAAATATTCCATTCATGACGGCCCCGGCATTCGCACCACGGTCTTTTTGAAAGGTTGCCCGCTCAACTGTTGGTGGTGTCACAACCCGGAGAGCCAATCGCCGCGCATGGAAATGTTATTGCGCGACAATCGCTGCATCCAGTGCGGCGCGTGCGTTGACGAGTGCCCGCAGCACGCCATTCAATGGCTCGACGGCGAACCCATCACCGATCGCGCCGTCTGCGCCCAGTGCGGCACCTGCGAAGCGACCTGCTACGCCGATGCCCGCGAGCGCATCGGGCGCGAGATGACGGTGGAACAAGTGCTGGCCGAAATCGAGCACGATGTGGCTTTCTACGACGAATCGGGCGGCGGTGTCACCTTTTCTGGCGGCGAGCCGCTCTTGCAGCACGACTTTCTGTTGGACCTGCTGCGCGCCTGCAAAGCCCGCGATATTCACACTGCGCTGGATACCAGCGGCTGCGCGGCCTGGGCCACGCTCGATCAAGTGCGCCCCTACGTCGATCTGTTTTTGTATGATCTCAAAGTGATGGACGACGACAAACATCGCGAATTTACGGGCGTCTCCAACCGATCGATCCTCTCGAACTTACAGGCCTTATCGGCGCACGGGCACAACGTTATCATTCGCGTGCCCGTCGTGCCCGGCATCAACGACGATGCCGACACGATGCAACAGCTGGGCGCGTTTGTGGGCGCGCTGCCACAGGTCCACGGCGTCGATTTATTGCCCTATCATCACATCGCCATCGATAAGTATCTGCGCCTCAACAAGCCGTATCGCTTGTTTGAAACGCGCCAGCCGCAGGCCGAACGCCTGACGGAAATCGCGCAACAGTTGCAAGCATTCAACTTGTCCGTCACCATTGGCGGCTCGTAGGGGCGACTCTTGCGGTCGCCCCGGGCAGGCGCAAGGCCAGCCCCTACATTCATCGGAGGCCCACATGATCACCGACCGCGTCACGCGGCTGCGCCGCGAAAGCCTGGACGCCAAACCCACCATTTCAACCGAACGCGCTCAATTGCTGACGCAGTTCGATCGGACACACACCGCGCTCATGTCCGTGCCTGTGCGGCGCGCTCTATCGTTCCAATATTTGATGGAGCACAAAACGATTTATCTTGGCGTCGATGAATTGATCGTCGGTGAAAAAGGCCCGGCTCCCAAAGCCACGCCCACCTATCCCGAACTGTGCTGTCACAGCGTGCAGGACTTGGACATTTTGAATTCGCGCGAGAAGATTCCCTTTGCGGTTGATCAAGCAGCCCGATCGCTCTATCACGACGACATCATTCCCAACTGGCAAGGCCGCTCCATGCGCGATCTGATCTTCGCGGAGATGACGCCGGAATGGCTGGCCGCTTACGAAGCGGGCATCTTCACCGAATTCATGGAGCAGCGCGCCCCCGGTCACACCGTGCTCGATGACAAGATTTATCACAAGGGCATGCTGGATTTCAAAGCGGACATTCAAGCCAGCCTGGCTCGATTGGACTATCTGCGCGATCGAGATGCGTACGCCAAACAGGAAGAACTCAAGGCCATGTCGATCTGCGCCGACGCATTGATTCGCTTTGCAGAACGCCATGCCGAGAAAGCCCGCGAATTAGCTCAAAGCGAAAGTGATCTGGCACGGCAACAAGCATTGCTCCGCATCGCCGAGGTCTGTTCGCATGTGCCCGCGCACGCGCCGCGCAACTTCTGGGAAGCCCTGCAGTACTACTGGTTTGTGCATCTGGGCGTCACCACCGAACTCAACACGTGGGATGCCTTCTGCCCCGGCCATCTCGATCAGCACTTGATTGCCTTCTATCAACGCGACCTGGCCGCTGGTACGTTAACGCACGATCAAGCCGAAGAATTGCTGCATTGCTTCTGGATCAAATTCAACAATCAGCCCGCACCGCCCAAAGTGGGCGTCACCGCCGCCGAAAGCGGCACGTACACCGACTTCGCGCAGATCAACGTCGGCGGAGTCAAAGCCGATGGCGCGGATGCCGTCAACGCCGTGTCTTATTTGCTGCTCGACGTGATCGAAGATATGCGCTTGCTTCAGCCCAGTTCGTCGATTCAGGTCAGCAAGAAAAATCCTGATCGCTTCATCAAGCGGGCGGCCAAGATCATTCGCACCGGCTTCGGCCAGCCATCCATCTTCAACACGGATGCCATCGTGCAAGAGTTGGTGCGGCAAGGTAAGACGTTGATCGATGCACGCGCGGGCGGGTCCAGCGGCTGTGTGGAAGTGGGCGCGTTCGGCAAAGAGAACTACAACCTGACAGGCTATTTCAATTTGCCCAAAGTGCTGGAAATTACGCTGCACAACGGCATCGATCCGCGCACAGGCAAGCAACTGGGCTTGGTCACGGGCGATCCCCAGCATTTCCAGTCGTTTGATGACTTGCTCGCCGCCTTTGATCAGCAACTGCGCTACTTCATCGACATCAAATTGCGCGGCAACAGCGTCATCGAGCGCCTGTACGCCACCTACATGCCCGCACCCTTCTTGTCGCTGCTCATCGACGATTGCATCGCGACCGGCCGCGACTATCACGATGGCGGTGCGCGCTATAACACCAGTTACCTGCAAGGCGTGGGCCTGGGCACGATTACGGACGCATTGACAGCGTTGAAATATCACGTCTTCGATCAACATGCGTTGTCGCTGGAAACCATGCTCATCGCGCTGGACGAGAATTTCAAAGGGCAAGAGCGCACGCGCCAACTGTTGATCAATCGCACGCCGCGTTACGGCAACGACGACGACTATGCCGACAGCGTGATGACCACCGTCTTCGATCTGTACTTCAATGCCGTCGATGGCCGCCCCAACACCAAAGGCGGCGAGTATCACATCAACCTGTTGCCGACGACCGTACACGTCTATTTTGGATCCGTCATCGGCGCGACGCCGGATGGTCGCCGCGCGGGCGAGCCGCTGTCCGAAGGCATCTCGCCGGTGCAGGGCGCTGATCGGTGCGGGCCGACGGGCGTGGTCAAGTCTGCGGCCAAGATGGATCATCTGCGTACGGGCGGCACGCTGCTCAATCAAAAATTTACGCCGCAATTGCTCCACGACGACGCTGGTCTCGATGGTTTGGTGCAGCTCGTCCGCACCTACTTCAAACTCGACGGGCATCACATCCAGTTCAACGTGGTCGATGCGGCCACCTTGCGCGCCGCGCAGAAGAATCCCGAACAGTATCGCGATCTGATCGTGCGGGTGGCGGGCTACAGCGACTACTTCTGCGATCTAGGCCAATCGCTTCAGGATGAGATTATTGCTCGCACGGAACATCAATCGTTCTGAGGTAGACAAAATGGCTGACGGCTGAACCTGTCAGCGTGTTTGACGGTATGATCTGCAACATCTACGATAGAGGCCGCCGCTATGACCGACGAACAAACGCAGCTGCTACAAGAATTGGATGAAGCCCGCACCACCATGCGCGCGCTCATTGTCGATCTGACACCTGAGAGCGAAATTTATGCCGGTTGGACCTTGCGGCAATTTCTGGCGCACCTGACTGGCTGGGACGATGTGACCGCGACGACGTTGCGCGCCCACGCCCGCGGCGAAACGCCCGCCACGCCAGTCTCGGCGGGTATCGACGCCTACAACGCCGAATCCGTCGCCACGCGCGAAACACTCGACTTGGCGCACATCCTAAAAGAATGGGAACTGGCTCGCGAAGAACTCAAAGCCGCCATCCGCGCGCTGACGCCCGAGCAAATGGCCGCGCCGTTGCTGCACCCGTGGGGGCGCGTCAGCACCGTGACCAAACTGGTCAACATCATGATCCATCATGAAGGTGTCGAGCACGCCGAAGAGTTGCGCGCTATGCGGGCGAAGCAAGCGGCTACACCGTAGTCTCCGCCAATCAATCAGCTTCATCAAAGGACGAACGTCGTTACAGCGCGTTCGTCCTTTGTCATTAGTCATTTGTCATTTATAATTTTTCCATGCGTACTTTGCGGCAATGCCTGCTGGATGTTGATCCTGCTCTACTGCACGTGATCGCCTCGCGCTGGTCGATCGATCCCACCGGCTTGAAGCCGCGCGATCTGATGGCGCAACTGGAAACCACACTGGGTGATCCAACCCGATCGAGCCAGCGTCTCGATCAACTCACGCCGCCCGAACGCGATGCTCTGCGTGCCCTGCTCAGCGCGGGCGGCACGCTGCCCGTCCCCAACTTCACGCAGCGCTTCGGCGCGATTCGCCTGTTTGGTCCGGCGCGACTGGAACGTGAACAGCCCTGGCGCACGCCCGCCAGCGCCGCCGAAAGTCTGTGGTATCTGGGCTGGTTGTATCGCGGCTTCGAGCAATTGCCCAATGGCACCATGCGCGAAGTCTTCATCGCGCCCAATGAACTGCTGCCGCTGTTGCCCCTGCTGAAAATTTCTGCGACGCCCGTTGAGCCGCTGCCAATTGCGCCGACGCCCGATCAAGTCCAAGCGCGCGGCGAAACGCTGATCGATGATCTGTGTACGTTGCTCAGCTATCTGCACAACAACTTCGCGCGGGTGCAAGGCCGATCGACCTCGGCCGCCCTGCGGACCGCCCTGAAATCCACGCTGCGCGACCTGGACGCGGCGCGCTTCGACCTGGCACTGCATCTGGCCGAACGCGCTCACCTGATCAAAACCGTCGGGCAGCGGCTGCGGCCCGAGGCCAAACCCAGCGCCGATTGGCTGAAGGCCGCCGGGCCAGATCAGGTGCGGCAGCTCTTCGAAACGTGGCGCACCGACACCAGCCGGCCGGATTTGCAGCAAGTTGCCGCGCTTCAAATCGAGCGGGCCGTGTCGATCAATCAAGACGTGGTTGCCGTGCGTGCGGCTGTGTTGGACGGCTTGCGCGCCGCAGTGCCCACTGCGTGGCATTCGCTGGACATGCTCATTCAGCGCCTCAAAGCGCACACGCCCGATTTTCTGCGCAGCGATTTCGATACGGATTACATTCGGGCTACAGGCGGCGAATACTTGCGTGGCATCCATGCGTGGGAGCGTGTGGAAGGCGCGCTCATTCGATCGATCGTCACCGGGCCGTTGTTCTGGCTGGGCGCGATCGAGGTGGATGACCTGGCGCAACCGGTTGTTTTCCGGTTAACGGCCACTGGCGCGGCGCTGCTCGGCTTCGACCTGGATCAACCCGTCATCAAACCGGTGCAGCATTTTGTGGTGCGCGCCACAGCCGTGATCGAAGTGGCCGCCGCGCGCCGCTACGATCGGTTTCAGTTGGCGCGTGTCGCGGACTTGATCGGCTTTGACGGGGAAGACTATCGTTATCGACTGACACCGTCGTCATTGGCGCGCGCGGCCTCGCAAAAGATCGACGCGCCTAAAGTGCTGGATTTTCTGACGCGCGCGCAGGGGCAGGGCGTGCCGCCCTCGTTAGTTAAAGCTATTCAACGCTGGGCGGGCAAGGGGACAGAAGTGAAAGTGGAACGCGCCATCATCGTGCGCGTGAAAGATGCGGCCATCTTGAAGCGGCTGCAAGAATCGCCGAAAACGCGGAACATCTCGATCGAGCCGCTTGGCCCCACGGCCGCCCGCATCAACGAGAAGGATTGGCCGAAGTTAGTTTCGATCTTAGCAGAAGCGGGTGTGTTGGTTGATTAGTCAATCGGTCAACCGGTTAACCAGTTACCAATCGACCAATCACTCGTACTCATAAAAGCCCCGACCGGTCTTCTGGCCCAACCGGCCCGCGCGCACCAACTGCTTCAGCAACGGCGCAGGCCGATAGTGATCATCGCCGTACTCATCGAACAGGCCGCGCAGCACCGCCAACACAATGTCCAACCCGATCACATCGCCCCATTCCAACGGCCCGCGCGGATAGTTGGTGCCTAACTTCATGGCCGTGTCGATGTCGCGCGGCTGCGCGACGCCGTCCATCAGCGCATAGGCCGCTTCGTTGACCAGGCTGCACACGATGCGCGGCAGGACCAGTCCCACGCTGTCTTGCACGCTGGCGGTTTCCAGGCCCAGCCGCGTGAAGAATTGCTGGGCCTTGCCCACAAAGGTTGTATCCGATTGCAGGGCCGCGGCCAGCTCGATGATTTGCCCTTTTTTCAAGGGCGATAATGCACCAAAGCCCACCATGCGATCGGCGTGTGTCGTCCACGCCGCGATGTGCGTCGCGGTCACGGACACCGCCGCCGCGATGATCGGCCGATCGGGCGGCAGAGATTGATCGAGCACGTTGACCACCGCGCGCTTGGTCTCGATCGATTCGATGACGGCCTCGATCACGATCTGGCTTGACGTGGCATCATCGGCCAGGCGTGCCAGGCCGGTGGTGTCGATCAAGTCCTCGATCAAAAAGACCCCGACCTCATGGCCCGCGTCGATGCAGAGCGCGGCGAGTTCTTCGACAAGCGGCGCTTCACCGGCGATGAGGACTTTTGATCTGGTGGCCATGCGTTGGGGGTTAGTGCCAGCCCAGCGATTTATAGGCGGCGACGACCATGACGCAGACCGGCTCGCCTTTACATTCAACGCCGGCCACTTCCATGTTGATCGCGCCGTATTCATAGGGGCGACGCGCCATCAATGATTTGATCGTCGCCTCCAGATTGTGGCGCACTTCTTCTTCCGATGAGCCGTGCTGCTCGACGAACAGGCCGCGCAAGGTGTTGGGTTCTTGTGTCCAGCTCAGGCCTGCCCACGCCCACTTGCCGGGAACGGTCTCGGTCTGGCTGGCCAGCACCACATACAGGCGATCGCCGTAGTCTTTGGGCTCGCCTACAAACGGTGCGCGCTCGATGGTGCTGTAGGGCGGAATGACCGACGAGAGATGGATCAAGTTGTAATTACCCACGCGCGCGTCGTACATGGCATTGTCAAAGGCCGCCAGCGGCGTTGGGCCGTCGCCGCGGCCTACGGTCAGGTAGATTTTCATGTTCAGATTTCTCCTGTAAGAAGCAAAGTGATAACGGCGCGTATTCTATCATAGCGAGTGATTTCGGCAACAAACAACCACCCCGATCGGTTTTGCTAACCGATCGGGGTGGCGAGTGACACGCGGCGCCTGGGCTTTAGCTAGTTGCCGCAGGGCGCGACATTGCGCCAGTTTACAACCGTGTTCGACACCGATTGTGTCGCGCCCAGACCCGATATCGTGAGGGTGCGATTGCTGACCTCCGAGCAGGTGGGATCTTTTTCCACGTTATCCCATGAGCCTAGCGTGTATTTGTACTCCAACTGCGTCGTTTCCAGGAAGTTCAAGCTGATCGTCCAGGTGGTGGCATTGACTTTGGTGAGCATCACCGTGTGCGGATTGCACCAGCCGCAGATGGTTGGGTTGTTGCCCACGATGTACACAGACTTGCCGGTGCTATTGGTCGATGCGGGCACGGTTACGTTGAACGTAACGGCCACCAGTCGCGGGGCTGGAACGCCGTTGACCTGGTTGCTGTAGACCGATTGATTCAACGCGTAGTCCACGGCTTTGATCGCGTAAGTGTACGTGACATTGGTCGTGACATCCGTATCCGTGTAAACCGTCGTGGGCGCGCTCAGTTTGATTTGGGGCACACCGAACGATCCGCCCGGTCCGTGGCGATAGAGCCAGTATTCGGCTGCATCACCGACGGCGGTCCATTGCAAGGCTACGAATGCGGCGGCGCTGTTGGTCACACTAAGCGCGGGTGCGGCGGGTGGCGTCACATCGGCGCCGGATACGACGTACATGACACCCGGCGTGGCGGTGCCCAGGCCGTTCTGATCGCCGTAGGTCCATGTCAGGCCGCTGTTCGTGGAGAAGCGCACCAGCACATCGAATGTCCCCGTGATTTCCGGTCGCACGCTGGCTTGATAATCATACTCATTGCCGACGCGCGCGGTGTAAGTCATGGGCGTCCACGTGGTCCAGGTTGCCGCTGCGCCCGTGCCGTAACCCACTTGCGCCACGATTTGATTCTGATTGCCGTTAAAGTCGGTGATGCCGATTGCGCCAACCCGCCCGTAGAGTGGCACGGTCGACGTTATGCCGATCGTATGCGTGAAGGTCTTGGGCGATTGCAGCACGGCTGAAGTTACGGGCACCGACGGCACAGCGAAGACTTCGGCAGAATCTGCGCCCTGGTTGCCGACCGCGTCGCTGGCGTTAACGACATAGTAATAGAACGTGCCATTGGTCACGCTGGTATCGGTGAACGCGGTAGTGGCCGTCGTGGTAATCCATTGGTAACCGCCGCCCATGACGTAGCTGCGATAGACATCGTACTTGAGGGCGGCCACGGGCGCGGTCCATGTCAAACTGACCTGGTTGAGGCCCGGCGTGGCATTGAGATTCGTCGGCGCGGCTGGCGCGATCAGGTCCTGGCCGGGCACTGGCAGCAACACCTCACCGCTCAGCGGCGGCAGCACAAGCGAGAAGACGCCGTTAACGGCGGTAACGGGCGGATCGATGGACAGCGTGTGCTGTAGCTGCACCGAATTCGGCAGATCGCCTGTCGCCGTAATCGTCACGGTGTGGGTGACGGTGTCGCGATTGACGACGACCACTGCGGCGTCATTGGCCGTGCGCATGAGATAGGCCATGGTCCGGTTCACATCGTCGGTCAGCAAGAAGGTCGGCTCGCCCGTGCGGAACACTGGGTGGTCATGCCGCAGCGTCGTGAGCGTCCGATACCAATCGAGGATTGCACGATCGCCACCCGCATCGTAGTAGGATGCTACAGTCTGCCCCGTCGGCTGGAGTACCTGCGTGCTCGTCGCATTGTGCAGCACCACCGGCAGATAGACCATTGGGAACAACCACGGGAAGGTGCGGCGATCATCGGGATCGTCGTCGCCGTTCAAGGCCACTTCGTCGCCGTAGTAGATCGTCGGCGCGCCGGGCATTGTCATCTGCACCAACGTCGCCAATTTCAGTAGTTGCTTGCCCTGCGCCAGGTTTGTTGCGTTATATTCTTTGTCAACCGGCGTGCGCGTGCCAGGCGTGAGCTGCCACAAGATGCGGCGAGTATCGTGACTGGTCAGCAAATTCATCAACGTGTAATACGTTGCATCAGGATAGTCTTCACGCACGGAGTTGAGTTTGCGCGCAAACAACGACGGCGGTTGATTGCTTTGGCCGTCATCATTGAAGCCCTTGTCGTCGACCGTGCCGAAGAACCCCAGAATGGCATTGCGGAAGCGATAGTGCATGCCGGTGTCGGCCATGTCGCCCAGCGCCTTGGGCAGCAGTTCGCCCTTCTTCCACAATTCGCCGATGATGATGGCGTTGGGGTCAACCGCCTTGACTGCCGCACGGAAGCCGCGCCAGTAAGCGTCGGGGAATGACGGATCGCCCATCACGTCCAGCCGCCAGCCCGCCGCACCCCGATTGAGCCAGTATTGCGTCACCGGCTCAGTAATGACTTCGGTCGCGGAGTAGAACAGCGTGCGGACTTCTGGCAGATTCTTGTTGATGACGGGAATGCTGTCGAAGCCAAACCAGCCTTCGTAGTTGGCCGACAGTGCGCCCGCTGTGCCTGCACACTTGCCAGTGCCGGGCGTAACTACATCGGTGAAGTAGAACCACGATCGATAGGTGGAAGTGATCGCTTCGCACGCGCCGATTTCGGCGTAGTGCCCGTACCGATCGAAATATTTGCTATCCGACGAGAGATGGTTGAACACCCCGTCCAGGATCACCTTCATGCCGCGCGCGTTGGCCGCCGCCACCAGCTCGTTCCAATCTTGCAGTGAGCCAAAATACGGATCGATCTTCAGGTAATCCTGCGTGTCATAGCTGTGATTGGACCCCGCGTCAAAGATGGGGTTGAAGTAGATCACTGTCACGCCCAGGGCTTGCAGGTAGTCCAGTTTTTCGGTTACACCCTTCAGGTCGCCGCCCATATAATCGCGACCGCGGGGAGTCTCGGGCAACGGCACGGTGACGGTGGGCGGCACGGCCCACGCGGGCGGCGGGCCGAAGCGCCACGGGCACGTAATGGTGTTCGCGCCGACGTAGTTGCGGCAATGGCCTTCTGGCAGGGTGCCCCACGGCAGCTTAACGATCGGATCATCGTAGCGCACATCGCCAGTCAGCGGATCGTTGGCCGGGTCGCCGTTGCGGAACCGATCGGGGAAGATTTGATACACGACGGCATCTTGCATCCAACTAATGGGTTGGAAGGTCGGATCGTATACCGCGATCACATAGCTATTATCGACCATGGCCAGCGTCGCAGTCCCCCAACCGCCGTCCTTAAAATCATCATCAGCATAGTACACGCTGGCCGTGCCGTCGGTGACGATGAAGCGATAGTACAGGTTGGTCAATTGGGTCGGCGTGACGGTATATTGCCAGTAATCGCAGCTGTACGCGGCCAGCGCCGTGGTGTAGCACGGAATACTCTGCGCCACACGCGTCATGTCGCGGAAAAATTCGCTGCCCAGCGTCGTGTCGTAAAAGCGAATGCGCACGCCGGTCACGTCGTTGGCAAAGGTTCGAAAACGCAGGATAACGGGCGTATTCTGGGTGACCGCGCCAAACGGCACGCGATACAGCGAGTCTTGCGAGTTGTGCCCCAGACCGGGCATTTCCACCAAGTTGTCTTGCCCGGACAGCGGCGCAGACGCGATCGGTTCCACGACCGCCGACGAGTGAAGCGTGCGATCGGTTTCGGTCAATGGTGCGGCGTTGGCCGGCAGTGCGCCCAGCAGCAGCGCCGCGATCACCAGCCAGTTCAACAAACGCTCCTTATGCATGGTTCTTCCTCCAGAAAGTTATGCTCAGGGTTGGGCCAGGGTCGATGGGGCATTACCGCCCCGTACTCAAATTTCACAAACCGGTTTGCGTCTGATCGATTATAAAACCCGTCGACGCGCGCTGTCAATGCACACGCCTTTACGGGTGCGATCTTTTAAGGTTTATTTTCGGTTGGATAAACGTAGAAACCGCGGCCAGTCTTGCGCCCCAACAAATTGGCATCGACCCGGCGCTGCTGAGTGGGCACCGGCCGGAACCGCGCCTCATGAAAATAAGCGGCATAGATCGATTGCGTCACGGCCAGATTCACGTCCAACCCGATCAGATCCAGCAGCTCAAACGGACCCATTTTGAAACCGGCCGCCCGCGCGATGCGATCGATCGTTTCGGCGTCGGCCACCTGCTGATCGAGCAAGCGCAGCGCCTCGCCGTAAAACGGCCGCGCCACCCGATTGACGATGAAGCCCGGTGTGTCCTTCACCAGCACCGGCGTCTTGCCCCAGCGCCGCGCCAGATCGATCAGGCGGCTGACCGTTTCGGTCGATGTGGCATCGCCGCGCACAACTTCGATCAACGGCATGACGGGCGCGGGATTAAAGAAGTGCAGCCCCGCCACGCGATCGGCGCGCTGGGTCGCGCCGCCCAGTGCCGTAATGGACAGGGACGAGGTGTTGCTGCACAGGAGCGTTTCAGCGCAGCATAAATGATCGAGCGCGTTGAATAGATCGCGTTTCAGGGCCGGGTCTTCGGGCACGGCTTCGATCACGATCGTGGCGGTGGACATGTCGCTTAGATCGGTCGTTGTCCATAGGTGCGCCAGCGTGGCTTCCTGCGCGGTTCGATCGATCTGCTGCTTCTGAACGGCCCGCGCCAGCGACTGCATAATTCGCTCTAGCCCGCGCTGCGCCAGAGCAGCTTGCACATCGTACAGCACCACGTTGTGGCCGTGGCTGGCGGCCACCTGCGCGATGCCCGCCCCCATCGTGCCCGCGCCAACAATGCCGATGATGTCCACAGGGCCTCCGGCCTTCAATGACAAATGAAAATGATCAATGACCAATCGTCGTTCACGCCGGTGGTCATTGGTCAGTCGTCATTTACAAATCTGGAATCTGCCAGTCGATCGCTGGTTTGCCTGCGGCGTGCAGGGCGGCATTGATCTTGGAAAACGGCTTGCTGCCGAAGAAGCCATTGCTGGCCGACAGTGGCGACGGATGCGCCGACTCGATGACGACATGCCGCGTCAGATCGATCAGCGGCTTCTTCTTGCGCGCATACGCCCCCCACAGGACGAAGACGACCCGATCGGGTTTGGCGCTGGCCGCGCGGATGATGGCATCGGTGAAATTTTCCCAGCCTTTGCCCGCGTGCGAGTTGGCTTGATGCGCTCTCACCGTCAGCACGGCATTCAACAGCAAGATGCCTTGCTCAGCCCAATGAATCAGGTTGCCGTGCTTGGGAATGGTGCAGCCCAGATCGTCGCGCAATTCTTTGTAGATGTTAAGCAGCGACGGCGGAATG